>Ga0070682_100000674_pt1 | contig 20571 bp, 18 predicted proteins | sample KBSC63LmetaG_FD_64668 | JGI IMG/M metagenome (GOLD analysis project Ga0070682, IMG submission 64668) | Corn rhizosphere microbial communities from Kellogg Biological Station, Michigan, USA - KBS C6-3L metaG | ecosystem: Host-associated > Plants > Roots > Rhizosphere | place: USA: Michigan...
GGTGGTACCGACCTCATTGCCGTCGCAGAATTTTGTTGGTCCAGCGGAGTCTTAGCTTCGACCCAGATGGTCACCCAAGTATGTCATTGCCCAAATTAGGACGATAAAAAGCCCCCGACGCAATATTCCGCGCCGGGGGCTTGCGAGAAGTAGTTACCCGCTAATTAGTAGCGTGAGCCGCCGTTGCGTCCACCGCCGCCACCACCGCGATCCTCGCGGGGTTTGGCTTCATTGACGTTCAGTGCGCGTCCGCCCACATCCTTACCGTTAAACTGCGCAATGGCAGCAGCGCCTTCTTCCTTCGTCGACATTTCAACGAAGCCGAAGCCGCGCGAGCGACCGGTTTCGCGATCTTCGATCAAAGATACGCTCTCAACTGTGCCCGCTTGCGCAAACAACGTCTGCAGTTCCTCGCTCGAAGTTTGGAATGCGAGATTACCAACATAAAGTTTCATACTCATAGTTTCTTACCTTTTCCCCCTTTGGGGACTTAACAGAAGCCGCATGCGAACATGGTGCTTCCCAATTTGCTAAAGGACGTTTGGGATTACATATCCATGCCGCCGGGCATTGCCCGTGGCTTGTCATCTTCCTGTAGCTCAGAAATGAGGGCTTCGGTCGTGAGCATTAAGCCCGCGATTGATGCGGCGTTTTGCAACGCGCAACGCGTGACTTTCGCGGGATCGATAATCCCGGCAGCCACAAGGTCCTCAAAAGTTTCAGTGGCAGCGTTGTAGCCGTAGTTTGGATCCTTATTGGATCGAACTTTTTCAACTATCACCGCGCCTTCTTTGCCGGCGTTTTGTACGATCTGGCGCAAAGGCTCTTCGAGCGCGCGCCGGATGATGTTGACGCCGACCTGCTCGTCTTCATCGCCAATCGTTTCGCCGTCCTCGTTTGTCTCAAACACTGTGAACTTGTCCAACGCCTTCGCCGCGCGAATGAGCGCTACGCCGCCGCCGGCCACAATTCCTTCTTCAACAGCCGCGCGCGTGGCGTTCATCGCATCTTCAACGCGGGCCTTCTTTTCTTTCAGTTCAGTCTCGGTGGCTGCGCCAACGCGAATCACTGCCACACCACCGACGAGTTTCGCCAGGCGCTCCTGCAATTTTTCCCGATCGTAGTCAGACGAGCTGTCTTCAATCTGCGCCTTCAGCGTTTTCACGCGACCCTTCAGATCGTCTGTGTTGCCGGCGCCGTCAATAATAATCGTGTCGTCCTTGCTGATGGTCACGTTCTTGGCGCGTCCCAGGTGCTCAACCGTGATGTTCTCGAGTTTGATGCCGAGGTCTTCACTAATGACTTTGCCCCCGGTAAGGATCGCAATGTCCTGCAACAACTCCTTGCGGCGATCGCCAAAGCCCGGCGCTTTTACTGCCGCGACGTTGATCGTGCCGCGCAGTTTGTTCACCACCAGCGTGGCCAGCGCTTCACCTTCGACGTCTTCAGCAATGATCAGGATCGGCTTGCCCAACTTTGCCACCTGCTCGAGGATCGGCAGCAGGTCTCGCATCGAAGAAATCTTCTTCTCACTTAACAGAATCAAGGGATTCGCGAGCACCGCCTGCATCTTTTCCGTATCGGTGATGAAGTAAGGCGACAAGTAGCCGCGATCAAACTGCATCCCTTCGACAAACTCCAGATCCGTATCCATCGTCTTCGCGTCTTCAACGGTAATCACGCCATCTTTACCGACTTTGGCCATCGCTTCGGCAATCAGCTCACCGATAGCTGCATCACCGTTCGCCGAGATGGTGCCAACCTGCGCAATCATGTCGCCGGCCACAGGCTTCGACAGCTTCTTGATCGCCGCGGTGGCTCGTTCCACTGCTTTATCGATGCCGCGCTTCAAAGACATTGGGTTGACACCCGCTGCGACTGTCTTCACACCTTCGCGATAAATCGCCTGGGCCAACACGGTGGCAGTGGTGGTGCCGTCGCCGGCAATGTCGCTGGTCTTGGAAGCAACCTCGCGTACCATCTGCGCGCCCATGTTTTCCAACCCATCTTTGAGGTCGATCTCTTTGGCTACCGTCACGCCGTCTTTGGTGATCGTGGGGCTGCCATACGAGCGGCCGAGAACCACGTTACGTCCTTTTGGACCTAAGGTGATTTTGACAGCGTCTGCCAACTGGTTAACGCCACGCAGGATTGCTGCCCGCGACTCTTCACCATGAACTATTTGCTTTGCCATAATTTTTTTTCTTCTTTCCAAATCAAACTTGTAACGCAAACTGTTAGTTTGCGAGTCTCGTAACGCAAACTGTTAGTTTGCGTGGCTGAGGAAGAAGCTATGTTCCAAGCCAGCCAGCTCGGGTTCCTCATCGCAAACTAACAGTTTGCGCTGCACCAGAATCTACTTGCTCTTTTTTCCGCCGGCAGCGGCTCCGGCGCGTGTGATGATTCCAAGAATCTCGTCTTCACGCATGATCAATAGCTCTTCGCCGTCGATCTTGATTTCAGAGCTGGTGTACTTGCCAAACAGGATCCGGTCGCCCGCCTTCACATCGAGCGGCTGGCGCGTTCCGTCTTCTTTGTACTTGCCCGATCCCGCGGCAATCACTTCGCCTTCCTGCGGTTTTTCTTTAGCGCTGTCCGGAATAATGATGCCGCCGCGTATCTGCTCGCCCTCTTCAATGCGCTTCACGATCACGCGGTCGTGTAATGGTGTGATATTGGTAGTCATAATTTGATTGTTTCCTTTGGGTCCCCGTCCCACCTGGAACAGTCTCAGCCTACTCAGCGCTCATTCCGCGAGCCGACTGTTTGCTGTTCACACTGTCTGCCTTTACAGACCAGTTGGTGGACGTCTGACGCCCTGATGCTTGAGATTGAGCTGTGGATTTATCAGGTGATCTGGAAGATCCCAGAGGAGCTGAGAGCGGAGTAAGCTGGACTCGGTTCGGCATTGAGCCTACGCTGATGCCGACTATATGTCAAATGCAGGATATAGTATGCGGCGCAACACATCCGAACGTCCGACAAACTATAAAGTTTGTCGAACACCGATGCTCATACCAAAGCATTACTTTTCGCTCAATTAGCAAAATCATCCGAAAGTATGACGACAACTTTGCTCCGGGCAGCTACCTTCGGGCCCGTTAGCTAGAACCTTCGAGTCAGGAGCACAATTCACATGAAGAAAACTGTTTTAACCTTCGGCCTGATTTCCGCCGCAGTCGCGGCGCTGCTGGTCTTCGCGACGATGCCCTTTGTCTATCGTTACGGCTTCGATAAGGGATTGATTGTCGGGTACACGCTGATCGTCGTCTCCATGCTGTTAGTGCCTTTCGGTATTTGGTCTTATCGCGAAAATGTCGGCGGCGGCAGGATCACTTTCGGTAGAGCCTTCGCGGTTGGCATTCTCATCACGGTCATCTCGTGCATCGGCTATGTCGTAGCGTGGGAAATCGTTTATTACAACTTCCTGCCAGACTTCGCTGAGAAATACACCGCTTATATGGTCGAGAAAGCGAAGGCCGCCGGCGCGACGCAACAGGCAATCGAGGCGACCCTTCAGGAGGGGAAAGGCATGAAGGCGATGTTAGATAACCCGCTGATCTTCGCCGCAATTGGTTTTACTGAGCCTTTTCCAGTGGGACTGATCATTACCACGATCTCGGCGCTGGTACTGAGAAAGAGACGGGGAAAGGATCGAGAGGAAGTAGCCACGCCGGCTTTCAACGCGTAGTCTGCGAACCACCGAAAGCCCTTCAAGCTTTTGGAGTGCGGTGACCTGTCACCGCTTTCTCCTCGCGGCGGCTTGACGCTGCGCTCCCTGATCCAGACTCGATGATTCATGGGCTGCGACAGGTCGCAGCCTGCAAAAGCGGTGACAGGTCACCGCACTCCAAAGTCGTTGCCGAAATTCGCGAACGCCTTTGGCATTTGTGTTCGAATTCTGATCATCGTTGCACCTAAAAGCAAATCCGCCGCGAACTCTCGCAGCGGATTACTCATTGAACTCTCATTGCAGACAGGATGTCTGCGCTCCCAGCCTCACTTACACTTGCTGAAGCCACAGTCGCGACAGAAGTCGCAGCCGCTCGCGTGTTCTAGTTGACCGTGGCATTCCGGGCAGACGCCGATCATGGTCGACATGATCGCGCCGGTCACCGTGGGCTGTGAGCCCGGAACTACGTGTTCAGTGTGCTTGTTTGCGAGCGCGCGAGCGGAGTCAGGCAGGTGTTGCACGCGGCGGTTCGTGATCATGATGCACTCGGCAACCGCCTGTTCCGGTGAAGTCAGCAGTCGCTCGTTGAACCAGACAGCGTGCGTGCCCGTCACCTTGTTGAGACTGTAAGCGACTTCCGCTGCGTCGAACCCCCCGCGCAACATCTTCGAAGCCAGCAGTCCCACCCCGCCCGAGATCGGGCCGGTCGCGAAGACTTCCTGAATCATCTTGCCGTCGTGGTTGACCGTGACGTAGAGGTTCTGACCGTCGAAAGGAATCTGCCAGGTAGCGCCGCTCAGTTCGCGCGGACGCTCAATGCGGATCGCGGTGAGCTTCGCCTCCGCGTCAGCCTGTTCGCGAATCGCCGCACCCGCCTCAGCGCGTGCGAGACCTTCTGCTTCGGGGTCCGCCATGGGCGTTATGTGAGCCGCATCTGCATGCGTCGCCGGTGGTTCATCCAGGACTTCGACAGCGGCTTCGGGGTTGCACGCAACCTCGCCCTTCACTTCGGCTTTCATAGAGGTCAATACCTGGTTGTCGCGTGAACCGTCGCGATAGTAACTCACTGCTTTGCAACCGAGCTCGCGGCCGAGTCGATACAGGTTGTCGACCGACTCGACCGTATCGTTGACCGCGCCATTGCAAGTCTTGGACACGCTGTTATCGACATTGCGCTGCGCCGCTGCCAGCACATGCACGTGTTGCTCGGCACTGATGTTCATCGCCGAAATGAAATGCGGCGGCAAGTCCTGCTCGTGTTCGCAGACGTATTCCGAAGCTTGATCAATCGACTCCTGAAGCGTTTGATCGACCTCGAGTCCGAGGGCTTGCGCGGCAAGCGTGTGGACATACGTGCGCGTTCCGAGCGTGTCGCGTCGTACGTAAGCCCAGGAGAAGTTTGGCTCGATGCCTGACGAAGTTTCGGCAACCAGAGAAATCGTGCCGGTCGGGGCAATCGTCGTCACTTCATAGTTGCGCGGCGTCAGCGGCACATCGCGCGAGATGCCAATCTGGTTGTAAAGAAAGTCTTCGTAGGCTTCTCGATTCGGCTCAAACTCCGGAAACGTTCCCTTCTCGGCGCCAATCTTAATGCTCGCGTTCCACGATTCGCGACGAATGAATCCCATCATCTCGTCCATCAAATCAATCGACTCCGGCGAACCGTAAGTGACGTTCAGGTTCAAACAGAGATCCGCAAAGCCCATGATGCCGAGCCCAACGGGACGCGTGCGCGTCACTACGTCATTAATCTCCGGCAGCGGCCAGGCGCAGGTGTCGATGACGTTATCGAGGAAGCGAGTGCACAGATGCGTAACTTCGCGCAGTCGATCCCAATCAACTCGAGTGTCAGCGTCGTAAAACTTGTTCAGATCGATTGAGCCCAGATTGCAGGAGTTGGAAAAATGCAGGAACTGCTCGCCGCAGGGATTGCACGAATAGATTGGGCCCATCGACTTCATCATGTGATTGTGACGGTTGACCTCGTCGATGAAAGCAATACCGGGCTCAGCATATTTGTGAGCACTGGCGACAATGCGATTCCAGATGTCGGGAGCGAACACCATGCCCGGGCGCGGCGCTTCCTCGATCGTGCAATCGGCAAGGTCTGTAGTGTCGAACGCGAGCTTGTCTGGGAAGGTAACGGTCGTTCCGTCCGGACGTCGGTACACGACGTAGTCTCCGTCGTGCAACGGATCGTAAATCGGATCCGTCCAGGGTTCTCCGTCAAACTCGAGCTGGAACCACTCTTTGTCGTCAACTGCCTTCAGGAATTTGTCAGTAACGTTGACTGAAATATTGAAGTTCGTAAGCGAGTGCTGATCGTTTTTCGCGTGAATGAAACGCAGCACGTCAGGATGCGTTACGCGCATCATGCCCATGTTGGCGCCGCGACGAACTCCACCCTGCTTCACGACGTCCGTTACCTGGTTAACGATATTCATGAACGAAACGGGTCCCGAGGCCACGCCCGTAGCGGAACTGACCATCGCGCCCGAAGGACGGAGAAATTCATAAGTCATTCCGGTTCCGCCGCCAGTTTGATGAATTGTGGCTGCGGCTTTGGCGTGATCCATGATTCCGTTCAACGAATCGGGCACTTCCAAAACGAAGCAGGCGGCGAGCTGGCCGTTGGTGCGGCCGGCATTCACCAGGCAGGGCGTGTTGGGAATAAACTCGCGCGCCATCATGACGTCAGACATGGCACTGAAAAACTGATCGCGCTTCTGTGGATCTTTTTCGGCAGCGGAAACATGACCCACCACGCGGCGAACAATATCCGGCCACTCTTCCAGCGCGCGTCCCTTGGCATCCTTCATCGAATAGCGTTTGCTGATCACACGTTTCGCATTGAGACCGAGAGGTTGAAGCTTGCGACGCGTTGCCGGTGTGACTGCTGAAGACGCCTTCGCTGCGGGGGTTTGTTTGCCAATTGCTGCGCTCATCGTTGCTGCCTTTCTCGAGCACCGGGACGGTCCGGCACGAGGTCAAAATCGGGAGTTTTAGAGACGACGATACGACTACATTATAGTAGACATACCGGCTCTGATCATGTGTAGCGGAAACTTCGGTTGGCTTATTTCGAAGCGAAGAAGTTCGAGTGGAGAGCTATTCAGGGGGCCTGCCGCTGCTCCATTTAATTCCGCCTCGTCTCAAGCGGAGCGGAATATACTCCTTTGAAACCACGATGTCAATATGTAGTGGTCATCTTTTTTTTCAATGCATTATAGTGTGTTTATTGAGGCGCTACCTTAAGTCCTAAACTACTGAAACTTGGAAACTTTGAGCGCCGCAGCGCCATTACTTCGAGGGGGGTTCATTAGATGCAGTCAGAAGAATGAGGTCGTGTTCGAACAACTGGCGTCTCTGACGCCTGGTGCGCTGTAAGTCTCTGACTTACCGACACTCCGATAGGTTTTTAATCGGGTCTTCGACCCGGGAGTAGGTCGTAGACCGAAGTAGAAAGTTGGACGATTCGGCAAGTCAGAGACTTGCCGCGCACCGGCAGCTTCGTAATTGTTTTGTGACCTACAGCTGCTAGATCTCAACTCAAAAACACCGCGGCGTGAAGGTTGCTGAACTTGGACCTCACATATCTTGAGCGGTGCTAATATGTGCAACCTTCACGCCGCGGTGTTTTTGAGTTGAGATCTAGCAGCTGTAGGTCACTTGGAGCTATTTGAGAGGAGCAGTTCGAATTTGCCCATGTCACGATTATGGCTATCGAGGGCTGCGAAGGTATCTGAGGTTTCTTCCAACATCTGCTTGGTCATCGCGATTGAGTCGCTGAGTTGTTCAAAATCTAGAGACGACACCCGCTCCGGCGTTGGCAGCGTCACCACTTGGTCGTTTACCAGCCCAAAGAAATTCTCAATCGATTGCAGTTGGCCTTCAACCAGCTTTACCGATCGTTCAATGTCTTTAAAGGCCGCGACTCTCCGCTTCAGAATCTCAACGTTCGACTGTTGAATGCGACGCTCACGATCGTCTCGCGCCATTTCCACGGCGCGCTCGGCCTGTATCAATTGATTCTGCACCGCCTGGCGATTAATTGAACGCAGGTGGTGTTTGCGACGGCGATAAACGTCCAGTAGATCGACGAAGTCTTCCCAGCGTTGGTCGAGGCTCAGAATATTTGAGGGGATTTGCTTGGCGTTGGTGAATTTCTTGTAGTTCGAGTAGATCTGGTTCTTCATCCAGCGCAGATATTCAACTGCTTCGCGTTCGCGTGGATCGAACAATTTAATCGAGGCTTCGCGTTGCGCATCGCGCAGTTTCAACTGACGCTGCTTGTCGCGGCGGTCAACCAATCTTCGGTAAAAGGAACTGGCGGGCACGGTAACTAAATAAACGGTTTCGGCGGCGATGCCGGCTGCTAAGGGAATTACTTCATGGGCGGCGGCCAGCGTGTACACACCGACCACGCCAAACGTCACCATCCCCAAAAAATTTAACGGTTCGTTGAAGGCCTCTTTCAGGTACTTGAGATCAATCTTCGGAAACTCAGACATACTTGAACAACCTGCAACGCAAACGCTTAGTTTACTCGGTTACTATTGTTAACTACCTTTTCGTTCTGCTCTGAGCTCGTTTCGCCCTGTGCCGGCAATGCTCCCTGGGCTCGCGTGGCGCCGGGCAGCAGTCCCATCTCCTGTTTGTAAGCGAGCAATTTGTCCTGCAGTTGCATGTCCATTGCTTCGCGTTCAATGTCCTGCATTTGGTTGTCTACTGAGGCGGAACCAAGCTGCAGTTTTGCTTCCGCGGCTGCGGCCCGTCGATCAATCTTGTCGCGCATTTCGTCGAAGGTAGATGCGTCGTCACCAATTTGGAACGACTCCATCGTTTGCGCTAACTGCTCCTGCAAGCGCGCCTGCTTCGACTGGTTGATCAACTGCATGGCTTCGGCAGTACGGCGCTGCATCTGCAACACGTAATTGTCGCGCGCCTTGAGTGCCTGTTTCGATGCGAGGGTGGCGTGCTCCAGTTGCTGCGTGGTCTTTTGCAGATCCATCTGGGCTTGCTGGAGTTGGCCGATATAAGCAGTAGCGATGTCGTCGCGGCTTAGTTTCACGGAAGCCCGGATTTTCGAGTCGAGGTCAACCACCTGACCCTCGAGCCGTTCCTTGCTCTTGGAGAGCAGTTTTTCGGTAGCCATCACCTGCGCCACGGAATTGTTCAACTCCGGAACGCGATCGCGCATGTCGCGAATTGTCTGTTGCAGTATGAGCTCGGGGTTCTCAGTCGACTCGATTATTCCGCCGAAAAGAGCCCGTATTGAACGGGAAATTCTGCTCATTAATCCCATGTTGTCACTGATCCTTTAGCGAAAGATGTGCGATCTTTTCTCAGTTTAAATTCCCGCGCCCGTATATGTACGATGAATGGCTGCGAAGGGTTCAAATTACGACGAGAACGTGGGCGGAGTATAGCAGTTGCGCAGGTGCCCTTCCAGAACGGTCAGCTGTTGCCGGTCGGTGCCTCGTCACCTCGCAAGCGTTAGCACTTTCCTGCGGCAAACTCACGAAAGCGTCCGATATCTCGGCGGTATTGCATTCCCTGCCAGCTGATTTTGTCGATTGCGCCGTAGCATTTCTCGAGCGCGTCCTCCAGTGTGGCAGCCGTGGCTGTAACTCCCAAAACCCGTCCGCCGGCGGTAACAAGTTCTCCAGACGGGCCGAGAGCGGTGCCGGCGTGGAAGACCTGCAGATCATCTGCGTCAGCCGTTTGATTCAGACCGTGGATCGGTAAGTTGGTTTCATACTTTCCGGGATACCCGCTGCTGGCCAACACAACACATGCCGAAGCTTGATCGCTCCAATGAACCGCAACCTCGCTGAGGTTTCCCGCAACTATCGCTTTGAAAATCGCGAACAGGTCCGTCTGCAACCTGATGAGAATTGCCTGCGTTTCAGGGTCGCCAAAACGAACGTTGTACTCCAACACTTTCGGGCCATCCGCAGTAAGCATCAGGCCGATAAAGAGAACGCCGCGGAACGGGAATCCATCGGCAGCCGCGCCTTTGATCGATGGCTCAATCACCTCGCGGGTGATCCGCTCCAGGGTTTCTTCATCCAACACTGATTGGCCCGTTATGGCACCCATGCCGCCAGTGTTGGGACCGCTATCGTTATCGCCCACGCGTTTGTGATCACGCGCCGGAGGCATCACGGCATAATCACGACCATCAGTAAACACGAGTACCGAAACTTCTCTGCCTTGCAGCGCTTCTTCGATTAAGATCCGATTCGCAGCCCCAGCCGGAACCAGCGAACCGTCACTCAGATCCTTGACTGCTTGTTCGGCCTCGCCGCGAGATTGCGCAACGACCACGCCCTTGCCAGCGGCAAGCCCGTCGGCCTTTATCACCACTGGCTCAGAGGCTGTGGCGAAAGTGTTGAGTATCTCGAGGGCCATGGCTTGGGAGTTGGCGATAGCGTAGCGGGCAGTTGGAATTCGATGGCGTTGCATGAAATCTTTGGCAAAACTTTTACTCGCTTCGAGTCGGGCAGCGGCCATAGTGGGTCCGACAATGGCGAGTCCGGCGCGATCGAATTTGTCTACCAAACCCTCTGCGAGCGGGGCCTCGGGGCCGACTATAGTGAGGGCGATTTCATGCGTCCGCGCAAACTCAATCAACGCCTCATCGTCGTTGGCATTCAGGGAAACGCGGTCCGCAATGCTCATAATTCCAGCGTTTCCTGGCGCGCAGTAAAGTTCGAGCGGCGTGCTTGAGGTTCGCTTGAGCGTTGCCAGGATCGCGTGTTCACGGCCACCCGAACCGACCACCAGGACTTTCATAGATTAGTTTCCTCGTACGCTTTGATCTGCCCCGCTAGAATAATCTGCTTTTGGCCTTGACACAATTTCGCCATAGTTATACCGTCAGGACATCCGCTCCGCCTGTTCGAGGGCAGCTAAGCTCACCCCGACACTCGCCAGGGCATCAACAGCGGGATGCTAGCAAGAAAAGGTTAATCGCCTTGCCAATAACCCGCACACAAACGGATGAGAGATTTAGACCGACCCTGGGAGAACGAGTCATGCTAGACCGGGAAGACATCCAGCCCACGAGTGCCGACGCCGAGTACCAGGACCAAACCATCGGATGCGTCGACTGCAATGAACCCTTCATTTGGACCGCAGGCGAACAGGCGTTTTTCCACGACAAGGGTTTGAAGAACGAACCCAAGCGCTGCAAGCCCTGCAAGCAAGCCAAGAACGAAAGGCTAGCGGCGATCACGGCCGCGCAGACGTCCGGTGTACGGCAGCGCGTTGAGGTCTCCGTTCAATGTGCGCAATGCGGTCAACAAACCACCGTACCGTTCTATCCGTCGCAGGGACGTCCCGTTTACTGTCGTTCGTGTTTTCTGGCGGGCCGGACGGGTGATGGTTCCGCGGCGAGCATGTGAACAAGTAGTACGCCCACCTACTTGCCCAGTGGTAAGGCACGTTCGTTACAATAATTCCCGCTTAAAATAATAGCGCTGCCTTCAGCATCAGCGAGCTCTGATTGTGAAGCAGATGTTGCCACCAGCGCGCCCGGCACAAACTCAGGCAACACCACTGGCAATATCGTCCTGGTGTTCTCTCTCCACTGAATCAATGTATCGAATGAGCGGCCGCGCAACGCCCGATACGGTGACGCCAACACCACCAGCTCTATGTCATCGGATAGGCACGACTTGTGTTGTCAGCTGTCTTGCGACTGTGTCGTAACGTTTATGAACAGCGCGAAACATCACCACCAGCAGCGGAATCCGTAAAACGACCACCCAGGCGCTGGAAGCGTCAGCCGCGTGCGCTACCCGCCGACGTGGACGATCGGCCGGCGGTCCGGATCCTTCTCTGCCTGACGCAAAACCTCGTGAGTGACCGGCGCGGTATCGCCTTCGCCAAACGCGATGTACTTCATCAGGTAAGAGAGCGGATTTCCCTCGCTCCACCCGAAATAAACGTGAGGCAATTTCCCTGTCTCGTTGCGCAGGTAGAGTAGAAACGCTGCAATCGCATTGGGCACTGCCGGGGACACCGTCCGCAAAACTCGAAAGCCATCGACTTTCTCGCCGCAAATTCTTAAGACTCCCGAAAACTCGGAAGCGTCGCCCGGTGTAACTTCAAAGAAAAGGATCGGCTCGTCGGCAGGTATGTGATTGTCGGTGCGCTTTTCTCGTTCCTTGATTTCGTACTCGCTCGCGTCACCCGTGTCCAGACGATTTGCGATTATGCGAACCGTTCCCGTAGCCGCCTTACGTACGAAGTCTCTTGCCATGTCGTCGAGCTCGATACGCTCAACCCGCAATTCGGTCGATCGCCAAACGCGCGAGAAGAGCGAAGCGACGACAATTGCGAGGATGAAGAACGAAGCGATCTTGATACCTTCAGGACGCTCATGAATGTTCTGCACCGTCGTGTAAGCAAAGACCACGACAATAGCCAGGAATGGCAGCCAATTCTGACCCCGGCGCCGCATCGCGAGAGTTACGGCGATCGCTGCCGATGTCATCAACACCAACACGCCGGTCGCGTAGGCGCCGCCTTGGGCGTCAACGTCGGCGTTAAAAATTAAGGTGACGGCAAAAGCGATTAACGTGAATACGAGGGCGAGCGGGCGCGTGGCCTGGGCCCATTGCGGAGCCATGCCGTAACGCGGCAAATAACGCGGCACTATATTCAACAAGCCGGCCATGGCAGACGCCCCGGCGAACCAAAGAATTGCGATCGTGCTCAAGTCGTAAGCCGTACCGAACAAGTCGCCAAAAAAGTGATGCGCCAGATACGCGAGCGCGCGACCATTCGCTTCCCCGCCAACCTGAAACTTATCCGGCGGGATTAACATCGTCGTAACCAAACTACTCGTGATGAGAAAGACGCTCATGATCAGCGCGGCGGTGCGCAACAATTTACGAGTGTTTGCGATTCGGCCCTCGAGCAGGTGTTTGGTATGCGGCTCGGGTGGGCGGCCCGTGCGGGTCGAATGAATATCTTCCCAATCGGCTTCGGTTAAATCTTCTTCGCCTTTGACCAACGGCATTACGGCTACGCCGGTTTCAAATCCCGAAAGACCCAAAGCTAGTTTGGGAAACAAGAACAGCGAAACCGCAATCATGAGCCACCAGTTGCCGTGCACGCGCGGATGATTGGTCAGCGCGTTTTTCCACTCAGCGAAGTGGTGCGGGTGAATTATGAGTTGAGACAAACCAAAGCCCACCACGATGAGATTGAGGAATAAATAACAGCCAACCAGAATCACGGCGATACCGATTGCTTCTTTGAAGCCCCGCAAGAAAATCGCGCCGAGGGCGGCGACCAGGACGAGTGTGACGCCCACCTGATGCTTTAAGAGCATGGGCGTGAAAGGGTTTTCGATAATGTGAGCGGTGGCGTCAGCGGCCGAAAGCGTGATTGTGATTATGAAATCGGTGGCAACGAAGCCGAGTAAAACGAGGACGAATAGTTTGCCTTTCCAGCGAGACAACAGGTGCTCGAGCATGGAAATCGAGCCTTCGCCATGAGGACTCTCCTGGGCTACGCGGCTATATATCGGCAGCGCGCCAAGCAGCGTGAGCAGGACCAGGATCAGCGTGGCGATTGGAGAAAGAGCGCCGGCTGCCAGGAAAGCGATGCCTGGTTGGTAACCGAGTGTTGAAAAATAATCGACACCCGTCAGGCACATCACCTTCCACCAGGGATGTTGCTTGTGAGCTCCCGGGCGGTCGTCGTTAGAAGCCGACTGCCTACCCCCTTTGTACAACCAAAGCTTGAACTTTCGCTTTGTACGATCGAAAAAAGGCATCTGATGGTCAGCAACGCTGGCCCAATATTATTTCCTGATCCTCTCTGCCATGCTGTTTATTGTCGGAGGGAATTCTACGCTGCTTCGATCCTGCGTCAAGTAGATTCGGGTCACCGCCCTGTCATTTTTTCGCCCCAAAACTAAAGCGGGCGGGGGCCTCCCACAGCCCCCACCCTAAGGCCACGTGTCCTCACCCCACGCGACCAACTACGCTCACCTGGCGGTGAACGCAGCGCGGATTATGCAACAGCATACCTAAACTTTCAACCGTCGTTTCCGCGTAAACGACGGATAAAAATTTGTTATGAACGCTAAAGGAATTTTTTGTGTGGGGCTAGGAAAGAGACGAGTTAAATATCATGGTCCTTACGATCGCTTTGCGCCGAACGTGGCGGTAATACCACTTCCAATTGCCGCCGAATCATCCGCGCCCTTTGTGTCACTCGTAAGTCTTTCGGTAGTCGAAAGATCTGCCATTGCGACCGCCACCAGCAGAGCCGTCACCCCGAGCGTAGCCAGAATGTAAAGCACGGCCGTCATTTCTTTGTAGAGCAGGATGATGGTGCCGAGGGCGAGCAGAGCCGTCCAAAGAATCGTAATCATCTTTCTTTTGCGGCGATCGTCAGCGGCCGTTTTGCGTTTCATTCATTCACTCCTAATTCCACATTAAAAAATTCGATTAATAAATCACGCGGTTCGCGATCGAAGTACCGCCGGTCGTAAACATGTTTCCCAGACTGCCTGACACGGCGCCGACAAGCGTCTGCGTCAGGCGACCGGGAGAAAACATTCCAGCTTCCGGCACTTCGATAATGTCGAACGCCTGAAGAAAGAAGTCAGGTTTCTGATTCTTCTTAATAGCCGCGTAGTCAACGTGAATCAATTCCTGATCGGTGGCGCCGATCTTCTGGCGGTACACCCGAATGTCATTGGCCTTGGCCTCTTTGCGGACGCCCCCCACCATGGCCAGCGCACGGCTCAGCGTCAGTTGATCCCGAAGGAAAATGCCCTGCGGCGCAATAACACTGCCCGTGATGTAGACCGGTTCTGCCTCAGTGACCAACACGATATCGCCGGGACGGACCACCGGATTCGCCCCTCCTTTACCGCCTCTGAGTTCGGAAATCTTTACGATTTCAAACGGCGCCTTCGTCTCGTCGATCGGCGCAGCGAGCGCTTCCTCGCCGGGTTGCGGACACATCAATGGTTCAGTATGAAAGATTTGAATCGTGCCAGACGCGCGATCGGTAAAGCCTCCCGAAACCACCATCAATTCATTGAGGCGAACTTTGCGCTGCATCTGAACGCGCGTGGGTTGGCGGACTGCCCCGAAAACCGTAGCCGGCTGGCGGCTCTTGCGCTCAGCCACGCGAACACTAACTTGCGGGTTCTTCAGATACTTCGAATATGCCTTGATGATGTCTTTTTGAATTTCCTTGTCCGTGCGGCACTTCGCACGAATGGGTGCTTCGAGAAACGGCAAAGAACTGATATTGCCGTCGCTGTCCACTTCAACCACAGCGTTCAAGTCAGACTGGCCAAAAACTCGAACATCAATCGTGTCACCGGGGCCGAGCAGGTAATTGCGAATCCCCTGCGTATCGATACCAGAGTCGGGCGCGGTCCCCGTCGGAGTCGACGTGCTTCCTGATCCGCTCGGTGGATCCTGCGAGCGCACCAAACCAGGAGCAAGCAAACTGAACACGATAGCAATTAACAGCAAATATTTTTTCATAACCACAAATCTTTCAATATGCGAACTCTGCTAACCAGACCTCTCAAAGATGTCCAGATGAGACCAATCGATGCCCGGATGCCGAGAATCAGGCCCTATTCAGACCGGATTTCGGTCGCGAGCATTCGAGTTAAGGCCGTCACCGGAGTTCTTCGAGACCGGTTTTCTGCTGGACCTTCCCACAGTTCCTGGCACCGCAAAGCCCGTAAAAAGCAGGTTGCAATGATTGCACAAAAGGTAGTGGATGCCAACCAACCGGAAAAGTAGTGGAGTGGGCTTATACCCCTTCCTGATCCGGGAGCTTCTACACTTGGGACACCTTTGAGAAATCATCCGCAAACTAACCTCCTGAAGGTCTTTTATCTTCCGTACCAGTTTCAGCTTTACCGTTCTTTTGAGATCTTAGGCGAGCGTAAAGTAATTCAATTTCTCGCCCGATTCGTTCCATGCTCGCAGCCCGAATGTCTTCCTTCATCGCTCCCCGGCTGACATAAAACAGCGCATCCTTGTAACGATCAATCGCTCGGCGGTAATGACCCTTGAAGGCCGAGCGCTCTGCCAGTTCAACCCAATGGGCAACCTTAACAGAAGCTATAAACTCGTGAATCGCGACGCTCGACTCCTGCAAATCGGTTTCATTCGGATAAAACTGTAAGGCAGACTCCAGACAGTGAAGCGCGCGATTCGCTGCTTCAATTCGCTCGGACGTGCGCGCACGTTGTTGCGCCTCAAACGTCAGCGAGCGCGATGAATCACGTGCCCACGTCAACAAGTGATGCTTTTGTAAACCGCGCACCCGATCCTGGGCGGCCCGGATCGAGTTGCGCTTGTCCGAAGAAAGAGTGTTCGAACGCAGCGCGTCTTCCGCACTTGTAAGATAGTCCTGGCACATATGAAAAACTTCAAAGTGCGGTTCGGGATTGGGACTCGAATCAGCTTCTTGTGACTGTTTTTGAATATTTCGCCAGGCTGTAGACAAAAGCGAACTGGAATGGCTTTTTACGGCCGGGCGCTTGTGTTCACCGCTCGTGCGCGCTGCCGGTTCGCTTCCCTGGTCGAGCAGGTAGCGTGTCCACGCGCGCCGCATGACTACTTCGCGCGCCGACAAGGCGACGAGTAGCACCACGCTGGCGGCCAGACCGGCAGGAATCCAGGGAGCTTCGTCGCCGCCACTCACGAGGGTCCACCATAGTCCGAAGAACAGCGCGATCGCGGCTACGAAAGCGGCCATCAAATAGCCGACGCTCGAAGGCATGCGCGCGCGCGAGGGCCGGCGCCGCGCAGTGTCACCTGGGCTGCGCATCTGCGAGCGCGCAGTTCTCGGGAAAAAATCATCCGCTGAGTTATGGCCCACTTTGTGATTCTCAGGAATAAATCGGCGGCGACCGCAGGTGCCGCGCTGCTGTCCGACCAGGACCGGTTAGTTTAATTGTTTTCTTAAGGGAAAGACACTCAATAGTCGGGTTTTTACTATGGCGCTGTCAATACTATGATAGCCACATAACCCTGCCATTCGTTTCAGGCAAATACGAAAAAGGAAACTTCCCATGGATAAAGAGTTTGCAAATCGAGTTTTGCTTGTTACCGGCGCGACTTCCGGGATTGGAAAGGCCACCGCGTTGCGCTTTGCAGCCGCCGGAGCAAATGTCGTCGCGGTCGGGCGTGATAGCGTCGCGCTCGCAGAACTTCGGCAAACGGTGGGCGCCGTCCAATGTCTGACTATTTCGGCCGACGTTTCCCTCGAGAGCGAAATCGCTGGAGTAGTCGCAAAGGCGCGGGAAACGTTTGGCGGTATTGATGTCCTGGTGAACGCAGCCGGCCACATTTCATCCGGCACGATTGAGAATACGGCCTTGCCCGCGTGGGACGCGATGATGGGAATCAACCTGCGTGCGCCGTTTTTGTTGATGCAGCAAACGGTGCCGACCTTAATTGAACGCCGCGGGAATGTAGTGAACGTTTCCAGTGTGACGGGACTGCGCGCATTTCCGGGCGTGCTGGCTTATTGCGTTTCGAAGGCTGGACTCGACCAATTAACGCGTTGCGCGGCACTCGAGCTGGCGCCAAAAGGAGTACGAGTTAACGCCGTCAACCCCGGCGTAGTCGTCACGGAAATTCATAAGCGCGGCGGAATGAGCGAAGAACAATACGAGAGTTTTCTCGAACATTCGAAGACCACACATCCACTTGGTCGCGTCGGTCAAACCTCAGAAGTAGCAGAGCTCATCTATTTCCTCGCTTCCGACCGAGCGTCGTGGATTACCGGCGCGACTTATTCCATTGACGGGGGCCGCTCACAAACATGTGCCCGGTGAGAGCTTCTTTTTCCTACTGAAAAGCTCGCGCCGAAATCTTTCTCTGTATATACTCAGCGCGCGTCAAGCCCGAATTATTTAGCCCGCGCGCTGAATTACTGCCGCTTCTGAGCAATCAAAACTAAGATGATAAACGATCCTGGAATGCAGAAAGCGTTTGTAGCTCGCCCACCGATCAAGCCGTCAGGCTCCGTGACCGCAATCAAAATCATCGGCGCTGTATTTGCGGGGATGGTTGCACTACTACTCGGTTTGATCGTGCTGCTGCTCATTGGCGTGGAAACGGGGCCGCTCCCATTTCTGATCGGCATGGTTTCGGCCACACTTCCGGTGCCGTTTTATCTCATGCTCGTCCTTTGGATTGACCGTTACGAAGCTGAGCCCTTTTGGATGTTGGCCACTGCATTTTTCTGGGGTGCGCTCGTAGCCGTGTTTTTTGCGTTTCTCATCAACACGGTTAGCGGCGTTGCCGTGTCGCTAATGACTAACAGCATGAGAGCGGGCCGCACGTTCGGCGCCGTCATCTCCGCTCCGATAGTTGAAGAGTGCGCGAAGGCCCTGATCCTCTTGATCTTCTTTCTTTGGAAAAAAGATGAGTTTGACGGAGTTATCGACGGCATCGTCTATGCAGCGATGGCCGGGCTGGGTTTCGCGATGACTGAAAATATTCAGTACTACGGTCGCGCGGTGATGGAAGGCGGCGGCACGCTTACTTTTGTTTTCATTTTGCGCGGAGCACTGGCGCCATTTTCACATCCGATGTTTACCAGCTTCACCGGCATCGGTCTGGGTCTCGCGCGTCAATCAAGAAGCATGGCGGTCAAGCTGATAGCTCCGCCTATGGGCCTGCTGGCGGCAATTTCGATGCACAGCATCTGGAACGGATCAGGCGTACTCTTTGGCGGCGGTGCGTTCGTTCTCACCTATATCGTGATCATGATTCCGGCGTTTTTCATAATGCTGGCGGTGATCGCGCTCGCCTTGCGGCGCGAAGGCCAGGTGGTGCGTGACTTTCTGGTCGCTGATTACCAGGGCGGACTCTTTACACCTGACGAATACAAACGTCTTTGCAGCATCACCGGCCGCATGGGCTCGTCATTCAATGCATTTTCGCGCGGCGGCCTTGGCCACTGGCGAACGGCGCGCCAATTAAACCAGGCTGCCAGCGAGCTCGCCTTTCATCGCAGTCGCGTGGCCCGTGGCATCAGTGCCGCCGACGCCAGGGAACGTGAAGCGGCCTATCGCAGCAACATGGAAGAACTGTTGAAACGTCTGCGCAGCAAGTAAGTTCTGAAGAAACAAAGTTCTCCGAATTGCGAACGATTGACTTATACTGACCAGCGCTAGCGGCATTGCGAAGGTGGTCTCTTCCTCAAGCTGATGAGAGTTCAACTCCTACCAAGCACCTTTGATAGTCAGGGCCGCGCGACTCCAGAACAACGTCTGACATGTTTTCTCATAGACGAGTGTGTTGCGGTTGACGCCGGCAGCATTGCGCTCGCTCTGTCTACTGAGCAGCGCGCAAAAGTGCGAGACATAATCGTTACGCATCCTCACATGGACCACATTGCGAGTTTGCCCATTTTTATCGATGACTTGTTTGAGTCATTGAAAACGCCGGTACGCGTGTACGCGACCGAGGAAGTCATTGGACTTCTCGAACGCGACATTTTCAATTGGAATGTCTATCCACGCTTTTCCGAGCTGAAGAACGATCACGGGCCGGTAATGGAATACGTGCCGATTCCTATCGAGCAACCGTTCCGGATCGCGCACCTCAACGTAACCGCAGTGCCGGTTAACCACATCGTGCCGACCGTTGGCCTGGTGATCTCTGATGGACAGAGCACCGTCGCCTTCAGTTCCGACACTTCTGAAACGGATCAGTTTTGGGAACTAATCAATAAAGTGCCGCGGATGGATGCATTGCTGGTGGAGACTTCGTTTCCCGATTCCATGGCGAAGCTGGCGGAAGTTTCCCGTCATTTCACGCCAGCGTCTCTCGCGCGCGACCTGCGCAAACTAAACCATAACGGGCTCGACATCCTGGCGGTACACATTAAGCCGGCGTATCGCGAGCTGGTCATCGAGGAACTGAAGGCGTTGAAGCATCCGGGTTTGGGTGTGATGGAGCCGGGGAAGGTTTATAGCTGGTGATGAAGGCAGTGAGCAGTGAGCGGTGAGCGGTAAGCAGTGAGCAGTGAGCGGTGAGCAGTGAGCGGTGGGCAGAAAACGTTTGCAGGTTAAATGAAAAAGGCGCGGCGAAGTTCTTTCGCACGCGCCGTTTTTTTTTAGAGGTCGATAACGCTTGAACTTATTGACTTCGAACTTTGGGCTTTGAAATCTGAAATTTGAAATTTGAAATCTGAGATTTGGAATCTGAGATTTGGAATCGGATCAACTGAGCGGATCGCTCAACTGAGCGGATCGAATTCTCCCTGCCCGTGTTCTCCCTCAATCTCGTACAAGGTAACGCGGCCGCTGGGAAGCAATTGTTTTACTTTTGCAGTGCGCTCCTCCCGGTCCCTGCCAGGCATTAGTTCCGCACGAAACGTGACCGTCATTCCCGGTCTGGCCCAGAGGTCACCCGCCTTCCCCTTCGCCCGCCGCGACTTCGTCTGCACCGACGTTCTTTTCGTCAGAAAGGCAGCCCCGATTGCTCCCAGCCCGATGGCTAACCCACCCAGCAGGCGTTTAGTGCCTTTTTTCATTGCTAGTGCGCCACGATTTCGCAGAGTGGATCTAAGCGCGACGTAATTGTCGGCAGTCCGCTGAGTGCTTTCTCTGCGTTCAGCTGCGTGAAGTGGGCCCACTCAGCCGGCACGTTCGCCTCGGCGAAAACCGCTTCCACCGGACACTCAGGAACGCAAGCGTCACAGTCAATGCAGGTTTCCGGATTGATGTGCAGCATGTCATCGTCGAGGTGAAAAGCTTCAACCGGACAGACAAGCGCACAATCGGTGTAACGGCAGTTCACGCAAGGTTCTGCGACGACATAGGTCATTCAGATGCGTTCTCCTTGATGTCAGTAGGACAGACATTCCTGTCTGTCCAT
>Ga0070682_100000676_pt1 | contig 20548 bp, 14 predicted proteins | sample KBSC63LmetaG_FD_64668 | JGI IMG/M metagenome (GOLD analysis project Ga0070682, IMG submission 64668) | Corn rhizosphere microbial communities from Kellogg Biological Station, Michigan, USA - KBS C6-3L metaG | ecosystem: Host-associated > Plants > Roots > Rhizosphere | place: USA: Michigan...
GGTCAGCGGCCGGGGCGCGTCGTCGCGACGTCGCCCGGGACGAGCTCGCGGCGGGACTGCGTGACGATGGCCAAGCTCGAGTAGCGCTCCGTGCTGAGCACCCGGAGCTCGGCGACGGCCTCGTCGGGGAACTGGTCGTCGTCGCCCGGCAGCGGCGTGCGCTCGACCTGCACGTCGTCGGTATCGAGCCGCATGCGATCGCGGGACATCTTCGCGCCGAGCGACTTGCGCCAGGTGTCGCCCTTGCGCAGCACGACGAGGCGGTTGCCGGGACGCAAGCCGTCCTCGCTGCCGTGATCGAGGAACGTGAGCTGATCCTGCGCGAGGTAGACGTGCGGGTAGAAGCTCGCGAGCACGCGTGCCGTCACGACCTTGTCGCTCTTGAGCGGAGGCACCACGGCGAACTTGCGGCGCACGGGGCCGACCTTCGCGCCGCGCTCGATGATGTCGAGCGACTCGACGATCGTGCCGCGCGCCATGTGCGTCTTCTGGTCGACGCTCTGGATCTTCACGGTGCCGAGCACCTGCACGATCTCGCCGGGCGGCTTGCGCGCGCCCTCGACGTCGTCGGCGGCGCGCACGCTGCGAAAGATCGTCAGCTGCTCGCCCGCGCGCGGCGCCTTCTCGGACTTCATCAAGAGGAACACGTGATTCCCCTCCGAGAGCAACATCTGCTCCTCGACCGAGCCGGCGACCTCACCCCACGTGTCGTCCTTCGCATCGCCGAGAAAGCCCTGGTCGCGGAGGACGATCGTGTCCTTCACGAGCCCGCCCTTGCGGGTCACGAGCCGGCCGTCGCTGCCGTCGCCCTTGCCGGTGCCGTTGCCGCCCGCCCCCGCCGAGCGATCCGAGCCTGTGCCGTCGCCCGGCAGCATGCGCAGCTGATCGCCAGGGTAGATCCAGTGCGGGTTCTTGACCTGCGGGTTGTTCGCCCAGATCTTCGGCCACTGCCACGGGTTGCCGTAGTAGCCGTCCGACAGATCCCAGAGCGTATCGCCGTGCCGAACCAGGTGGATCGAAGGCACCGGGCGACCGCGTAGCTCGCCGCCGCCTTCGGGCAGGATCGCCGCGCCGTTCGGGTTGCCGACCACGACCGGGCCGCCCTTCGACACGTTCATGTCGAAGCTGTCGGTCGCGTTACCGCTCTTCGGGCGCGAGCTCGACGGCAAGCTTTGATTCGGATCCGGCTCGGCGGGCTGAACCACGAAGCTTCCCGCAGGCCCGCGCGTGATCACGGTCGACTGCGTCGCCCCGCTGCCGGAGCCCGGCGCGGGTGCGGGCGCGGCCGGCGCGCCGGGATCGGACGGCCCCGGCGCCTGCGCAAAGGCCGGCGCGGCACCGAGAAGGAGCGACGTGAGGAGGGACGGCGCCAGAACCCGCATGGTCACTTCGTCGATGCCGAGTCGGACTTCTGCACCTTGTCCGCCTTCGGCGCCTTGGCCGACGGCGCGGGCGCCGACTTGGCGGCCGCCGGAGCCGGCAGGGTGCGGGTCTCGAGGCTCTTGCCCTCGCCTTGAATCACGACGCGGGGCGCGTTGTCGGCTTCAGCGCTCTGATCGGCGTCGCCGCCCTCGCTCCCGTACTCGGCGCCGGGCTCGACTCTGACGATCTTGAGCTTGGGCCGTGACAGCGTGGTGTTCGGCCCGGCCGCGGCGATTCGCTCCTCCGATGCGCGTGGGGAGCTCGCCTGCCGGACCTCCATCGCGTCGAGCCGCTCGCCCATGCGGTCGGTCTCGCTTTGCAGCTGCGTGACCTGGTCCTGCATCTTCTTCAGCTGCTTTTCGACCGGATCGTGCTCGGACGAACACGCGGCCACCGTGGAAAGCAGCAGCGGAGCCGCCCAGCGGGGAAGCGACAGGAAACACGCGGAGCGCATGGCCGAAGGGTAGGCCTCGGCGGCCCGGTCGGCCAAATTGCCTACAGCTGGCCTTGTCGGAGAGCCCGGCGTACGCTGGTCTTTCGGGCGAAGCCCCGCCCCCCGAGGAGTCGTTTGCCGCTTCGCCGCCCCCGCCGCCCGGGTCGTCCCCGACCCAAGCTGGATCTCCGGAAGACGCTCTTCGTCCTTCCGAACCTGATCACGCTCGGCAGCGTGTTCTGCGGGTTCAACGCGATCCGCCTCGTGGCGCGCGACCGGCCGGGCGACGACGACGTGTACCGCGCCGCGGTGCTGCTCATCTTCGCGATGCTCTTCGACCTGATGGACGGCCGCGTCGCGCGCATGACCAAGACGCAGAGCGCCTTCGGCCTCCAGATCGACTCCCTCGCGGACGTGATCTCCTTCGGCGTCGCGCCGGCGATGCTCGTCTACAAGTGGGTGCTTTACCGCTTGCCCGTGCCGGGGCTGCTCGCCTCCTTCCTGTACGTCGCCGCGGCGGCCGTGCGGCTCGCCCGCTTCAACGTGCTCGCGTCGAACCCGTCCGGGGTTCCGGTCAAGCCGGGCCGTCACATCCTCGGCCTGCCGACGCCGCCGGCGTGCGGCATCCTGATCTCGCTCGTCGTCGCGAATCACGCGGCGGACGGTCTCATCGGGCGCGAGGAGTACACCGTCGTGCTCCTGTGCGTGACGATCGGCTTGAGCGTCCTCATGGTGTCGAACGTGCGCTTCCGCTCGTTCAAAGACCTCAGGTTCGATACGGGCACGGTCCTGCTCGTGCTGTTCGTGCTCGCGTCGAGCGCGTTCGTCTGGCAGCGCTTTCGTCCCGAGTTCGTCCTGATCTGGCTGCTCAGCGTGTACCTCATCATCGGCGTCGTGGAGACGTTCCGCACGATTGCCGAGCGCCTCGCCCGGCGCGAGCGCGGCTCGTTCCCGCCGCCGCCCACGCCGTAACCGGTCGCGGCGCCTTCCCCCCGCGCGGCGTGCTAAACCGGCGCGCCGCGAGGTCCCCCGCCGTGCCCGTTCTCGAAGTCGCCAATCTCAAATTCGGCTACACGAACCAAGCGCTGTTCGAGAACGTCACGTTCCGGCTGGAGCCGGGGGAGCGCGCCGCGCTCGTCGCCCCGAACGGCGCCGGCAAGAGCACGCTCTTGCGCGCGATTGGCGGCGAGGTGACCCCCGATTCCGGCTCGGTGGTCGTGAAGAAGGGCGCCAAGGTCGGCTTCTACCGCCAGAGCCACGAGAGCCGGCTCGAAGGCAGCGTGCGTGACGCGTTGCTCGCCGGCTTCGGCGACATCGTGAAGGTCCGGCGCGAGCTCGCGCGCGCCCAGGCCGACGCGGCGAGCGGCGAGCGCGCCGCCCTCGAGCACCTCGCCGAGCTCACGGAGCGCTACCACCACGCGGGCGCCGACGCGCTCGAGCACCAGGTCGAGTCGATCGCAACCGAGCTCGGATTCCGCGAGAGCGACCTCGACCGTGACGTGAAAACCCTGTCCGGCGGCGAACGCGGCCGGCTCGAGCTCGGCCTCGTGCTCGCGACGGATGCCGAGCTCTTGCTGCTCGACGAGCCGACGAACCACCTCGACCTCGACACGATCCGCTGGCTCGAGGGCTACCTCACGGGCCTGCGCGCCGCGGTGCTCGTCGTCTCGCACGATCGCGCGTTCCTGGACGCCGCCTGCCCGTTCACGTTCGAGCTCGGCCAGCGCACGTTTCGCACCTACCCGGTCCCGTACACGCGCTACCACGAAGAGCGCGCCGTCGACCTCGAGCGCGAGCGCAAGCAGGTCGAGGAGCAGGCGGCGATGGTCGCGAAGACCGAGGCCTTCATCCAGAAGAACCTCGCGGGCACGAAGACGAAGCAAGCGCAATCGCGCCGCCGCATGCTCGAGAAGCTCGAGCGCATCGAGCGGCCGGAGGACGTGTGGGCGCGCGCCGGGCGCGTCCGCTTCCGCTTCGCCGAGGCGCCGCGCAGCGGCGACATCGTGCTCGAAACGCGCGGGCTCTCGGCCGAGCGCGGCGGCACCGCGCTCTTCTCGAACGTCGATTTGCTGATTCGGCGCGGCGATCGCGTCGCAATCGTCGGGCCGAACGGCTGCGGCAAGAGCACGCTGATGAAGCTCCTCTCCGGGCGCGGCGCCGAGGCCGACCGCGGCGAGGTCAAGCGCGGCACGAACCTCAAGGACGGCTACTTCGACCAGCAGCTCGGCTCGCTCGACCCGAAGAAGACCGGCGTCGAAGAGATCCGCAGCGTTCGCGGCGACCTGAACGTCGACGGCGCGCGCGAGTACCTCGCGCGCTTCCGCTTCTACGGCGACGACCCGCTCCGCCGCGTCGATAGCCTCTCCGGCGGCGAGAGCACGCGCCTCGCGCTCGGAAAGCTCCTGCTCGAGCCGCGCAACCTGCTCTTCCTCGACGAGCCCACGAACCACCTCGACATCCCCGCGGCCGAGATCCTCGAGGAAGCGCTCGTGGGCTTCGAGGGCACCGTCGTCTTCGTGTCCCACGACCGCCGCTTCCTCGAGAACGTCAGCACGCGCACCGTGAGCTTTCACGACGGCAAGGTCGACGTCTACGAGGGCGGGTACAAAGACTACTGCGAGGCGCTCGAACGCTCGCGCAACGCGGCCGCGCGCGACGAACGGGAACGGCACCGTCACGAACAACGCCGGCAGCCCGAGAAGCGGCCCGCGCCGCCGAGCGCGCCGCCCGCCGCCGCGCCTGCCGCCGTCGCCGCGGGAGCTGACGCGCATCGTGCCCGGCGCGACCAGGCGCGCGACATCGAGCGCAAGAAGAAGCAGGTGGGCCTGCTCGAGGGGCGCATCGCCGAGCTCGAGGCCGAAGTCGCCCGCTACAAGAAGCTCCTCGTCGAGGCTTCCGGCTCGAACTGGGAGGAGCTGCACGGATGGGCTAAAAAGGAGCGAGAGCTCTCGAGTGAGCTCGAAAAGGTCATGCACGCATGGGTCTCGTTGTCCGAAGAGCTCAGCGCCACGGCGCCCAAGGGGGCCTCGTGACGCGCGTCCTCCGCGGCCTGCTCGTGCTCGCCCTCTGCCTCGTCGTCTTCGGGTGCAAGCACCCCGCCGATCCGAACGACCCGAAGCCGGTTTCGGCGGAGCCGAAAGCGGCGTCGCTCCCCCCGCTCACGGTGAAAGCGGACTCGCCGAACCTCCTGCTCACGTGGATCGACGACAAGGGCGACTTCCACGTCGTGCAGAAGCCGGCGGACGTGCCGGTCGAGGGCCACAAGAACGTCCGCGTCGTCCAGGCCGACAAAGAAGCGGGAACCGGCGACCTCGTCTACGTCGCGAACCTCGACGAGACGGCGCCCGACGGCTCCTACCGCCTGAAGACGCTCACGCGCGCTCAATGGGACGAGCTCGGCGCCTCCCGCCGCAAGGCACGCCTCGAAGCACTCGCCCCAAGCGCCGCGCCTCCGCCCGCCGCCAGCGTGGCCGGCGGCTCGCCCGGTAAGCAACCGGGGCCGGGCCCGGGCGCGTCGAAGATCGTCGCGATCATCTACGGCGCCGACTGGTGCAAGCCGTGTCACGCCGCCGAGAGCTACCTCAAAGGCCACGGCGTCACCGTCATCCACAAAGACATCGAAGAGAGCGAAGCCGCCCAAGCCGAAATGCACCAAAAGCTCGCACGCGCGGGCCGCGGCGGCGCCTCCATCCCCGTCATCGACATCATGGGGCAAATCCTCGTGGGCTACAGCCCCGCCGCGCTCGACCAAGCGATCCGCACGGCCGAAGGCGCCAAAGCACTCTAAAGGGTTAGGGCCACCGCGCATCACCGCGCGTCGCAGGCTGAAAAGCATTTCCAGGTCGCCCCATTTCGAGGGTGCGGCGCGCTGTCGCTCTCCGAGGACGGAAGCGAACGGCCACCGCTGCGCGCCAAAGCCCCGAGCCCCCCGCGGGACCCTCTCGCTGCAACGCTTTGCTTGTTTGAATTCAAACAGACGAGGCGAAGCGCGGAAGCGAGCCGCCAACGCGGACCCCAAACGAGTCACCGAAACGGACGGTGCCGGGCTGTGCCGGATCGTGCCGTGCTGAGTCGTACGGGAACGCTTTTCAGCCTTCGACGCACCGCAACGCACGGGGGCCAAAGAAATCAAAGCGGCGAGCCTTGGGCATGAAAAGGTGGGAGAATGGTGGGCCAAATGACTAAGAGCTTGTCGAGCGGGTGGGCGGTTTGGGCGGTGACGGTCGGCTTCGTCGCGTGCGGCGGCACGAGCACGTTGCGCCGCGGTGCTCCGACCGGCGCGGGCGACGACGACGACACGGTCGTTGGCAGCGGCGGCAGCGGCGCGACCGCGGGTTCCGCGGGCAAGGGGGGCAGCGGCGGAACAGGCTTCGGACAAGGCGGCACGAGCGTGGGCGTCGGCGGGACCGTCGGCAAGGGCGGGACGACCGGCAAGGGCGGGGCGACCGGCAAGGGTGGAACGACCGGCAAGGGCGGAGCGGCCGGCAAGGCCGGGTCCGTTGCCGTGGGCGGCACGGCAGGCACCGCTGGGGAAGCCGGCGGGCTGAACGTCGACCCCGGCTGCACCTGCACGGACAGCGGCGCACGTAACGTCAACTGCTCGACCGCGACGGTCAAGGTGCCGAGCGTGTTCCAAGATCCCGCGGCCTGCACGGGGCTCGACACGCGGTCGAAGCGCACCTACTGCGATGACGGCTCGGCCCACTACACCTTCGTCGAAGGCGAAGAGAACGAGTACCTGCTCGAGGTCGACCACTCCGGCAACGCCACGTACTTCTACGCCTCGGGTTACATTTCGCCCGGGTGCGGGCTCGACGCGAACGACTTCGACACGGCCACCGTCACGCAGGGCGCGCCGAGGGATGCCACGTGCTTCGAAAGTTGCGCGCTGTGCGGCTCGTACGAGAACCTGCCCGCGTGTGAGGCCTGCGAGCGTGCTCCGAACGACCCGGACACGGCGCTCGAGACGCTCACGCAGTTCTGCACGCATTTCTCTTGCCCGATTAGCTTCGCTGACCGAAGCGCGCTGGAAGGCGCGTGCGGCAGCGTGGCTCCGCCCGAGGTGAGCTTCGGGTGCGGAACCATTCAGGTCTCGTTCGTGGCTGGGTTCTCCGAGCGCCTGTTCGTCTTCGACGAGTCGAACGGCCAGCTCATCGGTGCGCGCGCGACGGACGACGTCCCTTCCTATCCCTGCCAGACGTCGAGCTACATCGCAGGCACGATTCCCGACGGCCCCTGCAGCGCCGTCCAAACGTGTACCTTGTGCACCGCGGGTGAAGCGGGCGCGGGCGGCGCGCCGGGCGCCGCGGGCGCGGGCGACGGCTCGGCGTGCCCGGGTCGCTAGCTACGGCGCCGCGAGCACGACTTTGCGGCAGCCGAAGTAGCCGCGGCGCTTGATCACTTCACCGATTTCGGGCGGCACTTCGCTCTCCCAGCTCGGGTCGCCCGCCTGAATACGCTTGGCGACGTCGCGCGAGAAGATGCCGAGACATTCGGGGTCGTAGCCGTGGAGCGGCAGGATGCAGGCCCGGTCGACGAGGTGTCCGTAGAGCTTCTGGAGGTGCGGCGCGACTTGGAGGTTCGCGACGGTGGCGAGCTCGCCGCTCTTCTGGTCCTTGAGCGGGTAGACGTAGAGGCGCGTGTCGTTCTTGAACAGGCGTCCGAACGACTCGAGCACGCCGCCCGCGAGATCGGCGTAGTACTTTTCGTCGAAGAGCTCGAGCAAGCTGCCCGCGCCGAGCGTGATGCCGACCGGCTTCTGCGTGTAGCGCCGGAAGTAGGAGACGAGGCGGTAGTACTCGAAATAGTCCGAGATGAGCACGGTCTTGCCGGCCGCCGCGAGCACGTCGGCGCGCGCCAGGAAGTCACGATAGTCGATGGCGCCCGAGGCCATCAGGTTCTTCATCGTGATCTCCATCAGCTCGACGACGTCGTCCTGATCCTCGCCGAGCGACTCGCGAAATTGCGTGCGCGCGCAGCGCAGCATGTCGATGTTCACGCGCGTCACGGGGCGAAAGGAGCCGCGCTCGACGAGCACGGGCCGCTTGTAGAGCACCTCCGACGGCTGGAGCACCTCGCCCGTCGGGCCGAACATGGCCGCGCCCGTCAGCCCGAGCTGCACGAGCCGGAGGCTCATCACGCGGTTGTCGACGTGCCGGTATTCGATACCGGAGAACTCGATCATGTCGATTTCGATGCGCTGCGTGCTCAGGTTGTCGAGCAGGGACTCGACGAGCCGATTCGGATCGTGGTGCATGAACGCCCCGTAGAGCAGGTTCACGCCGACGATGCCGAGCGCTTCTTGCTGGAGCGCGTTCTCGGTGTCGAGCATGCGCACGTGGATGATGATCTGGCTGTCTTGATCGCGGGGATGCGCCTGGAAGCGCACGCCCATCCAGCCGTGGCATTCGTTGTTGCCCTTGAAGCTCTTGGCCGAGACCGTGTCCGCGAAGGAGAAGAAGGCGGTCGTGTCGCCGCGCGCGTCGCGCAGCCGCTCGAGGTTCAGCTGCTGCTCGTGGTCGAGCATGCTCTCGAGGCGCTCGCGGCAGACGTAGCGGCGCGTCTGGCCGTAGATCGCGTCGCTCACCGTCATGTCGTAGGCGGAGATGCTCTTCGCGATCGTGCCGGCGGCGCCGCCGGCGCGGAAGAACCAGCGCACGACCTCTTGCCCGGCGCCGATCTCGGCGAACGTCCCGTACCTTCGCGGGTCGAGGTTCACGGCGAGCGCCTTCTGGTGCGTATCGAGCGGCTCGTCCGCGCTGGGCATTCGGGGCGAAGGGTGCATGGGCGAGCTCCGGGGCACGAGGGTATCCCGGCCTACGTAGGGTTGCGATCACATTACGGCCACGTGTCCGTAAGCTTGAGGGCCACCGCGAAATGCCGCGATTTGTCGGCTATTCGAACACCACCGTCTTGTTTCCATAGACGAGCACGCGATCCTCGAGGTGCCAGCGCACGGCCCGCGCGAGCACCACTTTCTCGAGGTCCCGCCCCTTGCGTGCGAGGTCGTCCACCGAGTCGCGATGCGAGGCGCGAGCGACGTCCTGCTCGATGATGGGCCCTTGGTCGAGACTCGGCGTCGCGTAGTGGGCGGTCGCGCCCACGAGCTTCACTCCACGGAGATAGGCCTGCTGGTACGGCTTGCCGCCGACGAACGCGGGCAGGAACGAGTGATGGATGTTGAGGATGCGCCCCTCGAACGCCGCCACCAGCTCCGGCCCCAGGACTTGCATGTAGCGCGCGAGCACGACGAGATCGATGCGCTCGGCGACGAGCAGCTCGAGCTCGCGCCGCTCCTCCGCCGCCTTCGTCTCGGGGGTGATGGGGACGTGGACGAAGCGCACGCCGAAATCGCGCGCCACCGGCTCGAGGTCCGGGTGGTTGCTCACGATCAGCGGGATCTCGCAGGAAATCTCGCGGCTCCGGTGCCGGAGCAAGAGATCGTAGAGGCAGTGGTCGTAGCGCGACACGAAGAGGGCCACGCGTTTTTTGACCTCGGCGTACACGAGGCGGTAGGTCATGGAGAAGCGCGCGGCGACCTCCGCGATCGCGCGCTCGAGGGTCAGCTTGTCGGTCTGGAGCTCCGCGAGATCGAAGCGCAACCGCTGGAAGAACATTCCGGCCTCCGTGTCCGTGTGCTGGTCGGAGTCGAGGATGTTGGCGCCGTGGCCGTAGAGGACCTGAGCGAGCGCGGCGACGATGCCGCGACGGTCCGGGCACGAGACGAGCAGGGTCGCGAGCTCGGAAGCCGGCATCCCGGGATTAATACCACGCTCCCGCGCCTCCCCGCGTGTGACGGTAGTAGAGTCGCCCCGTGACGGTCATGGCTCCTGGGGAGGACGCTCGCGGCAACGCGTGGCTCGACGTCCGCCTGCGCGGGGTCACGCGCGGGCAGTGGCTCGTCGCGGCGGCCGCGTTCGTGTTTTCGCTGCTCGCTGCGGGCGCGGCGCGCCGCTCTTCCCTCACCTTCGACGAGCTCGCGTACATCCCCGCAGGTCACGCGCAATGGCTCACCGGAGAGATGGCGCTCAACCCCGAGCACCCGCCGCTCGCGAAGTGGCTCGCCGGCCTCTTGCCGTGGCTCTTCGAGCGCCACTTCGATCCCCGGAGCCTGCCGGGCTTCGCCGAGCTCGACCAGTGGCGCTTCGGCGTTTCGTACTTCACGCGTCCCGGCGTCAACGTCGAGACCCTCGTCTACCTCGCGCGCTTGCCCACGGTGTGGCTCGGCGGCGCCCTCGTGCTCGTCGTCGCTTCGCTCGCGCGAATGCTCACGGGCTCCGTGGGCGCGGTTGCGGCGGCGGTCGCGTGCGCGACCTGCCCGCCGCTGCTCGGCCATTTCTCCGTCGCCACGACCGACGGCTGCGTGACGTTCTTCTCGGCGCTCGCGCTCGAGCGCGCCGTCGCCCTTGCGCTCGCACCCGCCCCGACGGTGCGCGGTTTGGTGGGGCTCGGGCTCGCGGTCGGCGCAGCCCTCGCCAGCAAACAGACCGCGATCGCGGTGCCCGTGGGCATCGTGATCGGCGGGCTCGCCTGGGTCTTCTCGGCATCGGGATTCGAGCGCGCCGAGCGCGGGAAGCAAGCGGCGTTCGCCTTCGCCATCACGGTCGGCCTCGCCGTGGTCGTGCTCGCGCTCACCTCGCTCGGAACGATCGGGCTCGACGCCTACTTCGGTGATCTGCGCGTCACGAACGCGGGCTACCAGAGCTACCTGCACGGCCATTTCAGCCGGCACTTCCCGCAGTACTTCGTGCTCGCGCTGCTCGTGAAGCTCGGCTTGCCGCTCCTCACGCTCGGGCTCGTCGGTTGGGTGATCGCATTCCGGTCGGACCGTGAGGAGACGTTCGCGTGGTTCGGGCTCGGCGCGACGTTCGTGACGTTTCTCGTGATCGTGAGCGCCACGATGTTCGGCACCGGCGTACGCTACGCGCTACCGGTCGTGCCCCTCTTCGCCGTCGGCGCGGCACGCGCCGTCGTGTGGCTCGGCTCGGCACCGCTCGAGCGCGTCGTGCTCGCGCTCCTCATCGCGTGGTCCGGAACCGACATCGGACTCGCTCGCTTTCACTACCTTGCGTGGTTCAACCAGGCGGCAGGCGGCCCAGAGCGCGGCAGCGAGTGGCTCGACGACTCCAACGTCGACTGGGGTCAGGGGCTCATCGACCTCCGCGCCTGGCACGCGCGGCAGGCGCGGAAGCCCGGCACGCGGCCCCCGGAGCTCTTTCTGACCCAGATGGTCTGGTACCCGCCGGCGGTCTACGGCCTCGACTGCCACTGGTTCACGCTCGAAGGGATGATCGCCGCCCTCGATTTCGCCGCCCCCGAGCCGGGGGTCTACGCGCTCAGCGAGCACTTATGGAACCGCCTGCGCGCGGCCCCCGCCGGGAGCGCTGCCGCCCGCCTCTTCGCGCGTGCCCCGGACGAGCGCGTCGGACCGTTCCGGATCTATCGCGTTCCTGCTCACCCGAACGGGTGAGGACGGGGCGGGACGCCGCGGGCGCTCAGTCGGGGAACTCGAAGCCCGCCTCGGGCTTCTGACCCGCCGTCACGTGCACGCAATAGCCGCCCACTCGCAGCGGAACGTCGAACTCGCGCCCGCCCACGTCGCACGTCTGGACCACCCCGTTGAGCTCCACGGTGCGAGGGGACGTGACGTTCCAGCACACGAAGCTCGGCGGGTTCACCGGTTCGTACCCGATCACCTCGGTACAGCTCTCCCCGGTGCCGAGGTTCGCCGTCGTCTTGTAGCCCTTCGTCGGCATCAGGTGGATGGTGGTGAACGTCTCGCACACGCCGTCGCAGGGTGACGACCGGCACACCCCGTCCAAGCATTCCGCTGCGGTTTCGCAGGCAATTTCGCAGCTCCCGCAGTGGTCGTGGTCCGTCTTGAAGTCGACCTTGCCGCAGCTTGCGCCCGCGGCGCCCCCCATCCCGCCGCGGCCGGCGCGGCCTCCGGAGCCAGCGACGCCGCCGAGGCCAGCGCGGCCGCCGGCGCCGCCGGTCCGCGAGCCAGCCGTCCCGCCGAGCGCTGTGCCCGGCCCGTCGCCGGCTTGTGCCTCACCCGCCATACCACCCGGGTCGAACGCGCCGCCGTTTTCGGTGCCGCCGTCGGTTCCGCCCGTTTCCCCCGTGCCTCCCCCGCTGATTTCACTCCCGCCGGATGCTCCGTTGCCAGTCCCGCCAACCGCGACGTTCCCGCCGGAGCTGCCGCCGACGCTGCCCCCTGAGCCGCCGAGCACGCTCTCGGTCCCTCCGGTCGTGTCACCGCCACCGTTCGCAGCGCCCGCGGACGTCCCGCCCCCGGGGCTGCCATGCCCGACGTATTCGTCCAGAGGAACGATGAGCGAGCACCCGACGGCCAACGAAGTCAGGACGGGCGCAACCCTGCCAAGTAAGCCATGCTGTTTGCTCTGGCGGAAAGTCATGGGCAAAAGCAACGCGGCGGCAGGGGACCGGGGCACCCCGCCACCTTCGTCTATTCTACGCGATGAGCGTCCCGGGAGGCAGCCGCGGGATTCCGCAGTTTTGCGGGTTTTCGGTCGGGCAGCACCCAGGTTTTTGGCGCACTTCGTAGGATGCTGTAGGCGAGGCGCTCACGTAACATGACGGCCGTGACCGCCGCTCCCGCAGCGACCCCGAAGCTCGTCGGTCGCTACGCGCTGTTCGAAGAAATCGCGTGCGGCGGCATGGCGGCGGTCCATGTCGGGCGCCTCGTCGGGCCCGTCGGCTTCTCGCGCACGGTCGCGATCAAACGACTGCACCCGCAGTTCGCCAAAGATCCCGAGTTCGTGACGATGTTCCTCGACGAGGCGCGTCTCGCGGCCCGCGTGCGCCACCCGAACGTCGTTCCGACGCTCGATGTCGTCGCCGCGCAGGGCGAGCTCTTCCTGGTGATGGAGTACGTGCAGGGCGAGTCCTTCGCGCGCCTGCTCTACTTGATGAAGAACGCGGGCAAGCGTGCGCCGCGCGAAATGGTGTGCGCGATCGTCGCTTCGGTGCTCCACGGCCTGCACGCCGCGCACGAAGCGAAGAGCGAGCGCGGCGAGCCGCTCGGCATCGTCCACCGCGACGTGTCGCCGCAGAACATCCTGGTCGGCGTCGACGGCATCGCGCGCGTGCTCGACTTCGGCATCGCCAAAGCCGCGGGGCGCGCTCAGGTCACGCGCGAGGGCCAGGTGCGCGGCAAGATGGCGTACATCGCGCCCGAACAGCTGCAAAACAGCGCCGCCGACCGCAAGGCCGACGTTTACGCCGCCGCCGTCGTCTTGTGGGAGGCGCTCACGGGCGAGCGGCTGTTCCTCGGCGAGAGCGAATCCGCCACGATTGCCAAGGTGCTTGCCGGCGAGGTGCTGCCGCCGAGCTCGGTCGTCCCCGACATCCCGCGCGAGCTCGACGAGGTCGTGATGCGCGGGCTCAATCGCGACCGCTCCGCCCGCTTCGAGACGGCACGCGACATGGCGCGCGCCCTCGAGGCCTGCGGGCCGCTGCCGACGGCGACGCAGATCGGCGAGTGGGTCGAGGAGACCGCCGGCACGGCGCTCGCCAACCGCGCGCGCATCGTCTCGCAGGTCGAGCAGATCGAGGACTTCCCGTCCGCGGAGGCGTCGTCACGCCCGCCACGCATCTTCGCTTCCTCCGAGGAGCCGACGGCCGTCGAGATCGCCGTAAGCCCGGACGAGCGGCAGTCGGGCGTCGATGTCGTGCCGGACTTCCAACCGGAGCGCCGGCGCCGGGTCGTCGTCATCGCGGCGGTGGCGGGCTTCCTGCTCGGCGCGATCGGGCTCTGGCTCGCGGTTCCGGCCGATCGTCCTGGGGCCCGAGAGGCGGGGCCTTCCCCGACGGCCGCCCTTGGCTCGCCCGTGCCCGCGGAAACACATCCCCCCGTACCGCTGGCGCTGCCGGAGCCGGGTCCGCTCCCACCCCCATCCGCTACGGCATCGGCCCCCACGCCGATTCCCTCTGCGACAAGCACCCACACCGCACCACCGCCCGAGCCCTCCGCCAAGGTGAAATCCGGCGGGACCACCCGGCCCAAGGTGAAGCCTCCGGCCAAATCGGACTGCGACCCACCCTACACGATAGACCAGGACGGCCACCGCCACTACAAGATGGAGTGCTTGTAACGGCGTGAGGCAGCGTGCTCAGGACCGGCGTCGCAATCACCATCTTCATGGCATGGGCGGGAGTTACCCGCATCGCCGGCGCCCAGCAGGAACCTCCGCGCCCTGAAGAAGGCGCGGTGCCGCCCGCGCCGTCGGAGCCGAACGCGACCCCCGCGCCCGCGCCCGCCCGCGCGGACGAGGTCGCAGCGTGCGTCAAGTCCGCCGAGAACGCTCAGACCGAGCGCTCGGCGCATCGGCTTCGCGCCGCTCGTGAGCGCTTGCTCTCCTGCGCGCAGGCGGGCTGCCCGACCGTGGTTCGCAACGATTGCGCCACGTGGCTCTCGGAAGTGGACCAGCTCATGCCGTCCGTCGTCGTGCAGGCACGCGACACGCGCGGCATCGAGCTCTTCGACGTGCGCGTCATCGTCGACGGTCAGCTCGTGACGAGTCACCTCGACGGGCTCGCGGTTCCCGTCGACCCCGGGAGCCACCTCTTTCAGTTCGAGGCCGACGGAGCGCCGCCGCTCCAGCAGCAGCTCCTGATCCGCGAGGGCGAGAAGGGTCGAGCCCTGCCGATCACGCTCGCCGCACCCGCGCCACCGCCCGCGCATCCGAAGCCCCCCCGCCGCACGCCTCCGCTCACGTACGTCTTCGGTGGGCTCGGCATCGCGGGCCTCGCCGGCTTTACCTACTTCGGCATCAAAGGCACCGCGGACGCGGCGGAGCTCCGCGACAGCTGCGGCAAGGACAAGAGCTGCCGCCAAGATCAGGTCGATCCGGTGCATCGCGAGCTCGTCGTCGCCGACGTGTGCCTCGCGGTCGGCCTGGTTTCGATGGGAACCGCCCTCTACTTCTACCTGACCGACAAGCCCCCCACCGCCACCCACGGCGTCACGCCCGCGGTCGTGCTCGCCCCCGGCATGGCCCGCGTGAGCATCGAAACGCCGTTTTAGGGCGCCCTCACCCTCGCCGCACGCCGCCGCCCTTCTCCGCAGTGCGCGAGCACCGCGCCTCGCGCCCCCTTCCCGACCCCCAACCCCTGCCCTTTCCTCTGCCCCTGCCCCGACATACCTGACACCCGTGCGTCACCGCCCGGAGCTATGCCGGGTGACGCTTCCGCCCCCTGCGCAGGCTACTTCGGGGCGGCGAGCGCCGTCTCGATCGCTCCGACGAGCTTCGGATCCTCCGGCACCGTGCCGGAGTCGAAGAAGGAGATGACGTGCCCGTCGCGACCCACCAGGTATTTCGCGAAGTTCCAGCTCGGAAGCTTGCCGCTCGCCTCGCCGAGCTTCGCGTAGAGGGGCGACTGACCCTCGCCCTTCTTCGTCTTGAGCTTCTCGAAGAGCGGGAAGGTGACCTTGTACTTCGTCGAGCAGAACTCGCGGATCTCCTGCGGGCTCCCCGGCTCCTGCTGGCCGAAGTCGTTGCTCGGGAAGCCGAGCACGGAGAAGCCCTGCGCCTGGTACCGCTCGTGGAGCGCCTCGAGGCCTTTGTATTGCGGCGTCTTGCCGCAGAAGCTTGCGACGTTGACGAGCAGCGTCACTTTGCCCGCGTAGGCGTCGAGATTCGAGTCGTTGCCTTCGAGCGTCTTGATCGGAAGCGAGTAGATGGTCATGCGGGCCGCCGTGGACGAGGGTGGGTCGGACGAAGCCGACGCATGATGGCATGCGACAGCGGTTGCTACGAGCCCGAGGCAGAGCGCCGCGCGCACGGGTGGGGCTGATCGTGTCACTGCCGTCCGATTTCTTGAGCACGGGAGCCGAGCCGTCAAGCGCGCTCGAGGGTGCTATTCTGGGCGTCCCCGTGGTGAACGCTGCCGCGCCCGCGGAGCCGCTCGCGCTCCTTCATCCCGCCGTCGCGCGCTGGTTCGGCGCGCGCTTCAGGGCGCCGACCGCCGTGCAGGCCGAAGCCTGGCCCGCAGCGCAAGCGGGGCGAAATGTCCTGCTCGCGGCGCCGACCGGCTCGGGCAAGACGCTCGCGGCGTTCCTGATGGCGATCGACGCGCTCGTGCGCGAAGGCACGAGCGGCGCGCTGCCGGACGAAACGCGCGTCGTGTACGTGTCGCCGCTGCGCGCGCTCTCGAACGACGTCGAGAAGAACCTCATGGTTCCGCTCGCGGGCATCCGGCAAGCGCTCGGCGAGCTCGGCCTGCCCGACGTCGAGATCCGCACCGCCGTCCGCACGGGCGACACGCCGAGCAAGGATCGCCTGCGGGCCAAGACGAAGCCGCCGCACCTTTACGTCACGACGCCCGAATCGCTCTACATCCTGCTCACCTCCGACAGCGGGCGCCGCATGCTGTCGACGGTGCGCGCCGTCATCGTCGACGAGATCCACGCGCTCGTGGGCGACAAGCGCGGCAGCCATCTCGCCCTTTCGCTCGAGCGGCTCGGCGCGCTCACGGGGCGCCCCGTGCAGCGCATCGGTTTGTCCGCGACGCAGAAGCCGATCGAGGAGGTGGCGCGCTTCCTGGTCGGCAGCTCGAGCGAAGGCGCGCCGGATTGCGCGATTGTCGATACCGGTCACGTGCGGGCACGCGACATCGCGATCGAGCTACCGGGCTCGCCGCTCGAAGCCGTGATGAGCGGCGAGGTGTGGGGCGAGGTGTACGACCGCATCGCGGCGCTCGTGCGCGAGCACAAAACGACGCTCGTTTTCGTCAATACGCGCCGCCTGTGCGAGCGCCTGGCCAAGAACCTCGGCGAGCGCTTGGGCACCGAACGGGTGACCTCGCACCACGGGTCGCTGTCGCGCGAGCATCGCCTGCTCGCCGAGCAGCGCCTGAAATCGGGCGCCCTTTCCGCGCTCGTCGCCACGGCGTCGCTCGAGCTCGGGATCGACGTGGGGGACGTCGACTTGGTGATTCAGGTGGGGGCGACGCGCTCGATCTCGGCCTTCGTGCAGCGCGTCGGGCGCTCCGGGCACTTCCTGAGCGGCGTGCCCAAGGGGCGCCTGTTCCCGCTCTCGCGCGACGAGCTCTGCGAAGCGGCTGCGCTGCTCGATGCCGTCCGCCGCGGGGAACTCGACCGCGTGCGCATCCCCGAGGCCCCCCTCGACATTCTCGCCCAGCAGCTCGTGGCAGCGACCGCGGCCGAGGGCGAATGGACGACGGACGCCCTGTTCGAGCTCGTGCGGAAGGCGTACCCGTATCGAGCTCTGACGCGTGAGCGCTTCGACGCCGTCGTCCACATGCTGGCGCACGGGTTCGCGACGACGCGCGGGCGGCGCGGCGCGCACCTGCACCACGATCCGGTCGAGCAGAAGCTCCGGCCGCGGCGCGGCGCGAAGCTCGCCGCCATCACGTCGGGGGGCGCGATTCCGGACGTCGCCGACTACGAGGTGCTGCTCGAGCCGGACGGCTTCCGCGTCGGCTCGATTCACGAGGATTTCGCGATCGAGAGCATGGCGGGTGACATCTTCCAGCTCGGCAACCAGAGCTACGTGATCCGCAAGGTCGAGCCCGGGCGCGTGCGCGTCGAGGACGCCAAGGGCGCGCCGCCCACGATCCCGTTCTGGCTCGGTGAAGCCCCCGCCCGCACGACCGAGCTGTCCCACGCCGTGTCGCGCCTGCGCCAAACCGTCGCGGATCTGCTCGACGGCGACAGCGGCACCGAGCGCGCGCGTGCGTTCCTCACGGGTGAGCTCGGCTTGTCACCGGCGGCCGCGGAGCAGATCGCCGACTACTTCGCGCTCGTGCTCGCGACGCTCGGCGCGATGCCGACGGAGCAGACGCTCGTGCTCGAGCGCTTCTTCGACGAGACGGGCGGCATGCACCTCGTGATTCACGCGCCGCTCGGCGGGCGCATCAACCGCGCATGGGGGCTCACCTTGCGCAAGAGCTTCTGCCGCAAGTTCGACTTCGAGCTCCAGGCCGCGGCCAACGAGGACGCCATCGTGCTCTCGCTCGGGCCGACGCACAGCTTCGCCGTCGAAGACGTGTGGAGCTACGTGCACAGCAAGACGGCGCGCGACGTGCTCGTGCAGGCGCTGCTCGTGGCCCCGATGTTCGGCACGCGCTGGCGCTGGAACACCCAGCGCGCGCTCGCGGTGCTCAGGTTTCGCGGGGGAAAGAAGGTGCCGCCGCGCTTCCAGCGCATGGATGCCGACGACCTGCTCACGGTGTGCTTCCCCGACCAGGTCGCCTGCGCCGAGAACCTGAGCGGAGAGCGCGAGATCCCCGACCACCCGCTCGTGAACCAGACGATTGGCGACGCGCTCACCGAAGCGATGGACGCCGCGGGTCTCGTCGCGCTCATCGAGCGCATCGAACGCGGCGAGCTCCGCCTCATCGCGCGCGACCTCACCGAGCCGTCGCCGTTCGCGGCGAGCATCCTGACGGCGAAGCCGTACGCCTTCCTCGACGACGCCCCGCTCGAGGAGCGGCGCACCCAAGCCGTGCTCAGCCGGCGCTGGCTTGACACCGCGCAAGCCAAGGACCTCGGCGCGCTCGATCCGGACGCGATCGCCCGGGTCTGCGCCGACGCGTGGCCCGATCCCCGTGACGCCGACGAGCTCGTCGACGCGCTCGGCGTGCTCGGCTTCCTCACGCAAGCGGAGGGGCGCCGCGCGGGGCTCGAGGCCGAGTTCGCGGCGCTCGTCGCGGGACGCCGCGCGACGGAGCTCGACGTCGCCGGGGGTCTCTGGGTCGCAGCCGATCGCCTCGCCGAGCACCTCGCCGTCCATCCCGACGCGGGCCTGACACCGCCGCTCGCACCGTTTCAGACCACGCTCGCGCCGGCCCCGCCGTGGACGTTCGAATCGGCGCTGAAAGAGCTGCTCCGCTCGCGCCTCGAAGGGCTCGGGCCCGTGACGACCGCCGAGCTCGCGCGCTCGCTCGCCGTGAGCGACGACGCCGTGACCGTCGCGCTCGCCGCACTCGAAGCCGAGGGCGTCGTGTTCCGCGGCTCGTTCCGCCCCGGCGCGCAAGCCGAATGGTGCGAGCGGCGCCTGCTCGCGCGCATCCACCGCGCGACGATCGATCGCCTAAGATCCGAGATCGAGCCCGTCACGCAACAGGACTTCTTGCGCTTCTTGCTCGCCTGGCAGCGCGTGGCACCGGGCTCGCGTCTCGCCGGAGCGACGGGCGTCGCCAAGGCGCTCGAGCTCCTCGAAGGGTTCGAGGCGCCCGCGAGCGCGTGGGAGTCGGACCTCTTGCCGGCGCGACTCGAGGAGTACGACGCGGCGTGGCTCGACAGGCTCTGCCTCGCGGGCGAAGCGTGCTGGCTCCGCCGCACGCCGAGCAGCTCGGGCGCCACGCCGGTGCGCGCGACACCGATCGCGCTCGTGCCGCGCCACGCGGTCGGCCGCTGGCGAACGCTCGCGCCGAACGCGCCGAACGGCACGCCGCTATCGGCGGATGCCCAGGTCGTGCGCGGCTTGCTCGAGCGCGGAGGTGCCTCTTTCTTCGACGATCTCGTGCGCGGCGCCGGGCTCGTGCGCACCCAGGTCGAGACGGCGCTCGCCGAGCTCGTCGCGCGCGGTCTCGTCGGGTCGGACGGCTTCAGCGGCCTGCGCGCCCTGCTCGTCCCCGCGAGCCGCCGCGGCAAGAACGAATACGGCAGGCATCGCGGGCGCCAGCCCGCTTACGCGCTCGCAGGAGCAGGCCGCTGGTCGCTCTTCCCCGCGCTCGCGACGAACGGTGCCCCCACCGTGAACGGCGCCTCGCCGTCCGACCCCGCGCCGCGACAGCTCTCCGACGAGGACGTCGAGGCGGTCGCGTGGACGCTGCTCCGGCGCTGGGGCGTCGTGTTCCGGCGCGTCATCGATCGTGAAGGCGCGCTGCCGCCATGGCGCGACCTCTTGCGCTGCTACCGTCGCCTCGAAGCGCGCGGCGAGATCCGCGGCGGGCGCTTCGTCGCAGGCTTCAGCGGCGAGCAGTACGCCCTGCCCGACGCGGTGGCCGCCCTGCGCGCAGCGCGCAAGAAGGCGCACGACGGCGCGCTCGTGGCCGTGAGCGCCGCCGATCCGCTCAACGTGGTCGGCGTGCTCACGCCAGGCAAGCGCGTCCCGGCCCTCGCGGGCAACCGCATCCTCTTCCGAGACGGCATCGCCGTCGCGGTGCGCGAAGGCGCCGCGACACGCCTGCTCGCCGACGGCGACGACCACCCCGCGCACGAGCTCGAATCGGCGCTCATTCGGCGGCGCCTGCCGCCGAGCGTGCGCGCCTACCTCGGCAGCGCAGGGTGACGCTCCCTCGTCTGCACGCGCGCCACGTCCTCCGGCGCATCCAGAAGGGAGCAAGCTCCTCACCCGTCGTCGTCGAGACGACGGGCGGCAGCTTCGTCCTCAAGCTGCGCGGCGCCGGACACGGCACCTTGGCGCTCGTCGCCGAGCTCGTCGTCGGGGCACTCGCCGACCAGCTCGGGCTCCCGGTTCCGGAGCGCGCCCTCGTCGAGCTCGACCCCGACTTCCAGAGCGACGACCACAACGACGAGCTCGCCGATCTGCTGACGCGCAGCGTGGGCCTGAACGTCGGCTTTCGCCTCCTCGAAGGCGCCCGCACGCCGCGCCCCGAAGAGCTCGCGCGCCTCGACGACGACTTCGCCGTCCGCGTGCTCTTCCTCGACGGCCTCTGCCAAAACTCCGATCGCACGCACGC
>Ga0070682_100000678_pt1 | contig 20537 bp, 14 predicted proteins | sample KBSC63LmetaG_FD_64668 | JGI IMG/M metagenome (GOLD analysis project Ga0070682, IMG submission 64668) | Corn rhizosphere microbial communities from Kellogg Biological Station, Michigan, USA - KBS C6-3L metaG | ecosystem: Host-associated > Plants > Roots > Rhizosphere | place: USA: Michigan...
TCGGCCTCGGCGTCTGTCTCGCCGACGACATGGGGCTCGGCAAGACGCTCGAGGCGATCGCGCTCCTTCTCACGCGGAGGGCGGACGGCCCAGCACTCGTCGTGGCGCCGACGTCCGTCTGCCGCAACTGGCTCGAGGAGCTCCGCCGTTTCGCGCCGGGCCTCACGGTGCTCGAATACGCGGGCAAAGGGCGCGCGGCGCTGCTCGACCGATTTCGCACCGCGCCCGCACCGGACGTCCTCATCGCGAGCTACGCGCTCCTCCAGCACGACGCGAACGAGCTCTCCTCCCTGACGTGGAACACGGTCGTGCTCGACGAGGGACAATTCATCAAGAACGCGCACGCGTTGCGCGCGCGAGCGGCGTTCGCCCTCCCCGCGCGCTACCGCCTTGCCATGACGGGCACCCCCGTCGAAAATCACCTCGGCGATCTCTGGAGCATCTTCCACTTCCTGAACCCCGCGCTGCTCGGCGCTTGGAAGCACTTTCAGGTTCGCTACCTGAAGCCCATCGAGCGCGACCGGAACAGCGAACAGCGCGCGGAGCTCAAGGCGCTGATCGGGCCGTTTCTCCTACGGCGCGTCAAAGACGACGTCCTCTCCGACCTGCCTCCGCTCACGGTCGTGCGCCACAGCGTGCGACTCAGCGAGGACGAGACGCTGCGGTATGCGCTCCTCCGCCGGCAGATCCACGAAAAGCTCCGAACCGCGCACGGCAAACGCCAGCACAAGCTCCAAGTTTTCACCGAGATCACGCGCCTGCGTCGCTTCTGCTGCCATCCACGGCTCGTGTACCCGGACGCGCCGAGCGAAGCGTCCAAGCTCACGGCGTTCCTCGAGCTCGCGGAGGAATTGCGCGACAACGGCCACCGCGCCCTCGTCTTCAGCCAATTCGTCGACTTCCTCGAGCTCGTGCGCGAAGCCCTCGACGAACGCGGCATCCGCTACTCCTACCTCGACGGCTCCACCCCGAAAGAGGTTCGCCACACCCGCGTCGAGGAGTTCCAGAACGGCGACAACGAGCTCTTTCTGATCAGCCTCAAGGCGGGCGGCTTCGGCCTGAACCTCACCGCCGCGGACTACGTCATCCACCTCGACCCCTGGTGGAACCCGGCCGTGGAAGCGCAGGCAACCGACCGCGCGCACCGCATCGGCCAAGAACGGCCGGTGACGGTGTATCGCCTCATCACCGAAGAGACGATCGAAGAACGCATCGTCGAGCTGCATCGCGAGAAGCGCGAGCTCGCCGACGCGTTGCTGTCCGGGACCGACGACGTTCCCGAGCTCAACCACGAGCTTTTGACGGAGCTCTTGGGCGCGGGCCCGGCGCCCGAAGCCCCACGCGAAATATCACCAATTATTTCCAGTAGCTAACGAGCTCAGCATTTAAATCGCACACGATTCACTTGCGCACGATGTAATCGGGACGCAGGTTGTGTCGGGAAGGACAACACCCCGATGACGACTCCCAGAGCTCTCTCCAAGGTTCTCTACACAGCGGTCGCGACTGCCACCTCCGGCCGCGACGGTCGCGCCAAGACCAGTGACGGCAAGCTCGACGTTGCCGTGTCGCCTCCGCCGGAGCTCGGTGGCGCAGGTGCAGGAACCAATCCGGAGCAGCTGTTCGCGGCCGGCTATGCCGCGTGTTTCGGCAGCGCCGTGCAGTACGTCGCACGCCAGCAGAAGCTCATGACCGGCAACATCGCCATCACGGCGCATGTGAGCCTCGGACCCGTCGACGGCAGCATTGGGTTCGGGCTGAAGGTCGAGCTATCGGCCGCGATGCCGGAGCTGTCGCGCGAGGAAGGGCTTGCGCTGCTGCGGGCCGCGCACGAAGTTTGCCCGTACTCGAACGCGACGCGCGGCAACATTCAAGTCGATCTCCATTTGGAGTGACGTTCGTCCGCATCTCCCGTGAGGCGCCCGCCATGAAGACTCTCCCCAAGCTCGACGAGCACCTGTGCTTCGCTCTCTACAATGCCTCGCGAGCCATGACGGGCGCCTACGCCGAGTACCTCGACGCGCTCGGCATCACGTACTCGCAATACCTGGTGCTGCTCACGCTCTGGGAGAAGGACGGGGAGCGTGTTTCCCGCATCGGCGAGCGGCTATTTCTCGATTCGGCGACGCTGACTCCGCTCCTGAAGCGGCTGGAGGCGCGCGGTCTCGTCGAGCGCCGTCGCAGCAAGCAAGACGAGCGCGTCGTCGAGCTATTTCTCACGACCGCCGGCAAGCGCCTGGAGCGCCGCGCGGCCGACATGCCCATGGCGGTCTTTTGCAAGACCCAGATGTCGGTGTCGGAGCTCGTCGCACTACGCACCACGCTACAGGCGCTCACCCGGAACCTGCACGCCCACGCTCGCAAGGCAGGCTGAGCGCGCAGCACGTGGCGCATCGGCCGGAGGAGCGATAAGAGTAAGCGAGCGTGGAGCCTTCTCGCTCGCCAAGCCTCGCCGCCCGCGCCAAGGGCCGTCCGCTGCGTCCCTGGCTGCTCGTCGTGGCGGGCACTGCGTGCGCCGGCGGCACGCCGAGCGGTGAGCCGGCGCCGGCGGCGGGAGGTCAGGGCGCGGCGGGTGCGACGTCTGCGGCCGGGTCGACGCACGCGGGGGGCGGCACCGGAGCCCAGGCCGGTAGTGGGGCGGCGGGCAGAGCGGGCGGGAATGGTGGCGCCGGGGCCGGTACGGCGGGCGGCTCTGGCGGCGTGATGAACGCGGGAAGCGGCGGCGTCACGGCAGCGGGCGGAGGCGCGGCTCAGACCGGCGGCGCCGGCTCGGCGACGCTCGGCGGCGCGGGACAAGGCGCGAGCGGCGGCAGCGCAGGTGCGAGTGCGGGTTCGGGTTCGGGTTCGGGTTCGGGCGGCGCGAGTGCGGGTTCGGGTTCGGGTTCGGGTTCGGGTTCGGGCGGCGCCAGCGCGGGTGCGGCGGGCAGCGGCGGCTCCGCGTGCGCCAAGGCGGGACTGCTCCTGTGCGACGACTTCGAGGCCGCGTCCGCGGGCACGGCGCCCGGCGCACCTTGGACCACGGCCGTCAACGGCGCGAACGGTACCGTGCTGATCGACACCACCACGCCCGCACACAGCGGAACGAAGTCGGTCCACGTTGCGAGCCTCGGCAACTACCAGACGTTCCTCGCGGTGCGCGGCGCACCGGTGTTTCCAGCGCCGAGCCCCGCGCTCTACGCCCGCGTGTTCATCCGGCTCGGCGCGCCCATGACGAGCGGGCACAACACTTACTTCAAGGCGGGCGTCGCAGACGCCATCAGCTCCAACGACGAGACCCGCGTCGGCGTCATGGAGTCGATGCTCATGATCAATCAGCCCGACGGCGATCGCGGCTTCCTCTCCAACGAGGGCTACTGGACGGACCAGAAGCCCGGCGTCGTCATCCCCGAGCAAACCTGGACGTGCATCGAAGGCTTCTTCGACCCGCCGAACACCACCGTCGACGTCTGGGTCAACGGCAAAGAGGTACCGGACCTGCACCGCACGGATTGGAAGCAAGACGCGCTCGGCGCCTTCCATTTCGGCTTCGAAAAATACGCGGGACCCGACGCCGACGTCTGGTACGACGACATCGCGATCGGCACCGCGCCGATCGGCTGCGACTGAGCGCGAGCCCGCGCCCGTCGCTACGACTGCTTGCGGTGTGCCGAGCGGGCCGGGGTGGGTCGACGCCGGAAGCGCAGCAGCGCCGCCGCTGCCGCCCAGAGCCGCCACGGGTTTTCGGGCGACGGCGCGTTCGCCAGGCGGCAGTTGCAACCGTCCGACGTCTTGGCGACAGGAGGCGAAGCACTGCCGCTCTCCCCAGCGCGACCGCCGGCGCCGCCATTCGTGCCCGCGTCAGCGCCCGCCGTCGAGCCTCCCGCCGCCCCCTCGTTCGAGCCACCGGTGCCGAGACAGTCGGTATTGATTGCGACCTGGGGCGGCGCGCACTCGGTCGCGCCGAGTTGCTGCTGCACGTCGGGCCATGCCGCGGGGCAGAGCGACCCGACGGTGGTTTCGCTGTCGCACTCCGCGGGGCCGCGCACGCACGTGAGATCGACCAATCGCTGAAAGCTCGCGCCAAGGTCGTCGGAGCGGCCGACGACGAAGCCGTGCACGAACTGATCGCCGCAGCCGAACAAGCCGGCCTCGTTGAAGCTCAGGCATGTCGGGCCGCTGCAGGCGACCTTCTCGAACTCGAGCGTGTCGGTGGCTGCTCGAAAGGTGCCGTCGTACGCGTTGCTCACGATCACGGTCGAGCCGTCGGGTGAGATCGCGAACCCGGCGGCCGGGACGGTCGTCGTGAGCGGTGTCACGAACGACTTTCCGCCATCGTGCGTCACCTCGAGCGGCGCGGCGCTTGGCGCGTCGAGCCTCACGTACACGGTGTCCGCGTCGCGTGGATCGACGGCCGCAATGAAGGGGCGGCGCGTGGCCGTCGCGCCGGGCACCACGAAACGCTTGAACGACTGCCCGCCGTCGCTCGAGCGGAGGAGCACCCCCGACGTGCCGGAAACCCCGCTCGCGTAAATCGCGTTCGAGTCGGTCGCGGCGACATCGACGGTCGTCGGCAAGAAGTCAGCGATGACGTCGCCGGCCGGGGCGAAGGACTTGCCGGCGTCGACCGAGCGCCAGAGCTGCGCGTCGGTACCCGAGCCGCTGATGGCGACCGCGCCGTCCGGCTCGGAAGGCACGCGCGCGAGGTCGTACACGATGGCGTCGATGCCCTTCGCGCGCTCGAAGCTGCAACCCGACGCGCTCGAGCGCGACACGCCCTCCGGCAGGCCGAGCAAAATCACCCCACCGGGCAGCACCGCCATCGGCGGCTCGACGTCCAGGTAGCCCGCGCCTGCCTCGCACAACCAATCCCATGTTGCACCGCGGTCACGCGTCACGAGCAGGCCGAACGTCGTTCGCAAAACGAGATGATCGGCGTCAGCCGGGTCAGGGACGAGCTGGCTCACCGCTGGGAACGCGCCGTTCGCGCGCGCGAGCTCGGGCACGAGCAGGGCGAAGACGGTGACGCTCACGCTGACGGCCGCGCGTCCGATGGCCTGCCCGGATCTCAACATTTCGAAGTGTACCTCGAGGCGACGGAAGCAGGCACGAGATCGCACTGCACGAGGTGCCCACACACATCACCCCACCGACTTGGTGGACCAAACGCATCAGGTTGCCTGAAATATGTCTGCTCCGGCCTCTTGCAATTTGCCGACCCCGAGCGACAGTGAGTCGAATGACGTCACCTTTGACTAGGCTCGCGCACGGCGCGTGCGTCGGCGCCGTGGCGCTCGGCTGCGCGAGCGCCGAGAGCCCGCGCGCCACTCCCGAGCCCACGATGTGCGCGGCGAACATCGTCGCCAGTGAGGCGAACAACTACGCGTTCTCGAGCACGATCACGCTCACGCCCGTGCCGGTGGCCCCGATGTCGAACCTCGTCTTCGACTGGAGCGGCCTCACTCGGGATTTCATGGGCCACGACCTCGCGCCGGCCAAGGATCTCGCGCTCGCAATGGTCATGTTCTGGGATCTGCCGCTCGCTGAATTCGAGAAGCAGCTGAACGCGGACGAGCTTTACACGGCGGATCTCATCGTGTCGCCGCCGCTCAGTCTGCCGCTCACCGGCGCGACGTCGGCGCACCTCTACGACTTCACGATCAATACGACGCCGGTCACCCCGGACATGATCAACCCGTACTTCGACGCGGCGGCGTACCCGCCGAGCAGCGCGACGTTCATCGCCGGCGTGCAAGCGGGGACCTCGCTCGGCCGGAATCTGCGGATGATGCAGGCCTTCAATCTCGATGCGAGCTCCACGACGACCGTCGTTCCGATCACGAACGATTCGATGAAGCTCGAGTACACGGTGAACCTGCACGACCTCACGAGCACCGTCGTCCCGAAGGGCCAACCCGGGCTGACGCTCGACTGGGAGCACATGAAGGTCGACGGGTTCGGACGCGAATTTCTGCGCGGCAACGTGACCGACGCCATCGTCGGCCACTACGCCGAAACGCCGGCCGAGCTCGAGAAGAAGTTCCTCGAGCTCGATCAGATCGCGCTCCGCACCTTCCGCACACCGATCCCGTCGGGCACCGTCCTCGATTTCAGCAAGCTCAAGGACGACGCCGGCGCGAGCTTTCCCGGGATCGACGGCACCGGCACCTGGCTCGTCGGTCTCGTTTGCGGCAACTGCCGCAACCCGGCCCCCCTCTACATGACCATTCTCAAGCCTTGCTCGACATGAACTACCCGAGGAGAGTCCCGATGAAGGAAACAGCAAAGGGCGGAGCCGCGGCTGCTGGCCTGCGACGACGCGCCTCCGATCTGGCAGCGCTCCTCTACGGAGGTATCGCCCTGCCCTTCGGATGCCTCGCCCTCCTCTCGGGCTGCGGAGGCTCGGGCGGCGACGACGCCGGAACGGGCGGCGCGGCTGGCACGTCCGCTGGACTTGGCGGTTCGGGCGGCACGGATGGCGGCACCGCCGGCATGGGTGGCAGCACGAGCATGGGCGGCACCACGGGCATGGGCGGCACCACGAGCAAGGGCGGCAGCACGGGCATGGGCGGCACCACCAGCAAGGGCGGCAGCGCGGGCATGGGTGGCAGCGCGAGCCCCGGCGGGAGCGCAGGCGCCGGCACGGGCGGCGGCACAGCGACCTGCACGTTCGACCAATCGTCGACGCTCAGCGAGAAGATCCCGACGGTCGGTATCGTGACCTTCGACACGACGCTCGCGGGGATCAAGTCCGCGACGATCGATTTCGGCCTCACGACGGCCTACGGGCTCACCGCCCCGGTCGATCTGACGCAGCCGAAGTACCGCACGCTCCTCCTCGGGATGAAGTCGTCGCAGACTTACCACTATCGGATCACGGCCACGGGCGCGAGCGGCGACTGTCAGAGCCCCGACTACACGATCACGAGCGGCCCGCTCGCGAACGGCCTCGTCAAACCGAAGGTGACGACCAATGACGCGAGCGCGCTCGCGGGCGGCTTCTTGATCACGGGACAGTACGTCGCGAACTCGAGCGGCAGCGGACCGGCCTACATCGTCGATTCCGACGGTGACATCGTGTGGTGGTACAACATCGAGGATTACGTCACCGGCGCGGTGATGGACTACAGCGGCACGCACATGTGGATCAACAACCACCCGCCGAATCTGGCGGACGCGAAAGTCCACCGCGTGTCGATGGATGGCATGGTCGACGAGGACCTCACGAACGAGATGCCGAGGCTATCGCACCAGCTGACGGTGCTGCCGGACGAGACGGTCGCCTTCTACGCCGACGACGGCGGGACGGAAGGGTGCAGCGACATCAAGGAGCGCAAGCTCGACGGCAGCGTGCGCACCATCGTCAACTCGCAAAAGGCACTCGGCACGACCGGGCAGTGCCATGTTAACGACATCCAGTATTCGCCCGAAGACGACACGCTGGTGTTCTCCGACCACATTCACTGCGCGGTCGCGAAGATCAAGCGCACCGACGGCTCGACCGTGTGGATCTTGAACGGCTCGACGAAGACGTTTTCCGGTGACGTCTGGCTCGGCAGCGAGCACGGCATCCACATTCAGGGCGTCGACGACCTTCTGATCTTCAACAACAACTCGCGCAGCGTCGCGGGCTCGACCGCCTCGGTAGCCATCGGCACGGGCGATGGCTCGCGCGTGACCGAGATCAAGCTCGACCTCAACGCCAAGACGGCCACGGAGATCTGGTCGTACAAGGCGATGGGCAACCAGTACCAGACCGACGTCATGGGCGACGTTCAACGGCTCTGGAACGGAACCCTCGTGGTCGCGTTCGGCGGCAAAGGCATCATCCAGGAGATCACGCCGGACGGCACCGTTTTGCAGGAGCTCAAGACGACCACCAACTTCGGCTACATTCAGAAGCGCAAAACGCTGTACGGCCCGCCGCCGCGATAGCCGCGCGGGCACGGCGACGCTCTCGCGCCTCGAGCACGGACCTACGAGAGTCCGTGCTCGAGGCGGCTCAACCCAGGTGCTGCCGCGCGCGCGATCAGATGCCGCCGCTACCCGCAGTACCGGCGACGCCGCCGAGCCCGCCGGTCCCACCCATCCCGCCGAGCCCGCCCATCCCGCCGGGTGCGCCTGCCCCGCCGAGCCCACCCATCCCGCCCATCCCGCCGGGCGCGCCGCCGGCGCCCGAAGCGCCGGCATTCGAGGCGCCGCCCATGCCGGCCGCGGCCATGACCATCGCAACGCCACTGTCGTCGATCCGGAACGCCATCAGATCCGAGCCCACGATGACCGGTCCGGAGTAGGTCGTGGCGGTCGCGGTCAGCACGTTGGCCGGCGTTGGGAACGGGATGCCTTCGCTCGGCAGACCCGACAGCACGACGTGCGAGTAGACGGCGAGCTTCGGCTTGGCAACCGCGAAGAGCTTGCCGGCATCCTCGGGCGTGATGTGGTGCGCGAGGATCGCCGCATACGCGGGATACTTGTCGATCAGCGCCGTCGGGATCATCGCGACCTCGTGGACCAGTAAGTCCGCTCCCGTGGCAGCTTGCTCGACGTTGGTGCTGTAGCGCGTGTCGCCCGAGAGCACGACGGTGTGAGTCCCGTAGGTAATCTTGAAGCCGTGCGCGGGCTTCACGAGATCTCCGTGGTCGACGTCGAAGGTCGAGACGACGACGCCATTCTGACAGTAGACGAGGCCGGGCCCGACATCGTGGACGTCGAATTCGATGCCCTCGATCGGATTCATTTCGTCGGCCAGACGGATACGGCGATCTTCGGAGAACGCGTCCCACAGGCTCGTCATCATGGCGGTCGTTCCCTCCGGTCCGTAGAGCACGAACGGAGTCTTTCGGCTGCCGAAGGCCGTCTGGATCCAACCGCTCATCCAAAGATCAGGAAGGCCGTTGACGTGATCGGAGTGAAGGTGAGTCAAGAAGTGAGCGTTGATGCTGCCGAGGGGGATTTGCTTTTGCCAAAGGCGAATCGGCGCCCCGCGGCCGATGTCGAACACCAGCCTCAGCCCTGCCGCCTCGACCAACGTGCTCGGGCCGAACCGGTCCGCTGACGGGATCGGACTTCCCGTGCCGAGCAGCGTGACGGTCATGCTGCCGTCGGCTCCTGCGCTTCCGCTGGTCTGACCGCCGTCGCACCCCGTGACCGTGGTGCCGCCGCTCGCGCTGCCGCTCGCGCCGCCGGTCGCGCCGGTGCCTGCGCCGCCGCTCGCCATACCAGCAGACGCCCCGCCGCTACCGCCGTCTGACGCGCCACCACTGGCGCCGCCGGACCCGTGCCCTCCGCCCGACGTGTTGCTGCACGCGGCGAGAGCCAGCGCAGCCATCGATACGATCGACCCAGACTTCGACGCCGCGACGCTTCTCATGACGGCCCCGGCCACCCTAGATGAACGCATGGTGGGCGGATGGTGTCAGGTAACCTGATACTCCACAAGCGGTTTGATCCCGTACTCCACGGGTGCTTTGCTCCCGGCGGATTGATTCCGCCGATGCGGCCCCGCATCGGCGCAAGAAATGCTCATTCAATCCACGATTTGACTAGATGCGGTTTCGCGGCGAGGGCGTCCGTCGCGAACGACACGGCAGATTGCCGGCAGTCTCGAGCGTGATCCGATGAGCGCGGACCTTTACACGTCCGCTCGGAGTCGCGCGCTGGGTCACCACCACGCCTTCTCGAAGGACGCGTCGGTTCGGCGCGCTACGCGTGACCGGCTTGCACCATTTGGCCGACGCGGGCGGTCCAGTCCGGCGGGGCCTGATCGGGGTGGTGGTGGACGACCTTCCAGGCGCCGTCGATCTTGTGGACCACGTTCGTGCAGTTGACGTGCAGGACGAGCGGTCCGTCCGCGAGGTAGAGCTTCGATTCGAAGACCGAAGCGCCGTATGCGGCGTCGCCGTGCGACCCGACCTTCAGGTCCAAAATCCGTCCGATCGGATCGGAGCGCGTCGCGTGGCCCTTGTAGATGCCGAACACGGCGGCGATCTCCTGCCACGTGGCCCACACCTCGGACCAGCCCCGAGCCCAGTGCCCGAACGGGTGCACGGTCGTCGCGTAGTCGACGTGGTGCCATGCCGCCTCCATGGGTGCCGCGTTGCCGCGCAGCGCCGTGTCGAGCGCCTCGTAGAACGTGTGAATCGCCTTCGCCGCTTCGTCGTCCGCTGATCCCATGAGTGCATTCCTCCGTCGCAGCCGAGGACGTTACTCAGGAAGTCCGGGCCCGCGGCGTCATCCGCCTCGGCGCTCGGAAATCTCGACCCCAGGCATTCCTCTCAAGATAGCCGACAAGCCCCCCCGCCTTCTAGCCGGCCCCGCCCGCCTGCGGCAATCGCCTAAAAAGTGCCATTGGGGGGCAGGGCTTTCGCGGCGGCGGCCAAAAGTAAATTCAGAAAATCGCCCGAGACCCACCATTACCCGGCATGACGCACCCCTACCTGCGGACGGCAGGAAACGGAAAAGGCCGCGCTCGTCCCCTACGCCTCGCATCGGCTCGGTACGGGTTGGTCATGACGGGAAGGCTCACCACTCTGCTGCTCCTCGCAGGGCTCGCGGTTGGCTGCGGAAGCGACGACCAAGAGAAGCAGGTCGAAGCCGCCGAGGTCGTGCAAACCTACGCGGTCAATCTGAAGGCCACCTACGAGGACATCGTCGTCGAGCTCCTCGCCCTTCAAGGGGCCGTTGACGCCTTCGTGGCCGAACCGAGCGAGAGCGGCCTCGAGGCGACGCGCGCCGCGTGGCTCGACGCGCACGCCATCTACGGGCAGAGCGAGGTGAGTCGCTTCTACGGCGGACCGCTCGACGATGCTCAGGGGCGCGTGAACGAGTGGCCGCTCGACGAGAATTTCCTCGACTACACGGCGGACGAGCCGGAAGGCGGCATCGTCAACTCGCCCGAGGAATATCCCGAGATCACGGTCGACGTCCTCAAGGCCACCGACCACATGGGCGGTCTCGAGAACCTGCCCGCGGGGTTTCACGCCATCGAGTTCCTGCTCTGGGGGCAGCGGCTCAGCCAGGCGGAGGGCCCGGGCTCTCGCCCGTACACGGACTACGTGGATGACGGCACGGCGGCGAATCAAGACCGGCGGCGCGACTACCTGAAAGCGGCGACGGACCTCTTGCTGTCGGACATGCAGGGCGTCGTGGGCGATTGGGATCTGAGCGATCCGAACAGCTACGGCTCACAGTTCGTGAAAGCGCCCACCCAAGACAGCATCGAGGCCATCGCCCGCGGCCTCACCGATCTCTCCATCTCGGAGCTTTACTACGAGCGCATGCTCGATCCCTACGTGACGATGGATCGCAAGGACGAGGAGTCCTGCTTCAGCGAAACCACGTACACGGACCTCGTCGCCAACGCGACGAGCATCGAGAACGTGTATCTCGGACGCTACGGCTCGCACTCGGGGCCCGGACTCTCCGCCTTGGTGCGAGCCCGGGACGCGACGCTGGACGACCAGCTGAAAGCGCAGCTCCACGCGAACCTGGTCGCCATCCAGGCCATCCCGCAGCCCTTCGATCACGCCGTGATCGCGCCCGCGTCGTCCGAGGAGCACCAGAAGGTTCAAGCCGCCCTGCAGACGTTCTGGCCGCTGCTCCCGCACAACAATCCCGGGACGGGGCCCCAGAACCTGTACGAGAAGATGGCCGCGACCCTCGGCGTCGTGATCAACCTATGACTGCCAAGGAAATCAACGGGGCCACGCTCGCACTCTGCGTGACGCTTTCGTCCGTCGCGGGCTGCAGCGACAACGCGGAGGTCGCGATGACCAAGGCTCCGAGCACGGCGATTCCCGAGGCGGCCCTGCTGGGCGGCGACACGACCGTGTTCGACGACGGCGACGAAGCGCTCGTCCACCCGTTGCGCAATCTCTCGGCGGATTTTCGCGGACCGTTTCAGATCGGCGACGGCGTGTTCAACCGCAATTGGGTGAGCGCGCCGGCGTCACCGCCGGGACGGGACGGTCTCGGCCCGACCTACAACGCGACGTCTTGCTCGGGCTGCCACAACAACAACGGCCGCGGCGCTCCGCCCGAGGGCGACGAGCCGTTCGAGGGACTTCTGCTGCGACTCAGCATCGAGGGCAGCGGAGAGCACGGAGAACCCGTGCCGGATCCGCACTACGGCGATCAGCTGGAACCGTATGCGATCCTGGGCGTCCCCGGGGAAGGCACGCCGCGCGTCACCTACACCGAGACCCCGGGTTCCTACGGCGACGGCGAGAGCTATTCGCTGCGTGCACCCGTGTACACCGTGGCAAAGCTCGCCTTCGGTCCGCTTTCGGAGGGCATCCTGATCTCGCCGCGCCTCGCGCCACAAATGGTCGGCCTCGGCCTACTCGAGGCGCTGAGCGAGGACACCATCGAGGGCTTCGCGCAGGAGAACGGCGGACACACGAACCACGTGTGGGACGTCGCGACGGAATCGACGGTACTCGGGCGCTTCGGGTGGAAGGCGAATCAGCCGAACCTCGCTCAGCAGACCTTCGCTGCCTTCCGTGGCGACATCGGCATCACCTCCGACCTCTACCCCGAAAAGAATTGCCCCGCGTCGCAGACCGCATGCGCCGCCGCACCGATGTCGGATACGGTCCCGAACATTCAAGATCCGAAGGCGGAGGCGATGGTCGTGCACGCGCTCGGGCTGGCGGTGCCCGCGCGCCGCAACCTCGACGATCCCGAGACGCTCCGTGGCGAGCAGCTCTTTACCCAGACCGGCTGCGGCAAGTGCCACATCGAGCAGATGGAAACCGGAGAGCTTCTGGACTGGCCCGAGCTCTCGCACCAGAAGATCCATCCCTATACGGACTTGCTCCTCCACGACATGGGTCCGGAGCTCGCCGACGGGCGCAGCGACTTCGAAGCGACCGGGAGCGAGTGGCGCACCCCCCCCTTGTGGGGCCTCGGGCTCAGCGGAAAGATCGACGACTACCTTTTCCTCCTCCACGACGGCCGGGCGCGGGACTTCGCCGAGGCCATCCTCTGGCACGGCGGTCAGGCCGAAGAGGCGCGTGAAGCGTTTCGCAGCATGAAGAAGAGCGATCGCGACGCGTTGGTCGCGTTCCTCACGTCGCTGTAGCGGCGCGGCGAGGGGCCGGGGAACGCGAGCTACAGCGCGGCGATCGCCGCATACCAGCGGTCGGCGAGGAACTGCGCGCCCACGTCGTTCGGCTTGATACCGTCGGTGGTGTTCGCCGTGTCGAAGCCGGTGTTCAAATCGACGACGATCACAGGGGAATCGGTCGTGTTCGCGCTCGCTACCCAGGTCGGGATGGCGGTGTTCACCTCCGAGAGCCGTGTGCTGCAGGCCGTGTTGCACTTGTTCGTCGCCATCGGGGGCAAGAGCCCGACGAGCAGCGTGACGTGCGAGTTGACGCTGCGAAGCTTGGCGAGGATCTGGGAGTACGCGCTCATGACGTCCGTCGCGGTGCTCGACGTGCTCAAGAGATCGTTCGAGCCGAACACCATGGGCACGATGTCCGCGGGTCGCCCGTCGAACCAAAGCGCGAGATCGGCCGACGACCCCGTGTACGGATCGCCCCCCGAATCCGTGTGCAGGGAGGTCGCGGACAGGAGATCGGTCACGCGATAGCCGGAGTGTCCCTCGTGGTTCTTGTCGTACTCGGTCGGGGCACAAGTGTCCCCGGCGGTGCGGCTGCCCACGAAATCGAACGCCGGGTACGCGTTGTCGGTGAGCTTTTTCCAGAGGAAGGCACGCATGCACGTGCCGGCCGTGATGCCGTCACCGAGCGGCATGATGCGGATGGGACCTGGACCTGTGCCGCCCGTCCCGGCCATGCCGCCGCCGCCGGTGCCAGCGGTCGTTCCCGCGACACCACCAGCGCCTGCGCCACCGGCGCCTGCGCCGCCGCCGCCTGTTCCGCCCATGGCGTCACCGCCGCTTCCGCCGCGACCCCCGGTGCCGCTCGTGTCACCGGCTCCCGCCTCGCCGCCGTCACTGCCGCCGCCGTCACCGCCGCTACCGGAACCGCCGCCGCGGCCGCTACCGCTGCCGCCGCTGCCACCGTCGCCGCCCTGAGCCACCGTCGCTCCCGCTTGCGCCATACCGCTCGCTCCTGCGGATACGCCCGAACCGGCGTGCGCCGAGCTGCCGCCCATGCTTTTTCCGCCGCCGCCCGTGCCGCCCGTCGTGCCGCCGCCGCCGCCCTTGGCGCCGGAGCCGGCTGCGCCACTCGCGCCCTTCGCCTGGCAATGGGCGGCCACGCAACTCTCACTCGCCGGGCAGTCGCTGTTGGTGGTGCAGGGGCCGTGCGACGACCCTTCCTTGATGCCCGCAACCAGCTGGCACGCCGCCAACCCGAGGGCAGAGCCCCAAGCAAAGAGGCGCATTACCAAACCCCCTGAAGGCTGAGCTCACCGCCACGACTACTCGCGCTCACGCGTAGCGGACTCGGCACCGCGCGAGCGGCGCCCGATTTCGCGGAGCCGGGTGCCGTGAGGAGAAGGATGCTACCCACGGCGACACCGACGATTCCGACTCCGATGCCGATGTTGCTCGCCCATGCTTGAGACTGGGCATCGTGGCTGAGGTCGACACCGGTGGACGTACAGGTTTGGGGTGTCGGGCACTCGTCTTCGACCTTGTTCTGGGTCGACATGGCGGCGATGCCGAAATAGGTGCCGACGCCGAGGGCCACGACGCCCGTCCCGAGGACCACCCAGCCAAGGGTATTGCTCCGTCCCCCTTCTTCGGCGGCGGCCGGCGGTTTGGTTTCCTCCTTCGCGCCCGGCGGCGTGGGCCCGGCTTCGGCGTTCGCCGCCAATTCCGGAATCACGACGACTTTACGCTCCGCCACGGCCATCTCGAGCGGGCCGGACCACTCCGCGTGCCCCGCCGCGGTCGATTCCAGCCGATGCCGTCCCGGATCGACGGCGATCGGTGTGCCCCACGCAGCCGCCCGCACCGGCGCCCCGTCGAGTAACACCTGCTGCTCCGGCAGTGCGCCCTCGACCCGGACGGTGAGCCATGGAACCTGGGGCTCGAGTGTGCCGAGATGCGTCCGCGCGACCTCGAAGCGATCAGTACGGTTGTCGCGGCGCGCGACGCTCAGCGCCTCCTTGAAGTCGGACCAAGCGGTCGCGAGCAGGCCTTGCTTTTCGTGGCACACGGCGAGGTTCAAGAGCGTGCCGCCGCTAGGATCGAGGGTTTGGCTCTCCGCCAGCTTCGGGCAGGCGCTCGCGTAATCACCGGCCGCCATCAGCCGCCGGCCGTCCTCGAAGAGTGACTGCGCCATGGCGCGGTCGCCTTCGGCCGGAGAAGCGGCGGCGGGCATGGAGCTCAGGGTCAGTGAGCCGGCGAGCGCGAGGAGAGGAAAGGTATGTTTCACTTCGAAAGCTCGACTACTACTTCCTATCCTCGAAAGTGCCACCGGATAGCGGAGGCGGGGGCGGAATCGGTGGACCGGCCTCGGGCCGCGCGCTCGGTGGCGGGCGCACGCCCCGCGCATCGGCGGCGCGCCCCTTACGACGCGACGGGACCCGCTCCGAAACCGACGAAACAGACAAGGGGGGAGCGACCGCGCCCGAGTCGACGGGCTCCACGAGCAGCTTCTCCCCGGACGAGGCCGGCGACGGGCTCAAGGGGACGACCGGCGCCGTCATGCCGCTCGCCACCGGCAGGCCTTGGTTTTCGGGGGCCGCGCTGGGCCGTCCCAAAATGAACCACCCGATCGCGACCACGCCCACGAGCGCGGCACCGGCGAGCACCACCACGCGCTCACGAATCGCAGAGCGCCGCGCGCCCGAGTGCGTACCGCCCCACGATGCACGCGTAAAGCTGGCGGGCGGTCGCTCCCGGCCGGGGGGCCACGACGAGAGCTCGGTCGCGTCGCTCGCGCTGACGGCTGCGCCCGCGGCGAGCATGCCTTCGATGCGCTCGACCGACAGACGGCCGCGGGGTGGAGCGAACGGCAAGAGAGCGTTGGCGAGCGCTGCGATGTTCGCGTACCGGTCCTCGCGCCGCTTTTGCAGGCACTTGGCGATGACGCCCTCGAGCCCAAGGGGTGCGTCCGGCAGGGACGCCCGCAGCGAATCCGGCGCGCGCTCGAGCACGTGGGCCATCACTTCCCCCACCGACGTACCCGGAAACGGCGGCACCCCTGCGACGAGCTCGTGCAAGACGGCGCCGAGCGACCAGATGTCACTGCGTCCGTCGACGTCGCGAGCCGAACGCATCTGCTCGGGCGGCATGTAGAGCGGCGAGCCCAAGAGGGAGGCCGTGCTCGTGATGGCGGCGTCGCTCCGATCGGCACCGGTGAGCTTCGAGATCCCGAAATCCAGAACCTTCACCGACAAGGTTCCGTCCGCGACTCTGATGACGAACAAATTCGACGGCTTCAGATCGCGGTGCACGATGCCGATCGAATGCGCCGCCGCGACCGCCTCGCACGCCTGGAGCACGAACTGGACGGCCTGCTCCGCCGGCAAGCGCCCGCGCTTTTGGAGCCATGCCCCGAGGTCCTCGCCCTCGAGGTACTCCATGATGATGTAGGGGGCGCCGGTCTCGAGCTTTCCCACGTCGATGATACGGGCGACGTGCTCGCTCCTGATCTTGACGGCGGCGCGTGCCTCGCGCGCGAAACGCGCGACGACCTCGGGAATGGCGAGCGTCGAAGGCAAGAGGAACTTGATCGCGACCCGTTCGTCGAGCTCGAGGTGACGAGCCGCGACGACGACGCCCATTCCGCCATGACCGAGGACGCGCTCGATGCGGTACTTGCCCGCGAGGATCTCTCCTTCGCGTACGCTGTCACCGTCGGTCTGACTCTCCATCCTCGAACCCGCTCCCGGCTTACATTGAAACGTCGTGGGCTGCGAGGCGTCAAGAGCGTCGTCGTCGGTCGACCCGCGCTTCGACGCGTTTCCTTGCGCTTGGACGCGTTTCTTGCGCTTGGACGTGTTTCGTGGCGGATCGATTCAGAGGCCGCCCGCGTTTCGTGGCGGACCGATTCCGCGCGGCGGCTACTCTACGATCAGATCCGCGGCGGTGGGCTCGAGCGGCAGGCTGAGCGTGCTGTTGTCGTGAACGGCCCCGCTCAGCGTGTCCACGGCGAGCTTTCCGTAGAGGTAGCGCACGCTGCCCACCCCCGAGATAGGTGCGTCGAGGGCGATCGAGATGGTGGTCGCGTTCTTGCGCGTCGTCGCGTCGATGGAGACGGGCGAGCCGTCGTCGAGGACCTGGAATCCGTTGATGCCGCTCGCGGGCGAGATGTCCGTACCGCCGCGATGCTCGACCTCTACCTCGATGACATCGTGCGCCGAGCCTGCGTACGTCGCCGACGTGAGCGTGGGGCCGCGATAGTACTCGCTTTTTCCGAAGTAGTAGCCGATGGCGTTGGCGATGCGCGGGCCGAGCAGGTCGTGCCCCGCCTTCGTGTAGTGGTCGGCCGCGGAGGGGTCGAGCGGCAGATCGATCGCGACCGCCGCGAGCAAGACGTTCGCACCGTCGTCGGAGTCGTGCTGCGCGCTACGAATGGGCTGCAGGTTCGCGTCCGAGCGGTTCTTGTCGGCAAGCGAGGTGGTCGACCTGCCGATCTGACAAATGAAGAGCGGTAGCGTGTCGTAGAGGTCTTCGCGATAGTGAGCGAGCAGCGTCTGGAGGTCGGCCTCGTACTCGGCCTTGCTCGTTTCGTTGGTCGCGTCCGTCTCACCCTGGTGCATGACGACGACCTCGACGCCGCCTGCCGCGCGCGCGTTCGCGAGCGAATTGCCGTAAAGGTTCTGCGTGTCGGCGTGATTGCCGGAGCTGCGCTTCACCCACGAAATGTCCTCGGTTCCGTGCAGCGGGCTGCTTCCGCGCGCGCTCGTGACGAAGCCGATCGGCACGCCCGCGAAGCTCGTGGCGAGCGCATTCGCGAGCGACGGCACGAGGGACGCGCCGATCCACGAGTCGTAGTCGACCTCGCTCGCCGAGCCGCCGCCGTCGTACGGATCGGCCAGGTGCTTCCAGCGGTTGTCGTTGCCGTAGAGGGCCGACAGATCGCTCGTCACCTGCGTGTAGGTGTGAACGTTGCCGTTGCCCACCATGTTCGACTGGCCGATGAGCAAGACGTTGATGCCCACGCCCCACCGGTGCGTGCCCACGTCCTCGCCGAGAGACGTATGCGCTTCGTCGACCGCGCGTACGGCGATGCGGTACCACCCGCCCTCGGGCACCTCGAGCTCACCCGTGAAGGTGCCGGTCGGCGCGGCCAAGGACGTCCAGGGAACGATCTCGGTCGTGCCCGTTGCAAAATCGACGACGCGCGCCTCGATGGCGCTCGTCCACGCCCCCGAGTCCGTGAGGCTCCCATGGACCGAAACCAGCTGGCTCGCGCCGAGCGGGATCCGCTGCACGACCTGGTAGTCGGAGAAGTCGTCGACGGTGATGCTCACGGCGCCGGAGCCGCCGCGACCCGCGCCGCCCGACTTCCCGGCACCGCCGGATCCCGAGACGCCCGCGGCCGCACCGCCGGCACCCGTTCGTCCCGCGCCCGCCGCGCCGCCTTTGCCGGAGGTTCCGCCGCGGGGCGCTCCCTCTCCTCCCGCTTCGCCGAGCGCGCCGCCATCGGTGGTCGCGCCGGCATCATCGAGGCCCGTTCCGCCCTGCGCGGTACCACCTTGCGCGGTTCCACCTTGCGCGGTTCCGCCTTGCGCCGTTGCGCCTTGCGCACCCGTCCCGCCGCGATTGGAGCTGCCGCCCGTGCCGGTCTTCCCGCCGATGCCCGCACCCGAGGCGCCGGCTTGCATACCGCCCTTCGCCGCCGCGCCGCCCGCTGCGGAGATGCCGGCGGCGCCAGACACGCCGAACGGCGCAGGGTCGCCGTCACCCGCGCACGCGGCATACACGAACGAAAATCCTAGAAGAGCCCACACCCGCCGCGACAACACGGGCGCAGCCTAGCATCCCCTGGGGGTGGTCCGCGCGCCGGCAGGGTCGAGGTGCGTTCGCAGCTCGCGACAAAGACAAATTCTTTTCGGCCGCGGGCTCGAGCCCATGACCGGATCGCGTTTTCTCGTCGGCGCGTCGTTGTCGTGAGGACGGGCGGCGAAACTTTGTGGCGGATGCTGGCCGGCCGGAACAACTGAAGCACCACGAGCTCCGGCCGAAATGTGGAGAGCACCTGACCTTTCCCCACGCTCGCGAGCCATCCTTTCGTTCTGGGTCGCGCTTTCGGCCTGCTCCGGTGACAAGCAAGGCGACGACGGAGCGGGGCAATCAGGTACCGGCGCGAGCAGCGGCGCGAGCGCCGTAGGCGGGACCAGCGCGCACGCGGGGACGAGCATGTCGAACGCGGGGCGCGGCGCCGCGGGCGCGACGGGTGGTGCGGGAGCCGCTGGCGGCAGCGGGGGTACCTCGCCCCGCATGACCGGTGGCGCGACGTCCGCGAGCGGGAGCAGCGGCACCACGACGGCGGGCGGTGCCGGCGGCAACGCCGGGGGCAACGCGACAGGCGGCGATGCCAACGCGAGCGGTGCGGGCGTCGGAGGCAACTCGGTCGGCGGAACACGGAGCGGCGGTGCGGGCGGAACGGGTGCAGGAGCGGGCGGCGCGGCTGGTGCACGCGCCGGCTCGGGCGGCTCGGCCGGGCAGATGATGGACCTCCCGCCGGGCGTCACGGCGATGTTCCCGGGCCCGAACGCCACGAACGTCTGTAGGGATCCGCAGCTTCGCGTCACGTTCCCCGCGCCGCCGACCCTCGGCAATTCCGGGACGATCCAGGTGCTCACCGAGTCCGGCACCGTCGCGGCCAGCGTGAACCTCGCGACCATGACGGTGACCGACACGATCGGCGGCATGAGCTTCTCGCTCGAGCGCCGCGCGTACGTCGACGGCAATACGGCCGTGATCTATCTGCCCTCGAAGGGTCTCAGCTACGGACAATCGTACCACGTGAACGTGCCGGCCGGCGCGATCGTGCCGAGCGGCGGGGGCTCGTTCTCCATCACGGGGAGCAGCGCGTGGAAGTTCAGCACGGTCGCGGCCGCGCCGGCGAGCCTCGCCAACGTGACGGTCGCACTCGACGGGTCGGGTGCGTTCTGCTCGCTCCAAGGCGCGCTCGACGCGCTCCCGAGCAACAACAGCCAGGCGAGCACCATCACCGTCAACAGCGGCAAATATCACGAGATCGTCTACTGGAAGAGCAAGAGCAACGTCACGGTGCACGGACAGAGTCGCAAAGAAACCATCCTCCTCGGGACGAACAACAACGACATGAACCCGAGCACCAAGAGTCGCGCGCTCGTCGGCGCGGACTCGAGCTCGGGACTCGTCTTCGAGAATCTCACCATTCACAATCTGACGCCGCAGGGCGGCTCGCAAGCGGAAGCGCTCCGGCTCGAAGGCTGCACCCACTGCACGATCCGCGACGCCGACATCCTGAGCCTGCAGGACACGCTCCTCTGGAGCGGCACGCTGTACGCCAAGAATTGCTACATCGCGGGCAACGTCGACTTCATCTGGGGCACCGGCGCCGCGTACTTCGACCAATGCGAGATCAAGACGGTCGGTCGCAGCGGCTACGTCGTCCAGTCGCGCAATGGCACTTCGGGCTACGGCT
>Ga0070682_100000679_pt1 | contig 20535 bp, 16 predicted proteins | sample KBSC63LmetaG_FD_64668 | JGI IMG/M metagenome (GOLD analysis project Ga0070682, IMG submission 64668) | Corn rhizosphere microbial communities from Kellogg Biological Station, Michigan, USA - KBS C6-3L metaG | ecosystem: Host-associated > Plants > Roots > Rhizosphere | place: USA: Michigan...
TGCAACGCCAGTCGGAGGCAACACCGTGAAAGCGTCCGGTGCGGTGCCGGCCACCGCCGTGACTGTCCAATACACGTGGACGCTGATCGGGCCACCGGCGGGGGACGTCGATTCCGGAGGGACATTGAGCAACGGCGCGTCGTCGCCCACGACGCTGGGCTCAAACCCGGCGAGCTACTACACCACCAGCACCTATAACGCGAGATCGGGCTCAAGGGGGCGCACGTATCAGCTGCGTGTCGATTTCTTCAATGCCGCCGGAGCGAATGTCTCCAACTCCACCTGCACGATGACCGCCGAAACGGAGGGTTCAACATGAGCAGGATGCGACCGGCGTTGCACGGTCTGCTTGGCGGCCTCTTGTTGTTGGCCGGCGTGGCACATGCGGGCACGCGCCACTACTACTACACCGACCCGCAAGGCACCGTGCTGGCCAAGGCCGATGCGCAGGGCAACATCATCGCCACCTACGACTACGCCCCGTATGGCAGCCAGGCGCTGGGCACGGCGCCGAACGGGCCGGGGTATACGGGGCATGTGAACGATCCGGATACTGGATTGGTGTACATGCAGGCGCGGTATTACGATCCGGCGGTGGGGAGGTTCTTGAGCACGGATCCGGTCGGCCCGACGCCGGGGAATACGTTCAACTTCAATCGGTATGACTATGCCAATGACAATCCTGGCCGATATATTGATCCTGATGGGCGTACTTGCACGGAAGTCAATAAGACGTATACGTGTCAGATCGACAAAGTAATCACACAGCAGAATAGTAAGCTTGTCACTAGGAATGCAACAGCCGAGGACCATAAAACGTACGCAGGATTAGAAAAGGCTCTGACGAAGGCGGTCAACGCAGCGGCCGGTTCCGGAAAGGCCGTGGGTATCTCGTTTAAGAGCGGCGGCGCGACCTACTCATTTTCTATTGCGGGGACTTCGGTTGCCCAGAATTTGGCAGGACGCGTGATAAGAGTTGATCCTTTCGACCCCAGCAATTCCAAAGATAATTGGGCGATGATTACATCACACAACACAACCACTGTCGGTAAGTATGGCTTACAGCCGGGACGTACGGTATTTGGAGATGCAGAAAGGACCCAGGAAGAGGAGTTTTTACATGAGGGAATCCATCAAAGTTCCGAAGAAAGGAAAGCTCTTGGGTTTTTTGGGCAAATACGGATGGGTCATGATCAAAATGCTCATCAAGACGCTTACAACGATGCAGCAAATTCCTTTCTTGGGCCAAATCAATGATTGTTATGGCGATAATCCTGGCTGTTGCTAGCGCTTCGTGCTTCGATAATAACATCGATACGATTAGTGATCTCACTTGCCCTATACGGTATGTGGATAAGCAACAAGGCTACTTTATTGGCATAGAAGGAAATAACGCCATCATAGGAACAGCACTTCACAACGTAAAAAATCCCGCCAATGATATGCCGCAGACCGATGGGCCAATTGAAAATTGTTCGTCCCGCGCATTGAGATGCCGATCTATTGCAGGACTGGTATTCGCTATCCCGAAGGGCACGGAGCATTCTGCGGAATATTCAGATGGACCTAGGATATTAATTAGGCGACTCGCGAATGGCGGATGGCATGGATCTGCAACGTGCTCAATGATTACCCGAGCAGGTTGCTCACCGTATGTTGACATGAGCAAGCTTGTTGAGGCCTATCAATACGACGTTAGTCCGGCGGGTATTGTGACGTCGGTGAAAATTCAGAATTGGAATGATGATGGGAAGCTATTGAACACCTATAGCCTGGTTCTCGTGAGTGAGGTTGGGATCAATTTGAATTGATCCCAACCTGTTGGCGCGCGCCCAAAATTGACCAGATGTTAAATAAGGGGACGGAGGTAATTAACGCGATAATTCCGTTTTTGAACTCAAAGCGAGTCGCTGCTCGACGCGGTTCAGGCCTGGAGTGCCGCAAGCTGCCCTGGGTTGGGGCGGCGTCGATCAAGCTCCCCGTCCCCATCGGCATCAATGGCAACGCCTATACCGTCGGTGACCTGATCGCCTCCGGCAACACAGGCTACTCCACCATCGGCTTCGCCATCGTCGGGGGCAGCACCTGGGAGGTGTATGGTGCAACGCCAGTCGGAGGCAACACCGTCAAAGCGTCCGGTGCGGTACCGGCCACCGCCGTGACTGTCCAATACACGTGGACGCTGATCGGGCCACCGGCGGGGGACGTCGATTCCGGAGGAACATTGACCAACGGCGCATCGTCGCCCACGACGCTGGGCTCAAACCCGGCGAGTTACTACACCACTAGCACCTATAACGGGAGATCTGGCTCAAGGGGGCGCACGTATCAGCTGCGTGTCGATTTCTTCAATACCGCCGCGCTAGCTAGCCGGCGAAGTGTTCGAGCGTGCGGATGACGCGCGTTGCAGGCAAATTGAGATCAACCCCGGTCTCTGGGGAGTCGACAGAGGGAGCTGGAGACCGAGAACGGGCGGCTGAAGAAACTGCGGGCCGAGCAGGCGCTGGAGAACTAGATCATCAAGGACGCCCTGCGAAAAAAAGTGGTGAGCGCACTGGCTCGGCGCGAGCTGGTGCGGCAGATGGTCGACAAGGGGCTGAGCGAGCGGCGTTCGCTGGCGATCGCCGGCATGAGCACCAGCGCGTATCGCTATGCGACGCGCGCGGATCGCAATGGGGCGCTCCGGCAACGGATCCTGGCCTTGGCGCAGCGGCACAAGCGCTACGGCGTGAGAATGATCCATCTGAAGCTGCGGCAGGCGGGGTTGCTGGTGGCATCACCGGCACTGCAGCTCAGTGCCAGACAACTGGTGAGACTGTATGACCGACGCATGCAGATCTAGCCGTCTTTCCGCAACTTGAAGTCTCATCGCTACGGCAGCGCATTCGAAGACAGCCTCACCCGCACCGGTTGTCGCTTACAGATATTGTTACTGGTGCGCGCCATGGCCAACTTTGCCAGGCTTGCGGGTATGGCGTGCGAAGCGACGCACATCGACCGCTGGCTGATGCCCACGACGACCCAACGCAAGCTGCACTCCACGATGCGCATTGGCCACGAGGCTTTGATCAGGGATTGGCCCATGGAGCGAACATGCCACTGGCTCGAACGCTTGCGCACGCTGCCTCCCGATATCCTTCTACAGACGCGGGCGACACCGTGAATTCGTGGAGAACCTCAGTCCGTGACACCGTTTTCACAGCGGCGAGTACCGACGTTGTAATTCATCACGCCGGAACTCGCCCGCATGCATAGCAGTCGTGCACGCGGAAGATAGTGACCTCAACGCGGAGCTGGCCTGCATGACGCCTCGTCACGTCGGTCCGCCAAAATAGATATCTCCGACGGATCAAGCGCGCGATCGAACAGCGTCACGCGCGCAATCTTTCCGACGAAGCCATCCCCGATGCTCAACGGGAAGGGATTGGCCGCCGGCTTCTTGCCGTACTTCGTTTCGCGGGTCAGCTTGCCGTCAACGTACAAGAGCAGGATGTTGCCATTGTAGGTGGCAGCGACATGATGCCAACCGGGAGCGAGCTTCTGCTCGACCATCGCTCCGGCCGTGTCCTCCGGCGCTTCACCCCGATATAGATAATCTTCGCCGGCGTTGACGAACCCCGACACGCTTCCCGACGCCGACATACCGATGCCGTAGGAATCACCCTTGCTCAAGACGTTCGAGCCCGAATAAGCCAAGACGCCGTTCTCCTGCTGCGTCAGATGGCCTTCTTTTTTCACGTAATGAAGCCTGTTCACATCGTAATAAGACTTGCCGCCAACGACACTCAACATCTTGTATCCTGTCAGATGGTCATCGCCGTCTCCGCCAACATGGCGCTGCTGAACCCAGTTGTCGCCACTCAGATCCGTACTGGCGGTCCAAAACGCAAAACCCTTCTTTCCAATTTTCTTCATTGACGCCATGGAACGCTGCATAACCGAAAACGAATACATAACCTTGCTGCCTACAACTTGCACTCCTGCAGGTATCGAATTTCCTATGCCGAACGTCCTCTGGCGCTCCTGGAAATCGGAACCGTCCGTCTCCACCCTTCCGGTCCACAGGTGCACGCTCTTGTTCGGATCGCCCTTCGAATACGAGAAATAAATGGTGCCCTTGTCAACGGTGAGCTGCGCAATAATCCACCATGCGCCACCATGAACGCGGCGTATTTCATGCCAACCAGATCCATCGAGGTTCGCGGAGGCGATGACAATGTCGTAAATTCTTTCTTTTTTTGACGTGTGGACAGGAAAAATATAATAAATCTTGTCGCCCGATACCTTGAAGCTCGGAATGATCCCACCGCTTGTCGTTTGCTGGCGCGCCTTCCAGGCGGAACCGTCGAGGTTGGATGTCGCAGTCCACAATTGCCACTTTCCGGCCTTGTCCTTCATCGGGAAGGCATAGTAGACCTTGTCTCCGACCACCTGGACATTGCGGGTCTGCTCGGTTTCGTAGCGTCCCGTGGTGAAGGTCCGCTGGGTCGCGTGCCAATCCTTGCCTTCCGTCCCACTCGTACCCGTGTAGATCTGCCAGGCGCCATCGGCGGAGTTTCCGAAATACTGGAAATAAATGCGATCCCCCACCACCTGCAGCTTGGGTTCGAGGCCGCTCAATGGCGATTCGGTTCGCTGCTTGTCGTTCCAGGCTCCGAGATTGGCATCGGCAACCCCAGACCAGATGGCGGAGCCCCAATAAAGCTTGCCCTTTTTGGGCTGGTCATAGGTATCCACGACCGGATCCGAATTCGTCACGAAATAAACTCGATCACCTACGACCTGGAAGTTCGGACTCCTCATGCCGGCCAGCTCCATGGTCCGATATCGAGCGCCAACGCCATCTATCCAGGCTGTGGCCGAGAAGCCATGACTGAAATCCGGGAGGCCATCCGCGTTCACCGAAATGCGGCTCTTTCCATCGAACACTGCAGCGCAACCGAAAGGCGAGTCAGCCTGTCTGACCGTTCCCAAGACGGCACTCTGCCTGTCATGCGCGGCGACATCGCGCCCCAAATTCGCTGCATTTCCGAAGTCAAACGATGCAACCGGCTTCAGTCCTGTGGTTAAGTTCTCCCCGCTCGCATTTGCTGCCAGCGGGAGGCTGCCAAGTGACAACAGTGCGACCGCCGCCATCAGCGAGCGGAAATGAACCGATTGGCTATGCATTTTCAAACCCTCTTTTGGCAATGCAACCTGTCCCGCAGTACGGGATATTCAAGGCAAACGCTACGCCCCTGCCGCCTTCATCGCCCGCCAGCGCTTGAACTCTTCACGCTTTGCAGGATCGGGGTCTTCGTAACCCTGCAGCCAGAATCGGAACCAGTCGATGTTCCGCTCGTACGCGGCGAGCTTGTGCCGGGGTTGGAACTTCTGGTGCGGCTCGTTGGGGAATACGTACAGATCGGCGCGTTGATCGCGTATCAGCGGAATCGCGTAGTCAAGGGCCATCACGTATTCCTGTTCCGGCATCTGCATCAAGATCGGCGCCTTGATTTTGTCGAGGTTGGCAGCTGGGGAAAGTAGTCGCCAACGCTCGGCCGTCTCCTCCGGTGAACCGAGTTGCCAGAACTCTTTCAGAGGCTTCAAATAGACATCGCCCCTCATGCTGCCGAACAAGTAATAGTTGCGGGACATCCCGATCGAAGTGACCGAGGCGGCAGCCAGCAGGTCGGATTTCATCGCCGTCCACAAGGTGGCTTCGGTGCCAAAACTGAGACCGCCCATGCCGACTCTGGCCCGGTCGATCTCGCCTTTCGATGCCAGGAGATCAACGACGCTCTTGACCGCCGAAAGCCCTAGCCCGTACCGCTCGACCGCATCGAGACGGTAGGGAGCCTGGTTGATGCACAAGGCCGAGATCCCATTTTCGGCCAGCGAGGCAAACGGCCACTCGTCGCCCAATCCGCCTCGCAGGAAACCACGGCAGTCGTAGTAGTTTACGAACAAGGGCGAGGGGCCATCACCCGTGTGTCGCGCCGGAAAAAACTGGCCGGTGAATTGCTGGCCTTTCGCATCCGTCCAGCGCAGCAACCGCGACGGCGTCGTCTTCGCCATGTCCAGCGCCAAGGCCACGTTCGGGTCGAACAGCACCTGCCGTTCACCAATTGCCAGATCGATCCTTTCCAGGCGAGGTGGCCGGTCCGCCTTGGCGACCACACACACCACGGTATCGGACGATACCCCGCAGCCACCCGACTCATAGCGGCCACCGCCATTGAGCATGCCAGCGGATTGGGTCACGAGCTGCACGGCGCCCGTCCGAACGTTCCATCGATAAATCGACTGTGCCTGCCCTTCGTAGCGGTCGGTCACCGTGAACAGCACTTCGTCGCTGCGCGGTCGCCACTGGATCGCACTGATCGCCTTTCCCGTGCACAACTCGGCTTGGCACTTGATGGGGCGGGTCGAGGTTGCTTTGGGCAGCATGGCGAGTTCCACGTCGGGTTTTCTCCTGAGCCCTTTCCCATCCCCGGCCCGTGTCAGCAGTGCTACCCTCCCCGTATCGGGGTCAACCGCCAGTTCTTCGGGAGGCGGCAGGGAGCGCGGGAGATCCGATACCTTCGGTGGCCGGGGTGGACGCTCGGAGGAAGGCAGATCCCGCGTTTTCCCGGTGCCCAGCTCGACGGCTTTCCACTGGCCCGGTACTTCCGCCAGCAGTTGGACGCGGTCCCAACCTTCCCTGTCCGAAGGAAAGCGCTGCGTCTCCAACCGCCCATCGATGTTGCCCGAGCGGAAAAGACCGCCCTGGCCGACGGGCACGGCATCGTCGATATGGATGCCGCGATCGTATTCAGCCTGCTCGGCCGCAATGACCGCGGCGCGCGTGGCGCCAACGCTGTACTTCAGGGTCTTGCCGTTGGCACTCAGCACGAAGTCGCGAACATCCGCCGGATCGTGTGTCACCGGCTCCGCACCGGAACCGTCCGCGGCCGCACGCCAAACGGCCATCTGGCCATCCACCAGGGCACGGTAGTAAATCCAGCGTCCGTCGGGCGACCAAACGGCATGGCCGGGCACCGAACCCCCCGCGCTGTCATGCAACAGCACACCGCCGTCCGCGACCCGGTGCGGAGGCGATTTGCCGTCCATGGCTTGCACGTACCAGAAGACATCGAAGGTATTGCGCACCACCGACGCCCGCTCCAGCCTGAAGGCGACGCTGCCTCCATCTGGCGAAATCACGGGGCCACTGAGGTCTGCGACCTCCAGAAGCCGAAGGGGAGAGACCGTTTCCGCGTGCACGGAACCGACGTAGGCAAACAATACGCTTGCCGATATCACAATCGTCTTGACGAACGCGAACATTAGGCTTTCCTTGAATCGTGTCGATGCAACGGCGCACGTGGCCACTCATGCGCAAGACGTTTCATTTGGGAGGGCAACGCTCGGATGCGTGGCGGACTTACCAGTGCTTCGATATCGAGAAGCTCAGGAAGCGGCCGATCGCCGAATAGTTGGTCGAGTCGTAGGGAGCATTCTCGAAGGACGTCACCACGTGAAGCGGAGGGTGCCTGTCGAGCAGGTTCTGTGCCGAGGCTTCGAATGCCATATTGGCGAAGAGGCCGTCTCTCGCACCCGTGTCGTAACGCAGTGTCAAATCGAGCGTGGTGAACGAAGCACCCTTGGTGCCTTCCGCAAGATTCGTCACGCCGCTTCTGTAGTTGCCGAAGATGGAAGCCGCGAGGCCGCCGCGGGTCCAGACCGCACCCACACGGCCGTTCACCTTGGCTGGATAGAACAAGATGCCAGCCGAGTCGGAAAACACCGATGTCGAAGTGAGAGCCCGTTCGCTGTCCAGCCAACTGATCGAGCCGCGAAGCATCAGCCTGCTCTTCTCGAGATCGAATCGATAGGAGCCCGACAGGTCGATACCCTTTATTCGTTGCCGCGAAGCATTGACGAATCGATTGTCGACGATCGCCACAAGCTTGCCGGGATCGTAAGGCGAGCCCGTATAGTTGGTGAACTCGGTACTGGCCAGCACTGCAGCCTTTTCCTCGGCTGTCGGGTCATGAGTAACGAAGTCAACGTAGATCGGGTTTGTCAGTACACCACTGATATCGGTAATCGGCTGAATGATGCGATTGGTATAGTCGATGTGGAACGCGGTGAGCTCCGTCTCCAGCCGAGGCAATGCCTCCGGATGGAAAGCAATCGAGGCGCTCCACGTCTTGGCCCGCTCTGGTGTGAGGGTGAGATTGCCTCCGTTGAGATACAACGCAGTGGTATCACCCGCACCTCCGAAAGTCGCTACGGGATAGAGGTAACTGAACTGCTCGATATAGCCTTGGTAGAGTGTGGGTTCCTTGAATGACTTGCCCCAGGATCCCTTCAAGGTCCAATCAGCGCCGGGCGAATAGATCAGTCCGATTTTTGGAGTGGTCACCCGGCCATAGTTGTCATAGTCCTCAGTACGTATCGCACCGGTCAATTCGAGGCGGTGGATTCCTGCCGCGTTCTGGTCCGGGCTCACCAGCGGCAGGTTCAGCTCGGTATAGGCAAAGCGACTGCCCTCCTTGCCATCTGCCACCGGACTGCCAATGTACAAATATCGGAAATCGTTGCGCCTGTACCCCGCGCCTACGGCGAGCCTCGCATCGCCACCTGGCAACGAAAACAGCGGGCCCTCGGCATCGACCTCGTACATGCGACTTCTATTGCCGTAGCTGAACGAGCGATTCAAAGCTATCGCGCCCGTTGCTCTCGTCACCCCGACGGCATGGAACTCGGTCTTGTCCCTTCCCGTGGCTGCACTGACGTTGATCGTCCAATCGTGTGGCAACGAGAAGGTAACGCTTGGAGATGCCAGGAAGGTCGTGGTCTTGGTCGGGTAACGATAATAAGATGTTGAACGACCAGTCTCCTTTTGCATATCGCGCTCGGTCCTGAGCGCATCGAAGTGCAGTTCGATGGAGTCTCCGAAGGACTGATGCATGCTAAAAAGCCCACTGCGCAAATCCGCTCCCTGGTAGAGGCTCGTTGGACCGTACATATCCTTCGTGTAGTCGCGCTGGTTGGCATAGATCGGATCGTTGGATTCCTTCTTCCAAGTCACAATCAACCCACCAGTGGACCAGGTTGTACCGGCGGTGGCGTTGTATTCGTGGGTGCCCAGCCCACCCCCCGTCGCCTCGCCATAATGCGTGCCGACGGTCAATCCGTCGAAATCGCGCTTGAGTATCACGTTGACGACGCCACCGACCGCATCGGAGCCATAGATGGCGGACGCGCCGTCGGTCACGATCTCGATTCGATCCACGGCCTCGACCGGAATCGCACTGATATCGACCGCCTGGTCGTAGCCGCCATAGGACATGCGCCGACCATTGAGCAAGGTCAACGTAGCGTCCTGGCCTATACCACGCAGATTCGCTGCGGAGCCCCCGGTAACGTTCGCATTGTAGAAGCCGCCAGCTCCGGCATCAGTGGTCACCCCAGGGTTCTGGCCACCATTGAAGTTCTGCGGGATGCTGCGAATCACCTCACCGAGATCCGTGAAACCTTCATTCCGGATCTGCTGCGCGCCGATGGTGATCGTCGGCGAAGGGGTCGATCCACCTCGGATACGGCTGCCGGTCACCGTTACCGTGGCCAAGTTCGTTGTGTCGGTTTTGGCACCCTCCGCACTGGTTATTGGCTTCCTCGCCGGTTTGTCCCCGGAAGCTGGCGGTTCAGCCCCCACATAGATCGTCACCGTCTTCGCATTGAGAAACCGATACTTCAAACCGGTGCCCTCCAGCAACTTTTGCAGCGTCTTCTCCGGAGACAGGCCGGCAGGCGCACCGCGCGTGCGCAGGCCATCGGCAATCGTGGAGACATAGACCAGTTGCAGGTGCTCGCGCTGTGCGAAGACATCGAGTGCCTTGTTCAAGGGCATGCCCGGAATGGCCGATTCGGGTACGGACTGCTGGAACGGTGCCGCTCTGGCAGTACCGGCTACGCCGACACCGAACAATGACGCCAGGCAACACATGGTCAGGACGCGCATACGCATGGATCGACTCCCCTCGATGGATTTGGCTGTGGTGCGCATCGCCGCAGTCCCCCGACTGGTTTCAATGCGACGCGCTCCCTTGTTACGAGGGTCTGCGCCTAAAGTCGGGTACCCATTTTTTTTTGGCCGTCCATTCGCATCAGCAAAACATTACTTGCGTTGCTGGGAGGCTGTCATCGCGACGACGCGGATGCGACCGCCGCTGACTTCCGTGCGTACATCAGGCAGGCTGTCGAGGAAGGCCACGAAGGTGGCTACGTCGTGTGCGTCGAAGGTGCCGCTGATGGGCAGTGCGCCGATGCGTGGGTCATCGATGCTGATCTGCTGGTTGTTGTAGCGGTTGAACTCTGCTGCCACCGCGGCGATGGACTGATTCTCGAAGGCGATGTTTCCCTGGATCCAGGCCGTGGCCCGCCGCACGTCGATCGGACCTCGCGATTCCACGGCACCCGAGGCGGCGATGCGCGCCTGGTGACCGGCTGCAAGATCGAGAATCGGTGCATGACCCTGCGGCTCCGGGTTGTGATGATCGAGACCCAGCCACCCCCTGGATGGCGCCAACGGAGCGCGCCACACCTGCACCTGGCCTTCCGCCACGGTGACGGTGGTGTCGGTTCCCTCTTGATAGACGTCGAACGCCGTGCCGATGTCCTTGATCAGCAGGCCGTCGACCTGCACGCCGAAGGCTCGCGCCGGATCTTTTGCCACCTCGAAGTAGGCCTGGCCCTGGATGACTTCGACGCGCCGTTGGCGACGCTCGAAACTGACGACGATGGCGGAATCGGAGTTGAGGCGCACGATGGTGTTGTCGGGCAATTGCAGGCTGCGTTGTTCGCCGTGCCGGGTGGCGTAGTTCTGCACTTGCGGCCTGGACGCGAACCATTGAAGGCCGCCGACCAGGGCAACTGCCACCAGTGCGGCCACGGCAAAGCCCACGCTCCGGCGAACGAAGGGACGGCGTGAGGCGCGAGATGCACGGCGCCCGCGGGCGCCGCTGGTCCGATAGTCGCCCGTTGCGCGCGTACCGGACGCGGACGGATGCGCGGTGCCGTCGAACGACACCACGCGATCCGGTACGCCGGTCTCGCGCAGCAATGACTGCAGCGACGTCGTGTCCTGCCGCGCAGCATCGCCAATATCCTGCGCCATCCTGGCGACGGACAGGTACTCGGCCACGTGCATGGGCGAAGCGCGCAGCCAGCGCATGAATGCGTGTCGCTGGGATGGCGCAAGCTCGCCATCGCGGTGCGCCACGTACCATTCGGCAGCCTGTTCCGCGATGAGCGCGTGCAGTTGATCGTCGGTGCGCATGGCCACTACTCGTACCGGGCCAGGCCGCGACGGCACAGTGCCAATGCCTTGACGACGTATTTCTTGACCATGTGCGTGGACACTCCCAGTTGCACGGCGATCTCCTCGTAGCTCATGCCGTCGCGGTGCTGCATCAGCATCACCGCCTTGCAGCGCGGCGGCAGCCGGTCGAGCATGGCGGCCACCCGCTGCTGGCGAAAATCGCGCTCGGCCTCGTCCTCGGCCGAACCTCGCGGCGCTTCCAGTTCCGGCAGCACCTGTTCGATATCCACGCCCAGCCGATGCCGCTTCTGCAACACGGCGTGCTCCTTGACGAGGTTGGACGCGACGGTGAATAGATAGGCCTCAGGATTCGCGATGTTGCCGCTTTCGCCACCATCGATTCGCAGCAGGCGCACATAGACCTCCTGGGCCAGGTCCTGCGCATCCCAAGGATGCGCCACCCGGCGCCGGAAGAAACCGTTGAGCGCGGCTTGATGCGTGGTGAACATCCGCGCCCAGAATGTACGTTTGTCAGGCTTCACGTCCCCTCACAGGCCGGCAGCCGTACAGCGACGCCTACACTATAAAGAGGGCCGTGCCGGAATACCGGGTACCGCTATTTTCAATGCACGCTGGCAGAAACCACGGGCATGGCTGGCAGGTGATCGAGTGCTTCGGGCGCGATGCCGGGAGCCCGAGCCGAAATCAGCATCGACGCAGCCAGCCGACTTTCGACATCGAGCCGAGAACCCGGTCGGGTGTGTGGGAGCCGGAAATCCTCTGGCGTTTCTTCGGCCGGATGGCCGTTCGAAACGATCGAAACTCCGTAATGAGAACCGCATCACAGATGCGGCAGCAGGCTTTGGGCTACTCCAACCACGCGCGCTGGAGAACTTCCACCACATCCGCGCGCTGCCCAACAGGGGGCCATCCGACTCCTCATCCGGTGCCGAAAGATCCTTGCGCCATCCAGGGAGGGAAATAGCCATCCGCAGACAGGGAGGCCAGCTATGGATACGACCCACTCCAAGAGCGTCATCGTGTACAGGCAGGTCAAACGCGCCATGCGGTCGGGACGCTACGCGCCCGGGGAGCGGATCGACCCCTCCAGGCTCGCCAGTGAATTCAAGACCAGTCCCACGCCAGTCCGCTTTGCCCTGTATCGACTGGTTGGCGAAGCCCTGATTGTCGACCATGCCCGTGACGGATTGCACGTCCCGTTACCCAATGAGGTTGCACTGCGCAACCTCTATGACTGGATGGAACGTCTGTTGTTGATGGCATGCGACATCGACGAGGAGCCGAGACTCCGGGAGTCCGCGGCACTGGAACTAGCCACCGTCGACAGCGATCCGGTGAAACTGACCTGGCAACTGTTCGACGCCATCGCCAGGGTGACAGCCCACTGGTCCCTGCACCGCGCAGTAAAGCAGGCCAACGACCGGCTGGCGCCCATACGCCGGGCCAAACAGGGCCTGCTCGACCACGCCCATGAAGAGCTTTCGCTGTTGCATCGGCACTGGCTGGCCCACGACATCCCGGGCCTGAAGTCCGCGCTGCACGACTATCACGAGCGCCGCAGGCAAATCGTCCCACGCATAGTGGCGTTACTGAGTGACCATAATGGTCACGCCCGCTAGCAGATCGCATCGATCGGAGAAGACTAGCTGAAAATCTCCGCGTGAAGAGACAGCATTCGCACTGTCTTAATAATTAAATGATAACAGCGAAATAATCATTTGAAAATTAAATTCCCGACTCCTATGTTGATCGCGTCATGGGACTGCCATGACGCGAACGTAGGAGATCGAGATGAAAACGAACGAGAGCGCACACGCCGAATTGCGAGAAGAGGTCATCGACCTCGGCACCGCCAGTATCGAAACAAAGGGCTCCCTCGGCCGAAATGAGTCAACCGGTTCTGGTGGCCCGGCGATGCCCGGCATTTCTGAGGAGTGATTACCTCGGGGCGCGCACCCAGGGTGCGCGCCCCATTCCGAGGACGGACAATGGAATATCGCCTCAGAGAGCATCTTTCGTGCTGCGACGTCGACGGCAAGATGATTTTTCTCGACGTCGCGGGAGACCGATACTTTAGACTGACGGGCTCCCTGGAAGCCGCCATGCGGCGTTACTTGGCACATGAGGCCCTGGCTTCCGAGGAATTGGCGGGCCTCACAAGTACAAGAATTCTTGTCCGGGCAGAAGACTCGAAAACTCGGACCGCAACGGGGACCATCGAACGAGCGTCCGGAAGCGCGGTTGAGCAATCCACGGAGTTTGTGTGCCACCGTCTCGGCTTGGCGGTTATTTTGGAAGTCATGACTATTGTCTGGGCAACACGCCACGAGTTGCAGACTTACGCGCTGAGTACGGTCCTCGACAAGGCCATTGCCTATCGGGCTAAAAAGTCAAGGTCGCGGGAGGCCGTCGCATCCGCTGTCCTTGAGGACGAGCTGCTCGAAGCAACGCGCCAATTCGCCCGTGCGCGCCGCTATGTGCCCATAGAGCCAGTCTGCCTCCTGGATTCCCTGTCCCTGCTCCGGTTCCTTTCGCGGCGAGGGCTATCGGCAAACATCGTTTTCGGTGTGCAGCCGGAGCCTTTCGCGGCGCATTGCTGGATACAAGCCGGCGACATCGTCTTGAATGAAACACTTTCCGACGCTAACGCGCATACTCCGATCAGGAAGGTCTAATGAAATACAGGTACATCATCTTGCTCGGCGGCAAATTAAACACCAGCAATGACAATAACCTTCCGGTGCCGGAAAGGAAGCTGCGCAACGCGGGGATGGTTTGCAAACTTGATTTGGCGCTCGTCAAGGTTTTTGTGTCTGCGGACACCCCTACTCTCGCCATACCCCGCCACGGTCTTATTATTGGGAGAGTATTCACGAAGGGCGGCCAACCCATATCACGCCCGTTTAATTTTAATGGATCGCAGAGCGATTTCAGTGATCAACTGGTGCAGAATACCTGGGGCGAATACCTTGCCTTACATATCGATGGCAAAGATGGATCAGAAATTACCTTGCTGCGCGATCCTTCTGGTTCTCTCCCGTGCGTGTATTCGCTTTCCGATGGCGAAGGATTCATCACATCTGATATCGGCCTTGCAGTCGAACTGGGTCTCTACAGGCGTGAAGTGAACTGGCAGGCCATCGCCCACTCCCTCAACTTCCCCTATCTCCAGCCAGCAAGTACGGCCTTGAGGCACGTCAGCGAACTGCTTCCAGGGAGCACGTTGACCTGCCACGAGCGTAATATCTCAACGCACTCCGCATGGTCGCCGTGGCACTTCGTAGAAGAAGATATCCGGCACAAGGATCCCCTTGTGGCTGCGCGAGATGTTCGATCTGCCGTGTCAGGCGCGACGACTGCCCTGTCCTCAGGGGTCGACAGGTGCATGGTCGAGCTGTCGGGCGGGCTTGATTCCTCCATCGTCGCTTCCTGCATGCGCCACGCTTCGCCGCGTGCGATCTTCTGTACGCTCGTCATGCCCGTGGCCGGGACCGATGAGCGTCCCTACGCCCGATTGGTTACGGATGCATTGGGAGAGGAACTGTTCCCGGTGGAGGTCGGATTCGGAAATGTCCGCGTGGAGTTTCCTGTACCACCCTCCTCCGTCGTCCCGGCGATTGGGATTCTTCAAAATGCTGTCAACGAAGCTTGGGAGGAGGCAGGCGCCCGCCATGGCGTGAACAGCTTCTTCTCGGGTGCGGGCGGTGACACGATCTTTTGTTACCTCAAAACCGCCGCGCCCGCCGCCGACGCGTTCATGCAACGCGGTATAAAAGCCGGTATGGCTGCCATCGACGACCTCGCTGCCCTTCATCTGTGCACGGTATTCAAGGCGGCCCGACTGACTCTCAGGAAGATCCAACAGCGGCCGTGCACGGCGTGGAAGGAGGATCGCACGCTGCTCAATCGAACTTGGGTAACAAGTGCTTCAGAGCCTCATCCATGGATGGACTCGCCGTCAGATGTTTTGCCGGGTGATCGCGAAAAGATCTATGACCTTATAGGAACACAGTCATTCACGAAGGCCACGCCTCGCGGCGCGGGACGCTCCATGCACTTTCCTCTGTTGTCTCAACCGGTCATGGAAGCATGTCTGAGGGTCCCCACGTGGATGTGGATCGCTGACGGCCGAAATCGCGCGGTCGCGCGTCAAGCCTTTGCCGATAGACTGCCTCGCGGCATTCTCGATCGACGCAGCAAGGGCTCTTATACCGGTTATATGGCAGCGGTCTATACGCGAAACAAGCAGAAGATGCGCGAATTCCTTGAGGACGGTCAGCTGCGCGAGCATGACCTGCTGGACCGCTCCGCTTTGGCAAGTCTATTCGCCAAGGAACTTGTTCCCCGGGACCTGTCATTTCTCCGCATCTTCGATCTGTGTGCGGCCGAAAACTGGGCACGTCAGCAATCCTAAGGTTTTCCGTGAGCGCCTGGGCTTGGGCGAGGTCGCGCGGTCTTTCCCTTCAAATTGTGCCAGATGCGGTACTGCGCGGTTTTCCCCGGATTTGGATCTTCATATCCCTGCAACCAGAAGCGAAACCAGTCGAGGTTGCGTTGGTAAACAGCCAGCTTGTGCTTTGGTTGGAACTTGATATGAGGCTCATCGGGGAACACATAGATATCCGCTTGGTGCCTACGCGCTAGCGGTAGCGCATAGTCCATGGCCATGCGGTATTCCTGCTCGATCATCTGAAACAGTATCGGCGCCCTGATTTTGTCGATCTGATACAAGGGTGAGATTTCCCTCCACCGCTTAGGTGTTTCGTCTGGCGCGCCGAGACGCCAAAGTTTCCTGAGGTCGGAACGGAAGGCATCCCGCAGGCTGTTGAAAAGATAGTAGGTTGGCGTTACCGAGGTGCTGCTGACGGATGCAGCGCTCACTACATCCGAATGCACCAACGTCCACAGCGTCACCTCGCTGCCATAGCTGAGTCCGCCCATGCCAACGCGCGTTTGGTTGATTCGCCCCTGTGCGGAGAGTAGTTTCACGGCGCTCTCAATGGCCGCACGCCCCTGGTCGTATCGCGCCACGGGGTCAAGGCGGTACTCTGGGATCGCGTTGATGCAGAGCGCTGAGATGCCGTCCTCGGCTAGGGTGGCAAGCGGCCACTCGTTTCCCTGCCCGCCACGCAAAAAACCGTAGCAGTTATAGAACGTCACAAACAGCGGAGATGCTTGACCTGTGCCCTTCTCGCGTGCTTCGAAGATTTGGCCGGTAAATTCCCGCCCCTGTGAATCCTTCCAGTGGATAAATTTCGCTGGCGCGTTAGCTGCGATATCTGTATTCAATCCCTTGTTGGGTGCGAACAAGACCCGTCGGTGACCCGTCTCTACATCAATCGCTTCGAGACGTGGCGGATGATCTGCCTCGGCCGCAACGCACACCAGCGTATCCGTCGACAGGGCGCAGGGAATATCCCAGTAGCGCTGGCTCCCGCTAACCAGCCCCTCTGAAAGCACAATCGGCCGCACCCTGCCCGTTACGACATCCCACCCATAAATCGACTGCGCGTGCCCCTTGTTATAGTCGTCGGTCGTGAACAGGACCTCGTCCTTCCCCGGCCGCCACTGAATACCGGTAATGTTTTTGTGACGGCACAGCTCGGACACGCAACGGACCGGGCGCGGATCTCGTCTGTCCGGCAGCATGGCCAGTTCGACATACTCGCTCGCTAGCAGCTCCTTGTCTTTGGGCTCAGGTAACAGGACCGCAATGCGTCCATCCTCGGGATTCTGGATTATCTGGTAGCGCTGCGGTGACAAGCCGTCCAATATCTCGACGGGAGCAGCCGGCAGATCAGGCGAGAGATCGGCTGGCGTCAGTGGGGGCGCCGGCCGCTCTGAGGCGGGCAGTTCCCGGGTTGCCATAGCCGCCAGGTCGACGGCCTTCCAGCGGTCCGGCGCCGTCGCAAGCAATGGCCCGGTTGAAAACCACCCCTTCAAGAACTTCTGCGTAGCCGGTCGCCCCTCAAGCCTACTCGATCGGAACAGCCCGGCAGCAATATTCACCGTGTCGTCAATGCGAATGCCGCTGTCGTATTCAGATTCTTCCGCACTGATGACCTCTTCCCGCGTGGCACCGACGCTGTATGTCAGCGTTAGGCCATCGCCGCTCAGCGCGAAATCCCGCACGTCCGCCGGATCCGACGTCACCGCGTGGGCACCTGAACCATCGGCTGCCGCGCGCCAAACAGAGATGCGGCCATCAAGGCGAGCGCGATAGTAGAGCCACTTTCCATCCGGCGACCATACAGCCGGTGATGGCAGCACGACGCCGCTGATGTACTGTCGCAACGGTGCGCCTCCTTCCGCTACGCGGAGCGGTGGGGAGCTTCCGTCCAAGGCCTGCACGTACCACGTGGTGTTGTAGGTGTTGCGCTCAACCGAGGCTTGTTCGGACCGGAACGCTACATATCGTCCATCGGGCGATATCACCGGATTGCCCAGGTCGGTTACCTCCAGCAAGCGTCGAGGCGAGATCGCTTCCGCGTGCAGCAGCCCCACGGCAATCAAACCCAACACGGCACATGCTAGTGCTGCCGCCCAACCTGTGGAGCGCCCCCTGTCCGAACAATCCAAAAGTACGCGCTTCGTGTCGGGCAACGACGGGCCCGATTGATGAAGAAGCCTCATGACTTTCCTACCAGCGCTTGGATAGCGAGACACTGACGAAGCGTCCGATGGCGGAGTAGTTGGTAGCGTCGTATGGAACGTACGTAGCCACGACCGCGGTATAGAGCGGAGGCGCGCGATTCAGCAGGTTCTGTACCGAAAGCCCGAAAGTCATACCGGTGCGCTCGCCGGTGTCGTAGTTGATCGTGGCATCTAGCGTGGTGAACGACGCGGTCTTCTCCGTCGCGGTGGCAAGTCGATTGGTCACACCGCTGGCGTAGTTGGCGAAGCCTGACGCACTGAAACCGCCCGAGATCCACACCGCGCCAATGCGGCCCCTGAGCTTGGCCGGATTGAAAACGGAGCCAGCGAGAGTTTGCTCAGGCTGGCCGGCGCTGGTTGCCTGCGAACTCTGGAGCCAACTGGCCGACCCGCGCACCATCAGATGACCGCCGCGCAGATCGAAACGGTACGAACCTGACAGGTCAAGCCCTTTGATTCGCTGCCGTGCCGCGTTTACGTACTCGTCGTGGATGAGCGCGACCACCTTGCTGGGGTCATAGGCCACGCCGGAGAAGTTGTAAAAGGCGTTGTTGTAAACCGCAAGCAGCTCCTGAATCTGCTCAGGCTTTGGCGACCTGTCCACAAAGTCCGCATAGATCGGATTGCTTAGCGCCTGTTGGTAGATGGTCGGTATGACCACCCGGTCGGTGTAGTCGATGTCGAACCAAGTGAGTTCAGTCTCAAATCCCGGCAGGGCTTCCGGATGCAGGACCAGCGAGGCCGTCCAGGTTCTTGCTCGCTCGGCACGCAAGTCGGCGTTGCCGCCATAGGACTCAATCGCGGTGGCATCGGCGGGAAAACCGCTCCCGCCCACTGCAGACGCATTCCACAGGTAGGCGTCACCGCTCTCGTATCGCTGTAACAGGGTCGGTGCTTTAAATGACTTCCCCCAGGAGGCCTTGAGCGAAAAATCGGCGGTGGGATCGTAGATCACCCCGAGTTTGGGCGTGGTCACTCGACCGAAGCTGTCATAGTCCTCGCCACGCATCGCGGCGGTCAGTTCCAAGCGACGGGCGCCCGGGATATCCGAGGCAGGCGAAACCAATGGAACACCCAGTTCTGCATAGACAAATCGGGCCCGTTCGGCACCACCGAAGGGGCTGCCTGAACTCTTCGGCACATACCGGAATTCATTTCTCCGCGAGCCGGCCCCGAGAGCCATGCGGGCATCCCCTTCCCCGACCGAAAACAGCGGGCCCTCGGCACCGATCTCCCACGAACGGCTTTCGTTGTTGAAGCGCTCCCGTGTGACCGGAAGGCTCCCCGCCGCCGACACGACGCGGCTCTCGTACGCCGTGTCATCCTTGCCGTATGTTCCGCCGAAAGTGACGGACCAGTCATTTCGAAGAAAGAACTCGATACTTGGCGAGACCAAGCTGATCGAAGTATCCGGCATGTATTGGTAGTAGGCGCCCACCTGTCCGGGGGCATATTTCGTCACGTTGCGCACGGTTGTGAGTGCATCAAGTCGCAATTCAGCGGTGTCGCCCAGGGACTGGTGCACGCTGAGTAACCCGCTGCGCAAGTCGCTGCCATCGTAAATCGTGTACGGGTCGGTCAGATACTTGGTGTAGCTACGCTGACGCGCATAGATGGGTTCGACATCTGCATCCTTGAGCGTTGCGATGAATCCACCACTTGCCCAATTGGTGCCGCCGGTTGCGGAGTACTCCCGCGTCGCCAGCCCGCCGCCGGCCGCGCCCCCATAGCGCGCCCCCAGGGTCACCCCTTGATAGTCCGACTTCAGGATGACGTTGGCCACGCCTCCCACCGCGTCGGAGCCGTAAATGGCCGACGAGCCGTCTGGAACGATCTCCAGGCGCTCGACGGCCTCCACGGGGATGGCACTGATGTCCAGAGCCTGGCTAAACCCGTCATAAGCCAGGCGGCGTCCGTTGAGCAGCGTGAGCGTTGCGTCCGGCCCCAGCCCACGCAGGTTCAAGGCGGAGCCGCTAGTGAAGTTCTGATTGCCGATGCCGCCGGCAGTGCCGATCACGCCCGGGTTCTGTCCGCCATTGAAGTTCTGCGGCACGCTGCGGATCACTTCGCCGAGGTCGGAGAAGCCTTCCTGCTGGATCTGTTCGCTGCCGATCGTGATGACGGGCGATGGCGTGGTGCCGCCGCGGATGCGGGTGCCGGTGACGGTCACGGTCACGGTCTGCAGGTTGGTGGCCGCTGGCGTCACGGACTTGTCGGTCGATTTTTTCGGTTGAGTCTTGGCCGGCGCCTTCGTCACCGGCGCCCTACCCTGCGTGGCCGTGTCTGTCGTGGTGTTCTGGGCCATGGCCCACTCGCTGGTGCCCGTGGCGGCCACGAGCAGGACAATGGAAATGGCGTTGCGTAACGTGCGTGTCTTCATCCCTCTTCCCCTTAATTGGTCCTTCTGGCATGCCGGCCCGGTCGTTTTCCCGAGTTGAAAGGTCGTCAGGCAAAAGCTCCCTTACATACGAACTGCGTAGGCAGCGACTGCAGATCAGCCGCAGTTCCACCGCCGCAGCCGAAATGTAGCATATAAACAGTAGAGGTATATTCTGTAGATTGCAAGACAG
>Ga0070682_100000680_pt1 | contig 20522 bp, 19 predicted proteins | sample KBSC63LmetaG_FD_64668 | JGI IMG/M metagenome (GOLD analysis project Ga0070682, IMG submission 64668) | Corn rhizosphere microbial communities from Kellogg Biological Station, Michigan, USA - KBS C6-3L metaG | ecosystem: Host-associated > Plants > Roots > Rhizosphere | place: USA: Michigan...
CACTCCACACGTCACCGCCGCACGCCGCCGGTCCAACACCGCCGCACGCCGCCGGTCATCGTCCAACCCCGCCGCACGCCGCACGTCACCGTCCAACCCCGCCGCACTCCGCACGTCACCGCTCACCGCCGTCGTGCCCCCGCGCCGGCTGCGCCGGCGCTTGGGGGCACCCGCGCGCACAGGCCGAAGGCCGAGCACGCGGGCCGGATCACGCCGCACCCTCGCGGGGGCATCAACTGAGGTTGGAACAGCCCCTACGGACGCGCTTCGGGCTGCTCGCCGCTCTTCGCGGCGACGTCGATGGAGCTGACGCGCCAGTCGCCGCTTTCGTGGCGGAGCTCGAAGCGGACGCTGCGGCGGTCGCCGTGGAGCTCGTTGCCGCGCGTGCTCATCAGCGTCACTTCGGAGACGGCGTGCGCGAGGGCGCCGTCGACGTGAACGTCGGTCGCGCCGACGCTGAGGTGGATCTCGCCGAACATTTGGCCGGCGCCTGCCGCGAGCTTCGAGAGCTCGCGGATGCCGTTCTGCGACGGGAGCTCGGGGGCGCGAAACGTTACGTCCGGAGCGAGCCCCTCCTTGAACGCCTTGTTGATGCGCGCCGTGCGAAAGACGATGCTTTCGTCTTCGTGCGTTTCGACGGCGCTCGCGACCGCTTTGATGCGCGAGACGATCTGGTCGTCGTCGGAGCTGCCGAACACGACGTAGCCGAGCAGCGCGAGCGAGCCGACCACCAAGAGCCAGCCGATTCGCGCTCGCGTGAAGAGCTCGGAGAGGTCAGGCATGAAGGGCTCGCGCTCAGCGACTCCGCCTTCGCGGCTGAATCAGCTTCGCGACCAGGCCCGTCCAGCCCGTTTGGTGCGAGGCGCCGAGGCCCCTGCCCGTGTCGCCGTGGAAGTACTCGTGGAACAGCATGTAGTCGCGGAAATGCGGATCGCGCTGGAGCTTCTCGTGGTCACCGAAGCACGGGCGGCGTCCGGTTTCGTCGCGCAGGAAGAGCTGCGTGAGCCTGCGCCCGAGCTCCTCCGCTACTTCGAGCAGCGTGATGAAGCGGCCCGAGCCGGTCGGGCACTCCACCCGAAAATCGTCCCCGTAGTAGTGGTGGAACTTCTGGAGCGATTCGACGATGAGGTAGTTGACCGGCATCCAGACCGGTCCGCGCCAGTTCGAATTGCCGCCGAACAAGCCCGTTTGGGAGTCGCCGGGCACGTAGTCCACGACGTGCCGGGCGCCGCCGAGCTCGAGCACGAACGGATGGTCGGCGTGGTAGCGCGAGAGCGCCCTCACCCCGTAGGGTGACAAAAACTCCGTCTCGTCGAGCATGCGCGACAAGAGCTTCTTCATGCGATGCCCGCGTAGCAGCGACAAAAGGTGACGTTCGCCGACGGCCGTCTCCTGCCAGCGCGACACGAGTGCGGCGAGGTCCGGCCGGCGCTCCAGGAACCAACGCAAGCGGCGGCTGAAACCCGGCAGCGCGTCGAAGATGCCGGCGTCCAGGACCTCCACGGCAAAGAGCGGGATCAGGCCGACCATCGAGCGCACTTTGAGCGGGACCGAGTGCCCGTCGTTCTGGAGCACGTCGTAGTAAAACTTGTCCCCCTCGTCCCAGAGACCGATCGAGTCGGCGCCGATCCTCGTCATGGCGTCGGCGATGTGCAGGAAGTGCTCGAAGAACTTGCTGGCGATGTCCTCGTACACCGGGTCGTGCACCGCGAGCTCGAGCGCGATGCGCATGAGGTTCAGGCTGTACATCGCCATCCAGGCGGTGCCGTCCGACTGGTTGATGACGCCGCCGTTCGGGAACGGCTGGCTGCGATCGAACACGCCGATGTTGTCGAGCCCGAGAAATCCGCCCTGGAAGATGTTGTGCCCCTGCGCATCCTTGCGGTTCACCCACCAGGTGAAGTTCAGCATCAGCTTGTGGAAGATGCGCTCGAGAAAATCGAGGTCGCCGGCGTCGTTGCGAGCTTTCCGGTCGATCTGAAAGACGCGGAGCGCGGCCCAGGCGTGCACGGGCGGGTTCACGTCCCCGAACGCCCACTCGTACGCGGGCAGCTGCCCGTTCGGGTGCATGTACCACTCACGCGTGAGGAGCACGAGCTGGTGCTTGGCGAACTCGGCGTCGACGAGCGCGAGCGGCAGGCAGTGAAAAGCGAGATCCCAGGCCGCGTACCAGGGGTACTCCCACTTGTCCGGCATCGAGATCACGTCGTCGTTCACGAGGTGATCCCATTCCACGTTGCGTCCGACGGCGCGTGACGCGGGCGGAGCTGGCTGCGTTTCGTCGCCGGCGAGCCACGCGCGCACGTCGTAGTTGTAAAACTGCTTGGACCAGATCATCCCCGCGAGCGCCTGCCGCTGAACGAGCCGAGCGTCCGCGCTCTCGATGCCCTCCTGGAGCTCGGCGTAAAATTCGTGAGCTTCGCTCTCGCGCTCGGCAAAGATCGTGTCGAACTCCAAGAAGGGGCTCGGCGCCGCGGCGTTGGCGCTCTGGAGCAGGCGACCGCGCAGCGTCACCGCTCCGCCGGGCGGGACGACGAAGCGATAGTGGGCGGCGCATTTGGTGCCGTGCTCCGCCGGGTTCGTCGCGCCGGCGCGCCCTCGGACCACGCGCTCGCCGATCGCGTCCTTCGGAAACGGCGGCCCGGCGGTGCCGTAGAGACGCTCGAAGTTGGTCTCGTTCTCGCAGAAGTAGAGCTCGGGGTGGCCGTCGAAGCTCGCCACGAATCCGCCCATCTCCGGATGCTTCAGGCGCGCGCTATTCGAGCCCGCACGCTCGAGCAGCGGGCGCTCCGCGTCGCGCGTCCACGACCAGGTGTTCCGAAACCAGACGTGCGGCAGCACGTGGAGCGGCGCCGAGTCGGGACCGCGATTCTCGACGTGGATGCGAAACAGGATGTCGTTCGGCTCCGCCTTCGCGTACTCGACGAAGACGTCGAAGTAGCGATCGTCGTCGAACAGGCCGAGCTCGTCGAGCTCGAGCTCCGGCCGCTCGCGCCCCCGCTCGCGATTGCCTGCGACGAGCGCCGCGTACGGAAACTCACGCTGCGGATACTTGTAGAGCATCTTCGCGTAGGAGGCGGTCGGCGTCGCGTCGAGGTAGTAATAGAGCTCCTTCACGTCCTCGCCGTGGTTGCCCTCGGCGTTGGTGAGGCCGAAGAGGCGCTCCTTCAGGATCGGGTCGCGCTCGTTCCAGAGCGCAACCGCGAGACAGATGCGCTGGTGGTGATCGCTGAAGCCGGCGATGCCGTCCTCGCCCCAGCGGTAGGCGCGGCTGCGCGCGTGGTCGTGCGGCAGGTACTCCCAAGCCTGCCCGGTGCCGCTGTAGTCCTCGCGCACCGTGCCCCATTGGCGTTCGCTGAGGTACGGCCCGAACCTGCGCCAAGCGGCGTTGTAGGCCGCGCCGTCGCGGACGCGCGCGGCCTCGGCGGAGCGTCTGCGCGGCGGAATCGTCGTCGGCACGGGTCGATGATCAGAGCGCTCCGACGACCGCAGCGTCAAGCGCAGAAACCGGATACTCTCGTAAGGCTCGATGGGCTCGCGAGGCCGCTTCGTCCTGCCACTCCTCTTTGCGGCGTGCACGCGCGTGAGCGGTGAGGCTCGGACGAGGCCCGCGGCCGAACGCGACGGCGGCCCGGCAGGCGCGAGCGGCGAGAGCCAGGACGCAGGCCACGGCGGAGAGCCCACGGATCGCGGAGGCTCGAGCGCGCGCGCCGGTACCGGTGGCACGGGGAGCGCGGAGTCGCCGCGGGAGAGCAGCGAGCCGTACGGCGAGCCCGACCCGTTGCCGGCCGAGCTTCCGGCCCGGACGTTCCTTCTCAGCCACGCCGAGTACGCCGCGAGCGTCGCCGCCGTCGTCGGGATTGCCGTCGACACGTCCGATTTCGAACCGGAGCTCGACAACGGCATCTACCGGCACATGTCGAGCTCGGGCCTGGTACGCACCGAGCTCCTCGCCGAGTACTACGCGAAAGCGCGCACGGTGACGGACGCGCTCGACACGGACGACCTCGTCGCGCTCGTCCCCGAGCACGAGCTCACCACGCAAGCGAAAGCGGGCTTCGTCGAGCAGAGCGTTCGGCGCGCGTTCCGGCGGCCGGCGACGAGCGCAGAGCTCGAAGCCTACGCGTCGCTGTTCGACCTCGCGGCGAGCGACGGAGACCTCGAGCTCGGCTTCCGCAGCGTGTTGCGCGCTCTACTCGGCTCGCCGAGCTTTCTCTATCGAACGGAGATCGGCCCGAGCGACGCGGGCGACGAGTTCTCGCTCACCGACTACGAGGTGGCGTCACTCCTTTCTTACGGGCTCGAGGGTGGCCCGCCGAGCGCGACTCTGCTCGAGGCGGCCGACAACGGCGAGCTCACCGATCCCGCGCGGCTCGTCGAGCACGTCCGCGAGCTCGCGCAGAGCGATGAAGCGCACGCGTCACTCGCCGCGTTCGCGGCCGAGTGGCTCGAGCTCGACGCCTTCGAGATCGCCGGCTCGCCGGGCGCGCCGCCCCAGCCCGTGAAGGATCCGCGGAGCTTCCCCGGGTTCGACGACGTGCGAGCCGACATGCAGGGCGAGGCGCAGGAGTTTCTGGCGCGTCACACGAGCTTCGACGCGACGCTCGACGAGCTCCTGACGGCCGACGTGCCCGACCCTGCGGGGGCACTCGGCGCGTTCTACCGGAGCGACCCGAGCGCGACGCAGGGAGGCGAGCGGCACGGCGTGCTCGCGCTCGGCGCCATGCTTGCGCTCGGCGCCCACGAAACCCGCGGCTCGCCCACCGAGCGGGGCCTTTTCGTGCGCGAGCGACTCCTGTGCCAGGCGGTGCATCCTCCAAGTCGCCCCCCGCCGGAGCTCGGCAGCACGGCGTCGGAAGCGGACGCGACGACCACGCGCGAGCTCTACGCACGGCACGCGAGCCAGGCCGCGTGCGCCGGCTGCCATGCGCTCCTCGACGACATCGGCTTCACGCTCGAGAGCTTCGACGGCGCCGGGCGTTTCAGGACCGTCGAAAATGGTGTCGCCATCGACACGAGCGGCGACCTTTCGGGAACCGATCGCGATCGCGGCCTCGCCGATCACGCCGACCTCGCGCGCGCCCTCGCCGAGAGCGAGTGGGTGCGCGAATGCGTCGCCACGCAAGCCTTCCGCTACTACTTCGGCGAGCTCGAGCCCGGCCGAGGGGCTCCCCCGATTCAGGCGGCGCGACAGGCGTTCGCGGGCGGCTCGTTCGGCGACGCGCTCCTCGCGCTCTGGTCAACGTCGAGCACGTACCGGAGGAGACGAGAGCCGTGAGACCCCACGTTCTTCCGCGGCACGGGCGCTGCGCGCGACGCACGCTGCTCAAGTCGGCGCTCGGTGGCCTGTTTTTGGCGCCATTTCTGCGGCAACGGGCGCTCGAAGCCAAGGCGACGGCGCCGAAACGGCTCGTGCTCGTGTTCACGCCCGACTCGCACCCGCGCGAATGGTGGCCGGCGACGGACGCCGGCGGAGCGCTCACGCTCGGCGCCCCGCTCGCCGATTTTGCGGGACTCGAGTCCGAGCTCTTGTTCGTGCGACAGCTCGACCACTCCTGGACCTTCGACAACCACCACGAAGCGGGCATGGCGCAGCTCTTCACGGGCGCGCGCTTCTTCGACGATGCCACGCACTACGCCGACGGCCCGTCGCTCGAGCAGGTGCTGCTTCAAAATACCGACCTCCGCGGCGGCACGCCGATCTCGGACGTGCACCTCGCCGTCGCGGATTCGGGCGAGGCGACGCAGCGACACGTGCTCTGCTATTCCGGCCCCGGTCAGCCCATCCCGCACGAGGCGTCGCCCGCGCGCGCGTTTGCCAAGCTGTTCAACGGGCTCCGCTTCGCGGGCGAGGATGCCCCACCCCCCGCGGGCTCCGCCCTCGAGCAGCAGATCCAGCGCACCGTGCTCGACCTCGACCGGAGCGCCGTGAAAGCGCTTCAAAAGCACCTCGGACAGACCGAGCGCGAGCGGCTCGACGTACACCTCGACGCGCTCGAAGAGCTCGAGCGGCGCGTGCACGACGCAGCCGCGCCGGAGGCGACACCGGCCGCAGGCTGCGAGAAGGTCGACACGAGCGGTGTCACGCTGAGCGATCGCGATGCCGAGAACGTCACCCGCTGGGGGCAAGTGCAGGTCGATCTGCTCGTGAACGCGTTCCTCTGCGATCGCACGCGAGTCGGGGACCTCGCGTTCGGCTCATCGGGGAGCCAGCACGCGGGGATGCTCGGGCTCGTCGCGGGAGCCGCGAATAGCTGGCACGAGCTCGCGCACCGCTCGCCGAACGACGCGACACGGCTCGAGCAGGTCGGCCTCGGAGGCGAGACGGTGTCGGCGGCCGCCGCGTACGGTGCGTTCGATCGACTCTGGGCCTCGCGCATCGCGTACCTCGCCGAGCGGCTGCGGGCGATCCCGGAGGGCGACGGGACGATGCTCGACAACACGCTCCTCTATTGGGGAGCGGAGTGCGGCACCGACCACAATCACGGACCCGCCGACATGCAGTACCTGCTCATCGGCGGGAGAAACCTCGGATTTCAGAGCGGACAGCTGCTCAGCCTGCCGAGCGTCGAGAGCGCGCACAAGCTGCACACCTCCGTGCTGCATGCATTCGGGCACGTCGAGGCGACGGGGCTCGGGATCGAGCCCACGTGCGGGCCGCTCGCGGGAGTGCTCGCGTGAGGCGGATCCGGCGGCGTTACGGGCACACCGCGCCGACGATCGGCGCCGTCTTCCGGTAGGTCGCGAGCGCTTGGGCGCACACGACCTCGGGCGCGCCCTTCATCTGATCGCACTGAGCGGTCTGCGCGCCGGCGCCCGACTTCTCGAGCATCGACTTGCAGCACGCGGCGGCAGCCGCGCAGCTCGCGCCCGGCGCAAGGTTCACCGCGGTCGGGGCGGAGGCGCCCGGGGCCGCGCTCCCCGGAGCGATGGGGTGCGCGCCTGGTGTCGCCGCGCCGGGCTCCGCGGGCGCTGCGGGCAGGTTGCCCGCCGTGACCTCGCCGACGCCGGGCAGCCTCACGACGACGCCGGCATCGCTGACGCTGACCGTCGCGCCGAGTCCGCCTGCCGACGCGACCGCGCTCGCGACCGCCTGCGCTGGCTTGAAGATCGAGAAGTAAAACCAGGCAGCGCCCGACGCGCCGATGAGCAAGAGCGCCCCACAGCCGAGTCCGACCCACAAAAGTGGGTTCGCCTTGGCGCCGCCACCGGGAACCGTCGGCGGCACCGCGCCCGCCGGAGGGCCATAGCCCGGCTGCTGCTGCCATCCCGGAGGCGCTCCGGGAGGCTGACCGTAGCCACCCGGAGGCTGACCGTAACCGCCGGGAGGCTGGCCGTAGCCACCGGGCGGGGCACCCGGAGGTTGACCCCAGCCGCCTTGTCCGCCGCCAGGTGGCGCACCGCCGGGTGGCGCACCGCCGCCGGGTGGCGCACCGCCGCCGTATCCGCCTCCGTAGCCACCAGGACCCTGGTCTGACATCGGATGGCTCGTATCACTCCCGCCGGCCGGATTGAAGAGGCGGTCGCGAGCGAGCCCACCCTCCACGCATCGTGTGGCATCGTCCGCAGCGTGAAACGAGAGCACCTCCGCCGTTCTGCGCTCGCACTGCTCCTTTCGTGCTCGAGCGCGACCGTCTACGCCGAGTCGCCGAAAGCGGCCGCCGTGCACGTCGATGCGCCGGCCCGCCCCGCGCTCGACATTCCGTTCGAGAAGCTGATGTTGAAGAACGGGCTCACGCTGATCTTGCACCGCGATCCCGCGCTGCCGATGGTCGCCGTGAATCTCTGGTACCACGTGGGCCCGTCCTACGAGCCGCCCGGGCGCAGCGGATTCGCTCATCTGTTCGAGCATCTGATGTTCGAGGGCTCGCGCCACGTGGGTCACGAGTTCGACAAGCTGCTCGAGTCGATCGGCGCGACGAACGTGAACGGCACCACCAATTGGGACCGCACGAACTACTTCGAGACGGTGCCGCGCGAGTACCTCGAGCTTGCCCTCTGGATCGAGAGCGATCGCATGGGCTACCTGCTCGACGCCATCACGCAGGAACGGCTCGACGTCCAGCGCGACGTCGTGAAGAACGAGCGGCGGCAAAGCTTCGAGAACGCCCCGTACGGACCGAGCGGCTTGGCGCTCCTCGACACGATGTTTCCGGTCGGGCACCCGTACCACGGGGCCGTGATCGGCTCGATGCAGGACCTGTCGGCCGCGACGCTCGGCGACGTGACCGACTTCTTCCGCGCGTACTACTCGCCGAGCAACGCGACCTTGACCTTGGCCGGCGATTTCGAGCCTGCCGAAGCGAAGGTGCTCGTGGAGAAGTACTTCGGAACGCTGCACGGCAAACAGCCGGCACGCCTCGCTCACCGCGCAACGCCGCCGCTCGCGAAGCCGATCCGCCTCGTCGTGGACGAGCCGGTCGACCTCGGCCGCGTCGCTTACGGGTGGATCGCGCCGCCGGCGTTCGGGCCCGACGACGCCGCGCTCGACATCGCCACCTCGATTCTCGCGGGCGGGCGTGCCACGCGCCTCTACCGGCGGCTGGTCGTCGAGGACAAGCTCGCGTCCGAGGTCGACGCCTCCTCCGACCCGAATGCGCTTGCCACGATGCTCGACGTGAGCGCAACGCTCGCCTCCGGCAAGTCGGCGAGCGAGGTCGAATCGGTGCTCGACGCCGTGATCGACGGCCTCGCCAACGCGCCCCCGTCCGCCGACGAGCTGTCACGCGCGAAACGCCGCACGTTCCTCGCGCTGGCGAGCGACCTCGAGCTCTTGAACGGCCATGGCGGGGACACGGGCCGCGCCGGTCTCCTGCAGCGTTTCGATCACTACCTGGGCGACCCCGGGTACCTGCCGAAATGGCTCGCCGCGATCGACGCGGTCACCGCGGCCGACGTGTCGCGCGTCGTGCGGCAGTACATGAGCAAGAACGCGCGCGTGACCGTCATCACGCGGCCGAGTCTGGGGGTCTCCCCTCCCCCGCCAGGAGCGCCGCCCCAAGCGCCCGCCGCGCCCGGCAAGGAGCGCCCGTGATGCGCGCGCTGAACCTCGGCGCGATCGTGGCTACCGTTGTCGCGCTCGGCTGCAGCGGCAGCGTGAAGACCTACCGCGCGAACCCGCCGACGAGCCCGAGCGCCCACGCCACGGCCGCGCCGGATCCGGAGGCATGGCGAGCGGAGCGCCCGAAGCCGGGTCTGCCGGCAGAGCTGCATTTCCCCGTTCCCGACGTGCTGAAGCTCTCGAACGGCTTGAGCGTCTACGTCGTCAAGCAACCGGCCGCCGTCGTGAGCGTCGACCTCGTCGTGCGACACGGCGCTTCGTCGGTCCCCGAGGGTAAGAGCGGACTCGCGGCACTCACGGCGCGGATGCTCGTGGAGAGCACGCGCCGCCACAAGAGCCTGGAGCTCGCCGAAGCGGCCGAGTCGCTCGGCGCGCCCCTCGCCTCGAACGCCAGTCGCGACGATTCGTCCGTCGGCCTCACCGCGCTCACGGGAGACCTCGACCGCGCGCTCGCACTGCTGGCAGAGGTCGTGCGCGAGCCGGCTTTCGACGCGAAGGAGTTCGAGCGCGTGCGCAGCGAGTGGGTCGATCAGCTCGTCGGCGAGCGGCAGGCGCCGGAGCGTCTGGCCTCGCTCGCGGGGCTCAGGCTCCTGAACGGGCCGATTCATGGCGCGCCCGTGAGCGGCGGCGTGAGCGACGTGAAGCGCCTCAAGGTGAGTGACCTCAAGGAATTCCACGCGCGCCGCTACGTGCCGAGCGAATCGGCGCTCGTGATCGTCGGCGCAGTGAACGTGGAAACGCTGCGGCCGAGCCTCGAGAAGCTCTTCGGGAGCTGGCGCGGCACGGCGCCGAAGAAGGCGGTGGTGGCGCCCTTGCCTCCGCCGAACCCCGGCTTGCGACTGGTGGTGGTCGACCGCCCAGGTGCGGTGCAAACGGCGCTCTTCGCCGTCCAGCGTTTCCCCGCGCGGAGCGCGCCAGGCTTCGAGTCGCGCGACGTCCTCTCCGAGATCGTGGGCGGGCTCTTCACCTCGCGCATCAACATGAACTTGCGCGAGAAGCACGCCTACACCTACGGGGCGTCCGCACGCCAAGTAGGCACGCGCGAATGGGGCGCCTTCGTCGTCGCGACGAGCGTGCGCACCGACGCGACGGCGGACGCGCTGGTCGAGATCCAGCGCGAGCTCGGCCGCGCGCGCGATCCAAGCCTCGGCGCCCCGCTCATGCCCGACGAGGTCGCCCGCGGAAAAGCGGCGCTCCTGCACGCGCTCGGCGCGAAGATGGAGCACACGTCGCTCGTCGCGGACGCCATGGTTCCGCTCTTTTCCCTGAACCTCGGCAGCGACTACTACACGCGCTACCCGAGCCTGATCGCGGCGGTCGCGAGTCCCGATCTCGAGGCGGGACAGCGCCTGCTCGCGCCCGAGGATCTGTTGGTCGTGGTCGTCGGTGACCACGCGGCGATTCGACCGAGCTTCGAGCACCTCGGCTGGAACCTCGAGCTCGCCCCCGACTCGCTCACCGATTGAGGCGCGCCGCGCGGAGCACTGTCCCTCGGGCCGGTGCGCCTAGGGCGAGTGGCGGCGGGGCTTGCGCCGGTCGACGGGCAGCGAATCGAGATCGATGGTGTCGAGCGGCGCGGGCGTCGCGGCGGCGGACGGCGGGGGCGCGGGGGCCGCAGCAGAACCGCTCCCCGCGAGGTCGGGTGTGTCCTGTCGTGAGTCGACGAACGCTGCGATCAGCGTCCCCACGACGAGGGACAGAAGCGCCGCCGCGACCAAGAGGTACAGCGTCTTCGTCTCGACCCCCCGCGGCGATTGCTTGAGCTGCTGCCGGTCGGAGATGGCCTTGCGCATCTGATCGACCTGGCGACGATCGCGAATGACCACCGTCTGCTCGCTCGATTGACGCCGCGGCATGCGCATCGTGGGCGCGTGCTTGCCTCCGCGGTGCTCGGGCTCCGAGATCACTACCGTGGGGTGATCGGTCGTGACCTGCTGGCGCGGCTGCGGAACGTGGACCGCGCTCTCTTGCGCGAGGATCACCTCGTCGCCGAGCTCTTCCAGCTCCTCGTCACGGGGCTCACGCGGCGGATCACTCACCCGAGGCACGCTAATACCCGGGGAAGGAGCGGTCAAAACCGCCCGCCGGCCGCGCCCACGGCCCGAAAAGGCGCGATCGTGATACGCTTTTTAGCCGTGGCTCCGGAATCCCGCCTTCTGGTGGTCGACGACGACGGCGTCAGCCGGCACCTGCTCGGTCAGATGCTGGCCGGGGCCGGCCTCGGCGCCGACGTCGTCGGGAGCGGCGCTGAGGCCCTCGCGTACCTCGACAGCCACCCCGCGCCGGCCGCCATCCTGCTCGACCTCGTGATGCCCGAGCCGGACGGGTACGCAGTTCTCCGCCACGTGCGGGGCCGAGCGCGCCTCTCCGACGTGCCCGTCGTCGTCTTGACGGCCCTCGAGACCGACGGCGAGATCGAGCGCGCGTTCGCGAGCGGAGCGGACGATTACGTGCAGAAGCCGTTCCGGCCCGGCGAGCTCCTGGCCCGCCTGCGCGTCCAGATGCGGGTGCGCGAGTACCTCGACCGGCTGGCGCGCCGGGACCGCGACCAGCAAACGCTGCTCGAGCTCACCCAGGCGCTCGCCTCGAGCCTCGACATCCGCGACATCCTCTTCACGGTCGTGAAGCGCATCGCCGAGGTGGTGCGCGTCGATCGCTGCAGCGTCGTCCTCCTGGCCGAATCGGGCCGCCTCGGCTTCGTGCTCGCCTCGAGCGACGACGACCGCGTGCGCGATCGTCCGATCATGCTCGACCAGTATCCCGAGATCCGGGAAGTCATCGCGACCGGGCGCGCGCTCGTGATTCAGGACGCCGCGGACAGCCCGCTGCTCGAGGTCGTACGCCAGCGCGAGCCGGCGCGCGGGTTCGCGTCGCTCGCGCTCCTGCCCATCATGCACGACCAGGGCCGCCCGCTCGGCGTGCTGTTCTTGAGGTCCAAATCGCGCACGACCTTCGGCGACGCCGAGCTCTCGCTGTCCTCGACGCTCGCGAATGCGACGGCCATCGCGCTCCGCAACGCGCGCCTGCTCCAATCGCTGCGCGACGAGACGGAGCAGAGCACGACGGCCCGCGTGGAGGCGGAACGCCGCGTTCAGCTGTTCCAGCGCTACGCGGGCTTTTTCGAGAGCGCAGCCGACGGCATGGTCGTGATCGACCGCCACGGGCGCGTGCTATTTTCGAACCCGCGGGCGCGCGAGATCATCGGAGCCTCCGAGGCGGAGCTCTCCTCGGGCACCTTCGAGTCCCTGCTCGTCCCCGCGCAGCGCGAGCTCGCGGGGCGCTTGATGCGCGGCTTCGCCGCGGGCGTGTACCCGCGCGGCGTGGACCTCTACCTCGCCGAGCGCCACGGCCGCGCCGTGACGGCCAACGTGAGCTTCAGCTCCGTGCTGCACGAGGACGACGCCGTGCTCTTCACGTTCCGCGACGTGACGCTCGAACGGCAGACGGCGGTCGAGCTGCGCCAGACCAAAGAGTTCCTCGAGTCCGTCATCGACAGCTCCGTCGACGCGATCGTGTCGGCGGATCTCGAGGGCACCGTGCGCATCTTCAACCGCGCCGCCGCGCGCGTGTTCGGTTACTCGCCGGCCGACGTGATCGGCAAGCTCAACGTGGAGGCGCTCTACGCGCCCGGCATCGCGCGCGAGGTGATGCGCCGCATCCGCAATCCTGACGAAGCCGGCTACGGCAGGCTCGCCGACTTCCGCGTCGACATGCTGACCGCCGACGGCAGCTCGGTCCCGGTGTTGCTCTCGGCCTCGCTCGTCGTCGAGAACGGCCGGCGCGTGGGCTCACTCGGCATCTTCACCGACTTGCGCGAGAAGATGCGCATCCAGTCCGAGCTCGAGCACGCTCAGGAAGAGCTGCGCGCGCGCGAGAAGCAGGCGATGATCGCCGAGCTCGCGGGCGCGGCGGCGCACGAGCTCAATCAACCGCTCACGAGCGTGATCGGCTACGCCGAGATGCTGTCGCGGCAGCTCGTGCGCGACCCGAGCGCTGCGCGGAACGCCGAAATCATCGTGTCCGAGGCCCAGCGCATGGCCGAGATCGTGCGCAAGGTCGGCAGCATCACCAAGTACGAGACCAAGAGCTACGTGGGCGAGGCGCGCATCCTCGATCTCGAGCGGGCGAGCGCCACGAGCAACCGGGAGCCCTCGCCGTGAGGGATCCGCTCGGCTCGCGCAACCCGACCCCCGCACCGCCCTCGGTGAGCGATTCCGAATCGCGCGAGCTTGGCAGTAACGCGCCGTCGCGGCGCGGCTCGGAGCGACCGATCGCCGACCCTTGGCGCGACGTGCTGCTCGCCCTCGCGCTCGATTTACCGGTCGACGCCGGACCGAACGAGGTCACGGAGCGCTTCCTCGACGGCCTGAGCGCGCTCCTGCCGCACCTCGCGCTCGGCACCTGCGTGATCATGGAGCCCGGGGAGCGCCCGATCATCAGCGTCCGGCTGCCGCCCGGGGCTTCCGACGCCATGCAGCGCGATCCGACGCGCCTGTTCCCGATCTTGCGCGAGGAGCGGGTGCTGCCGCTCGACGACGCCTCGACCTTCCACGTCGGCTCGCCGACCGTGCTGCCGCCGCTCGACCTGCAAATCGCCGAGCGCGCGGCGCTCGTGCTGTCGCGCTCGCTCGCGCGCGCGCAGAGCTTCCGCCGCGTGCACGGCTCGGCGCGCAACCTCGAGCGCCTGCAGGCGCACATGATCCAGGCCGAAAAGCTGGCCTCGCTCGGCCAGATCGTGGCAGGCGTCGTGCACGAGCTCAACAATCCCCTCACCTCGATCATCGCCTACTCGGAGTACCTGACGCGCAAAGCGCAAGCGCGCCTGCCCGAGCCGGAGGCGACGGACGATCTCGAGCGCCTGCGCCGCATCCAGGAAGCCGCCGGACGCATTCTGCGCTTCTCGCGCGATCTCGTGGCCTATGCGCGACCGTCGAACGAGATCCCGGGGCCGGTATCGCTCGTCGAGGTCGTCGACAAGGCGCTCGTCTTCTGCGAGCACGAGTTCGCGGGCATCGCCGTCACGCGCGAGCTGCCGCCGACACTGCCGGCGATTCGCGGCGTCGCCGGCTCGCTCACGCAGGTCTTCGTCAATTTGTTCACGAACGCCGCGCACGCGATGGGCGGCGGCGGGGAGCTCACGCTGCGTGCGCGCATCGACCTCGACGCGCGCGCCGTCCTGCTCGACATCGAGGACAGCGGCGTCGGCATCGGACCCGAGAACCTCCCGCTGGTTTTCGAGCCATTTTTCACGACGAAGAGCGAGGGGCGCGGCTCGGGCCTCGGCCTATCGATCGTGCGCGGCATCCTCGACGCGCTGGGCGGTACGATCGAGGTCGACAGCGTGCCCGGCGAAGGCACCACCTTCACGCTCACCTTGCCGATCGCCGCGACGGGCAGCCTGATCCCGAAACCCGCGGGCGGAACCTCGGTCAGCGGGCGAGGGTGAGCACCAGCACGAGAATGCCACGCCGGTAGCCCTGTCCGGCGACGATGAAGCGCTGCCCGGCCTTGGCGCGCACCTCGAGCAACGGCAAGAAAGCGTTCCCGGCCGGTTCGCTGATGCTCGCCGACAGGCGCACCGCACCGTTCGGCTCGACGCCGAGCAGCTCGGCGCCGAGCGTGCGACCGTTCGGCAGGCGATGCGTGGCCTTCTCGCCGCGACGGAGCGGCAGCCGCGCGTTCTCGAGCAAGCTGTACGTCGCGAACGAAGCGAACGGCGGCTTCGTGAGCTCGGGCAGCTCGCGGAGTCGCGGATCGATGCCGCGTTTGTCGTGCGTCGCATGCAGGACCAGGAGCTCGAGCTCCGCCTCCGCCCGCGGCGCCGGCTCCGACGCTTTAGAGCGTTCCCTGGTCGGAGCCGGCATCGTCCAACCAGACCACGGTGGTCCCGCTCATGGCGTCGCCCTCGACTTCGAAGACCGCGCCGGGGTGAGCGCCGAAGTCAACGGCCTCGACGGCGACCGGACCCGACGCAGACCGTGGCTCACCGTGTGTCGAAGGCACGGGAACCGCGGGTGCGTTGCCCACCCCGGCGCGTTCTAGGGTCGCGACGGTGCCCGGTACGGCGAGCACGGCGGCGAGCAACGTCGCGCCGAGGCCGAGCGCGCGACGGCGCCCCACCCGACGCGCCACTCGCCGGCGCTCGAAAGCCGCGTCGACACCCGTCTCGAGAGCCCACGTTCGAACGGCGTCGCCGAGCACCGTGAATGCTTCGAGGCGCGCCGTGACTTCGGAATGATGCAGGCGGCCCACGCGAACGGCGCGGGCGCGCTCGCCCTCGAGCTCGCCGTCGTGAAACAGCATCAGCGTCTCGTCGTCGAGCTTCAACGGGAGCTGCCCTCTCGCGAACGCTCGCACTCGTCCGCGTAGCGCGTGGCGAGCGCGCGCTGGAGCTTCTTTCGCGCGTGAAAGAGCCGGCTCATGATGGTGCCCTTGGAGACACCGGCAGCCACCGCCATCTCTTCGTAGCTCATGCCCTCGACCTCACGCATGAGAATGACGGCGCGGTGGTAGGGCGGAAGCGCGTCGATGGCCCGGCCCACGACGGCGGCGAGCTCACGGCGCCGCAGCGCGTCCTCGGGGTCGGTGTCGGCGAGACGCGCCAGGAAGAGAGCGTCCGCCTGCTCACCGGCAAGCTCGTCCGCGAGCTCGCGCTGCCACGCCGGGCGGCGCATGAGGTCGATGGAGAGGTTCTTGACGATCCGGTAGAGCCACGTGAAGAAGCTCGCCGCACCGTTGAACCCGTCGAGACCGCGGTAGACGCGGAGAAACGCTTCCTGGACGATCTCGGACGCGTCCTGCTCGTCACGCACGAGGCCGAGCGCGATCGAGAACGCGCGGCGCTGGTGGCGCTCGACGAGCTCGGCGAAGGCGGGACGATCGCCGCGTTGGGCACGTAGAATGAGCTCACGGTCGCGTTCCGATTCGACTTCTCGGGCCAATCGGTTTGACGAGGGCGGAACCGGCGTATTCACGAGCGCGCCCGCGCTCGCCGGCGCGAGGCTTAGCGGCGGAGGCGCCGATCCCTGCGGAGAGGCGTGCCGGGCGCTGAAAGCAAGCCGAGCCATTTGAAATTGAATACGGGCCCAAAGATTGAATTCTCCCCAGCCGCCCGCTTTCAGCGCACGAACCGCGGGCCGCCAGGCCCGCCGGCAGGCCGTGGTCGTCTTGGAAGGCCAGATCGACGGAGCCACCGAGGCCGATCGCCACGCGACCACCGGCGAGGCCGGCGCCTGCTTCCCTACACGTCGCTAGCGACGACGGACGCGCCTACCGCGACGCGCTCAAACAAAAAATCACGACGGACGCGCCTACCGCGACGCGCTCAAACAAAAAATCACTCTTCCGCTTGCTGCGGAAGAGCCTGGAGCTCGAGCGTTACCTCGAACGTCCGGCCCTCGCGTACGACGCGAACCGGCACCTTGGCACCGATGCCGGCCAGGCTGGCGACCCAGCGCAGCCGCTCCGGAGTCAGGATCGGATCTGCGCCGACTCCGACGATCACGTCGTCCGGCTGGAGCCCTCCGCGATCGGCGGGGCCCCCGGGCGCGACGGCGCGAATCAGCGCCCCGGTCTCCGACGGCAGATGCAGGCGCGTGACGTCGGCGGACTGGACGCCCGACACGACGACGCCGATGGCGCTGCGGCGGATTCTGCCGTCCTTCAGCAGGCGCGGCAGAAGCTCCTTGACCATGTCGATCGGCACGGCGAAGCCGATGCTGTTGGCCTGCGGACGAATCGCCGTGTTGATGCCGATGGCGCGGCCCTGGATATCGAGCAGCGGACCGCCCGAGTTGCCCGGATTGATGCTCGCGTCGGTCTGGAGAAAATCGTAGTAGCCGGAGTCGTCGAGCCCGCGCACGTCCTGATTCGTGCGCCCCTTGGCGGAGATGATTCCCGCCGAGACGGTATGGGACAAGCCGAAGGGGTTGCCGATGGCGACGGCCCAGTCGCCCACGCGCACGGCACCCGAGTCGCCGAGCGGGACGAACGTGAGGCCCGTCGCTTCCACACGCAGGACGGCGATGTCGGTCGGGCGGTCACGGCCGACGACGGTGGCCGGCAGCTCGCGCTTCTGCGCGAAGATGATGCGGATTTCGGTCGCGCCCTCGATCACGTGGTTGTTCGTGAGAATCAAGCCGCTCGGGTCGAACACGAACGCCGTGCCGACGGCCTCGTTCGTGACCTGGCGGCGGGATTCCTGGAGCGCCTTCACGAAGACGACGGCCGAGTCGCACTTGGCCGCCAAGTCAGCGAAGCTGGTCGGTATGCCCGTGGGTCCGAGCGCCACCGGCGGCGGCGACGGCGGCGGGGTGTACGGCGCGATGGGCACCGCCCCCGACGGCAACCCGGAGATCGTGCCGGTCGTGCCGGTCGAGCCGCCTAGCCGCGTCTTGCAGGCGCCGAGCGCAACCGCCAAAAGGCCGAGCGCCACGACGGCGAGTCTCGTCGTTCGCCGCAAGGAGACCCGCGCTAGCGGGGTAGGAGGGGTCACGGGTTTCCGCGCGATACTTCGACGTAGCGCAAGCGCAAGTCCGTGAGGGCCTGCTCGAGCAAGTGCTCTTCGGGTCCCGTCAGGTTGTTGCGCGTCTTCTCCTGGAGGAGCGCCAGGAGATCGATCGTCTGTCGAGCAAGCTCGAGGTTTTTCGTCGGCGCGCCGTCCTGATCGGGGGCGTCACCCAGGTGCACGAGCACCGAGTGACTGAGCGACATGACGAACGTGCTGAAATCGATGGCGGGAAGCGAAGCACCGTCGCCGGCCGTGGGCTGGCGATCGGCGGCCGTCATGGCTCGTCCCCCCACTCCTTGTCGACCTCGCCTTCCTTCTTCTCTTCCTTCTTCTCGTCCTCGTCCTCGTCGTCGTCGTCGTCGTCCGACTCGTCGACTTCCTTGGCCTTCGGCTTCTCGACGGGCTTCTTCACCTCGGGCTTCTTGGGCTCGAGGTCGAGATCGTCATCGTCGTCGTCGTCGATGATCGCCAGGTCATCGTCCGCGGACCGAATCGGCGCCACCGGGGGACGCACACCGGAGGTGCGTACGATCACGATGTCGCGATCGCTCTCGTTCTGTAGCGCGGGCTGCTTGACGGTGAGCTCGACGGCTTGGCCGTCGAGATCGGGCAGAGCGTCGAGATGCTTCTGCACCTCGCTCTCGGCGAGCAGACCGTCGCCCAACAGGCGCTCACGAACGCGAACATCGAACTTCAACTCGGCGGGTATGGCCATGGGGGCCGATTACCTAGCTCCGGACCCCCCGGCGAAGCAAGTCGGCCGCAGGAATCAGGCCGGAAGGGCCCGGCGACCCCTCTGTTTCGTCGCCGAGCAGCGCGGATTCCGCGATTTGTAGCTCCTCGGGGGTAGCGGCGCGGGCGTCGAGCACCTCGATATCGAAGCGGACCCGCTGCCCGGCGAGGGGGTGGTTCATGTCGAGAACGACGAGGTCGTCGGACACGGCGAGCACCCGTGTCACGAGCTCCGCGCCGTCCTCCCCCTCGAGCTCGAAGCGATCGCCGGCGGCCACGTCCGGGGGAAATTCCTCGCGCGACACCTCGATCTGGCGGGCAGCGTCGCGCTCGCCGTACGCGTCGCGCGCCGCGAGCTCGATGCTCTTGCGGGAGCCCACGGTGAGGCCTTCGAGCCGCGCTTCGAGCGCGGGCAGGAGCACGCCGTAGCCGAAGACGAAGCCGAGCTCGCCGCCCGCGCCCTCGACGAGCTCGCCCTCGGCGTCGTGCGCGCGATACGAAAGGCGCGTCCAGACGCCCGGACCCAGCGCGAACCCGCGCGGCTTGCCGCCGGAGCCGGACGCCATGCTCAACGCCACACCGCGCCGGCAGGCGGCGCGTGCAGGGCCAGCAGCGTGCCCACCGCGAGCATGAGCTCCGCGTCCGTTGCCCCGCGCCGCTCGGCCCGCGTCCCGAGCTCGACCAGCTCCGCGACGCTCGGCACGTCCGTCTCGCCGAGCAAGCGCGCTTCGAGCGCAGCGGCCGCGGCGCCCCGCTGGCGCTTGAGAATCGACGCCAAGTCCGCGGCGAGGCTCGGGCTCACGGACCCGAGCGTAGCGCCGAACCCCGCCGGGGCACTACGCTTCCCGCCCGGTGCGACCAGCGAGCCCCGCCACTCACGCCCTCGGACGACCCCTCGCGGCCTCCGGCCTCGCCCTCGCGGCGCTTTTCGCGCTTCCGCTCGCGGGGTGCCGGAAGGGCGCGCCCGCGCCGACGCCGCCGGCTGCCGCGACCCCGAGCGCGAGCACCGTCGGCGAAGCGCGTGCGCCGGCGCAGCTCGCCCGCGCCGACGAGCACGCCGAGGTTCCGACCGGCGGCTTCCGCGCGGGGAGCACGCCCGGGGACCCGGGGCGTCACCCCGAGCTCGAGCCGAAGCTTTTAACCATCGAGCTTGGCGCCTACAAGATCGATCGGTTGCCGTATCCGAACGATCCGAATCGGCCGCCGGTCGCGGGCGTGACGCGCGAGGAGGCCCAACGCCTGTGCGGGGAGCGCGGCGCGCGACTCTGCACCGAGCTCGAATGGGAGCGCGCTTGCAAGGGCCCGAACGACGAGCGCTACCCGACCGGCGAAGGCTGGGACCCCCGCTGCGCCAAGGAGCCGACCCGCTGCGAGAGCGGCTACGGAACGCTCGGCATGGGCGCCGCGCGCGGCGAGTGGGTGACGAGCGACATCGCGCCGGGCACGCCGAAAGCCCTCGCGGTCGTGCGCGGCGCGGCAGCCGACGCGCCCGCCGAAGATCACCGCTGCGCCGCGCGCCACGGCGTTGCGGCGACGGCGAAGGACCCGCCGATCGGCTTTCGCTGCTGCGAGGGCCCACCGAACGCACGCATGCTGCCGGAGCCGACGCTCGGCGACGCCTACCAGAAGGTGCACCTCGGCCCCGAGCGCGTCGTCGAGCTTCTGAAGGCCGATCCGCTCACGCGCGAGCTCGCCAAGGACATGAAGTTCTTCCGCGACCCGGACTCCGCCGAGACGGTGATCTCGCGCGGCCCGGGCGACAGGAAAGGCTTCTCGTTCACCGTCGCGCCGCTGCGCTGGAATCCGGTGCCGGGAGCCGAGCTCGTCGTGATCGTCGGGCGCTCGGGTGAAAATACGTCGTTCGTGGTCGCTTACCACGTGCTCGCGGACGACCAATACCGGCTCGCCGGGAGCTTCGTCATGAAGAACGAGCCCGGCCCCGTGGCGCTCGCCTACAGCGACGACATCCGGCCGCGTCTCCACTTCAGCACGTGCTGGGGCTGCCCGGGCGAGACCGGCAAGATCCTCTTTCGCAAGCCCGAGCGCGTCGCCATCGTCCAGCCGTAGCCGCGCGGCTGTGCGCGAGCTCAGACGAGCACGCGGGCGTGCAGGAACGTCTCCACGACGCGCTCGATGCGCTCGTGCTGTTCGAGCGGGAGCAAATGCGAGCCGCCCTCGGCAAGCTCGAGCTCGGCGTTCGGAATCGCTTCGGCCATCGCG
>Ga0070682_100000681_pt1 | contig 20510 bp, 21 predicted proteins | sample KBSC63LmetaG_FD_64668 | JGI IMG/M metagenome (GOLD analysis project Ga0070682, IMG submission 64668) | Corn rhizosphere microbial communities from Kellogg Biological Station, Michigan, USA - KBS C6-3L metaG | ecosystem: Host-associated > Plants > Roots > Rhizosphere | place: USA: Michigan...
AATTAAGGAAAACAAAATGAAGCCAACAGACGACGAAGTAAAAGCCTTGCAAATGACAATCACAGAAGTTAGGGCTAAATTTCAAAACGAAATTGAAAGATGCCGAATTGCTTTTGCTGATTATAAGCAAGGCGTTCCGGTGCATATATTTAGAGTTTTCTTTGTTTTCATAGTTTCAAAGCTTTGTCTATTCGTTTTGAAATTCTTTTAACAGCAAATCCGGGGATGGCGAAATAGGTAGACGCAAGAGACTTAAAATCTCTCACCCTTAAGGTATGGGGGTTCGATTCCCCCTCCCCGGACCATTCAACTACTATCAAGAAAGGGCAACTTTGAAAACTACTGAAATGGCGCTTATCACATATGGCGTTACTTGCACAACAAATAGCGATGGTGCAGCAGTAAAAGATATTTATTTGCTTATTACAGACGAACAGAAGTCTAAAGAGTTCATTAAAACAATTTCAGAATATTTGAACACTAGACCGGATGCACCTGCATGGTTGTGGAGTTTGTCCGATTTCATTAGCAAGATGCCTTGCAAAGATATTCCAGGAATGAAGAAATCGGACGAAAAAGATAAGCCAATTATTGCAAGCAAAACCGATGAATATTAAAGATATCGTGCCAGTAAATACGCTTGCCATGAAATATGGTGTAAAGGCAGTTATTTACGGTCCACCTGGAAGCGGCAAAACTCCTTTAGTTGAAACTGCGCCACGTCCTTTAATGTTAGTTTGCGAACCCGGCATGATGTCGCTTCGCAAGTCAAAGGTTCCTGCTTATTTAGCCAATACTCACGGCCGAATAGAAGGATTTTTTAAATGGTTCTTTGGTTCAACTGAAGCTAACCAATTTGATACATTATTTATTGATAGTGGATCGCAGCTAGCAGAGATTGTGCTTTCTGACGTTTTCGGTTCATTCAAAGACGGCAGAAAAGTATATGGAGAAATGTCTCGCATTTGCATGGAATGGTTCGATCCTTTATTCTATATGCCTAACAAGCATATAATAATTCTAGCAAAAGAGGTTTCAGAAGAATATACAGTAACAGGTAACGTTAACGGCATACCAACATTAACAACATATAAGTTCAAAAAGCCATTCTTTCCAGGGCAAGACTTACCTATGAAGATTGCCCACAGGTACGATATGATATGGCGGGCTAATCGTGAAGTTATACAGGGGGCAAAACAAACAGTAATATATTGTCAACCGACAGACGCATTTATCGCAAGGGACCGAAGCGGGCAACTTGCCGATAAAGAACCTGGAAACCTTTCATATCTATTTCAAAAGGCTATGGACTGAGTATGAATAAACGTGATAATTTGACAAATCCGAATAGCTGCCTTAATAAAGCTGCTGCTTTGGAACCTATTTTTGTTTTGCGGGCAAAAGACCCGTTGGCGCCAATGACTATTCGTCATTGGGTTACGATGAATGTCGAAATTCAGCCGCAAGATAAATTGCAAAAGGCCCTTAATTTGGCTGAAGAAATGGAGGAATGGTATAGAAAAAACTCGCCGCAAGCATCGGCTGAAGAAATGCCGATTAAAGACAACTATCCGAATGAACGCACGCCGATTCGCTAACAACTAACCGAAAAGGAAACACAAATGACCCCGTTCCAATTTGATGCACGCACCGTTCCCCCTGCCAGTGCTGACGGTAACGCACCGTTGCCTATTGGCGAATGGCCGATGATTATTACCGCATCGGAAATCGTACAAAATGCTCAGAAAACAGGCGGATATGTAAAGTTTAAAGTGGTAATTATTGACGGCGAGCATAAAGGCCATGAAGGCTTTTACCGTCTCAATATGTACCATGAAAATGCAAAGACAGTCGAAATCGCGCGCAAGCAAATGTCGGCGCTTTGCTATGTGACGCAGAAATTCATGCTTAACCAGCTTGATGATTTGCACAACATTCCGTTTATTGGTGTTGTCAAATCGAACGCTACGGAAGAATATCCAAATGCGACGCAGATTAATGGCGTTAAGGATATTCAAGGTAACGACCCTGGAAAGAAAGCACAGACGCAACCGCAAGCCGCACCGCAACAACAGCCACAACAATTTGCACAACCGCCGCAAGGTAACGTATCGGCGCCAACGACAGCGCAATGGGCAGGCCAACCGCAGCCACAGCAGCAGGCACCGCAACAGCCCGCACAGTGGACCGCACCGCAGCCAGCGCAACAGCCGACGCAGCCTGCCGGATGGGTTTCAGGCCCGGCGCAAGCTGCCGCACCGCAGCAGCCCGCCTGGGGGCCTGCGGGTTCTGTAAACAACCAGCAAGCGCCAGCGCAAGGCGGGCAGCCTGCCTATCAGCCCGGCGCACAGCCGCCCTGGGGCCAGCAAGGTTCCTGAAAGAATCCATTTCGACTCGCAACAACAAAGGGGCTTAATTGCCCCTTTTTTAATCGCAAATCATGACCGAACCAATTAATTTTGAATTGCCTGGAGTTAAGAAGCTTATTGCTTCTGACATTTTGAAAGATATAGATAGCGCAGCAATTAAACTTTATACGGAACCGCCGCGTTCGCATTTAGGCGCTTCCATTATAGGCAAAGCTTGCTCTAGACAATTATGGTATGGATTCCGATGGTGCGAATATGAAAGCCATAACGGAAGGCAAATGCGATTGTTTAATCGCGGGCATAAAGAAGAAGAAAGGTTTATTGAATGGCTGTCGGTTGCAGGCTATCGCGTTCAAGCATTTAACCCTGATACTGGCAAGCAATGGAGGGTTAGCGCATTAAATGGGCATTTCGGCGGTTCTTTAGATGGCAAGATTTGGATTAATCAAAAATGGAATTATCAAAAGCCTTTGCTATTAGAGTTCAAAACTAACGCAACAGGCGCAGGCTTTAATAACTTGCTGGCAAACGGATGCGAAATTGAAAAGCCTATTCATTTTGACCAGCAATGTATTTATGGGCATCTTGAAGATTTAGATTATAGCTTATATCTAAATGTGTGTAAAAACGACGATAACATATATCCTGAAATTGTCGAGTTAGATAAAGAAAGAGGCAAACGATTAGTTATCAAAGCAGAAAGAATAATCTTTAGTAAGAAACCGCCAGAACGATTATCCAATAATTCATCGCATTTTGAATGCAAGTTTTGTGCGTTTAGGGAGATTTGCTTTATTGGCAAACCTGCACAACATAATTGCCGTTCCTGCAAGAATTCAACGCCTGTTGAAAATGCCGAATGGCATTGCGCTTATTGGGGGCAAAACATACCGAAAGACTTTCTGATTAAAGGCTGCGAACACTGGCAGGATATTACAAAGGAATAACAGTGAAACAACCAAATTGGAATACTAAAAGAAAAAAGCCATACACAGAAACAGGAGTTAGAAGATTTTATTGTATTAGATGCAGAGAAAAGCAAGCCACGCAACAATGGCAAATTTGTTCTGACGGCAACAACTATAGACCGATATGCAATTTATGCGATGTAGAATTAAATACTGAAATATTACATTTTATGAAAGACCCTCATAGAGTAACAAAAATTTGTAAATATAGATTGAAAATTTTTAAATGACAATAGAAACCCGTTGGTATCAGACAGAAGCAGTAGATAGCATATTTAACTTCTTTGCGTCTGGAAAGAAAGGAAATCCGCTAGTTGCCTTGCCAACAGGCACGGGTAAGAGCATTGTTATCGGCTTATTTATTCAGAAGGTCTTGCAATACTGGCCTAGCCAGCGTATTTTATTGGCTACACATATCAAAGAATTGATAGAACAGAATGTTAATAAGATACGGGATATCTGGCCTTTAGCACCTGTGGGCATCAATTCTTCAGGTTTGAGGCAGCGTGACACGGTACAGCCAATTATTTGTGCTGGAATTAAAAGTATTTATGACAAGGTGGCGCAGCTAGGTCGGCGCGATATTCTGCTTATTGACGAAGCTCATTTGCTAGCTCCTAGTCAAGATTCTATGTATAAGGTGGCAATAGCTGCCTTGAAACAACTTAACCCGCATCTTATTATTGTAGGATTAACTGCTACTGCTTACCGTATGGGGCAGGGAATGTTAACCGAAGGAGACATATTCACAGACATTTGCTATGATTTAACCGATATTGCAGGCTTTAATAGGCTTATTGCAGAAGGTTATCTCTGTCATTTGCTGCCTAAACAAACTGAAACGCAAATAGATGTTTCTAGCGTTGGTATTAACAATGGAGATTTCGCCAAAGGTGAATTAGAAAGGGCTGTCGATAAAGAATCTTTAAATTATAGAATTCTGGAAGAAAGTTGCAGATTAGGTGCCAATCGGCAATCATGGCTTTTGTTCGCAACTGGAATAGATCACTGCGTACATATGTCAGATATGCTAAACCGAGAATTTGGAATAGCTGCAACATTTGTGCATTCCAAACTAGAAGACAAAGAAAGAGATAGAAGAATAAAGGCTTTTAAGGATGGGGAATACCGCTGTATAGTAAACGTCAACATGCTTACTATCGGATTCGATCATCCGCCTATAGATTTAATTATTCATGCTCGTCCTACATTGTCTCCCGGCTTATGGGTTCAAATGAATGGCAGAGGCACTAGACCTAGTTTGCCAACTGGAAAACTTAACTGTCTTGCTTTAGATTTTGCAAAGAATACACTAAGACTAGGCCCGATTAACGATCCGAAAAAGCCACGTAAAAAAGGAGAAGGCACAGGCGATGCGCCTGTTAGAGTTTGCCCGGAATGTGGCGTTTACAATGCAGCTTCAGCTAGACAATGCTTTAACTGTGGCTGCGAGTTTGAATTTAAAACCAAACTGCAAAGCGAAGCGTCTTCAATTGAATTAATCCGCACCGATACACCAATTATCGAAACATACGAAATTGATAAGGTTTTTTATCATTATCATTTAAGCAAGAAAGATAATGCAAAGCCTTGCATGCGTATTCAGTACATAGCTAAAGGAGGAATGCAGGATTTTACCGATTGGGTATTTCTAGATCATCCGGGCTTTGCAGGGCATAAAGCGCGCGATTGGTGGCGTGAACGCCACGGATACGAACCGCCGACGCCTGAGACATGCGCGCCGTTCAAGTCAGCTACAGAAGCAGCATTGTCCATTTGCGGGCAATTGCGAGTTCCTAAAAGAATTAGCGTTTGGGTTAACCGCCCCAATCCTGCTGTTCAAAGGGTAGAATATGAATAAGCTTCGCTTCCGATTAATTCCATTAATGGAAGTTGCTAAACAGATAGAAGATGTTTTGAATGTCAAGCATCAGAAGGAGCATAATGGTCTAGCGCCGTCTTGCCTTAGCTGTAAATGGTTCGTTGAGAAAACCGAAATTTGCACTAAATGGAATAGCAGGCCACCGGCAAGAATTATAGCGTTAAGCTGTGCCGACTATAAAGACACAGACGATATCCCGTTTTGAAAAGGATTTAAAATGATTAGGCTAACATTTTCGCCAATGCTAGGAACTGAACTTTTTTGGAAAGTTGACGCAAACGCCTACAGAAAGCAGTTTCCTAATAATACTTGGAAATTTAATCCGTATACAGGAAAAGAAAGAGATTTGCGAGATATTAAAAGCGATCCTACAGGCTTGCTTATCGTTCCGCCTAACTCTGATTTGCTGGCTTGCTAAATCATGGCAACTAAACGCCGCCGCACCAAACCGCAAGCGACAGATAGCCTATTAGCTGCTGTTGAATTTGTTTCTCTTATTCAAGGCGATACAGACCATTGTATTTTAAAAGATGGATGGTGCGTAGCCAGCGATACAGTAATGTCTTTAGGCTGCAAGATTAAAGATGACTTTTCAGCTTGCCCACAGACTAAGAGGCTACTTGCAGCGCTTCGCAAGTGTGAGAGTAGCTTAGCTGTCGCGCAACTTGACGACGCATCTATTCAAGTAGTTTCCGGCGGATTGCGCGTGAAGGTGCCTTGCGTGCCGTTTGAGAGCCTGTCTGTACTGTGGGCAGACACAAATATTGCGCCGTTAGATGATCGATTTGTCAGTGCATGCAAAGCATTATTGCATTTGACGGTTGAAAAAGGAAACCATGTTTATGAGGCTTCTTTACTATGTACTAATCAAACTATTTCGGTTACGAACGGCCGCGTTCTTATTGAGTATTGGCACGGTAACAATTTACCTCCTTATTTTGTTTTGCCTTCTAAGAGCGTATCTGTTTTAACAAAGATAAACAAGAAAATTAGCGGCTTTGGCTATTCGGGCAATAGCTGCACTTTCCACTTTGAAGATTCGTCTTGGTTTAGAACACAGCTATACGAAGATAAATGGCCTAACATAGAAAGGCAGTTTGAATTTTATAAAGGTCAACCGCTACAGCAGTTAACGCCAGGATTGTTTGATGCGATAAAACAGATTCAAGAGTTTTGCACAGACAAAAAACTAACATTTGCAAGTAACAGGCTTGAATGCAATGGAGCAAGTTTAGATTTAGTTGGATTGCCGAAAGGTCCGAAGGTTAACATTGAAGACTTTTTAGCCTTAGAAGGATTGGTAAGCAAGGCATTTCATGAAAACGGAAAGAGCTTTTTGTTTGGAGATATGACTAGAGTAGCAATGACTACTTTTGCAGAAAAAGAAAAACAACAAATAGAACAGATTAAAAAACGCTGGCTATTCTGTCACCCTGAATCATCAAGCTACATTGAAGTATTTACAGAAGCAGAAGCTAAAGAATGGGAAGGTGCAGACAATGGACTTTGTACTGAAGTAACAAACATTGAAGAACATGAAAAAGCTTATATAGACTACAAGAAACAAAAACAAAATCATATTGAATTACCGCCTTCATCGCGCACAGGTTTTGATAATCTAGAAGACGACATTCCGTTCTAAATCATGTTTTTTACTCCAAAGCGAACCAAGCAGCAGCCAGTTTTAAAGCCTGTAGAAAGGCAGCTAGAACCAATACCATTAATGAGTATAGAAGAATTGCGTTCGTCTGTAGGCGAGCCTTTTTTATGCGATACAGAATGCTATGTTAATTATTTCCTTGTCTCGTTTACCAGTTTTAAAACTGGTAATGTTATTTATTTTGAGCTATCCCCTGATAGCGTGCCTGATTATAGTTTGTTTAATTTTATTATGTGGAGTCATTGCATCGTTGGTTTTAATAGCACTAAGTATGATTTGCCAATGTTAAGTTTGTTCTTTGCGCTTGCTGATACAAAGACATTAAAAGAAGCTTCCGATGATTTGATTTTGAATGGTTTGACTCCTTATTTTTTCATGGAAAAATATAAGGTACAAATTTATAAAATTAATCATATCGACCTAATTGAAGTTGCACCGCTAAGCGCGTCTTTAAAAGCATACGCAGCCCGTATGCACATTAGACGCCTGCAAGAATTGCCATTTTCACCGCACAGTGCATTAACACAGCAGCAAGCCTTATACGTCAGAGATTACAATATTCATGGTGATAACGTAGCCACGGCATTTCTTTACGCTGAACTATTACAACAAATCAAGCTGCGCGAAGCTCTAGGCAAAAAATATAAGCTAGAGCTAAGGTCAAAATCGGATGCACAGATTGCCGAAGCAGTTATAGGCAGTGAAATACGCAAGCGAGTTAATCGCAAGATTAGCGTTCCTGAATTACCATGTAATTATAGCTTCCAATATGATCCGCCTAGCTATATGCAGTTTGCATCGCCTGCATTGCAAGAAGTATTTTCTAAAGTCTGCGAAGCTACATTCTATTTGAATGGTAAAGGCGAACCGGAATGCGAGCAAATTAAACAACTAAAATTTAAATTTGGTTATAGCATTTATCAAATGGGCATAGGCGGTTTGCATAGCTGCGAATCTAGCATTACCCACAGGAAAGAAAATGGTTTTGTTCTTTTAGATAGGGACGTAGCCTCTTTCTATCCTCGCATCAAATTAAACAACCGATACTATCCTGAGCATTTAGGAGAAGACTATATTGATGTTTATAATGACTTGGTAGAAGAACGCCTAAGATGCAAAGCAGCTAAAGACAGCGTAGGCGCAGATAGCGGCAAGATTATTATTAATGGCGGATTCGGAAAGCTAGGGAGTCCTTATTCGCTTTTCTACAGCCCTAAGTTAATGGTTCAAGTTACCATTACAGGGCAGCTATCCCTACTCATGCTTATTGAAAGCATAGAAGGCATTGGTATTTCTGTTGTTTCAGCTAATACCGACGGCATCATTATTAAATGCCCGGAATCACGCAAAGCCGACCTAAACGCAGTTATCCAACTGTGGGAAAAACGCTGTTCTTTTGAAACCGAAGAAACAGAGTATTTATCGGTTCATTCGCGCGACGTTAATAATTACATTGCCGTGAAGACTGACGGCAAAGCAAAGACTAAAGGGGTCTACTCTGAGAAGGGCAGCGCCGGCAATTCCCGTTTATCAAAGAACCCTGAAGCTCTTGTCTGTGCGGACGCTGCCATAGCCTTCATAACCAAGGGGACCCCCATAGAAGACACTATTTTAAAGAACCTTGACCTTACCCGCTTCGTTGTCGTCCGTAACGTCAAAGGGGGTGGACATAAAAACGGCGTGTATCTCGGTAAAGTTGTTCGCTGGTATTACGCTAAAGGTGAGCTAGAGAGCATTCGCTATGTCAATACAGGAAACAGCGTTGCAAATAGCGAAGGCGGAAAACCCTGTATGGATTTACCGCCTACTTTTCCAACTGATATTGATTACGACAGGTATATTGCTAGAGCATACGAAATTCTTTATGAGACTGGAACAGTAAAACGCCCCGATCTTTTGTTTATGTTATGATTTCGTCAACATAGTCTTTATCGTTCTTATAGTAATCGTCTGTGTAATTGATTAACTTAACGCCTAGCGTAAAGTTATCGTTAGGTGTTGTCTCATCTATCAGAAACAAATCGGCATCTTCTGTGCCAGTCTCAACAATTGTGTATAGAGTTTTAACCGAAGCTTCTTCGTCTAAGCTTAGCGGCAATCTAGGCGGTATTTGCAGCAATACTTTATAAGGCGATGCGCCCGGTGTTACTGTAATTGATTGCACAGTTTCGTCGTAAAGCTGCAAAAATATAAGATAGGTTTTTCCTGCAACCATCTTATGCTTTTGTGATAGCGTTAACTCTAAACCTGTTTGGCCTTCGACTTCTCCGTCAGAAGTTAGTTTAGGGTTAGTGTTATCGGCACATAAAACCAAATTGCTTCTAAACAGCAAATAGGTTTCCTGCAATGCTTCGCATTCAACAGAAGCGACAGAATAGCGCAGCCTATTCCAAATTCTATTAGCCTGGAAATGCGCTTGCCTGTGATTCCTAACGCCTACGCTTTCAATCTGCTTAGGGTTAGTTGCACTCTGATCCTCTGGAATATACAGTGTGACTACTGAATCATCATTTGGCGAAATGTATTGATATTCAACGCCATCAAATTCCGACCTTCCAAATCTAAGCGTTCTTTTCTCGCTTTTCGGAATCTTGTTTCTATGATTCAGTATAAGAACCGGATCAGTTTCCTTCTTTATAAAGTATAGGCTGATTAAACCCGCTCTTTTAAAAGCCTGACAAAAACAAGCCTCTGCAATCATATGCAAGGTTTCTTCTGCCGTCAAATCAGTCTTGTCTAATGTATAGCAAAACTGAGCGGCATTTGTAGTGCCGAAATACTCTATTATTTCATCTTCTATTGCATAAATATGATTAACGTCTAATTGCGAAAGCGGCCATCTACCGATCTTAGGGTCCAACGCAGCAAAGCAAAATATATCAGCAAAACTATTGCTTGCATACAATTCGGTTGTGAATGCTCCACTTGCATACGCTGGAATCTTGCGAGTAGCAAGCAAATTTAACTCTCTGTCATTTAACGCCAAAGCATTAGGCGTAGCCATCGTGACAGTTTGAATTGTGGTTATGTTTCCGAAATGAGGTTGACTTACTTGCGCCACTCCGTATAAATCACGCCATTTAACATCATCGGATATTTGACCGTCAAAATCAAAATCTTTCGGCGTTATACGTCTTGCTCTAGCTGAAAATCTGCCTTTAAAGCCTAATTCAGCCGGACCTAAAGTAACAGCCCTGCTTTCACGCGACGCACTGCTGCCTTCAATAGTTATCTGAAAATATGATTCCCCGCTATATGCAAGACCGTCAACGCCGATAGGGGTTAAACCTATTTCTACAGTAACATCTGTTTTAAACTGTTCTCTGCCATCATCCTTATACATTCCATTAGGATTAAAAAAATTGGCAATGAATGCTGTAACGTCAGGCGAATCTATAACGAAAGGGCCGACCCAATTACCCTCATCTGTGGGCACACCAATGGAAACCTTATGCCCTGGAATACCATAGGCGCCGCCGTTGCCATTGCTAGCGTCTTCTTCTGCTAAGTGATTCCATGAATCATTTTGTATTCCAGGATTCAACAGCATTATAAGATTTGGTGTAACGCTATCTACTGTATAAACTCCGCTAAAATTAAACATATACCCGCCATCGTAATTCCTATGATTACTTGTGCGGACAAAAATAGAGTCGCCTGCTGAAAATGTATCTGTAAAATCTGCGGCAGTGTCATCCAAAAGTCTAATAATGTTTGGGTGCTCAAATCTAATCTTATTTAAATAGTCGGCTCTTTCAGTAACATCATTAGGCGCAATTAAAGTTTGTCCATTAACGGACTTTGACCTAGTGACATTTAAAACCCTTCTTCCAATAGGCGCACCTATTGCCATTGCAATAACGCCATCATTAGGAGAATGAAAAGGGTCGTAAACTTCTGCCGATGCGCCTTTTATCTGATTAATTCTTGTTTGACCGTCTCTGATATCAGTAATGTTGTATTTGCCACGTCCAACACACATATAATCATAAATGTATTCTACGTTATCAACGTAAACACTATATGGCATTGCTAGCAAATCAGGAATAGCTCTAACAGTTCCCAAGATATCGGGAATTCTTGCGTTCGGTCGTGCTTTATTACTTCTATCTGAAAGTTTATTGTTAGACGATGAGTTATCAATATTCCGACTTGCAATAACTGGAATATTAGGTTTTGGCATAAACGCCACTACTGCAACAACTGCAATAATGGCAACAACTGCCCATGTAACTAATTCTTCCGGCAATACAACAATATAAAATGGACCCGGCATTTCCATTAATTTATCAATATCGGCATCTGAATTAGGAGTTACGTCATTTAATTCTGCCACTTCACCGTGATAAATTGAAGCAAATTCAGGCCAAACTGAAAGCCTATTTTTAATGCATTCGCAAACGTTATCGGTTTGCATGGTATGCCATGCTTCCGGGTTAGTTGCGTCTTCAATAAAAGTTACTTGCGGCATTTAACAAATCTCACTTTATCAAAACCATAAGAAGCTAGCTTCAATTCTGTATGTCTAACGCCTGCGCTGCATAAATGAAATACTTTACCTCTTAGCCATATTCCAATATGCGGACTTTCAAACCTAGACTGAAAAACAACTAAACAAGGTTCTTCCGGTTTATCTAGCTCTATGAAGTTTCTTAATTCACTTCGCTTTAATTGAATCGTTATTAGCTTCTGTAAATCTTCACCAGTTAAAGCTTGCCAAACTTCATAGGTAAAATGAAGGCAGTTATATTTCAGCCTATGATAAACCCTGTTGAAATAAGGCAGCGTGCTAAACATACCAAGCTAAATAGCCTGTCGGTTTTGCATAGTGGAATTCAGAATTATTCGTTATAATTGTTGCTTTTGCATCTTTATATGCCGATCCAAATGCAGGCGCAAATTCTGTTCCTGTCATTATTGCCATTTGGCCTAAACCTGAAACCGGGTCCGCAGGCCATGCACCGTTTTTGCCATACCAAACTTTTTTAGCGTCTGAATCTACAGCAAACATTAGAACATCGTCAGGCCCATATCCGCCCGGTCCCCAATATTCAAACACACTGTTATGAATCCGTCTACCTGAAGATTCAATGCCCCATGATGTTGTTTCGACTCCAGGAACGCGGCTTAAATTGCCTTGATTAATGATGCCCACAGAAGGGGCAAATGCCGCACCTGGAATATAAGCACCGGACGGCCCTTCCATAAGCAATTCAAAATAGTGTTTTCCTGTCGAATGGAATATGTCGCAAATGGCACTGCCGCCGCTATTGCTAAAAACTGTAGCTGTTTTGCCATCGTTTGTTAAAGCAATGTCCGCATACTTGGTTTTCCAGAAACCAAAACTGCGGCTTAAATTAGCAAAGAAAGCTGGACCGCCTGTCATCCTGGGTCTTTCAAGTAAGAAGCAATGATTGTGTCGTCTGCCTCATCGTATTGACAAGACATGAAATCAACAGCTACAGGATTGGTGCTTGCTGTGGGCTCGCCACCTGCAAACCTGTATTTATCTCCGAAATCTAAAGTAAATCCGCCAGGTTTAATGCGAATATGCCAAACGTCGCCATCTTCTAAATTGGTTGGATTTTGCAATGTGCCGTTTCTAACTTGCACCAATCTAAAGTTTTCAGCTAGAGAAACATCGTAGCCAAACAAACCGCCGCTATTATCGGCAATTAGAAGCGGCTCTTTTCTTTTCTGAGATTTAAACCATTCTTCACGCAAACGTCCAATTGTTGCCCGTCTATCTGACCCGCCTTGTTCAATATATAATTGATCAGCACTATTAAACGGGCCTGCTTCTGGTTTATCTAATAAATTAGGCATTTAAGTTTCCGTTTCAAATCTAGTTCCGTCAATAAACATAAACGGCGTTCCGTCAATAAAGTCAAAAGGCTTAGGCGGAATATAAACAGTGTTATTTGTCATGAATCCCTTAAGCATCGGGAATCTGTCAGCAGCATAAATTTCGCCTGTTTTACCATTATTTAATCTTCTAGATATTGCAACAAAGGTGCTTCCCTCATGAGCATATGTAAAGTTTTCAATTTGCAGAGTTATCGGGCTACTTAACGGCGCTGTTAAAACATCAGACCTATATTCTCTATGTATGCAAGTTGGATAAATTGCAAAACCTTCATCCGGGTCTATTGCTGTCGCGTCCCTTACGTTCTTAATTTCTTTAGCAATACTTTCTCCAACATCGCCTAAACTAACTTCTAATTCTAAATCTAAATCGTCTTTAATTCCACGTCTTATTATCTTGATTGGTAAATAAGTAAATATAACTCCGCTTTCACCAGTTTCTAAAGTAACGCTAATTGGAACCGAAGAATTACGAACGAATCTGTATACTTGCGAAAAATTCGGATGACGAATTTCTAATGTTTCAAGCTTGACAACATTTCTTTTAGACTTTAAAAAATACTCTGAATAGTTACTCATGCTTTACTTTAATTTCAATATCGCAGCCTACATTAAATGTTTCGCCTTCAACTGACAGCAAACTAAAAGAACCTGGAATTATAGAAACAATCTGTTCGACAATTAAACCTGTTTTATGCGACAACAAATCAATTAAAAACGGAGAATGCCCGCTTGCTTCATGACTTCTGTAAGCTTGATTTAAATAATCATATTCTTGCGCTGTTAAAGCACTCCATCTTAAACTACCTGTATGCGGCATATTCTTTACAGTTTCGCCTAACCTAGAGTTAAAGCCAAAATTAACAGCCGTTGCATCAGACGCAACATTAATAGAAAATCCTTCTCTGTCTGGTGAAAGTTCAAGCTTATTCATAACGGCAAAGGCCAACTAGTTAAAGTTTCTCCGCGTATAATTTCAATCTCGCAAGAAACTACTTGTCTATCGCCTTTCTTTGAAACATACTTTAATGTTCCAGGTATTAAATAAACAGAGTGTGTTGTTTTTACAGTAGCTTTATCAACAAACAAGTCTAAAACAATAAATGATGTTGCGGCTACTTCAAACAAGCCAACCAATATAGATAAATCTCTATTGCTTAATGTCCATTGCGCTCTAGCTTTTGCATTTACTGTTATAAAATCTTTTCTATATCTACCTAATCCACCTTCCAAAGCTTGATGGTTGGTTTCTGCCGGAAAGGTTACAGCATAACCGGATTCATCTGGCGAAAAAGTTTGTCTTGTGCAAGTTCTGCCGGGAATCGCAGGCGGTTCCGGCGCCGGAGGAGGGGGAGGAGGAGGGGGTAAATTTATATCTAAATCAGCTACAAATATTGCCGCAAATGCTAAAACAGGCCCGCGAAAAGGGATAGGGCCTGCTATATCTGTTTGCAAAATTCCATCTGTATTGAACGGTATGGAAGTTATGCCCGTTGTTTCACTTACGGAAAGCAAATAAAGAGAAAACCATGCATTGCCCGCAGAGTTAGGAACACCTTGCAACCATAAAACAAATTCTCCTTTGATTGGTTGTTTAAAAGTTAAAGTTCCATTTTTAGACAAAGGATTAGAAACAAAAGGTCCGTCTGCTTCATCAGACCGTCCTAAAGCATGATATGTATAATCAAGCAATGCATTTACAAATGGGCCTGCTTCCATTAGTTCTGCATCTGGCGTAAATTCGTCAGGAAAATAACCGTAATAATTTCCTTTTAGCGGCCCTTCGCAATAGATATAAGCAGGGTTGTCCGCTAAAACTGTTGCATTATGACAAAATACGCCTAATGCCATTACATTCTTCTTTCTGTTTTAGTATTATTACGCATACTCTTAGAAATTGCCGAATTAGGATTAGCGATTTGCCCTGCAACAATCTTAGGCGTTTGTCTTGCGACAGTCTTTTCGCTAATATCTTCTGCAATCAACACAACTTCGTCACGCGACACACTGTCTACTCTATAATTTTGCGGCGTCCCCATGTTGTTTATTGTTATTTTAGGAACCGCATTGCCCACAGTAGCACCGCGATTCATTGCCTCTAGAACCGGCCTATTTCTGGCTGTAGCTGCGGCATTGGCGACAAACTCTTTACCATGTACAAAGCCTGCAATGTCCTTTAAGCCTCTATCGCCAGTATAACCGCCTGTCTCAAACATCGGAAGCGACAATGCTGTGGACAGCGCGTGCGCGGACGCGATGCCTGCCATTGCAGGAATAGCATTGGCACCAAACGAAGCTAGCGAAACTTCTGCTGCTGCCGGCGCCCAGGCTGCGGCAACTGCTGCGCCCTCAAGCATGCTTGCTGCGCTAGACGCTTTGTCTGCTGCTGAAAACAAAGCTTTATTAACAATGTATTGAACGCCGAGCTTTATAAAAGAACCGATTAAATCGGTAAGTACAGTTTGCGCGACATTCTGCAAGCTGTCCTTTAAACTATCCCCCATAACGATAGCTCGACCGATGCTGTTAGCTGCGCCATCGGACAGCCCTGTATACATATCTCCAAAAGCTGCGGATATGCTGCTAGCTGCGTTCGTATAGTTTTCTACCAGTCTGCTGGACGCGGCAATAGAAATATCAGCAAATGTGCCAACGCCATTAGCCAAATTCAAATTAGCTGTGTCTGCTTGCAGTTTGACGATTTGGTTTCTGTAGAAATCTGTCGATACTGCGCCATTGGCATATGACTGCGTTACAGCGTCAATCCTAGCCCTTAATTCGTCATATGTATCTTTTGTTCTAAGTTCAATAGCGTCTAGCTCGCGTCTGAGCAAAGTTTGCTTTTGCAATACGGCAAGCTGTCTTCTTAAGGCTTCTGTTTGTTCGTCCGTTAGCTGTCTACCTGTGGGCAATAGCGAGTTTTGAATCTGCATTATCTGCGATTCGACTTCTCTTGCTTTTGCTGACATACCGAGCAAGCTAGTATGTTGTGACAATTCTCTATTGAATTGCGCTAACGGGTCTGTAGCTTGCTCATAAGCAAAACTTGCCGCTCTAGTCGCTCTTTCTGCTTCTTCTTGCGTTATGTTGTTGCCTTTTAAAAGAATATCAATAGCCTTTAGATCGGCTTGATATTTTTCCATCGGCCCTTTAGCTGTGCTATAGATTTGATCTATAGATGCAGTTACTTTTCTATTTGCTTCAATTTGCCTTAACTGGTCTTCAATACCTGATTTTTCTTTAGGTGAAAGCTTAGCATGGTGGCTTGCTTCTAGCCTAATATCAATTTCAGTTAACTTTTGTTGTGCGTTTCTAACTTCTGCAATCTTGTCATAAGATGCTAGCTGTTTGTCTAACTCTTGCGTAACCTTGTTAACCTGCGTTGCCCGCAATTCTTCTTCACTATATTTAGGGCCTTTCGGTCCTTTAGGCGAACGATAATTATCTTTTCTGTCGATAGCTTCTAAAATTTTTGCGCGATTGTCCGTAGCAATTTTAATTGCTTCCGTTTCTCTTTTTGTTCTTTCGCTAACAGGAATTGCGTTAAGCCTTGCTAAATCAGCATCAAGCTTTTTTATTTCTTCAGATGCCTTTTGCCCGCCGATTTTAACTCTTTCTAGCAGGGCATTAACGCCGCTTAAAGCATCAGACCTTTCTTTTAAATCTTTATTTTGACTAGAAAGATTTGCTTCATTTTCTAGACGATAAAATGATTCCATGCCAACGCTTTTTTGCGTTTGCATTTTCTTTTCTAAATCAGCGCGTTGCCTTCTTAACTGTTGAAGCGTTTGTTCTTCAGCAGACCCGAAAGGCTTATCTAACAATTCGCCTATAAATCCTCTGCTTTGTTTCCTTGCTTTTGCTAATTCTTCTTGTTTGGCAATTTGCAAATCAATTGCTTTAGTTTCTTCATTCAAATTCTGGAAAGCATCGGCTGTGCCTAATTCGGCCCTAGCTCTAATCGCGTCACGCGCAGCTTTAGAAAGATATTGCAAGCCTTTGGCTAATGTAGAAGTAACTCCATAAGCTTTATCCAATTCTCCAATAAGAATCATTGTGTTATTGGATAGAACAGTAAACGCTTGACTAACCGTCATTGTCGCGTTTTGCAATTGCTTTTCGGCAATTTCGCCTAGCAATTGCATAGCATTACGCATTACATCTAAATTAATCTTTCCTTCTTTGGCTGCATCTAACAACATTCCTCTATTTGCTAAACCTAAAGATTTAGCGATAGCTTCTCCAAACGCGGGGAAGTTTTCCATTACCGAACGGAATTCGTCCCCGTCAAGTTTGCCTTTATTGAATGCTTGCGACACCTGTAAAAGCGCCGATGCCTGTTCACTGGTTGTTAAACCAGCAATAGCAGTAGCTTTAGTTAAAGCTTCGGTTATAGCCAAAGCTTCTTGCTGTGTACCGCCAACATCCTTTAAAGCAAAGTTAATGCGCTGATAAGTTGTGGCTGTGGCATCTAATGGCGCTCTAGACCTATTGGCAACATCTAATAATTCTGAAGTTCTATTATTTAGCTCTTGCGTTGAATCCGTTACTGTTTTTAATCTGTTTTGCAGATTAGTATAAGTATCAACTGTGTTTACTAACGCGCTGAAAGCTTGGTACAGTGTATATAAAGCGAAAAGTCTGAAATAAAGCTGATTTATTGAATCTAAAACTCCACCGACAGATAAGCTAGGGCCTTTACCGCCGCCATTCTGTAAATTAAGCAAACGTAATTGGGCTGCGGCAGCTTGCGCCGTCGCCTGCGCTAATCTTTGTTGCGCTGCTGCGCCTTGAATTGCGGCAGTGTTGCTGCGCGTCTGCGCCGTCGCTGTATTCGTTAAAGAAGTCGCTAGGCGCTGATTTGCCGTGGCTGTGCCCACAGATGCCGTCTGTGCACGGGCCTGCGCTGCACTGGTCTGCGCCGTGGCTGTCGTCAGGCGTTGGCTAGCTGTGGCAGTCCCTATTGCCGCCGTCTGCGCTCTTGCTTGCGCTGCTGTCGTCTGCGCTATAACTGTGGCTAATCTTTGCGTTGCCGTTGCGGTGCCAACTGCGGCAGTTTGTGCCCTAGCTTGCGCTGCTGCTGTTCCTGCTGTTGCCGTCTGCAATCTTTGCTGCGTTACTGCAAGCCTAGCTGCCGCTGTTTCGTTTCTTAATGTCGAAACTGCCGATTTTGCTTGCGCTGCTTCTAAATTGGCTGTAGCGATTCTAGCTCTTGCTTCTGCTTCAATTGCTTTATTTAATGCTTGTTCTTGCTTTAAATATGCTGCACTATTTTTGTCTGACTGATTTCTGAGCTTATCTAAAGCCGTCAAACCTTGTAAAATTTTGCCTGGATTTAAACGATCTAATGCTTGCTGTAATCTTTTAACTGCTATGTCGCCTTCTACAGCAGCTTTTGCAATTTCTAATAATTTTCTTTGTGTGGCAGGGTTTATTCCGTCGCTAACTTCAATTTTAATATTGTCAGCCATGTTTTGCTTTCTCTTGGTTCAAAACTCTGCGGCCTAATAACTCTGCGCGTTCGACAAAACCTGCTGGAGCTTTTGCCGAACTACCATTATTTAATTGTTCAATATATGGCGCGTTGTTTGTTATAAACACAGTTTGGCCGGGCTGAACATTTTTTAATAAATTAGTTGCTACCCTTATTGCTTCTGCTGCACTGCTTTTTTGTGTAGAACCTCCTTCCCCTTCATAGTAAGCTGCGATGAAATCAGTTTTAGGCGCACCTATACTTACTTGCCAATTAGATAAAGCCTGCGATGTGTCAACTGGCGTATGATAAACAAGATCGTTAACTATTGCTAAAACAACTTTCTTCTTAATATCATTGGAAGTTTTGCCAATATTATTGGCTCTCTCCCTTAGCATCTGCGCCAGCGTCGCTAGATTTCCCATTTTGTTTCTTTACATACGCCAAATCTAACCTATTTATAACGTCTATAAAGTATCGCAAATCTTGCTTTTTGTAGCCCAAACTTTTACCGTATTTCTTTACTTTAAAATATGGAATTCTTCCAATTTCTAAGGATACCGGGCGCTCAGTATCTAAATCAAAAAAGGCTTGCAAAAATATCTGCAAGCCTTTGTTTAGTTCTGGCGCATTCCTTATTGCGTCGGGCAATACATGCCGTGTCTGTAAAGATTGCCTTACTTCTCTTTTTTCAATAGGCCCAAACTGAAGCCTATAGAACAGCACGGCCGTTAGTTTTTTACGTCATCTTCTAACTGCTGTTCGCTTTTAAATAGCTCCGTCCCGGCGGCTTGCTCTTGCAGGCTTTTATACAAAAGAGGCAAGCGGGTAAAAAGCGCCGTGGCATTTTCAATCGAAAACTCCGCGTAGCCTTCGTCTTTCTTATTGCCTGTCACATCAGACAAAGGAACAAATTCCCATGTGACTAAACAACCTTTAATGAAAGCTTCACGAAAAAGCCTTTTAGCGGTATCGTTAAAAGCCCTTCCACCGTGGGCAATTTCCGCGCGAAAAGGTCTAGTGACTTCTTCTAAAACCCGCGTATATTTCGGGTTATCGTCGGCGCAATGCGTGACGTAAAAAGTAGGGCTATTGCCATCTTTATCCGGCGAATAGCGAATAGGAACGCCTTTTTTAGCCTTAGTGGCGTCAATCTCAAAGGTATCGCTTAGCGACATTTTATTTTCCTTTTAATTCAGGGGCATTAGCGAATCGGGCAGATACGCAAAGAAAGTAGCTGCAAGCGTATAACCATATTTGTTTTCGCCTGCTGCTGTATCAATTGGGATTTTGACTTTTTCGTTAAGTGCGATATCTAAGCTACCAACACTCAAACCGAGTAAAGGAACATCAAAAACCATTCCTGCATTATTCATCGCAAGAATAACGTTGAAACTGGCATCGACGTTATTTCTTGCGTCTTTGATTGCTTCAACTGTCGTGAAATAGCCAGTCAGCGAACCGGAAACCTCAAAGTTTCCCGATCCCATATCAATAGCGTATCTTTCACCTAAAGCCTTTGTAGCTGTCACGCCATTTTTAATGGCAAGCGAACCCTGATTGACATACATTACAAAGTTATCGTCATTCAAAAGATTAGACGCGCTGCCTAACCGAATACGATAAATATCTGAGTTAGTATTGTATTGCTCCAATCCCTTTTCGGAAAACCGAGCGCCTTCTTTCAAACCTTCTAAGCCTGTGCGGAAAGTTTCCTTAACCGCAACAAAACTCATATCGAAAGTAACTTTATCTTCAAGCGGCATCGTTACAGTGATATCGCTTGCGATGCTGCCTTCGATATATCTAGCTTGCGTTCCGGCAGAGTCTTTGCCTAGCGTTTGTTCAAACTGGAACGGAATTTGCACGATGTTTTCTGCATCAGGTTCATTTCTAACCAGAGTGCCGAAAAACACTTGAACGGTTTGCGCTGCTGCTGTGTCGTCAAAAGGCGTAAACGTCGTTTCATCCAACTTAAGAACCGACTCAGTAACGCTAGAAACTCTGCCATAACCCGCACGGTTATTGTTTACAAAGCCCGTTAAAGCATCGTCTCCGCCAATACCAATCCATTCGCCAACGACGACACCGAGTCCTTTCCAACCAATCGCGCCAGTTCCGCCGGCAAGCGTTGCCGCTCCCCATGCGCCATTAGTCATCGTCTCAGTAGTGGCAATAGCATTTGCCGGAGTGCCCGCCTTAACTGCTGTGACAATAACTGCTGTGCCGTTAGAAGTTGCCGTTACTTGCTCATTCTTAGCGGTTCCTGCACCATATTTGCTACCTGCGCCAG
>Ga0070682_100000683_pt1 | contig 20493 bp, 9 predicted proteins | sample KBSC63LmetaG_FD_64668 | JGI IMG/M metagenome (GOLD analysis project Ga0070682, IMG submission 64668) | Corn rhizosphere microbial communities from Kellogg Biological Station, Michigan, USA - KBS C6-3L metaG | ecosystem: Host-associated > Plants > Roots > Rhizosphere | place: USA: Michigan...
ACAGTCATCATTAACAGGAGGCAGCAATGTTCCCACACATATATTGAATTTAACGGCAATGCCAACACCTGTACTGTATGCCCTTATATAATAGGTTTCACCCGCAACCAGCCCTGAAACATTATTAATATAACTAGAACGATTAACGCTTCCACCACATTTTACACTTGTTAAAGCACCACAGCTACCTTTGAAAACCTCAAATCGTATATCTTGCTGTGTACCACTCACTCCAACATCTATAATATTTTTAAAACTAATTCTGTGGCTGGTTCCTGTGGCAACAAATTTAAACCAAACATCATTCTGAACCCCGATTCCGGCACACGAAGTTGCTGGTAACATCGCTGAAACTGTTGCTCCCAAAGTACTTCCTTCAAGTCCCCCAACACAGGTCAAATCCGGATTAACAGTCAAAGAAACAGCATTTGCACATTCATCATTTACCGGAATCGGTGTCAAATCTTTTGTAATACATAAATCAAAATTGAAACCCGATTGGGGCGTTCCTTCTACATCAAATACTCTGAGATAATAAGTTTCTCCCACTGTAAGACCGGTAACAAGTCCAACAGCCCCACCTATTCCTACACATACAGAATTACCACAACTGCCCCCCAGCACATTAAAACTTAATCCTCCCAAAGAGTTTGGTTCTCCCACAGCAACTTTATTAATCAATTTAATGATATGCTTGGTATCAGTTGCTATAAATTTGTACCACACATCATATCTGGAGAAAGAGTCACAAGATATAGCAGACTTCGTTGATGATAAAGTTGTTCCGGAAGTAACATTAATACAATCCATCCCAGAATTCACAGGAACACTTATAGCATTGGTACAATTATCATTGGATGGCGGCGGTGGAACTGTTCCTACACATATATCAAATTTATGAGATGAATAGCCTGATCCACTAAATACTTTTATATAATAGGTCTCTCCTACAGTAAGGTTATTAACAACAGAAACAGGACATGATGCACTTGTCACATAACCACATCCAGAATCAGAACATAATATACTTGTCAAATTACCACAATCACCTTTTAAAACCTGAAAATAAACATACCCACCTCCTAATGGTACAGAGGTTACATCCTTCAGATTAACTGTATGCCTAGAAGAAGTAGCTGTAAACTTATACCATACGTCACCAGTACTCGTACCACATGATGATGCAGGAGAAGATACAGTTGACATCACAGTAGTCCCAGAGGTAAAACTCACACAATTCACATCTGGATTTACAGTAAGATTTATAGCATTTATACACTCATCATTGGAGGGTATACCTGGCACTGTTGTAAATTTCTGATTAACACAACCGGAAGACTCTCCTGCCGATCCCACTGCTGTTACTTTAAGATAATAAACTGTACTTGCCAACAGTGGAGAAGACGGAGTAAAGTTTGTTGTCGTTACAGACTGTTGATTAACAATATCTGTTCCTCCCGCAGTAGTTCCGACAGAAACTTTGTAACTTGTAGCTCCCTGTACAGCAGCCCATGTAAAATTAGGCAGAACCGGCACATTCGAAGCATTGTTTGCAGGATAGCTGATTATTGGACAATCCGGGAATGGATTAGGAACCAACCCCATAAGACTGACCACCGGTTTATAAGGTAAAAAATGACCAATTGGAGGATTTGCAGGGTCTGGATTAACAGTATTACTCTCAGTATAAAGAGCCTGCTCCATAGTATTATACACAAAAAACGGATTATTTGAATTAGAATTAAATCCATTTTCATCTACCGCAACAACCAGGTTTCTTATATTATCATATGGGAATGGTGTAGTAAATGTCACTTCTACTATCCCGTTTACATTAGTAACCGTACCTGAATACACCTGAGTCATTTCCCCGACAGGAATCCACCCAACTTGATAATTTAAAGAGTTTTTTGTGGTATGTCCCAAATAAACCACCCAATTTGATAAATAAGAGGGATTTGCAGAAGGTGTTAAGTAAAACTTAAGCCCTGTAATATTACCTGCTGCGTTGGCATTGATTTCTTGTTTTGTATAAATCTGCTGAGAATAGGAATAACTAAAGCCACTATTGACGGGAGCATTCCCGGTAGCTGTGCTGCCTCCACCCAGTTTGATTTGAGCACTTAATGCGATGCTTATCATCAGTAAGCATACAAATAAGATTTTCTTCATGTATAAGTTTTTGGTTATTAATACGTCTACGAATTTACAATAAATTAAAACACATTTTAAAAAGTTTAAAAATAAAAAAACGACAGCTGTTTGGCTGTCGTTTCATGTTATACAATTAATACATTTTATCTTTTAATTGCTTTAATCGTTTGTTTAGATCCATCTTTCATATTCAGTACTACTAAATACATTCCTTGTTTCAAATCTCCTAAGTGAAGCGTAGAAGAAGGATTATCAATAGTCTTTACTACTCTTCCTGCAGCATCAACTACAGAAGCAGATTTTACTTTAGAAGCATCTGAAATATTCAGAACGTCTACAAATGGATTAGGGTAAGCTTTAATTTCATTGTTTTTCTTTTCAACTTCAGCCGTTGCAAGCCCTGAACATCCTTGTGTAACAGAAATGCTATAATTACCAACTCTGGTTGCAGCATATCCTGTAAGCAATACATAATAAGTAGTCCCTGCAACTCCTGTAAATGTTAATGTTGGAGCATTATAAAGGCTAACTGCACAACCGGCATCAGCATATCCTACACCTGAACTGTTACTGAAACAAGTAAGTGAACCACAAGTACCTGTATATACTCTTAAATAAGCGTCATATTGCGTACCGCAAGCATCAATAGTAATAGGACCGTTTTCAGTAGCTTTTACTGTATACCAAACACCTTTATAAGATGCCGTACTTCCAGAACTACCACATGTTGAAGCAGGAAGTGTTTCATCTCCTGCAAGAGCATTAACACCCTGAGCCGTACCATTACAAGCCAAAGCAATAGCGGTATCACAAGTATCATTAGTTACAGGCGAAGGAGTGGTTACAGCAATCTGGAAATTGGATGTTGTAGTTGATGTACTTGTAGATGAATACACTCTAACATAATATGTTTGTCCTGCTACAAGGTTTTGCAATAATATACTTGAATTTCCATAAGCACCATCAAAACAAGTCATAGCTGTTAAAGCTCCACATGTTCCAGAATATATCTGTGTACTTGTTGCATTATCAGTATATAAAACATGTACAAGATGTGTAGCACCTGTTGCAGTAAATGAATACCAAACATCATCATTAGTACCGGATGCACTACATGTAGGTGCTGTAACTCCAGAACTTTGAGTAGCACTCACAGTAGAACCATTCACAGCATTCAGGAAAGCATCTGTACTGCTCACAGAAAGAGACGCAGCATTTGCACAATCATCATTTGCAGGCGGCGGCGGAGGTGTACCAATACAAATATTGAAGCTATTAGCATATAGTGTACTACCGTTTGTATTGGAGTTATAAACTCTCACATAGTAAGTCTGACCTGGAGTAAGACCGGTAAGTGGTGTATTCACAGCAGTACCACATTTAATACTTGTCAAAGTACCACAAGCTCCACTGAAAACCTGAGTATACACACTCGTAGACGTAGAAGTTCCCACTGCAGTAACGTTTGAAAGCAATACTACATGGTCAGTACCTGTAGCTGTAAATTTATACCAAACATCATCATCAGCAGTTCCTGTACATGGACTTACTGCCAATCCTGAATTAGTAGCACTTAAAGTTGTTCCAGATACCGGTGAAGCACAAGTAAGTGTTGGGCTCACAGATAAAGAAACAGCAGCCGAACACTCATCATTAACAGGAGCTGCAGGAAGTGTTCCCATACAAATATCAAAAGAGTTTGCATAGAAGCTCGCCCCTGAATTAGAATCATAAGTATATACTCTTACATAATAAGTCTGACCTGCAGTAAGACCTGTTAAGTTTGTAAAGTTTGTATTTGAGCTGATACATGTAGTACTTACCAAAGCTCCGCAAGCACCACTGAATACCTGAGCATACAAAGATGTTGTAGAAACATTTCCTACAGAAACTATATTTTTCAGCTGGAAAGTATGACCTGTTGACGTTGCAGTAAATTTATACCAAACATCATCGTCAGCTGTTCCTGAACAAGAACCAAGAGCAACTCCTGAACTTGTTCCTCCCAATGTTGTTCCTGCTGTAATACTAGCGCAACTCATATCAGGATTAATAGTAATAGCCACGGCGTTTGCACAGTCATCATTAGCTGGCGGTGCCGGTGGTGTACTTACACAGATATTGAAACTTGCATTGGCAGTAACAGTAGACTCATAAGTGTATACTCTGATATAATAAGTCTGACCTGGAGTAAGGCCTGTAACGATATTCGTATTAGGATCAGAACATAACATACTTGTCATAGTACCACCACAACTTCCTGACAATACCTGGAAATACATATCTGTAACCCCTGTTGTAGTTCCCGTAGAAGTCACATTAGAAAGCGCTACAACATGGCTTGTTGCTGTTGCAGTAAATTTATACCAAACATCATCATTTGGAGCTCCGCTGCAAGTACCTGCAGCCATAGATTCTGTGGCTCCCAATGTATTACCAGGACTTGTAACAGTACAAGTCAAAGAAGGATTTACTGTTAAATTTACAGCACCAGAACAATTATCATTTGCCGGAGGCACTATAGTAGTTGTGAAATTTCTTTCAGTACATCCTGTTGATACAACACCGCCGTTATAAGCAGTAATAGTATAATAATACTGCGTTGTAGGATTCAGCTGCTGTGCAGGAGTAAGGGTATAAGTAGTAACATTACCCATATTAAAATTACTCAAAACATTGGAAGAACCAGCAGATGTCCCGATGCTTAGGTTGTATCCCAGTGCTCCACTTACTGCAGGCCATGAGAAGGTCGTTAATACAGGTAAACCAACCTGAGCAGCTGTAGGCGCACCCACAGACGGGCATCCCAAGGTAGCCATTGTAGTGAAAGATCTTTCTGTACATGCAGGAGAAACTCCTGTAGAATTAGCAGCATATACTGTATAATAATATTGAGTATCAAAACTCAAAGAATTTGTTAAAGTATAAGAAGTTACATTTCCTACATCCTGCATGTTCATCACATTGGTTGCTCCCGGCGTAGTTCCGATGCTGATCTTATATGATGTAGCAGAGCCTGCAACAGCCCAGCTAATGGTAGGCAATACCGAAACACCTGTTGCTGCAGCCGCAGGCGTAGCAACAGCAGGACAAGCCGGAACTCCCGGAGTAAGTCCTAGCAGATTTGTAATAGATTTCGTTGCTGTTCTTGATCCTGTAGGTGGTGAAGCCGGATCCGGATTGGTTGTATCACTTCTATAATACAAAGTTGAATTGGAAGCCCCTGTAAACGTATAGAATTTATTTGAAGTTGCTGTGTAGTCTGCAGTATTCTCATCAACAGCAACAACCAGGTTATCCGTATTGTTATAAGCAAAAGGTGTGGTAAAGTTTACAGTCACTTCACCTCCGGAAGCACTTACTGTCCCTGAAAACACCTGAGACAAACCAGATACAGGAATCCAGTCTGTAGTACTGGAAAAAGAAGTTTTAGTAGTATGACCTACATATACCACCCAATCTACTGATTTTGTAATATCAGCATTATTCGGTAAATAAAACTTCATTCCGGTAATATTACCAGCAGCATTGGCATTAATTTCACTTTTAGTAAAAATCTGCTGTGTGTAGTTGTATCCGTAGTTAACATCAATAGGAACATACCCGCCCTGGGTATTCCCACTTCCCAGCATTATCTGGGCATTTGTAATGGAAGCTATTAAAAATAGACTTAATAGTAATAATTTCTTCATAAATAGTAATAATAAAAGTTAGGGCGATAAATGTATAAATATTATTTCAAATATTAAAAATTATCATAAAATTTTAATAATAAATAGCCAATAACCCTTATAAAATCAAATAAAATCAAACGTTTATTTAATTTAAATATTTATTTCGCAATTCATTGAAAAAAGAATAACACATTAAAATTCAATCAATTAAAATACAATACCAATAAAATAGACTATAGAAAATTTTTCTATTTAACATAAAAAACTATTTAAAAATTTTCATCAATATCAAAAATATATAAACAAAAAAAAGAGTGACTTTTAGCCACTCTCTATACTATTATAATTATTATATCCTTTTTTCTAGTTTAAATAAAACTCATATTTATTAAGAAGCTGGATTTCTTTAATCAAATCTCCATTCAAATCTACCGAATGTTTCATAGATTGTACTTCAATATGGGAATCATCTTCAAGGTTTTTGATAAAGAATTTCAGCTTTTGATTTCCTTTATTTCTATCAAGCACTGTCCTGAAAAAGTCCAGATCCTCAGCTCTGACATCCATAACATCCATAACCAAAGATATACTCTTCGCAAAACGTTCGAACGCTTCCTGCAGTTCTATCACATCATTGACATTTACGAAGACTCTCCCATCTTTTACCTGAGCAAATTTTATCTTGAAAATAACAAACCTCTGCACTTCCAGTTTTTCCTTCAGCCTCATATAATCCCTATCTCCCAATCTGAATGAATACGATCCAGAATAGTCTTCAAGGGTAACAAAAGCTACTTTTTCACCACTTCTGAAACCATCTTTTACCACATATTCCGTAATCAGACCAGCAACAGTATATTCTTTTCCACCACCACCGTTTTCTCTTTCTTTTTGTAAGGTTTTCCAGTCTTTTTTCTTTTCTTCAAAAAGTTCTTCCTGCTTATTGGCAAAAGCCTGCTCTTTATAAGCATCCACTTCATCAAGATTCAAAAAATGAAAAACTCCTTTCGGTTCAGCTTTTTTCGTAACTTCTTCTATAACCTCTTCTTCTTCACCGGCCACGATGTCATCAGAAACAATTTCTACAAGATCTGCAACCTCATCAGCAGAGTCTTTTTCCAGAATAGGAGCTTCATCTATAACCACTTTTTCTTCATCCTTCTCCAATACCGACTTTTTAGAAAGCTGCCCCTGCATAAACTGATATTGGTATTTAAATTCATCCAAAGGATGTGCGGAAAGATAAAATCCGATCGTTTCTTTTTCTTTATTAAGTTTATGCATATTTGGCCATTCCGGGCAAGGTGCTAATTTCGGCTGCTCAATCTGAACTTCTTCTGCAAAATCCGCAAAAAGAGAATGCTCCATCTCATTTTTACTTTCCTGGAAGCTTTGTCCATACCTGATCAATCTTTCGAGATTCGTTCTGCCAGCCATATCAATATCAAAGTACTGACCTCTGTGGAAAGAATCCAATTCATCAAAAGCTCCTGCAAGCACCAAACTTTCCGCTACTCTCTTATTCATTTGCGAAGGCAGAATTCTTTCAAAGAAATCATAAATATTTTTGAATCTTCCATTCGCTCTTTCCCGTGTAATTCCTTCACTCGGACCTTCCCCAATTCCTTTGATTGCTCCCAACCCGAAACGGATCTGTCCTTTTTCGTTTACCGAGAACTTATATTGAGATTCATTTACATCCGGTCCTAATACATCTACTCCCATACTTTTACAATCCTCCATAAACATGGTAATTGAATCCGTATTGTTAATGTTATTACTCATTACACTCGCCATATATTCTGCGGGATAATTGGCTTTCAGATAAGCTGTCTGGTAAGCAATAAATGCATAGCAGGTAGAGTGAGATTTATTGAAGGCATATTCCGCAAAGGCTTTCCAGTCATTCCAGATTTTCTCCAGCCTTTCTTCATTCAGGTTGTTCTTTCTACCCCCTTCAATGAATTTCGGGTACATTTTATTAAGGACATCAATCTGCTTTTTACCCATCGCTTTTCTCAAAGTATCGGCTTCACCTTTGGTAAAATTGGCCAATTTCTGGGACAAAAGCATTACCTGCTCCTGATAAACGGTAATCCCGTATGTTTCTTTTAAATATTCTTCTGTTTCCGGTAAGTCATAAACAATCTCTTCAATTCCATGCTTTCTGTTAATGAAGTTCGGAATATATTTGATAGGCCCCGGACGATACAAGGCGTTCATGGCAATAAGGTCGGCAAAAACCGTTGGCTTAAGCTCCCTCATGTATTTTTGCATCCCAGGACTTTCATACTGGAAAATCCCTACTGTTCGTCCTTCTTTAAACAACTGATATGTTTTGGCATCATCAAGCGGAATAAGATCCGGATCAATATCTATATTATATCTTGCTTTTACCAGCTTTAATGCATCCTTAATGATCGTCAAAGTTCTCAATCCCAGGAAGTCCATCTTCAAAAGACCTGCACTTTCCGCCACAGAGTTATCAAACTGTGAAACAAGAATATCAGCATCTTTTGCAGCGATGGTCACCGGTACAAGGTTACTTACATCTTCCGGAGTAATAATCACCCCACAGGCATGAATACCTGTATTTCTGATGCAGCCTTCCATTTTTTTCGCACTCGCAAGTACGTCATGACGGGCATCATCCGGACTATTCAGAACATATCTCATTTCATCAACAAGCATTTGTTCCTCCGGTTTTAGCTTATCGTATTTAGATAAAGCTTTTGCAATGTTCATCCCAGGGCTTGGCGGAATTAATTTTGCAATATTATTCGTATCAGGAATCGGGACATCTAATACTCTTCCCGCATCTTTAATCGCAGATTTTCCTCCTAAAACAGAGTACGTAATAATCTGTGCTACCTGATTTTTACCATATTTTTCAACTACCCATTTGATGATTTTATCACGTCCTTCATCATCAAAGTCAATATCAATATCAGGCATGGAAACCCTTTCCGGATTCAGAAATCGCTCAAAAAGCAAATCATATTTAATAGGATCTACATTGGTAATTCCAGTGCAATATGCTACTGCAGAACCTGCTGCAGAACCACGGCCAGGACCAACCCAAACACCCATTTTTCTTGCTTCATTACAAAAATCCTGTACAATCAGGAAATAACCGGGGTATCCTGTATTAGCAACTACCTCCAGTTCAAAATCCAAACGTTCTTTGATTTCGTCTGTGATTCCGCCGGTATCTGCATATCTTTTTTTCGCCCCTTCATATGTTAAATGCGTCAAATACGCCATTTCACCACGTTTCCCTCCATCAATATCATCTTCAGCATGAATGAATTCTTCCGGAATATCAAATTTTGGAAGTAAAACGTCTCTTTTTAAGGTATAAGGTTTAAATTTTGCCGTGAATTCCTCATAAGCATCAAACGCATCAGGATAAGCTAAAAAGGCTTCTTTTATTTCGTCAGAATTTTTGATGTAATATTCTCCTGTAGCTAATCCTCTTCTCTTTCCAAAGCCCTTTCCGACAGGTGTTGTCAATTTTTCTCCGTCTTTGATACAGCTTACAATATCCTGAATATTAGAATCGTCTTTATTGGTATAAAAAGTTTCGTTCTGGGCTAAAATTTTAACATTATATTTATCTGCAAAATGCAGTAAAACATCATTTAAATGCTCTTCTTCAGGCAGTTTATGATTTTGAATCTGAACATAAAAGTCATCTTCAAAAGTATCCTTCCACCATTTGAAAAGCTCCTCCCCTTTTTGCTCACCGGTATTTAAGATCGCATCGGGAATATCTCCCAGAATTCCGGAAGTAAGGGCAATTAAACCTTCTTTATACTCAGCAATCAATTCCCTGCTGATCCTTGGAACTCCAAAATAAAATCCTTTTAAGAAACCAATACTTGAAAGTTTTGCTAAATTTTTATATCCTTCAAAATCTTTCGCCAGCAAAACCACCTGCGTTCTTCTGTCGGGATCATCTTTCGTAAACTGTTTCTGCTCGTAACGGTCTGAAATATAAAATTCACAACCTACTACAGGAATTAAAGGCTCTGAAACAGGTTCATCCTCATTAAATTCTTCTCCGTTTTCCTCTGCTTCCTGCTTTTTAGCTAAATATTCTTTATGTTTTTTTGCGCGGTCACCGTTTGCCCCTTCAATTGCTGAAACAAATTTAAAGGCACCCATCATATTTCCCAAATCCACCATTCCAACGGCAGGGAAATTATCATCCGTAGCTTTTTTAATTAAATCATTAATGCTTGAGGTGGCCATTAATGTTGAGAAAACACTGTGATTGTCAAAATTGAAATATTTACCCAGATCAATTTCATCAACACTTCCGAAATCCTGCTGCTTTTTCTTATTATGAAAATCTGCAACCTGCCTTCTGATAACAATATTGAAAGGCTTTATCGGATCCGGATAAAGGCTCTTGAAATATGCCAGCTGATCCTCAGAAATCTTTAATGTTTCTGCAGGAACTACCCCAATTCTTATCATTTCAAAGAACGCTCTTGCCGTAGCATTTACGTCGGCAGCAGCATTATGGGCTTCATCAAACTTACTTCCATAAAGCTTTTCGTAAAGTTCTTCAAGTTTCGGAGATTTATATTTCCCCCCCCTTCCTCCGCCAAGCTGGCAGAAGTCGGTTCCCAAAATCATGGTATCTGCTCTGGGTTTATCCTGTAGATTATCTTTAAGGTTCTTTCTGTAAAATTCCGCTCCTACAATATTGTAATCGAATTCCACATTGTGTCCGGAAACCACTCTTACTCTATCTAAAACTTCAGCAAATTCTTTTAAAACTTCTTCAAGGTCACGCCCTTCTTCATTGGCGATTTTCGTTGTAATCCCGTGAATACGGGCTGCGTTGAAGGGAATATCATATCCTTCAGGTTTTATTATATAATCCTGATTCTCAACTAAATTCCCATCATCATCATGTATCTGCCATGCAATCTGAACCATTCTTGGCCAGTTTTCCGAATCTGAAAGCGGAGCGTTGAAATTTTTTGGTAAACCTGTTGTTTCTGTGTCAAAAATTAAATACATATAATGTTCTAACTTTTTTATAAAAGAGAATGTAAAGTTACTCCATTTTTTCCAATTAATTTATACCCAATATCAAGAATAAACCATAATTCGCGATAACAAAATTATCTCATTTTATTAAAAATATAAACAACTCAAACAAGCACGAAATAAAATATTAAAATATTATTAAAAAAATTAGAATTATTTACCAAAACTAACTAGTTATCAGTTTTTTGCTATAAATTTGATTAACCATAATTTTATAATTTATTACTCAAAAATGAAGAAACAATTACTTTTAATCAGCACATTGATTGTTACATTAACAAGTGCGCAAAATAATGAAGAATTAAAAAGAGAGTTTGAAAAACAAAACAAAGAGAACAGCGCAAAGTTTGACTCTTATGTAGCAAAACGTTCAGGTAGTAACAAAGCTCCTGAGGCTCTGAAAGAATTTGAAGAAAAAAGAACCAGTTTAGCAGGCTTTATGCCAAATGGCAAACCTTTTTTTAACAGTAATGAAGATATGGACCAAATTAAAAATGCAAACGCTGACTTTCTTCAGAATGGAACAGTAACCGGGCTTACCGGAGCATTTAATGGTGAGAATATTAAATATACAATATTCGACGGAGGAAGAGTTTTTGGCGGACATGTATTCTTTAATAATACCGCAAACCGAATTACAAACAAAGAAGCCAGTACTTTGAATTATTCAGCACACTCTACTGCTGTCGCTGGTTTTATGGGAGCAAAAACTTATTCACAATCAGTGACTTTTACAGATGGTACTTCCAGAACAATAAACTTCCAGGGAGTAGCAAAAAACTCAACCATGGATTCTTACACTTTCCGTGATTCTGTATTACCTGGAGACACATCTACAAGTACTGTATTCCAAAAGATTCTGACAGCTCAGCCTAAAATATCAAATCACTCTTATGGATCAAATGTAGGATGGAATCTAGATACAGTAAACGGAGCCAATGCATGGGTTTGGAACGGTGCTTTCAACAGTCCCGGTTCTTCATATGACTTGCAGGGAACGTACTTCAGCAATGATCAAAATTATGATGCCATTGTTTATAATAATCCTAACTACGTTATAGTAAAATCTTCGGGTAATTATTTTGGATTTGGACCTAACTACCCAACTCCCACTCCACTTCCCACATACTACACTGACAACAATGGTAACCCTGTAGCATTTGCAGCAACAGATGTACTGCCTAGCACCAACTGTGCACAGGGATTTGACTGTATAGGTCCTGGTTCATTAGCCAAGAATATTATTGTCGTAGGAGCTACCGACAGAATTACTGCCAACTCAGGGAGATACACTACACCCGCTGATGTAATTCATTCTGATTACAGCAGCGCAGGACCTAGAGATGATGGAGGTATCAAACCAGATATTTCAGCAGTAGGAACTGATGTAGGAAGTGCATCCACGGCTGAAGACACAGTTGGCAGCCAAGGGTTAACAGTTGGCAGCGGAACTTCTTATTCAGCACCTGTAGTAACAGCAGTAATCGGTCTGTGGACTCAAATTAACAAACAATTATTTAGCGGAAATGAATTAAATGCTGCTGCAGCTAAAGCCTTAACGATCCATTCAGCAGCCGAAGCAGGAAATCCGGGACCGGACCCATTGTTCGGATGGGGATTCATTGATGCTAAAAAGGGAGCTGAATTATTAGTAGGAAAATCAAACAACACAGTTATTTTCAATAACGAAACATTAAATAACGGAGCTGCTAATTCTAAAACAATTCTGGCAACTGGAAACACTCCAATAAAAGTAACCATTTCATGGATTGATCCGGAATACAAAATACCGGCCACAATAAGCTGGAGTGATGCTTACAACAACAGAAGCTCTAGATTGGTCAATGATCTGGATCTTAGAATTACCGACATGGAAACAAATACAGTTTACTTACCATGGAAATTAAACGCAACAAGCCCAAATACAGCAGTTAAAGGTGACAACACTGTAGACAATGTAGAACAGGTAGTTGTAGATGCTCCTATAACAGGAAGAAATTATAAAATTGAAATTTCACATAAAGGAACATTAAAGAATAACGCAAACCCCAGTGTTACAGCTCCTCAGAATTATTCGATTATCGTGACAGGATTCACTCAAGTATTAGGAACTAAAGATGCTGTAAATGCTCTAAGCAACCTTGCCATTGCTCCTACGGTTACGAAAGATTTTACAAACATTCTGAAAGCTCCTAAAAAATCTACATTCAATGTATATGATCTTACAGGTAAGAAATTACAAAGCGGTACCATTAATAATGAGAAAGAGCCAATAGATTTATCAACTTACACGAAAGGAATTTACATCATTGAAGTAAAAACAGACAAAGATGTTATTTCTAAAAAAGTGATCAAGGAATAACCTATATAGACAAAGATTTTTTACAAAATACTAACAGTTGTTAGTATTTTGTTTTTTTATGTATATTTGCTTCCTATGGAAAATGCACTTCACGAAAAAGTTTCTCAGGATATATTACTCAAAGCGTATAATCATATGATGCTGGCCAAAGCAATGGCGGATATTTATGAAGAAAACAGAAACGTATGCAAATACGTTCACAGTACTTCAAGGGGTCACGAAGCCATCCAGCTTGCAACAGCGTATCAGTTGAAAAAAGAAGACTGGGTTTCTCCTTACTATAGGGATGAAAGTATTCTTTTAGGAATTGGTTTTGAACCTTATCAGTTAATGCTTCAATTACTGGCTAAAGCTGATGATCCTTTTTCCGGAGGAAGATCTTACTACTCCCATCCTTCAAGCAGAGATGAAAACAAACCTAAGATTGTTCACCAGAGTTCTGCAACCGGAATGCAAACCATCCCTACTACAGGAGTAGCACAGGGAATCAAATACATTCAGGACTTCAATCTGCAGGAATTTGAAAACAATCCTGTTGTTATCTGCAGTCTTGGAGATAATTCTGTTACAGAAGGTGAAGTGAGCGAAGCTTTACAGTTTGCAGCTTTACATCAGCTTCCTATCATTTTCCTTGTACAGGATAATGAATGGGGAATTTCCGTAACGAAGGACGAAGCAAGAACCTGTGATGCCTATGATTTTGTTGCCGGATTCACGGGATTAAGCAGAATGAGAGTAGACGGAACAGATTTCGTAGAAAGTTTTGAAGCGATGAAGAAGGCCGTAGATTTTGTAAGAACAGAAAGAAAACCTTTAGTCGTTTGCGCAAAGACAGTTTTAATCGGACACCATACTTCCGGAGTAAGAAGAGAATTCTATAGAGACGAAGAAGATTTAACTAAACATAGAGCTAAAGATCCGGGAGAAATCCTTAGAAAACATTTACTGGAAACAGGAATTGACGAAGATCTTTTAAAGCAAATCACTAAAAAGGCACGTCTTGAAGCCGAAGAAGCTTTTGAAAAAGCTAAAAATGCAGAAGATCCAAAGCCTGAAACGGTAATGCAGCACGTTTTCGCTCCTACTCCTATCACAGAGGAAACAGGGACACGTGAGCCAGCCAACGGAGAAAAAATTGTGATGGTGGATGCCGCTATCCATGCTATTCAGGAATTGATGTGGAAACACCCTGAAGCCCTTCTTTACGGACAGGATGTAGGAGAAAGAATTGGCGGCGTTTTCCGTGAAACAGTTACTTTAGGGAAAAAATTCGGAAGTAAAAGAGTTTTCAACACAGCCATTCAGGAAGCTTATATCATAGGATCTACTGCCGGAATGAGTGCTGTAGGCTTAAAACCAATTGTTGAAGTTCAGTTTGCTGACTATATTTATCCGGGGATCAACCAGTTAATCACAGAGATTTCAAAATCCAACTATTTAAGTGGCGGGAAATTCCCTGTAAGCAATATCATCCGTGTTCCTATCGGGGCATATGGCGGCGGCGGTCCTTACCACAGCGGAAGTGTTGAAAGTATTTTAGCCAATATTAAAGGAATCAAAATAGCATATCCAAGTAATGCAGCAGACTTTAAAGGTCTATTAAAAGCAGCTTATTACGATCCGAACCCGGTAGTAATGCTTGAACATAAAGGATTATACTGGAGTAAAGTTCCGGGAACCGAAGATGCTAAAACGATAGAACCAGCTGAAGATTATGTTCTTCCATTTGGAAAAGGTAAAGTAATCATCGAAGCTGATAAGAATGAAACTGAAAAAGGCAGAACCTTATTAGTCGTTACTTACGGAATGGGAGTTTACTGGGCTAAAGAAGCCGCTAAGAATTTCAATGGAAGAGTTGAAGTAATTGACTTAAGAACATTAATCCCTCTGGATGAAGAACTTGTTTTTGAAAGAGTGAAAGCTCACGGAAAATGTATCGTTCTCACTGAAGAGCAGCTTAACAACTCTTTTGCAGAAGCTTTTGCCCACCGTATCTCTAAAAACTGTTTCAAATATCTTGACGCACCGGTAGAAACCATGGGATCACTGGATGTTCCAGCTGTCCCAATTAATCTGATACTGGAAAAAGAAATGCTTCCGAATGCTGAAAAACTCAGCAATAAGATCGAAGAAATGCTGAAATATTAATTTTATATAAAATTAAAACCTCTAAAAATTTTAGAGGTTTTTTTATGCATTTTTTTTATTACATTTATTTAAGATTATCAATCTCAATTTTAGACTATTATAAACCAAGAAAACCCGATTATCTATTACCTGACAAGCATTACAAAACAAAACCCATCACAGTTTGGTATTTATTTTGTCTCTACACGAAAAACACATCTATCTTTATGATCACAACCAAATACGTCAATTATAAACAGGTTCTCAATCTGGCAGGTATACATCTGGTCTTAATCTCTATCTGGTGTACATTGATTGCTGTTTTCTTTTATTTCTTCAACTGGCACTGGATGACAATTCCCTGGGTTCCTGTTGCACTGATTGGTACAGCAGAAGCATTCCTTGTTGGTTTTAAAAATAACCAGGCTTATGACAGACTTTGGGAAGCCAGAAAAATCTGGGGTGGTATTGTGAACTCTAGCCGTTCATTTGCTTCTATGGTGTATGCTTTTGATACCAAAAACGAAGGAATTGGAGTTTTTGACCTTGAAGACCGTAAAAAAAGAATCGTCTTTCGACATATTGCATGGTTGTATACTTTCCGTGAACAGCTTTTGGTGCCTACAGAATGGGAACATATCAGTACAGAAAAGAAATTCGGGAATATCAACCTGAGAAGAAACAGACTGATCAAAGCTGGATTTCCGGATTACGGAAGAGCTCCTATTTTCCTTCATAAATATCTTTCGGAGGAAGAATATGAACTTAAAAATGATTATAAAAACTTTGCCACTTACCTGGTATCCCAGCAGGCAAAAGACATCAATGAGCTTAAAAACATGGGGGCCATTACAGAATTCAACCAGACTCAACTGCAAAACAGCCTGAATGAATTCTATAATTTTCAGGGACAGGCTGAAAGAATCAAAAAATTCCCTTCCCCAAGACAGTTTGCCAGTACAGCCTTTGTTTTCAACATCCTGTTTATCATGCTTCTTCCTCTTGGATTAGTAAATGAATTTGCAAAACTTGGTGATTGGGGAATATGGACTTCTATTCCGTTCTGTATTATTATCGGATGGATCTACATTATTATGGAACTGGTAGGTGATTATTCTGAAAACCCTTTTGCGGGATTGATGTTTGACGTTCCCATGCTTTCTATCTGCAGAACGATTGAAATTGATCTGCTTCAGATGAGTGGAGAAACCGATCTCCCAGATCCTATTTCTTCTAAAAACGGAGTTTTGGTTTAATTTCTTTCTTAAAGTGGCCTATTTCACACCCTGAAAATCATTCAAAAAAATTAAAAAATATTCTTTAAAACATATTTAAAACTTCATTGTTTTTCATAATTTAGAGGAATTGAAAACATCAGCTAAAATCTGTCCAAAATTGAATTACAGTTCTGTTTCGGACAGATTTTAACGTATATTTTTTCATCAACTAATAATGTATCCCTTCTTTTTTAAACAATGAGATCAAAGCAAATACTGCAGATTTTGACAATACTGTGTCTTACCCTATTCTGTTCTGAATTGAAAGCACAGACGGCCTTCAACAAAGAATTACCCAAAGAGTTTACAGACCAATTCACGAAAGAAATCAATGACAGCATTCCGTCTCTGGGCTCTTTTATTGTTTCTGAAAATGACAAGGTAATTTATGAGCAGTATTTTCACGGAGCGAATAAAGAAACGGTCTTCAGTATAAAGTCTGTTACCAAAAGTATCGTCTCTGTTCTGGCAGGAATAGCAAAGGATAAAAACCTGCTTCCCAATCTCAACACTCCGGTTTTGAAAATTCTTCCGGAATACAATGTTTCAAGAAGCAGTTTTAAAAACATTTCCAATATTGAAGGAAAGGTTGCCCATGATTCAATAAGAAATACTTTAACTTTAAAAAATCTCCTGACCATGCAGGGAGGTTTCGACTGGACTGAAAATTCAAAACTTTCAACGGCCATGCTTTTTTCCGGTGATCCTGTAAAGTTTGTGCTGGATTTGCCTTTTGAAGAATATCCGGGAACCGTATTCAACTATAACAGCGGGGAAACCCATCTTTTCGGCGCAGCATTGGCAAAAATTGTAAAGACCAACCTAAAACAATTTGCAACAGATAACCTCTTTAAACCGCTAAAGATAAATGTACCCCGATGGGATACAGACTCCATGAACAGAAATATTGGAGGTTCTGAAATGTTTATGAAACCTGAAGATATGTTGAAATTCGGTTCTATGATTCTCAACAACGGAAAACTTGGAGGCAGACAGATTGTATCTCAGAAATGGGTTCAGGAGTCTACCTCAGAGCAGGTAAAACTGGATTCCTGGGACGTAATGCCAAATGCCAACGGATATGGCTATTATTGGTGGAGAAGAAAAACCAACGGACATCAGGCTTTTGTAGCAACCGGATACGGCGGTCAGCTCATCAGTGTCATCCCGGATTTAAAAATGGTTATTGTAACGACCTGCTTTTTAAATGATAAAAACAAAGGAAGAGCAGACATCAAAAGACTTCATTATTTTATTGATAAAATAACGAAAGAAAACCAATAGCTAAGCTGGAAAATTTTCAATAATCTACAATACAATCGCCGTTGTATTTTTAACCTCAGAAATCATAAATGAGCTGTGTGTGCTTGCGATGTGCTGAAGTGTCGTAAGCTTTGTCAGCATAAAATTACGGTAGTCTTCAATATCTTTTACTCCTATTTTAAGGATATAATCGTAATCTCCGCTCACATGGAAGCATTCGGTAACCTCCTGTAAATCCATCACTTCTTTTTCAAATTGCAGAACAAATTCTTTTTTATGCTGGCTTAATTTTACATGACACAAAACGATAAAATTTTTCTTAACTTTACTTTTGTCCAGCAAAGCCACGTACTTTGAAATGACACCCGCATTTTCAAGCTTTTTTACACGCTCATAAACTGCGGTGACAGACAATCCAAGCTTGCCGGAGAGCTCTTTGGTGGTTTGTTTACAGTCAGCCTGTAAAAAAAGTAACAGTTTCTTATCAGTTTCGTCAAGTTCCATAGATATTTTTTTGGTAAAAGTTTAATACTACCGAAGATACTAAATATTTTTTCTAAATAAACAATATTTTACAGTTTTATTTTCTATAAATTCAAATTTATGTTGTAATAATTAGCAAATTAATGCAAATTGGAACAATAAAATAAAAACAATATTTATGGAAAACTTTAACGCAGCCAATGAGATCCAGGATCTTCAGTATTTTGGTGAATTCGGAGGAGTGAATCCTTCTATCTCGGACAGCTCTACTTATACATTCCTTTCTGCAAAGACCATGTTTGATACTTTTGAAGGAAATGCGGAAGGATGCTACCTGTATTCCAGACATTCATCACCTATGAACCTTTATCTGGCTCAGGCTCTTGCCAAGTTGGAAAACACGGAATCTGCCAACGTTACAGCATCCGGAATGGGAGCTATTACTTCGGTTTTGATGCAGGTATGCAAAAGTGGTGACCATATTATTTCTAGCAGAACCATTTACGGAGGAACATATGCTTTTCTTAAAAATTTCATGCCTCAGTTTAATGTTGCAACCAGCTTTGTTGATATCAACAATTTTGAGTCTATAGAAAATGCTATTACTCCCAATACTAAAGTAATTTACTGTGAAAGTGTAAGTAATCCGCTCCTTGAAGTAGCAGACCTTAGAAAACTTTCAGAAATCTGTAAAAAACACAATCTGAAACTGATTGTAGATAATACCTTCTCTCCTCTTTCAATATCTCCGACAGCATTCGGGGCAGATGTTGTGATCCACAGTTTAACGAAGTTCATCAACGGAAGCAGTGATACGGTAGGAGGTGTATATTGTGCAACACAGGCATTTATTGATGATACTAAAAATGTAAATTCCGGAGCATGTATGCTTCTGGGACCTACCATGGACAGCTTAAGATCTTCAAGTATCTTAAAGAACCTGAGAACATTACACATCAGAATAAAGCAGCACAGCCATAATGCCATGTATCTTGCTGAAAGATTTGAGGCAGATGGTTTAAAGGTATCTTATCCCGGATTACCATCGCACAAAAACCATGAATTAATGAAAAGCATGATTCATGAAGAATACGGCTACGGAGGATTACTGACTCTGGATGCAGGCACAACAGAAAAAGCAAATGAACTGATGGAGCTGATGCAGGCAGAAAACCTTGGCTATCTTGCAGTAAGTTTAGGGTTCTATAAAACCTTATTCTCATGCTCAGGGAAATCTACTTCATCTGAAATTCCAGAGGAAGAACGAGCATCTATAGGGATTTCTGACGGATTGATTAGATTCTCCATCGGTCTTGACCACGACATCAAAAGGACTTACCATAAAATGAAGGAGTGTATGCTGAAAGTAGGTGTTCTTAACCACCATGAAAACATTTCCATATCCTAATTTATTGTAAAAAGGCTGTTTCGTTTGAAACAGCCTTTTTTTTATTCAAATCACAGCATCTGATTTTAGATTCCTATGTACGAAAAGTGCTACTCTGATTGTACTCAAAAACTTCTTTATGATTGAAAAAACTGTTCCCTTACAATTTCTGAAAAAAAGAAATATTTTTCGCGTAATATTTTGCATATTTGTAGAAAATACGGGTCATGCAAAAAGAAAAACTACGCAACGTAAGAAAAAGAAAAGGTATCACACAACAGCAAGTGGCAGATTTCATAGCTACAGATGTATCTAACTACTCCAGAAAGGAAAGTGGTGATGTATCTATAAGAAATGACGAATGGGAAAAAATCGCCCGCTTTCTGGAAGTTCCCGTAGAAGAAATCTATGAAGAAGAGGAAGCGAAACTGATTAATAATTTTGAAAATAATACCGATAGTAATAATATTGGAACAATAAGCAATAATGAAACTGCAACAGTAAGTACAAATTATTATTGCAACATCCCTGAATTTCTTCTGGAAAATCAAAAAGACTATATAGAGCTTCTGAAAAAGGAAAACCAAAGGTTACAGGAAGCCCTTAAGAATAAAGAATAAAAAAACTCAGCAATGTGCTGAGTTTTTTTTTGTTGCAGCTGGATTTTATTTCTGTGGTGCAGTGTCAAGTTTTTAGCAGGCT
>Ga0070682_100000685_pt1 | contig 20468 bp, 22 predicted proteins | sample KBSC63LmetaG_FD_64668 | JGI IMG/M metagenome (GOLD analysis project Ga0070682, IMG submission 64668) | Corn rhizosphere microbial communities from Kellogg Biological Station, Michigan, USA - KBS C6-3L metaG | ecosystem: Host-associated > Plants > Roots > Rhizosphere | place: USA: Michigan...
GTTCGCGAATGAACCTTTTCAGCATGAATTCAGCGTCGTTAGCATCCGAGAATCTGCTAGCCGCCTCTCTTACGGCCGCATCACCTATTGCTTTCGTATCCCAGCCCTGTTCGATGGCGTGCTGGTAGCCGGCGCGCATTTCGACATACGCGCGCATCTGTTCGGAATCCATCACGGCCGGGTCGGCCGCGTCACCGAGCTTCGTGACTGCGTACTTTAGGTGCTGCGACAATTCCTCCGGCGTAGCGGTAGAACGCGCCTCTTCCGCGACACGCGCCAGCGCGCGGACTTCCTCATGGGTTAGCGCGTACAGACCGCCTCCCGTCTCCCACGAATCGATGATGGCCCGCCCTTCCGGTGACAGAGCCTGCTTCATGGATTCGGCCTTATCGTAGGCCCGCTCCGAACTGCTGGCTGCCAACTTGGCGAACTGCTTCGCGTCGGCCTCGTTGCCAAAGGCAGCAAGCAGTAGATCGTCATCAGCGGATTTCATGCTATCCGCTGTCTGATGCAACTGTTCTGGCGACATCTCCCATACCGGAAGGCCGTCATGCAGCCATCGTTCATTCTCTGGCGTCACCCGCTGCGCGGGCGTTGCAATTAGCCCACCCTCTTCCACCGTCACAGGATCTTCCGGCACTGCGCGCGCGACGCGGTCAGCAGCCTGCGCGGATTCCTGCACGCGACCGTTCTGAGTCAACGCCGTCCCTTCGTGCTGCGCGACCGCATCGCCGACGTTCACCGGCTCGTTGCGCGACAGTTGCTCAAGCGCGGTGGTGATCGCGTCCTGATGGGCAACCGATGCTTCTGGGCTGTCGATGGCTCCCGGCGCAGTCGTGTCCTGAAAGCTCTGCGCATTACGTGCCGTGAGGATCGAATCCACGGCCTTCTGCGGCAGCTTCGGATTGACCGGCTCGCGGACTGAGAGATGCGTTGCGCCTCCGAACAGCAGGCCACTGAGCGCATCGACCGCGAGGCTTTCGCCAGTCGTATCGAACTGACGGGCCTGATCTTCAAAACCGGTACGCTCAAGGATCTGTTGGTTGAGCTTTCGACCGGCGGCGCCGATGGCGACGTTTCCAACTGCACCAGTAGCGAGGCGGGACGAAAGCCCGCTACCGAGAATCGGAATCTTGAAGCCTAGGCCGGTTGCCAAAGCTTGTGCGGTTCCAACTGTAGCGGCCGTTGGCGCGGATACCCCGGCGTCTACCAGATCCTTGCCGGTCTCGATTCCAGTGGTGCCGAGCAACAGCGAAGGATTGCCGCCGCCCGCCATCAGCGGCAGGACTATTTCACCCAATCCGCCGAGTACGCGGCCAGCGGTTCCAACTTCTCCCGCCTTGGGCGTCCAGTAATCCGCCGCATCGCGGTACGCGTTCCGCGCATCCGGCGACCGGCGGCGATCAGCCGGCAATCCGGCGTCCTGTTCCTCGGGCGAGCCATAGATCGTGTCGCTCACGGTTTGCAGGAAGTCCGCAGCGCGAGCACCGCCGCGCATGATGCCCTTGCCGACACCCTCGCCAAATCCGGTGAAGAACCCCGGAGGCTGGTTCATGAGATCGGCAGGATTCGCGGCAGCCCTCTGCGCGGCTTCCTGATTACCAACCGGGTCAAGTGCGAATACGTCGCTCATTGGCCCACCGTCAGCACAACCGGCTGGCCGTTCTTGCCGGTCACGTAGGCATTGCCGGCCTTCACGCGATAGCTATTTGGACCGGCTGATTCGAGGCCGAACTTGTTGAATGCGAGCGGCTGGCCTTCCTTGTGCGGGATGGTGTCGCGTATTGCGTCGAACTGTTGCTTTGCGGCGGTCTGGAACTGTTCCTCGCTCATGCCCCACGGAGCAAGCACTTCACCGCGCCCGTTCACATCCACCACGGAGCCGAGCACGGAGCGCACGGCTTCCTTCACGATCTTTCCGTCCACGTCGTACCCGTCTTTGGCAATACGCCCCAGCTGGTCGGCCTTGCCGACGTAGTACGCCTTGACCGCCTGGAACGCCTTGTCAGCGGCGTCCGGACGGTAGGCAAAGGCAGACCCGACTTCAGCCGCGAATCGATCCTGAAGTAGCTGCTGGGCTTCGTTGGGCAGGTACAGGGAAATCTTCGGCTTGCCGTTCTGCTGCTGGTCAGTCTTGGACGGCGACAGAATCGCGTCTCCTGCCAGCACGGTGGCCGCTACGTCGCCGCTCGTAGTCTTGTCCGTGGTGCGTGGGCGAGCAGCTAGAAGCCCCGCGAACGCTTTCACAGGAGAATCCGGGGCAATCTGCTGCATGATGGCCGTGTAGGCCAGATCGTCTCCAGCCGCCTGCCGCAGGGCGCCAAACAGAGCGGTCAGCTGTTGCGGACTGGAGGAATTCACTGCACCGGACAGTTGAGCGACTTCCTGCGGCAGCAGCGGCTTCATCTGAACCTGGGCGCCGTACTGCTTCTGCATCCCCCGGATCGTGTCCACTCGGCTTTGCAGGGACTGCGCGGTGTAGAGGCCGCGATCCCCGTCACCCAGCGTCTGGAGATTCAGCGGGGCAATATCTGTCTGCGTGCGGTTCGCCGCGAATTGCAGAGGGTTCTGCTGGAGGGTTGTGATGTTCTTTTGCACCGCATTGGTCAGGCGCTGGAGGTTCGCGGCTTCACGAACCGTTCCACCGCCACTGTCGAGCGCGGCAGTCTTGTCCTGCACCGCCTTGATCTGCTGATCGATCGGCTTGCGCAGGAGGCCTTGAACTTCGCGCTCGTCATCCAACCGCTGCTTGAATTCACCTTCCAGCGAGGTGCCACGGATCTTGCCCTGCCAGCCGGCCCACATGGACGGCGTCGCGGGAACGCCGGAGGCGATCTGCTTGTCGATCTCGTTCAACGCGCGTTCGGCAACCGCATCCCGGTGATCAGCAGTAACACGAGCGCGGTCCGCAGCGATTCGCTTGGCATCGGTGATCGCATTCTCTATCCACGCCGCCTTGTCGCCATTGACGCGATCTTTGATGGAGTTGTAGTAGCTTTCCGCGCCCTTGATGTTGTCGTTCGCGAGGTAGCGTTGCACGATTCCGGTGTAGGCAGAGCTGCTGCGAATCCCGTACTCTGTGGACTTCTGTGCGTCGTCGATACCCGGAATCAGGTTTACCGCAGACTTGAGGTTCGCCAGTGAAGCATCGATAGCCTTCGGATCGTCGTAGTGCGTGACGGCGTTCAGGTGCTGCTGATCCATGTAGTCCGAGTTGGACTTCTGCTGCCACGCTTGCGCCTGGCTGCCCTCATGGCTTCCGATCTGCCGTTCCAACTGGGCGCGCTTCTGATTGATCGACTCGCGGTAGGCCAGCTTCTGGCGATCCGACCGCAGGCCGTTACCGATCTCGGCAGACCGCTTGTCGAATTCCTCCAGCGACTTGTCGGTAATTCCGACGGCGTCTTTCAGCTGTAGGGACTGCGCCTTGGCGAACAGGTCGTTGTAAAACGCATCCGTCTGCCGGTCGGCGTCCATGAACTCGGCGCGCTCAACTTTCTGGCGTTCCTGCTTCTGGATTTGCTGCGCGACTTCACCGACAGCCATCAGGCCGGCGCCGACATCCTGCCCGACAGTGCTCTGCAACGGCTGGCGCTGCACGTTGGGCGCACGCTGTAGGCTGATCTGGTTGTCCAACGTAGGGATTTGCACGTTAGTCCTGCCGCCACTGGCCGTAGGCTTGGGCACCGCTAGTCAGCAACGTCCCGGCAGCCGACCCGTAGGCGTTGCGCTTCTGATTCGCACCCCAACGGTTCGCCTCGTTCGCCTGGTTGCGATAGGACCAAGCCTCGCGCGCCGCGTTGTTGCGGATGGTCTGCACGTCCTCTTCGCCGACTTGGGCGGTATCGCCGAGCAGATCCAAGGCGGTTCCCGATGCAGCGACGTTGCGGGCACCGAACGCCGCCCTCTGACCGCTGGCGATCTTGGCGATCTCGCGACGGTAGCGGGCCTCCTCGACTGATCCGCGCAGCAATGCGTCGTCGGCCTGGAAGTTCGCCAGCTGCTGATTCTCGGCAGCCGTCTTGGCGTCTTCCTTGCCCTGCGCGATCTTTTCGGAAGCGCCGATACCCGCACCGATGAGTTTTACCCAGCCCATCAGTGAATCTCCACGCGGTGAAACGGCTCGCCATTCACGCCCAATGGTTCAGGTTCAGACACTTCAAAGCCCAACCACTTGAACCAGCGCACAGCCTCCTGATTGCGGGCGTCCACATGCTGGATCAGCGTTCCGCACACCGACTCGCGCCAGCGCTTGCACGCGCGCAGGAAGGTGATCGGATGCTCGTCAATAGCTGTCGTGAAACACGCCCATGGGACGTTTCCGTCCGGGTACTCGGTGATGCCGAAGATTCCAGCAGGCTTGCCGTTGATGAACACGGTCTGTGCGTTGCCGAACATCAAGCCGAAGCGGATGCACTCTTCCGACGTATGGCCGAGCGCGGCAAGCTCCGCGACTTCCGCGTCGCGCAAGGCGGTCAGGACTAGCCAGCAGTCACCGGGCATTGTCGGACGGATCTCAACCATTTCCGCCTACCTCGACCTGCGGAAGCACGGCCAGAATGGTTGCTGGAAGAGGATGCGGCTGACGGAGCAGAACGCGGCCACTGTCGTTCCATGAAGTCACCAAGTGGCCGCGTTGCACTTTGGTCTGCAACGGCCACGGAGAATTGAAGTCGAAATCCGTTGGCTGCTCGCCGAGGTCGTGGAGATTGTCTTCATCAGGCCCAGCCTGAAGACCGAGCGTCTTCTGCACGACCACCGAAACCTTCGGAATGACTTTGGCGTTGTCGCGGATCGACTCCTGCGCGCCGAATATCGTGACGTTCAGGGTTTCCAGATCGCTCACATAGGGCAGGCCGATATGAACGACACCAGCAGGAATGCCGAGCGTGATCTGCCCGTTTTCCACCCGCTGCGCGTCTTCTGGTGAGCCGTCAGCAAGGATTGCGACTTCCTCGCCTTCTAGGTGCTCAAGGCCGCTCATGACGTTGTGCGCGAACGTCCACGTAGCGGTTGCGGCGTTCTGAAGGTGCGCCGGAACGGGCGACTGCAATACTGCCGTGACCACGGTCGAGCTGGTGTAGCCAGTGATCAGCGCCCTGACCTGTCCGGCCTCGTAGAGCAGTTCGTCTTCATCGTCGTACTGCGCTTCGTATGGGAACTGGATCATGTCGCCGATATCGGACGTGCCAGTGAAGATCCCAGCACTTGCGGTGAGCGTCACTTCCTGCCCGCCGTCGTAGCTCGCCCCGCTGATCGTGACCGTCGTTGAGGTCGTGTTGCGGCCGTCGTAGGTCAGGCCGCTATCGACAAAGAACGAATCCAGAATGCTGGCCTGATCCCTGATCGCCATGCGCTCCAGGTATCGAACGGTCGATCCGTTGATGCTCCGGCGAACCACGAAATAAGGCGTATCGACCCCATCCTCCGGAATCACGCAAACGCGCTCGAAGAACCCCTCCGTGTCGTGGCGGTGCCATGCAACCACTTCCTGCTCGCGCAGATAGGTCAGGCCGATGAGCGCGCCATCACTGCGAACCATCCACAGGATGCCGTGCGGCTCCTTGGCGTAGTCCCAATCAACAATGGTGTTGCCATCCTCGAACATATGACGGGCGAGGACGGTCAGCTCCGGGCCGCTGTACTTGTCTCCGGTGTTGCCGTATTGAAGCTCGCGGACTTTCGTCGCTCCACGCTGGGCGAACAGGATGCTGTCTCCGGTCTGGATCGCACGCAGGAACTCCGCCCCGTCGAACGACTGCGGGTCGTAACCGATTGTCTGCGGCGTCCAGACTTCACCACGCTTCGGGCTTGCCCACGACGAGGAAGAGGTGAGCGCAATCAGCTGATCCGCCGGCACGATCTCTTGAATGGCGTTGATCTGCCGCGCGTTCAGGCGCTGCGTGATCGCATCAGCAGGGAGCAGCGGCGAGGACTTGCCGAAGTTGTGATAGTCGCCAGTCTTGCTGGCCCATTCCGTCTGTGGCTGGCCGATGGAATTGGCGAATACCAGGCGGTCCGCGAAGTACGTGCAGAGTGCCGGATACCCCTGATCCTCGCTCCACGCGCCGAGAGCCCAGACAGTTGTCGTGGTCGATACCACCACGGATGGCAGCTGCTCGATCACCGTGGCCGTGGCAGTTGTTCCGCCGCCGCCAATTGCGGTGATCCGCGCAATACCGAATAGGTTGCTCTGAAAGGCCCAACTGACGCCGGCACGAGTTGCGGCTGTACCGTTGTAGAGGCCGAGATCACCATCCAACTCTGTGCCGTCGTCGTGATTCGGCGGGATGGTTCCCGTGTAGGTCCCGCTCGCCGGAGCCGCAGCATTCCCGGCTGCCACATAAACTTTGCCGTTAAATGTGCGGATCTCGCCGTCCGGATCTACAGTCGAGGCCGCAATGTGCTTTCCGGGCTCCCACGGCTTGTATGAGGACAGATCCTCTGCGGTCAGGCGAATCAGTGCACCGACATGGTCGGCTGTGAATACGGGCGCGGATGCCGTGATCGTAACGACACCCGTTGCAGCATTGGCCTGCATGGTCGTTGCGGTCACGTTGTCGTCGAGGAACGGGCCTCCGGTGAAATCGTCGATCTCATCGTAGGAGAATGTGCTCGCGCTCAGGCGCGTAATCTCCGCCTGCGGATACGTGTAGTGCGTGAGCGTCAGAACGTCCGCGCTCTGCGTGTATCGCAAATCCGCCAGCTCATCGCTCTGATACGGCGTGGTCAGCTCGTAGGGAACCGTCGCAACACCGCCGCTCACGTAAGCGCCGGTATACGGGTTTGGATGAAAGATGGCCCAAAACTTGTTGGCCGCCGGAACCGCCTGAATCGTCCATGTCCCGTTAGCAATCGCGAAATCGTAAGTAGCAACGACGGCCGAGACCGTGACCAGCTGCCCGGCAGTGAAGCCATGTGCGCCAGAAGTGGTGAACTCCAACACGTAGTACGGAGCCGAGAAGGTCTCCGTGATGTTGGTGATCGTCGCTGTTGCGGCATTCTGGACGAATGCGCCATCGTGGAACACACGCGCGTTCTCTTCCTGAAACACCAGCATGTAGGCGATGTCTGTGCTGTAGATAAACGGAATCAGCGCGGCCAGGCTGTCAGGATTCAGCGCATATACGAACTCAAGTCCCGCCCGATTACTCGCCCCGCCAGTCGGCCGGATGAAGAAGTTGCGGCACGTCGTCACGGCGGCAGCGAACATCTGCAAGTCCGCGCGCTCGCTCAAGCTGGGACTGATCTCCCCTCGCCCGAAGCTGACTTGTGAGAGCTTTGGCATCAGCGGCGACACGCGATGGACTCAGGCTCGGCCTGAGCATCGTCCTTCTGTTCGTTCATCGCAGCGGCGGCGGCTTGAGACATCCATCCGATGTAGTTATCGCGCGCGGTAGTGATGAAATCAGCCTTGGCCTGCAATGGGCCGCCAGCCTCCATGGCCCAGCGCCATGACAGTACAGAACCGAAATCGATGTCCCACGCGCCGACATTGGTCACGTCGTGCGTGTAGAAGCCCCACGCGGTTGCGACATCGGTCAGTAGCACCTGAGACGTGCCGTCGGTCTTGAGCGCCTTCTGCCAGGGGATGCGTATCTGCTGGATCTCGCTCCAGTAGCACGGGTCATTGCACAGCGCCAAGCCACGCACGCGGCGCATGCCGGATTCATCCCCGACCGCGCGCATGTTCAGGCAGCCGTTTGGGTACTGGTACACGTAGGTCCAGCCCGGGAAGGTCTGGTCAGCGACTTCCGCCAAGGCTTCAGCCCACAGCGCGAATCCCCACGGAAACGCGCGCAGGACTTCCTGCCTGACTTGCACGTAGACGCGGTTCAGTGTCTTCGCTTCGACCGAGTTCTCCGACAATGACTGGATAGTCTTGCCGATGCCTAGGCGACCAAGCGTGGTGTTGGCCCAGCTGGTGATGTCCATTACCTGCGCCTCATGTAACTGCCGCCGCCGCCAGTCTTGGTGCCGGTGAAGTCGGCGCCCGTGGGGCCGTAGGTGACGCCTGCGGTGACATCGGCAGGATCGGGGAATACAGCTGTAGCCGTGCCGTTTGCCCAGAAGTCCACGGCCCATAAGTCATCGGCCCAGAACCCCGCCGCCCATACTGTGACTCCGGTGTCAGCCACTTAGGCACCGTAGCCCTGCCCGCCAGTGCCAGCAGCGTTCAGCGTGGTATTGCCAACTCGCTTAATAGCCGCATCGACCATGCCGGCAGTGGTGAACGTGAGGCTGTCGGTCTTGGCCTTAATGCCATCCACCTTGCCATCAGTCGTTGCCAGTGCGGCGGCCGTCGCCAGTCCGCTCTGTAGCTCCGTGGTCAGGTCAGCAGCAGCGGCAGCCGCGGTCATGGTGTTGGCCGCCATGGCGCCCACAGAGGCGTCCATGCGCCCGCCTACAAGCGCCGCCGGAAGGCGCGTCTGGATGTTGTCGGTGTCGGCCTGCACGCCGGCCACGTCAGCACTGATCGAGGCGCCAACCGGCGCTCCTATGCGGCTCATGATCGCGTCCGTGGCAGCAATGATCAGCGACTCATCAGCCGGATCGCTCGGCAGGTTGTCTGTTTTCGCCTTGATCGCCGCGATCTCGGTATCCACGAAATCGTCGATGGTGTCGAGCTTCGTGCTTAATCCGGACAACTGCGTGTCGAGGTTGGCCGACGCCATCCCGAGTGCGGCACGAGTTCCCGCAGCGTCAAGGCCGCCAGAACCGCTACCGCTGGCCGGAGCGGTCATTGCGACCTTGTATGAAATGGTGCCGCTTGGGGTGACAACCCAGCCATCGACCGTGGCTGTTTTTGTCGCCGCCACATAATCCGTAATGATCAGATCCTGCCAGTACCCTTGCGTCGATCCGAACGCCCAAACAGTTTGGCCAATGCAGACATCATCAGCGGTGAACGGACAGCCGGCGCGAAACTGTATCGATGTCGCTCCGGCAGCCTGTGCCGTGCCTTGGTCAGAAAGTCCCTGCCACGGAACAGCGCCGGCTGTGTCATCGAAGGCATTTTCGAGGTTGTCGGCAGCCGTACCATCGCCGCTGATCTGCGCGACATTGACCGGAGCATTGGCTATGTATCCGAGCGCGCTGGCGCCGAACAGCATGTCGTAGACGGCTTCTTCTACCACCACGAAGGTGGCGAACACGGGGAGCGCTCCAGACACCACGACAGACACGAAGATTTCGCCCACTGTTGCCGTGTCCGTCGCATCGAAGGTGATGCCATAGACACCATTCGCGCGATGCGTACCGCCGCCTGAGTTCTTGTTGGCGCTCGCCGCGCCGTTAATCATCAGCTTGATATCGGTGTTCGCGATGGTCAGGCCGGTTTCGGCGGTTTTGAAGTCCGTGTCATCGAGGAACGGCCCTATCGACCTGCTCTGAGACGCTGTGGACTGCTTGAGGTAGCTGTGCACTTCAATTCCCCATCATTCGTGCGTAGTGCGGCCAAGGTTTCCCGCCGCCACCGGCAGCTGGCGTGTACGTGATAACGATCAGTCCGCCGGCACCCGCTCCGCCGGAACCTTGGGTGCCGTTCTGCGAATAGCCACCACCACCGCCACCGCCGCCGTAGCCGCCGCCCGCTCCGCCCGCTCCGCCGTTGTTCGTGGCGTTGGTAGAGCCGCCGCCACCACCACCGCCACCGCCGGGCCCGTGGGTCGCGTCGAATGCGATGCCGGCGCCACCGGCACCGCCTGCCGCGCTGGCGGCATCACCGGGATCACCAGAACCACCACCGCCACCACCAGACCCATGCGAGCCGGCTCCGCCAGCGGTAGGCGTCGTGCCGCCAGCCCCTGCGGTTCCCCCCGCGGTTGAGTCTTGTGCTGCGCCACCTGCGGAACCGTTGTAGCTGGCAGGCGCAATGACACCTGCCGATCCGTTGTCAGCTGCGCCGCCTCCAGTTCCGCCATACCCTGAATTGGTAGGATCTTGCGCGCCACCATCCTTGCCATTTCCGTGCGGTCCGGCGGCACCACCACCGCCCGTTCCGCCAGCCCCGAGTCCAGCCGGATCTATACCGGAGCCACCGCTGTTCTTCGTGGTGCCGACGCCAGAGGCCGCAGCGCCGCCTGCGCCAGGCGTTCCGTTGCTCTGTCCACCGCCGCCGCCCTTAGCTCCAACACTCGACGCGCCAAGGGATGCGCCGTTGAACCACGTATCTCCACCAGCACTGCCGTTCGGGCTTCCGTTGGTGCCGTTTGCACCACCCGTGCCGACCTGAAAAGCAGCGGTACCGCTCGGGGTAAGCGTGAGGTTGGTGATCTTCGAATACGCGCCGCCACCACCACCGGCTCCCTGCGATACGTTGGTGGCGCCAGAAGACCCGCCGCCGCCAGCAGCGATCACCTCGATGGTGTTATCTGAATTGTTCCAGTCAGCGGGAACGGTCCACGGACTGGTATCCGCAGTGGTGAGGTAGATCGTGGTCATTGCACGTTCATCGTCTTGCAGGCCGAGATGCCGAACTGGTCGTTAGCCGCCGCGCCAGTGCCAGAGAAGAACCCAATTCCAGGACCACCTCCGGACATCGGAATGCGGCCACCAGAGGTGCAATCGAATGGGCTGACAATGTCCGTACCGTCCAATGTCAGCGAGGTCCCGCCATAGCAGAAGTGAATGGTGTAGTTCTTGCGCCACGCCTTGATGAGCATGCCGTTGGTTACGGACACCACGCCAAGCACTTGAACACACTCGTCGTAGTTGGATATGTCAGCAGGACCGCTGAGCGTCACGCCCTTCGCGCGATTGATGAACGCATACTGGCCGTTATTCGAGATCCCGCACTCATAGCCGCTCGTGGTGTTGTTCGTATCTACCCAGTTCAACAGGCACTCGATCTCCTGCTGGCCTGCGGTCGTACCGACCTTCGCAACGATCTCCACGTACTGCTCGAATGGGTCGTAGCCCAAGCGGTAAGCGTAGGCGTCCTGATACTGGTCGGTGACGAACGGGTTTGGCTGCAACCCGTAGCAGTTCCCAGCACCGCCAACACGAGCTTTCGTGTAGTAATCGCTGTTGTTCTGCCAACCACTTGCGATGGGATTTTGGGCAGACGGGAAAGTAAAGCTCTCCTGGAAGAACCGGCGACGCCGAGGGCGTTGGGCGAGGACGGCGTTCATCGACTCACCACTCGACAGCCATGTGGAATGGCTTGCATGGGGCGTTAACCCCCAAATCGCTGGCGCGCGTCCGCCTTGGCTTGCTCGATGCGGGCGTTGATGTCGGCCAGTTCTGCGAGCGCAGCATCGCGGGCCGCATGTGCCTCGGCGATCTCGCGGCGCGCTGTAGCTGTGGCTGACTTCGACAGCTCGTTTGCGGCGTTGGCCGCCTCCAGCACTTCACCGTGAGTCTTGCGCGCTTCAGCCACAATCCCAGCGGCCCGAGTATTGGCCTCGCTCACGATACGCACGGCTTCGTCACGGGCTTCTGTGACGGCCTGCGCGGCACTTTCGGCGGCAGCGCGGGTCTGCTCGGCCTTCGTCTCGGCGGCAAGCGTGGCGGCTTCTGCGCGCTTCAGGCGGTCTGCAAAGCCGGCCTCTTCCTGCTCGGCCTTCGCAGCCGCTTCCAGTACAGTCTGGACGCGCGCTAACGTCGCGAGGAACGCGCCCAGCTTCTCAGCAGCAGCCTTGGCTTCCCGGTAGCTCATCCGCGCCTCATCAGTAGACGGGTGATGATGGCCGTAGAGGCGCCGCCACCCGTGATCTTCGGGCGAATCCAGCGGGTCAGTTCCAGCACCTGTTCACCGCCTGGATCGGTGCGGGTTATGGGATTGCCCTGCGCGTCAGTCAGCTGGAACCAGTCGAGATCCGTGGCTGGATCTGGGCTGGCGAAGTTGGAGCCCCACAGCTTGGCTGTGGCGCCGTCGAACTCGCCGGAGAACTGCACGCAGCGGTCAGCAGATCCGGCAAGGGCAACAGCCTCACCTGCATCATCAGTCGTGGTCAGTGGATTCCACTTCGCCACCTGAACAGCCGAGTTGAACCCGAAGGTCTCGGCTTTCTCGATGTCGTAGCCGGCCAGTGCCATGGACTAGCCCCCGAGCTGGTCGGCGATGTCTTTGGCCTTCTGCTTGGCCGCCGCGCCTCCGCTGGCCGCCATGGCTGCCGCAAGTCCTCGCTTGTCCTCGGCCGCCTTCACGGCCACTGATTCAGCGCGGGCCGCAGCAGCATCCGGCGCTGCCTTCAACCACTTCGGCAGGATGGGCTTGCCATCCTTGTCCTTCTTCAGCTTCGACAGGGCGACATCGTCCAGCGTGAAGATGTCGCCCGTCGCCACGCGAGATGCCGTGGACTTGCGGTAGCCCGGCTGGAGAGCCACGACTTGCAGTTCAGCCATGGATCACCTCAGGTGAAGTCGGTGTAGGCTTTCCACTTCGCGACATCGCGAGTCAGGAAGGCGTTGATCTTGCCGGCCGTGGTCGTGGTGGTCGCCGTGATCGCGAGGATGCCCAGGTAGCGCTCGTACACGTTGCCCTCCATCGGCAGCGCCACGACCGCGATCAGGCCGCCGACGTTGAACTTGGAATCGTTCGCCGCCGCGTCGTCGGTCACCAGCGTGCCGGTGTCGTAGTGCACCGTTGCCGAACCGTCAGTGGCAATCGCAGCCTGCGCGTCGGACACCAGCTGGAACTTCAGGGTACCCGCAGCGCCGGCAGTGATGATTTCCACGCTGCCGGTCTGGATCACCAGATACAGCGGGTCACCGTTGCCGATGTCGCGGGCCGCCGAGCCCAGGTCAACCACATCACCGATCAGCGCGGTACCCGCAGCAGCGGCTACCGAGACATCTTCGGCGAATTCGAGAAAGTCATCGAGGATCATGTTGGTTCTCCTTGGAGGCGGGCTTAGATGCCAGACTCGTTGTTGAGGAGCGCATCGCTGCGGCGGATCGCGATACCGTCGAACATCGGCACGCGAATGTTGGCGCCGTTCGCCCGGGTGATCTGCTCGATTGACAGCGTGCTGTTCACCGTCTTGTTCATGATCTGCCGGCGGATGAACCCGCGAATCGTGCGGTTGGCGTAGAACACCGGCCGGCCCGCGTTGATGTTCGGCACCAGGTCGATGGCCTGCGACATCAGGTCGATCAGATCGGGGCCGGTGGCCGCGTTCTTCAGCAGGTCTTCGGCATCGATGTTGATCCGGACGACGTAGCGCCAGTCCTTGACGTGCAGGCCGCAGTCCCAGCGGAAGTGCGTGCGGTAGCCCTCGTAGTAGCCCGTGGAAGGGCTGCCGATGGTGACCTGACCCTTGTCGGTGGCCTGAATGCCGGCCTTCGAGCCCTTCGGGTAGATGCCGTGGACGTTGTCGCCCCACACCACAAGCCAGATGGACGCGTTGTCCGTGCTGTCCGGAGTCGCGGCAGAGGTGATGATGTTGCCGCCGTTCTCCGCGGCCTGATCGTTGAAGCGCGGCGAAAACCCGGTGAACTCTTCAGGAGTCGTGGCTTCGTTGCCGTACCACAGCGTGTCGGAGAGCTTCTGCGAAAACGCCTCGATCTTCGCACGGTCTTCCGTAGCACGGAACGCCGAAGCGTTGCCGTTCAGGTCAGCGAGGGCTTTGTCGATCTCGCTGTAGTCCTCCATCATGCCCGTGGTGTCGGTGATGACGGCCGTGGTGCTCTTGGTCGGCTGGGTGTAGCCGTAGAGCTTGCGGAACGTGATCGCCGGAATGCCGGTGCGGATGATGCCGCGATGGCCGGTCAGAAGGTTGCCCTCCTTCCACACCATGTCGTCGAGCACTTCGTTCGTCTCGTTCAGGATCTCCGCGATGGAAGTTTCGACACTTCCCTGCGGGTTCAGGCGCCGCGCAACGTCAAGCAGCGTCGGGTGGATTGCGTCGAGAGTGGACATCTACATCTCCTTCAATTCGTCGGGGACGCGGTGTAGAGGCTTTCCAGCCCCTTGTGCTGCGCGCCATTGGGAAGCCCGCCATTCGGCGGCGTGTCTTCGCTGACCATCTTTCCCACCGCGAGGAATGCCTTCAGGAACTCGGGGTGGTTGCCCAGCCCGGTTTCATCGAGCAGTGCCTTGGCTGCCGGACTGAACACACGCGCCATGCCCTTCTGTGCAGTGGCGAGGTTCGCGTCGTGCTGCGCGCCCCATTCGGTGCGGATCGCCGCAAGGTTGTCCTTGGCTCGCTGAGCCATGAACGCCTTGAAGTCCTCTTCACGCTTGGTTTCGTCGGCCTTGAACAGCTCGGCAGTGGCCTTTGCATGGGCCTCCACAAGCTTGTTCGCGCCGTCCTGAGTCATGCCGAGTTCACGCAGCACCGGAGCGACCGCATCGACAAGCACTGGATTCAGAGCAATGCCTTCGGGCAGCTTCAGGGCCGTGAAGTCGTACTTCTCGGGGATGACGGGCTTGGTGGGTTCCGCGACCTTCGCCGGATCGGCGACAGGAGCGGCGGGGTTCGCAGTCGGGTCAGCAACAGGCGTTGCGGGGGGATCGGCTACCGGCGAAGCAGCAGGAGATGGTGTTGGATCTGCAACGGGGTCAGCCACAACGGTCTCACGAAGTGCCTGCAAGTGCAGGCAGTCGCGAAACTACGCGGCTTATGAGCGCATCGGCGTAAGTGTGTACACACCTCGACGCAGCAACAGTAGCTCGCGGTAGTCCTCGACAGAGATCAATACGGCCGCCGGCTCGCCGTGTTTGAGCAGCACCGCAGGATGCGAGCGAGCGCTGGCTGCAATCTCAGCCAGTTGCCGGCGAAACTCTCGCGTCTTGAGGCGCACTTCGCTCACTTCTGCTGCGCCTCCCATGTCTCAACCATCATCTGCGGGATCACCAGCGGGTCCGCCGCTTCAATCTCCGCCCACATCACGCGCGCCACGTCCTGCATGCCGATGTTCAGCGACTGCTGGCTGCCGTTCGGGTTCGCGGCAGAGCGCAATGGAAAGCCGCACGTTTCATTCCAGTGCCGCCACACGTAGCGCCTGAACTCCGGCAGCTTAAGCAGCGTCACGAGGTCAGAACGTTGCAGCTCGGCCGCGTTCTTGGCGTTGCGCTTGCGGTCCTTGACCTGCGTTTCGTCGGCGGCGTTGGGAATTGGCTTGTCGGTCATGCGGCACTCGCAACAGCATCCAGCGCGCTACCAGTGCCCAATTGCGTCTCGCTCGCCGCCTTGGCTGCCTGCGCCATGTCCTTGAGCGGTGCAGCTGCGGCCATCTGCTGCTGCTGGGCCTGCTGTGCGGCGCGATCCTTCTGGATCTGCTCGACATCGTCGTCACTGCGGATCACGGATGGCGGAACACCCAGCGCCAGACCCATTTCGTCAATGGACTGCTCCGCATCGACCTTGTCCCACGCTGTGACCGCGGAGCCGCTGTCGGCCTGATACTTGGCGACCATGCCCACGTAGCCCATGAAGCGCTCGATGGTGTTGCCAGTGATCGCCTTGAACGCCTGAGCGAGCGTGCCGCGCATCTCGATCTTGATGTCCAGATTCGCCAGCTCGGGGGGCGGCGGCGGGAATCTGCCCTGCCGCATGCCGACGTAGAATGTACGGTCGATGAACTGCTTGGCGAACATGGACACGTTGTACAGAACAGGCCCAAGTCCCAGGATTTGCTCCTGCCGGCGGGCGTCGATCTCCGGCACGGACGCATTGCGAGGGTCGGCCAGCGTGATGGCGTAGAACAGGTCGTAGAACATCGCACGCTGGATCTGCCGGCGGGAGTCCGCGATGTCCGCCGCGACCGCTGGAATGCCCTGCGCGGCAATGATATAGGCGGGCTGGAACTTCGGTGCCGAACCATTCGGCGTGAAGCCTGAGTACGTGATGTCGCCAGAAATCAGCGACGACGGCTGATTCTTCAGCGCAGGATCGGCAACCATTGGAGGATCGACCCACTTGTCGGTAGCCTTGGCCTTCTGCTTCGTCTGCACTTGGAGGGCCTTGGACATGCCAAGCCCGTCCATGGCACAGCTTGAGCCGTAGGGATCGGTGATCTCTGTGCGCTCCCAATGCAGGGTCGCAACGGGATTGTCCTCAAAGCCTGAAAGCCGCAGGGAGTTGTCGTCGTTGCCCTTGGCCTCGAAGTAGTTGGACGACCAGCGCATGTTGCGGTTGTCGTAGGCGCCGTACTTGCGTCCCTCGTTGGGCTCCACCGCGTGCAGAACGCTGTTCAGCTGCTCGCCGGTATTATTACGCACGGCGGTCCTGACCGAATCGCTCACCCTCAACTCGCCGAAGTCGTTGACCATGTTGCGCGCCGACATCTGGTACTCGCAGTACATCGTGTCGATCACGCCTTCAGAATTGCAGGCGAGGTAGTAACTGCCCACGGGCTTGGGAGTAAATGTCACGACCTTCGTAGGGTGTTCGGGCATGAACACCGGCGATGTGCCATATACCCCGGCATCGGTGTACACACTGGGAAGCACCGAATACAGGTTGGAGCGCTCGAAGATGTCGCGAAGGATGTTCTCGACCGCGTACAGCCACTGGCTGACAGCAGGAAACTCCATCATCTCAGGGTCTGGGGTGACCAGCTTGAACCACGGCATAGCCGGGTTCGTGGCTCCCGCGTGCATGCCGGCCCCGAGCGTGCGGGCGCAGAATCGCGGTTCAGGATCTACCAGCTTCTGGTTGCGCTTGCTGCCTCGATTGCTCTGCTGGTCCTTGTCGAGCCACCGTCCACGACGTGGGGTGAACCAGTCCTGCAACTCGCGCCAGTGGTCGTCCCACGAATCTCGAGCGGACTTCATATCCGCGAGCCTTCGCTTCGTGCGCCGATTGGCGGACTCAGCCTGCACAGCTGACGCGACGGCGCTCATGAGCCCAACAGCGCGGCAGGCGCGGTGCTGACAGGCTTGGCGAGGGAGCCCGCGTGGATGGTGCTTGCGACACCCTGTGCCAGTCTTGCGCGCCTGCGCTGGATGTCACGGGCTTGCATGGAGCCTGCCAGCGGATCGGTGTACGGGATCTGGGGCTGGTCCTCGGGCTTGTAGTACGTGTTGTCGTAGGCCCCAACGATCTGTCCGCCGAGGTCGTACTTGGCCGAGTCTTTCTTGCCAAGTAGCCAGGTATGCGGCATCGCTGCATTGGCGTGGCGGAACAGGCCTGCTGTGCTGGTGCCGCTGGCTGAATCTGCGCCAATCTGCGGCAGGCCGATAGACGCAAGTCCGGTGGACTTGAGTGCGTTCTTGGGTTTGATGCTGTCGCCCATTACATGCCTCGATTGAACACGTCGTAATCCGTTTTGCACTTGCCTGCCATCGACTGATTGATCAGGTGCTCGTAGCCCGCGAATCTGCGGTCCACATGCACGGGTTCCGCGAACGTGGTAAACAGCGCATCGGCGTAGTTCGGTGAACGGCCAAGGCGCTTCTTGACCTGGTCCTTGTCCTCGACGATGAGCTTGTCTCCCTTGAACGAGTACGTAGGCACAGTCAGCTCGCCGATCAGCTCGGGGACATTCGGCAGGCACCCGCCGTCCTTCACCCACTGGCAGCCTTCCCACCAGATTTCGGCACGCTTGTTGTAATACTTCGGGTCTGTTGCGCGACCAGCAAACTGCACGTCGAAGCAGGTGCGGCCCAGAGTGCCCAGCATGTCGATCCAGCCGGCGCCGTATCCGCCAGTGCCGTCCACAAAGCATGCATCCGCGTTCCATTCGGTCCACTTGCGCTGCACGAATCCCGCGCCGACTTCGGAATTCACGTTGCGCAAGGTCGTAGGCATGAATGCGGCCAAGCCCTGCCGAGGGAACATGACGCTCGGGTCGTCACCGAACCGTCCCACATCCACGCCAATGACGCGTGCGGCGTGCTGGTACTTGTCCAGCCCGATATGCCGGCCCATGGCGGCAGTGACTTCCTCGATGCCAAGCAACGACCTGAAGCCGGCGGGCGGGAACAGTCCCAAGATCGTCGCCATCACCCACGGATTGTCGCGGCCTTGGGTCGCGATCATCTCGCGCGCATGCTCAATGCTCACCCGAGGTGTGCGCTTGGAGTCGTCTGGATCTGCGGTAATGGTGATGATCTTCCACATCGCCGCGCCGTTCGTACACGAGTCGTAGAGCAGACCATCGGTGCTTGTTGGGTTTCCCGCCTGTGCGATCAGCGCGTCCAGCGGCATCCCCGTGAATATCTGCATTGCGGCCCGACCCACAGACACCGGCATGTCGCCGGTCTCATCCAGCAGGATGAACGGGAACTTGCTGTGCAGCCCAGACAATGCTCGGCCTATCGCCTCGGCGTCAGCATCCTTGGCGAAGGACCGTGCGGACAAAAACCACGTTTCTGGATGGTCGTTGGCGTAGATCCGTTCCTTGGTCCAGGTGAACGCGGCGGACAGGAACTTCGAACGGGTCTGCCACTTCGCACATTCCGCCCACAAGTTGTCCTTGAGGTTGTCACCGGTGCTCGATAGTGCTGCACCCTTGGGGTGCTCGCCCTTCGCGGCAAAGCATGCGAGGCGGTGCCAGCCGATCCACGCGAGCACCGCGGACTTGCCGGGGCCGGTGCAGGCTTTCATGCACAATCGGCGCTTGACGCTGTAATCGCCGCCTACTGCATTCAAGGCATCGATCTGCCACGCGTCAGGCTCAACCTCGAAGTTCTCGCGGACGAATGCGACGGGATCAAGGCGCCAGCGGCGGACACGCGCTACAGCGTCTTCAAGCTCGCTCATCCAGCACCACCCGCGCCCGCGATGATCTCCTCCAGCGTGATCTTGCCGCTGTGTTCATGCTCGACCTTGTCGCCGTATTTCTTCGGCTTCAGCTTGGCCGCGATCCACTTGCGAGTTTCAACGCGGAGCCGGCTGCGCTGGATGGCCTCGCCGTTCTCCCGCCAACCCTTGATTTCGCCCTCGCGGTCCTTCTCCTCCATCCAGTCATTGGTGCCGTCGTCCGCGATGTCGGTCATTTCGTCAACGAGCGCGTCAGCTGACTCCTGTTTCGCGCGCGTGTATTGCTCGCAGAATTCGGTATTCGTGCGCAGCCACCTGAATACGGTGCTCGCATCCGGCATGTCGTCAGCCATGCACACGGTACGCAGGCTCACGCCCTCTGCGAGCCGCTCACAGATTCGGTCAGCCAATTCCGGGGTGTAGTCGCTTGGTCGTCCAGCTGGCATAGCTGGTCGAAGAGTGTCAGTGCGTTAGCCTTTCAGAGTCTGAAAGATTGCAGGCTGGTTCACTGACCGCATTCAGCAGCGCCAATAGCCTTTCACCGCCTGAATGGCCCGGCTCCTGGGTGAGGTTGTTGGCTAGGTTGTACAGCGTACCCACGGGAATGCTGGTGGCTCTGTGCAGCTGGGGATAGCTCATGCCCCGTTCCCTGAGCTGCGCCATCACAGCCGCCCAGTCGATGCGCCCGGTCATCCCCGCCCCACAATCACGGCGACATAGACCAGAATCGCGGTAGAGATGCCGTAGATCAGCCTGATGGGCCAGCGGGGAGGGGCTTTGGTGCTACCCATGGGAGGGCTCCCGACATTCCGCAATGATCACGCCGAGCTTCTTGGCTCGTTCGGTATAGCCGATGACATCGAGGATATTCTCGCGCTCTGCATTCATCGTCTCGATAGCCAGCGCCAGCCGTGCGCGAAGGGCGTTCGTCCATTCACGCTCAATGCAAAGCCGTTCGCCGAGGCTGTAATACCTGTCGGTAATCGTTGATCGCTTCTCCGGCCACCTCGGCAGCCCCTCCACGCTCGCTTCGGTGCTCATCGGCTTCCCCTGAATTGCGCCCGCTTGCGCTGTTCCACAGAGCGATTCACCGACCGCATGGTGCGAGTGCTTTGATTAGTTCCGCATGCCGCCTCGATCAGCGCGGCCATCAGTTCGCGGCGTTTCTGCTTGCGTGTGGTGCTCATGGCGCGGACCTCGCCGGTGATGCTTCCTCGATCGCGTTCTCAACAAACTGTGCCAGCTTCATTCCGCGACCCATCTTGCACATGTCCAGCGGTGAGGTGTTGCCAAGCATTGGGTTTTGCGTCGTGAACCATGCGCGTAGCAGATCCACGTTGTTGTTGGGGCGCGCCTCAGCTCCGTTACGCGAGCGCGCAGCAGCTCCACACATCTGGACATGGCATGCCTTGTTGCGCCATCGATGATATGGAAGCTCTCGCCTTCCATGATCGATAGACCACAGCAACTGCATCTGGCGACAGGGCTGCAATCCACGCCATCGGGGGGAGGGGCGGTCAAGGCGATGTCCTCGCGGTGTCAGGTTCTGTTCCGTCCATCATGTGTAGGTACGGCCGCTTCGGCGACTTCTTGAGCATGCGAAGCTCGCGACGCTGCTCGGCAATCTTGCGTTCCAGATTTCTGCGCTCATGCTGGAAGTTCATTGACTGGTTCGAGTTCTCGCAGATGAGCTTGAACACCGCCTGCCCCAGCAGCTGGTAATCGGGTTCGATCTGACCGAGAACCATTCGTGACGCTTGCGACCGCCAGTCTCCGGGCAGCACATAATTGCCAGTCCTGTCCAAGGTAATTCGG
>Ga0070682_100000687_pt1 | contig 20450 bp, 12 predicted proteins | sample KBSC63LmetaG_FD_64668 | JGI IMG/M metagenome (GOLD analysis project Ga0070682, IMG submission 64668) | Corn rhizosphere microbial communities from Kellogg Biological Station, Michigan, USA - KBS C6-3L metaG | ecosystem: Host-associated > Plants > Roots > Rhizosphere | place: USA: Michigan...
AGCGGTGACAAGTCACCGCACTCCAAAAAGGTATGCGCGCGCTTCGAGTAGTGCTTCTTTAACGCGGTGAAGCCGGCGGTAATCTTGAAACTCGAAAACGGCCGCTACATCTATCAGGAAACTATTCAACCCGAAACGCCTAAATAGCCTTTGGAGTGCTGTGACTTGTCACCGCTTTTGGAGGCTGCGACCTGTCGCAGTCGACGGTAAGTTAAATCTCAAGTAGGGAGCGTCGCCGAGAAGAGAAAGCGGTGACAAGTCACCGCACTCCAAAAAGGTATGCGCGCGCTTCGAGTAGTGCTTCTTTAACGCGGTCTGGCGCCGTTCCTCCGCTAGCCATTTTCGCCGCCAGAGTTTGTTCCAGCGTGAGTGACTCAAAAACATCGGCTTCAATTCTGTTCGAGAAGGATCGAAGTTCATCGAGCGAGAGTGCGTTCAACTCCACCTTTTTCTCAAGGGCACTCACCACGATCTTTCCCACCAGTTCGTGTGCTTCGCGGAAGGGTGTTCCTTTGCGGACCAGGTAATCGGCGAGCTCGGTTGCGTTCATCATGCCTTCTGAGGCGACGGCACGCATGCGTTCTCCATTGAGGTCGATGTTTGCCAGGACGATGCTCGAGATTTCAAGACACGCGGCCGTGGTATCAAACGCTTCGAAAACCGCTTCTTTGTCTTCCTGCATGTCTTTGTTGTAGGCGAGCGGCAAGCCCTTCAACATCGATAGCAAAGAGACGACGTCGCCAAAAACGCGTCCTGCCTTGCCGCGCACTAGTTCCATCGAATCAGGATTTTTCTTCTGCGGCATCAGGCTCGAACCCGTGGCCACGGCGTCGCTCAAAATAAAGAATCCGAATTCGGAGCTTGAATAAAGAATAATTTCTTCCGCTAATCGCGACAGATGAACCATCACGATTGCGCAAGCGCCGGCAAACTCGACGCAGAAATCGCGATCGCTGACAGCATCCACGCTGTTTCTTGAAACGCCCGCGAAGCCCAGTTCGCGAGCAACAGCTTCGCGGTCGATCGGGAACGACGTGCCGGCCAAAGCTGCCGATCCAAGTGGTAACACGTTCACGCGTTCGCGAATTTCGCCAAGCCGCTCCCGGTCGCGTCTCAACATTTCAAAATAGGCGAGACACCAGTGCGCGAAGACGAGCGGCTGGGCGCGCTGCAGATGAGTGTAACCGGGCATTACGGCGTCTGCGTTCTGTTCCGCAAAATTCAACAGCGCTTCCTGCGTCGCACGCAAACGATTGCCGAGCTCACCGATCGCTTCCCTAACCCATAGGCGCAAATCCGTCGCCACCTGATCATTGCGGCTGCGTCCCGTGTGAAGTTTACGGCCGACGTCGCCGGCAATCGCGACTAGCCGAGCTTCAACAAACGAATGCACATCCTCTGCTTCAAGCTCGTCGAAATAGTCGGTGCCCGCCTGCCCGCGCTCCCTGATTGCGTTCAGTGCTTCAATAATTTGCTTGCCTTCCGCGTCGGGAATGACGCCGGCTGATACGAGTGCAGCGCAGTGCGCGAGGCTCGCGCGAATGTCCACGTCAAACAATCGTCGATCGAAGGAAAAGGAATTATTGAATTTGGTAAAGGAAGGATCGGGCTCGCGCGTAAATCTGCCGCCCCACAGGTTTTGGCTCTTGTTCATTAGCTTCGCTTCAGAGGTCCAACGCGTGATCCGCTTAAAAAGGTGGACTCAATTTAGCCTGTGTCCTAATTGAATTCTCTGTGTCGCCTCAGTGTCCTCTGTGCCTCCGTGGTTGATCGCATTGTCGCCAGTTCATTCACCACAGAGGCACAGAGCGCACAGAGGTTTCACAGAGGAAACTGAAATTACGACACTACCCAATTTACCCCGCGCGGCAGACTTAGGAAAGGCCCAGGTTTTATCTTTTAATCATCGTCGCCAGCATTGTCGCAACCAGCTTTGGTTCTTCGCCTGTCCACGCAAATACGTCACACCGTGCAACCGTCAGAGTCTGGCCCGCTTTCACGACCCGTCCTTCGGCTACAAATCGTTCGCCGGCCGCCGGACGCAAAAGGTTCACCTTGAATTCAACACTCAACACTTCCGAGCCGTCAGGCATGAGCGTATAAGCCGCGTAACCGCAGGCGCTGTCGGCAATCGTGGTAATGATGCCCGCGTGCACGTAGCCGCCCTGCTGCGTAAGATCCTCGCGAAAAGGAAGTGCGACATCAACCGCGCCGGGCCCGACTCGCTCCAGACCGGCGCCAATCAAATTCATGATTTGTTGCCGTGCAAAACTGGCGCGCACCGTTCTCTCATATTCAGGATTTTGCGGAACGAGTGAGCTCATCGAAATCTTTCGAACTACGTCTCAGGGATTATGCGATTCAACGGTTAGCATTTACTATTTACCAACAGAATGCCACTCGAGCTCATTCTAACCTTCCTGTTGCTAATCGGGTTGTCGCTGCTGGCGACGGTCGATATGGCTTTCGGGCAGTTAAGCGACGTCGGCTTGCGCCGCCTTATTTCCGAAGCGGAAGAACGCGAGAAGCTACGATCGTCAGCCTTCCTTAAGCAAGTGCTGGAGAACCGCCCACGGTTCAGCTTTGCTATCTCTGCGACCATTCAGATTCTCCTGGTTGCTATCGCCGTGCTCGTCACCTCGATTTCCTTGACGTTGTTTCAGCAGGATCGTTTTGTTTTAGTGGGCTTGCTGGCAGGTCTGGTGCTCGCCGGTATCTTTCGCCAACTGATTCCATTGTTCACTGCGACGCGCGATCCGGAAGCCACCTTGTTGTTTTTGTTACCGGTCATCCGACCGCTCTTGCCGTTGATGGCCTTTGCCGCCGATCCGTTTCACCGTCTATTCGATCGATCGCATCGCAAGGAACAGGAACTCGAGGATGGTGATGCCGAAGACGAGCCCGATACTGGAGACGACATCCAGGCGCTAATCGACGTGGGCGAGGCTGAAGGAATTCTTGAAGAAGAAGAAGGCCAACTCATCCATTCGATCCTGGAGTTTGGCGACACGCGCGTTAACGAGGTGATGACGCCGCGACCCGATATCGTCGCCGTGGCGGCCGACGCTTCGGTACGCGAGGCGCGCGACGTGATGATCGAATCGAAGTATTCGCGCCTGCCGGTTTATCGCGAACAAATTGACAACGTCGAAGGTCTGATCTACGTGCGCGACCTGCTGCAGCGTTGGGCGGAAGGCAATGAAGACGGGCCAATCGCACCGCTCGTCAGGCCCGTCTATTTCATTCCGGAAACCAAACCCGTTGCCGATTTGCTCGAGGAGATGCAAAAGGCGAATGTGCAATTGTCGATGGTGATCGACGAGTACGGCGGCGTCTCAGGGCTGGTTACTGTCGAAGACATTCTCGAAGAAATTGTCGGCGAGATTGAAGACGAGGACATTGCAGGCGAAGAGTTGAACGAAATAGTGGCGCAGGACGATGGCTGCTACGAGGTGCTCGGCTCGACTGAAATCGGCAAGATCGAACGTCTGTTTGACATGGAGATCGAAGCCGACGATTTCACGACCATCGCCGGGCTGGTCATTAATGAGTCAGGCAAAGTACCAGAACCCGGCGAACGACTTACTTTCCGCGGTCTTGAGCTCGAGGTTTTAGAAGCAGATGAACGACGCATCGGCCGGCTGCGCGTGAAGCGTGCGAACGGGGACAACTCGAACGGCGATAAGGCGCAGACTTAACAATCAGAGGTGACCTTCAGACAATGGCAAAGCGAACGAGCAAGTTTTTACAGGGACGAAGAATTGATCCGACGCCGATAACGGCTAACACCACGGTTGCCGAACTCGTCGATGAATCGTTTCGCGCTTACAACGGCGCGCGCCTGCGCGAAGCCTGCCAGTTGTTCACGACAAAAATGCTTGAGCCCGAGGTGACCATCGGGATGTCAATCACCGGCGCGCTTACGCCCGCGGGCCTCGGCATGTCGGCACTGATTCCTCTAATTAAGGCCGGCTTTGTTGATTGGATAATTTCGACCGGCGCCAACCTGTATCACGATACCCACTTCGGCATCGGCCTGGTCATGCGCGAGGGCAGTTCACAAATTTCCGACATCGTGTTGCGTGAGGAAGAGGTGGTTCGCATCTACGACATCTTCTTCGACTATTCCGTTTTGCTCGACACCGACGCGTTCTTTCGCAAGATCATTACCGGCAAAGAATTTCAAAAGACAATGTCCACCGCCGAGTTTCATTACCTCGCCGGCCGTTACGTACATGAGCGGGAACGCCAACTTGGTTTGAAAGACAAGTCGTTACTGGCGGTCGCTTACGAGTATGGCGTGCCGATATATACCTCGTCCCCGGGCGATTCGTCGATCGGAATGAACGTCGCCGCCAAAGCTTTACAGGGAAACAAGCTCGCCTACGATCCGTCGCTGGACGTTAACGAGACCGCCGCAATCGTGTTGGCGGCAAAGCGCAACTCGTCTAACCCCAGGAAGAAAGGGGCGAAGCGAGTGCCGGGACGCTCGGCTTGTTTCATTCTCGGCGGCGGCTCACCGAAAAACTTCCTGCTACAGACCGAACCGCAAATTCAGGAAGTGTTGGGAATTGACGAACGAGGGCACGATTATTTTCTGCAAGTGACCGACGCACGCCCCGATACCGGTGGTTTGTCAGGCGCGACGCCGGGCGAAGCGGTTTCGTGGGGCAAGGTAGATCCCGATCGTTTGCCTGACGCGGTAGTCTGTTATGTTGATTCGACCGTAGCGTTGCCGATCATTACCGCGTACGCGCTGGCGCGTCATGAGCCGCGCGAACCGAAGCGGCTGTATGATCGGCGTGAAGAGTTTATGGAATTACTGCAGCAGGAATACAAGAAATCCAAGCGTCGCTGAAGAAGCAGTTTTTTGGAGCGCGGTTATAGGAAACGCGAGCGGCGGAACGGTCGTGATTTTGGAGTGCGGTGACCTGTCACCGCTTTCGCAGGCTGCGACCTGTCGCAGCCGATGGCGGCTAAATATCGAGCAGCGAGCGCGGCGACAGGTCGCCGCGAATAGAAAGCGGTGACAGGTCACCGCACTCCAAAAGTCTTGCGCTTACCGAAACGTACATGCCATTAAGATCAACAACAGTCACGAAGCCGCTTAAATACGACTGCGACAAGTGCGTCGCCTATTGCTGCTCGATCTACGATCGCGTGCAGGTGACACCGCGCGATGTCCGGCGCCTGGCCTCGCATTTCCGTGTGACATCGGAAGTTGCAACCGAGCGATTTACCAAAGTCTATAACGATGAGCGTATCCTGCGGCGTAAAGCCGATCGGTTGTTTGGACAAGCCTGCATGTTCCTGGATCAGGAGACGCGTAAGTGCACGATTTATAATGCCCGACCGTCCACCTGTCGCGAGTTTCCCACTACGACGCGTTGCGCCTATTTCGACTTGATCGAGTTTGAACGCGAACAGCAGGACGATCCGGATGTAATCCCACTCGTTAAGATTACATTCAAGGAGAATGATCGATAGTAGTCCCTTACGTTGTAACGCAAACTGTTAGTTTGCGTTGATTCGATCGCGTTCAACGCCCTCCGCAAACTAACAGTTTGCGTTACAAAACCAAATCAGGATACGTGATCGATTGAACGCTACTTGAGGTAAGAAGCTGAACGGCTCTGGAAAGTAATTCTATGCAAACGCTACTGGCAAATAAGATTACATTCAAGGAGAATGATCGATAGTAGTCCGCCTAAGTTGTAACGCAAACTGTTACTTTGCGTTGATTCGATCGCGTTCAACGCCCTCCGCAAACTAACAGTTTGCGTTACAAAACCAAATCAGGACATTACGTGATCGATTGAACGCTACTTGAGGTAAGAAGCTGAACGGCTCGGGAAAGTAATTCCATGCAAACGCTACTGGCGAATCTGATTGGCAAGAAGGTTGACGTTTACTGCGGCGGCGCCTCGAGCCTGCGCGGTGAAGTTTTGCGCGTCGAGGACGGCGTGCTTCACCTGCGCGATACCGACAGCAAAACGTGTTACGTCGCGATCGACAAGATCCTCGTGATTTGGGAAGCACGAGACGAGGAACATCGCGCCGGCTTTGTACCCGCACCGGCCCCTGAGAAATAACCGTCGTCCTAACCCGAACGGCGCATCGAAGATGCGCAGAGAGGGTAGCCCGGGGTGAAACCTCTGGACCACGCGCCGATTATGATTCCGCGCACTGAAGGTGCGCGACGCCTGTGCGCGCCTCCAGTGCGCAGGATATTGCCTGTTGCGTGCTCCACGATTACGTTCTTCCACAAAGAACCTTGTATTAATCTCCACACTCGCGACTTGATTCCTGATTGACTCCTCACTTCAGGCAGCATAGGATTCGCATCCTCAACGATCACCGCGTCCTCAACGATCACCCTTTCCTAACCTGCGAGGTACAACAGGGAGATTCCTCAAATGAAAACCCTCAAATTGTTTTTCGTGCTGTCTGTTCTATTCGGCGGCTTACTACTCAACACACAACGCGCTACCGCGCAAACAGAAGCAGAGTTTGAAGCGGAATATAACCAATACGCTTCGAACCATACTCCCAATCAGGCGTATGAGTATTTTCTTAGTCGGGTTGGCGGCCTAACAACTCAGGCGACCATTGAAAGTGAAGTCGAAATGGCGGCTGTCGGTGCAGCTTTCAATTTCACTTTGGGACAATGCACCTATGCGCAGGATACTCAGATTTGTAGAAACACCTACTTCGCGAGAATAACGCAATTAGCCGGTGAGTCAGCTGTGTTAGGCGCCGCCTGTGTCGCTTTGGGATTTACCCCCGCTGGAGTTTGGGGCGCTGGGCTTTGCTTGGCCGCAGTTTCGGTTCGGCACACAACAGAGCTTAGCAAGGCAAGCACAGATCTGCGGAACTGCTTTATCCAAGCGGGACTGAAATGCCAACTGAGCACCGGCGGCGGTAGCGGGTTCGGCCCATGCTTTTCGCCGCCTTCATTTGATGGAATTGTATTTGAAGTTTCCTGTGCCTCGCCGATTCTGATTGACGTTGCGGGCAACGGCTTTTCGTTAACAAATGCTGCCGAAGGAGTTGCGTTTGATTTGGATTCAGACGGTCCTGCTGAGCATCTTTCATGGACTTCTATGGGCTCTGATGATGCTTGGCTTGCGCTCGACCGGAACGGCAACGGCATCATAGATAATGGTCGAGAACTCTTCGGCAATTACACGGATCAGCGTGAGCCGCCGGTAGGGGCATTAAGAAACGGGTTCATCGCCTTGGCAGAGTTCGACAAGCCGGTATGGCTTGGGGATGGCGACGGGCGAATAACGAAAACCGATGGTGTCTTTTCCTTGTTGCGGCTGTGGCAGGACGCAAACCACAATGGCGTTTCGGAGCCGTCTGAACTGCGCACCTTGCCCGAGGTTGGCCTCAACGAATTACAGTTAGACTACAAGGAATCGAAACGGACAGATCAATACGGCAACCACTTCCGTTTTCGCGCGAAGGTCAAGGACACACACGATGCACAACTTGGTCGGTGGGCCTGGGATGTGTTCTTGGGAAGGAGGTAGAAATGCCGAAAGCTACACCAACCCAACTCTTGTTCCTCCTGATTATTTTTGTGATTGGCATAACCGTATCAACGCTATGGGCCGCGTACGACCCTGACTCGAATGGCTACGTCTGTGCGGGCATAGTTCCCGTAGCTTTGATATTGGTAGCTACTTTCTTTATGGCGAGAAAGAAAGCAACTTGAGAGCCCTGCCGGGCGCACAGGCGTCCGAGTGCGCACGTAGACCGATTGGGCCTCAAGTTAGACTTAGACTACAAGAGATCGAAAAGACTGAGGTCTACGGCAATGAGTTCCGATACCGCGCAAAGGTCGCGGACGCACACGACGCCCAACTCGGTCGCTGGGCTTGGGACGTATTCTTGTTGAGGAGATGATATGAGGAAAGTTACACCTACCGAAGTTCTTGTACCGTTTGCCGTGTGTGTGGCCGGCGGTGTCGCAATGACACTCGTAGCTTCGCGCTACCCTGACTCTAAAGGCTACACTTATGTTTTTGCGCTTACCATAGCTCTGCTATTTATAACGGCTTTCTTTATGGCGAGAAAGAAACCAACTTGAGTGCGCTTGCGCACAAATGAAAATGCCGGCGCACCTCAAAGAGCGCCGGCATTTTACGTTAACGCGAACTCAGCTGAATCAGTTGCCCGATACGGGAGCAACAGCCGCCGGAGCGACAGGAACCGGCACTTTACGGAAGCCATCGATGCGAGACGTCCAGTAATCGTTGAACGGCGAATAGACAACGCCGTGATGACGCGAAGCGTGATAGAAGCCATGTTCGTCGGCAACGATGCCGATGTGAGCGAGATTACTGAAGAAGACGAGCGTGCCGAACTGGTATTGCTCCCCAGCAGCAGGGGCTTCAAACCGGCTCCATAACGTGCGCGCACTCGCGCGCTCGAAATCGATGCCCACGGACTTGAAGGTGCTCCAGACAAATCCTGAACAATCAAAGGCGTATGGTCCGGTCGCTCCCCAGGAGTAAGGCGAACCCAGCTTCTGGTCGATCGCTGCCGTCATCAGGCTGCGAAACTGAAGTGCACCTCCACCCAATACCGTCGTCAAAGGCTTCGACGCTTTGATGTCCTCAGCCGAGGCTAGCGAGACGATCACCGGATCGTCGTTAACTGCGGCTGCTGCGCCAGGCGTCGGATTGCTTTTGGTGACAGGTGTGTAAGTCTTCAGAACGAGACGAACGCGACTATCGCTCGTTTGCGCTGCGACCGAAAGGGGAAGCACGAGGGCAAAGCAAGCCGCTAGCGCATAGGGGAACAGTTTTTTCGACAAAGGGGAACTTTCTCCTTAAACTCCGTAAATTTTATCGGGCCTTGATTCCTGTGGGAGGGGCACTACTGAAGGCAAAGGCAGTCTAGCGGCTGATTTCGACAGGAACAAGACGCAATGTGACTGTTTCGTGACGAATCACACGTGCGCCACTCCGAACGAATCAAAAGAGTCCACGCGAATCTTATTTTGTTATCTGGTTTTACAGTGCAACGCGCGTGTCTGAAAAAACTTTCAGTCAATGTGAAGTCGCGTCAGCTATGTTTCGTGACATTTCGATAGAGATGGATCACGAAAAGAAATGTTAGGGCGAGCGTCATTGGGGCAATGCTCCTCCGGTTTTTCGGTTGTGAAAAAGAAAACCGTCAATCAGGAGCAGCTTCCGCTCTCATCACTTATTTGTGACTAACCGCCGTGTGAGGCAGCGTGATAATTGAGACCGACAGTAATTATTTTTTGCAGCACTTGATCGTAAGGCACGCCACTATGCGCGGCCGAGTCGGCAAAGTCTTCGCCGGCCGCTATCTGAGGATTGGGATTCGCTTCAAGCAAATAAAACTGGCCGTCTTCAGTGAGACGATAATCAAGCCGCGCGTAACCGCTGAGAAACAGGTAGCGATAGATTCGTTTCGATAAGCGCTCGAGGACCTTGTGTTGTTCCGGCGTCAACTCCGCCGCCCGAGTCTTCACGCCAACCTTCTCCTGATAGGCCGGGTCCCATTTAACTTTCAACGTGGCAATATTCTCAGAACCCTCCGGAAGTTTTTCCATCACCAGTTCCCAGGGTGCATACGTCTGAATGTTCTGGTTTCCGATCACGCCGACATAAATCTCACGGCCCTTGATGTACTGTTCGGCGATCGCCGTCGTCTTATTTTGCCGATGGATGAACTCGACCCGCTGCGTGAGCTTTTCGTCGTCGTGTACGATCGAGGCCTGCGCAATACCCACCGAACCTTCCTCGCTAATCGACTTGACGAGCAGTGGAAACTTCAAGCGCTTAGGACGCCTGACTTTTCGATTGATCGGAAATACCGCGAAGTTCGGCACCTGCAGCCGGTGATAAGCCAAAATCATCTTCGTGAGCGCTTTATCGTGAGCCAGCGTTAGGCCGCGCGGGTTGCAGCCCGTGTAGGCTTGCCGCATTAACTCGAGATAACTGACGACGTGCTGGTCGTACAACGGATATCCGTGAAACTCTTCGAGAAGGTTGAATGCAATGTGCGGCTTGTGCTCCATCAAGGCATCGCCGATCACGTTCAATTGATTGTAGAGACCGATGGGATAAACGTCGTGGCCCATCTTCTTCAGCGTCGAGGTCACGTCGTATTCAGTTTTAACTTCGGCTTTCTCTTTGTCACTGAGGCCGTCGAGTGTGTCAGGCGGCACGAGGTCCTGATGCACCAGAACAATTATGCGTAGCTTTTTTTTCGGTTCGAAAGTCATCAGGACGTTTGTGGACTACTAAAGCGCGACGCGATGATAACCCGAATGCAGCACGTTCATTACCTGAACTGTCAGAACAATCATCACCCGGCGACGCGCTTCCCTGACCGGGGTTGCCACGCGCAACTTCAAATCCTTGCAGCGGTCGATCATGTTTTCGAGCACATGATCGATGGTGTACTGGTGGACACCCGTGCCTTCAGCGACAATTTGCCGCACCTCTCGGCGCACTGAGCGCAGAAAACTCGCCGCACTGGGCCGCGCCTGGTGACGCGGATCGTCTGAAAAGATGCGTAGCAAGTCGCGGTCGTAAACCGCCGGCCAATCAAAGTTGTACTTTTCGCGCTTGCGTCGATAGTGTTCGCGTAACGTGGTCCGCAGTTCCGAGATCGGCTCCACCTTCGTGCGCGTGCGGTTGCGTGGTTTCGTTCCCGCCAAATCTTCCATCACGCCATCGATGTACTCCAGCTTTTTCAGCGCGGGCCAACCTTTGTAACGACGACGCCAGCGCGAGCGCGGGGTCAACCAAACGGCAAAGGTTTCGGCGAAGTCTTCAGCGGGATGCGCTTGTGCGTACCAGGCCGGCAGGTGCAGCACGAACTTGCGGCTGCGCGGCTTCGGTTTGTAAAAATCCGGATAGCGCTGTGCGAACGATCCGAAGTGTTCACGCCATTGCCGTTTGAAATGGAGGCGAAAGGCCGTGTCGAGGGCATGGCCCGCTTCATGACGCAGGATGCGCAAACACTCGGTGTCGGTGCCCCCTTCGACTTCGAGCATTTGTTTGCGCTCAAGCTGCATGAGCCGCGGGTGCGCGAGGTAAAACGGGATAGCAATGCCGGGAACGCCGTCTGGCGAGAACCATTCTTCAGCTAACCAAACGTGGGGCTTGAAACGAATGCCGCGATCGTTGAGCTCGCTGTAGAGCCGAATGATGTGAGGCTCAAGAAAAGAGCCCTTGATCTTCAGTGTGAGATCGCAGATGCGGAGGTCGAGCAGGTGTTCGTCGGTCAAACGATGCCAGGGAAATCGGTAGCTCAATTCGCGACCTCCCCGATCGGCAGCGCCCTCGAATGGTCCTCTGTCAGGCTCAAACCGTGTAAATTAGGCCGGAAATCGCAGAAAATGGCGGACGGCATTCGCGCTGGAATACACTCGGATCTGTTTAGGATAGCGGAGCGGGCTCATTGTAGCGGCCTTCGAATAGATGCGCTACCAGGAGACCTCCTGTTTGGAGTATCGCCTTTAGGCGGGCTCTTTGGTTTGCTTTAACTACCCGCCTAAAGGCGGTACTCCAAACAAGCCCGCAGCGCCGTCGTAAGACACGGTCTACGCCCCGGGCATGACGCCCGTCTTCAGATACGATGAGGGACAAAGCTTTTCGACAGGACACTCCTCGCAGAGAGGGCTGCGCGCTTTGCAGATCGCGCGTCCGTGAGCGATGAAAAGGTGCGGAAAGATTACCCAATCCTTTTTGGCAACAATCGGGATCAAATCCTGTTCAATTTTTTCCGCAGTCTTTTGTTGCGAAAAATCGAGTCGATGCGAAAGACGCGTAACGTGTGTGTCCACGACTACGCCCGCGTGAATATCGAAAGCGTTTCCGAGAACTACGTTCGCGGTTTTTCGCGCCACACCCGGCAGCTCCAACAGTTCATCCATCGTCTGCGGCACTTCCCCGCTGTATTCCTCTTTCAACATCTTCGCCGTGCCTTGAATCGAAGTCGCCTTGTTACGAAAGAAGCCGGTGGTACGAATGTCCTGCTGCAATTCTTTCGGTGAGACGTTGAGGTAATCTTCTGGCTTGCGATACTTGCGAAACAGATCCTGCGTTACGAGGTTGACGCGCGCGTCCGTGCACTGTGCTGAGAGGATCGTCGCGATCAATAACTCGAAAGCGTTTGAGTGATTCAACGAGCACTTCGCGTCTGGGTACGCGCGTTTGAGGCGAGCGATCACTTTGCGTACGCGAGCTTTTAAGGCTGTGATGTCTTCCGGCATTGTTGGTACCAGTTCAGTGTGTCGACCGGGGCGCGTTAGGCTGGGAGCGCAGGCATCCTGCCTGCCTCAACGTGCGTGATCGCGTACGCAGCGGGCAAGCTGCCTGCGCTCCCAGCTGACGTTGCGCTCCCAGCTAAACTTGCGCTTCCAGCCTAAACGCGAATTTTATCTAAGAGTCATTTGCGTCCGTGTGCAATCTTCGCTGCCTCCGGCAAACCTCGCAAGCGCAACATCGCCAGCACGCCGAACACCGGCCCAGGCGCCAGCGCCACGAAAGCGTAACGCCATCCCACCGCTTTAACTAAATAAGGTATTAACTCTATCGAGACAGTCGTCAATAAAAATCCGACGCAGGTTTGCATGGTCAACGCGGTGCCAACGTAGCGCGGATCCCCAAGCTCGGTAACGCAGGCGGAAAACTGGGCTGAGTCTGCCACGACGGATGCACCCCAAACGGCGGCGACGATTAACAACAGAATAGGATTTCCTCCAAACAGAAAACCAATCAGCAGACAACAACTGCCGCTGATGGCCATGGCCCAGGAAGTGACCACGGTACGTCCGATCCGATCCGCCAACAAACCGGCAGCCACGCAACCCAACGCTCCGCAACCAATCACCAGGAACGACGCGAGCTCTGCAAACACCGGCGACTCTTTAGACGATAACAGGCTGGCGCGAATCATCACCGGAATCCATAGCCACATCGCGTAAAGCTCCCACATGTGACCAAAGTAGCCGAAACTCGCCAGCCGCACGCCGCGGTTTTTGAAAACCGTCGCGGCTTTCTTCCAATCAAACTTTGCCGCCGGCAGGGCGTGCGGGCCGTCATCAACAAACAGCAGAACAATTAGTCCCCCCAGGATCGCGAGCAGCGAAATGAAGAGGATGTTTTGTCGCCAGTTTGCACTGCCCAGGCCGTTAACGAGATACGGCGAGGCTTTGCCGAGCGTCAGTGCGCCGACCAGCACACCGAGCGCCATTCCACGCGAAGTGCGAAACCAACTCGCCATGATTTTCATGCCCGGCGGGTAAACGCCCGCCAGAAACAGTCCCGTCAGAAAGCGCAGGGCGATCGCACTCGCCGGGCCATGTGAGTAAGCACCGAGGGCAGCATTCGCCAGTGCGCCGGCGAGTGCCGACGCCGCGAAGAGATGACGAACGCTGATGACGTCGGGCAAATTCAAAAAAGCGCTGAGCAAGGTGCCGCAGACAAAACCGAGTTGCACTGCGATCGTCAACCAGCCGGCAGTGGCTTCGCTCAAAGCCCACTCGGCACGCAAAGCGGGCACTACGGCAGAAGCGCTGAACCAGAGAGACATTCCGAAAAGTTCGGCGAGCGACAGCAGCACGAGCGTGCGCCAGCGTCCGGGCGTGGCGTCATTTGTGATCAGTGGGGTATCTCGATTCATCGGCGGCGCAGAATACTACCGCACTGGGACCGCAGGCGTCCCGCCCACAATGCGCCGTAAGGCGCGAAGAATTTTCGCGCTGCGCGCTCATTGCGGGCGAGACGCCCGCGGTCCCAGTGAATCGACGTCTTCCTGTCTGTTCGCGGTGCGCGCTCATTGCGGGCGAGACGCCCGCGGTCCCAGTGAATCGACGTCTTCCTGTCTGTGCGCTGTTCACTCGGCGCCGGAACGCCCGCGGTCCCAGTGAATCATGTTATTCTGATCGCATTCGCACATAAGAAGTTTTTAGTTTGCCGCGCTCTGAAGCCCCCAACTGGTAACAACGTGGCGGTTTCTTTATCGCCGTCACGATTCACACGAAAGCTGGCACTACTCAAAGTATGAGTGAGTTTTTTGGTTCGCTCTCGGAATCGTTTGGCTCATCCGATTATGCCGATGAGCAACCTGTAAGGGCTGAGCTGTTCAGCGTCGAACGGCTCGAGCAGTACGCAAAGGCGCTTGCGGCTGAGCAAAAAACCGTCAGAAAAAAAGGGCGCGCGCAGCTGTTGCCCCGCCTCGAAGACAATGGGCGCAAGCTCATCGCGGCCTATCACATGCTCGTCGAAGCGATCCGATCAGGCCGCGCGATCTCACCGGCGGCTGAATGGCTCATCGATAACTTTCATATCGTCGAAGAACAACTGCGGGAAATCCGCGAAGACCTTCCCAAGAGTTATTACCACGAATTGCCAAAGCTCGCCGGTGGCGACCTGAAAGACTACCCGCGCATTTACGCGGTCACACTCGCCCTGATCGCGCACACTGACTGCCGCCTCGATACCAACACCCTGCGCCGCTTCATTGCCGCGTATCAAACCGTGGCGCCGCTTTCGATCGGTGAGTTATGGGCCGTAGCGATCACGCTGCGCCTCGCGCTCGTGGAAAACTTGCGCCGCCTGGCTGTCGTGATCTGGCGCGCGCGCGAGGAACGCGAGCAGGCTGACAAGCTTGCCGACCGCTTGCTCGAAACAGCTTCGCGACGACCCGACACGCTCGTCAGTATCGTCACTGAGCGTTTTGGCAAGCGCGAGCAAATTCCGCGGTCGTTCGTAGTCCAACTCACCCAACGCCTTCGTGAACAGGATCCCGCTGTGATGCCGGTTACGGACTGGCTGGAAAAACGGCTCGCGGGTCAGGGCACCAGCGTCGAGCAGGTCGTCCATCACGAACACCAACGTCAGGCGGCGATGCAGGTGACGGTGGGCAACGTCATCACCAGCATGCGGCTGCTGTCGACGCTCGATTGGCGTGACTTCTTCGAGAGTGTCAGTCTGATCGAGCCGCTGTTGGCTGCCGATCCGGCAGGCGCGTACTCGCAAATGGAATTCGCCACGCGCGACCGTTACCGTCACGTCATCGAGCGCATCAGCAAACGCACGCTAGCTGAGGAACTCGAAATCGCGCGCACCGCCGTCGAGCTCGCTCGCGAAGCACTTACGAAGAGTGCTGCCGTTGCAAGCGACACCGAAAGTCCCGAGCGTTACCTGAATCAGCCGCGCGAAGCGCATGTCGGTTACTACCTGGTTGACGACGGGCTCGCGCAACTCGAAAAAAACTTTTCTTATCGTCCCAAACCAATCGAACGATTTCGCCGCTTTGTTCTGAACCACGCCACCGCGGCCTACCTCGGCTCGGTCGCCCTGGTAACGCTGCTGTTCATTGTCCTCTTGTTGTTTGGCCTGGATGCCGCTACCGCTTTCCCGCTGCGTGGCTCAGCAACGGGATGGCTACTCATTGCCGCTACCGTTGTGTTGGGGCTCGTTCCCGCCCTTGATCTCGCGTTGAGCATTTTAAATTGGGACGTGACCCACCTGTTCCCGCCGCGTTTGGTACCGCGAATAGACACGTCCAGCGGCATTCCGGAGTCAGCCTGCACGATGGTTGTCGTGCCGACAATTTTCTCGAACGAGTCGCAGGTGAATGCCCTCGTCGAACGACTCGAAGTTCACTTCCTCGCGAACCAGGATGACAACATCTATTTCGCACTGCTCAGTGACTTTGCAGACGCCGACGCCGAAGTGTCCGATGAGGACAATCGCGTGCTGGAACTGGCGCGCGCCGCTATCGCTACGCTCAACGACCGGCACAGCAAACAAGAGCAACCGCGCTTTCACTTGTTCCACCGCCGCCGGCAATGGAACAAAGGCGAGGGCCACTGGCTCGGCTGGGAACGCAAACGAGGAAAGCTCGAGGAATTCAATCGGCTGCTGCGCGGTGCGACAGATACGAGTTTCATACTGAAGACTGCTGATGATTCCCTGCTGCGGCGCGTTCAGTATGTGATCACGCTGGACACTGACACGCAACTCCCGCGCGACGTGGCGCGCAAGCTTGTCGGCGCCGCGGTGCACCCGCTGAACCGGCCGAAGCTCGATCCCGCAACCAACATGGTGAAGCAGGGGTATGGCATCGTTCAGCCGCGCGTCAGCATTTCCCTCGTCAGCGCCTCACGTTCAACCTTCGCGCGAATCTTTTCCGGGAACACCGGCATCGATCCTTATACGACTGCTGTTTCCGACGTTTATCAGGATTTGTTTTGCGAAGGCAGCTTCACCGGCAAAGGTCTGTATCACGTCGATGCCTTTCAAGCAGCGCTCTCGGATCGTGTGCCGGAACAGTCGCTTCTAAGTCATGATTTATTCGAGTCGTTGTTCGCGCGCGCGGCGCTGGCAACGGATATCGAGTTGCTCGACGACTATCCCGCGTCCTACGAAGCTTACGCAAAAAGGCAGCACCGCTGGACGCGCGGCGACTGGCAAATTGCACGTTGGCTTTTGCCCACCGTACCAAATGCCGAACGCCGTCCGACGCGAAACGCATTGCCCCTCATCTCGCGCTGGAAAATTTTTGACAACTTAAGACGCAGCCTCGTAGCGCCGGCGATGTTTCTCTGGTTGCTTGCCGCCTGGACGTTCTTACCGGGCTCCGCACTGCTCTGGAGCCTGTTCGTTGTAATTACGATCGCTTTCCCGGTCTACCTGCATGTCACTACCAGCTTGCTGATCCATCCGCGCGGCATTCCCTGGACCAGCCATTTCTGGACGGTTTGGGGAGACGTGGCAACGAACACCGCGCAGTTTGGGCTGTCGTTAATGTTTTTGCCGCATCAGGCTTACCTGATGACCGACGCGATCGTCCGCACGATCTATCGGAAACTCGTCTCCCGGCAAAAGTTGCTGCAGTGGGTGACCGCAGCCGACGCGGAGCGCGAGGTGCGCGACGACCTATGGTCGTTCTATCGCCTGATGTCGCCGGCCGTAATACTCGCGCTCGCGGGCCTGGCGCTGTCGCTAATCTTCAAACCGGAAGCTCTTCCCGTCGCAGCCGTCTTTGCGATCGCCTGGTTGCTTTCTCCCATCATTGCTCAGACGGTGAGCAGCATCCACGGGCCACAACCGAAACTTTTGAGCGCTGCAGATGTCAGTTTCGCGCGTTTCGTTTGTCGCCGGACTTGGCGCTTTTTCGAAGCGTTTGTCGGTACTGAAGACAACTGGCTGCCGCCGGATAATTTTCAGGAAGATCCGACAGCCGTGGTTGCGCATCGCACTTCACCGACCAACGTCGGCCTGTTATTGCTCGCAACCGCGTCAGCACATGACCTGGGTTATGTCGCATCGACAGAGTTTGTCGAACGAGTCGAGTTAACCTTTGCGACCCTGGCACGGATGAAAACGTTTCGCGGTCACTTCTTCAATTGGTACGACACGAAAACTCTCGAGCCGCTGCAACCGCAATATATTTCAACGGTGGATAGCGGAAATCTGGCGGGCCACGCCATCGCTCTCAAACAGGCGTTCGTGGAGTTACCCGACGCGAAACTATTTGACGAGCGCACCATCCAGGGGCTCGCCGATTCGCTCAACGCCTTGTCATTGGCAGTCGATCGCCTCGGCAGCTTTCGCCAGCGCACGTCAGTAGTAACCGTTAGTCAGTTGCGCGATGAAGTAGATGCCTGCCAACGAATTCTATCTACGCCTCAGCTCGACAGTCTGCCGTCATGGTTCCTGTTGTTTGAAACGTTAAGCGACCGCGCCGCCGAGATTGAGGACATCACCAGCGCTCTCGCTCACGAGCATGGTGATGCCGACTTCCAGGAGTTGCGCTGGTGGCTGGGCGCATTGCAACACCAGATCAATTCTGACCGCCGCGATGCTGAGGCACTGGCCCCGTGGGGTCGGTTGTTCGCGGAACTACAAATGGTGGACTCGCGAGAGTTGGCCGACGATAACGAACCAATCGAAGCGCTTGCCGGTTTATTTAACGGCGTCTGGACGTTTGCCGAGTTACCCGACGTTTGCGATCGCGCGCTTATTCAACTTTCAGCCGTGCGCGACAGACTTCCCGGCACCGAAGCGACGCTCAACAAACTTACGGCTGCTCTTGAACAGGGCGCGGTGGCAGCGGCGGATTTTCTGGCCCGCGCCAGCCGGCTTGCGCAAAGGTGTGATCAGATCATGGAGCAGATGGATTTTAAGTTTCTGCTGGATCCGGAGCGCAAGGTCTTCACGATTGGTTACAACGTTTCGGCGCAACGAGCCGACAACTCCTACTACGATCTGCTCGCTTCCGAAGCGCGGCTCGCCAGCTTTGTCGCGATCGCCAAAGGCGATGTGCCGCAGGAACACTGGTTCCGCATGGGGCGCCAACTTACGTCAGTCGATGGCGGACGCGCGCTGATTTCCTGGACCGGCACCATGTTTGAATACCTGATGCCCTTACTGGTGATGCGCGATTATCCCAACACGCTTTTGCATGAAAGTTATCAAGCGATAGTTAACCGGCAGATCGAATACGGCGAAGAGCGCAAAGTTCCCTGGGGAGTTTCGGAGTCTGCGTTTAATGTTCGCGACATTCATCTCAACTACCAGTACGGCCCTTTCGGCGTTCCCGGACTCGGTCTGAAACGCGGACTAAGCGAAGACCTGGTGATCTCGCCGTACGCCACGATGCTCGCGTCTGAGATCAATCCGGAAGCGTCGTTGAAAAATTTGCGACGGCTGGAAAGAGAAGGTGCGATTGGCGCCTACGGTTATTACGAAGCGATCGATTATACCGGCGAGCGCCTGCCGCAGGGTCAGGACCGCGTTTTGATCCGGGCGTTCATGACTCACCATCAAGGCATGAGCCTGGTCGCGTTGAATAATGCGTTGCACGAAGACTGTATGGAGCGGCGCTTCCATGCTGACCCGCTGGTGCAGGCCACCGAGCTGCTGCTTCAGGAACGAATTCCCATCGGCGTGCCCGCCGCCCATCCACGTGCAGAAGAAGTTTTGATCGGACGCGTGGCGCAGGCGCCGCTCGGTTTGGTTAAGCGCGTCTATCACAACGTGAACACCGATTCGCCGCGAACCCAGCTGTTATCGAACGGTACGTACAACGTGATGGTGACAGCAGCAGGCGGCGGTTATTCAAACTGCGGTCCGAACGCGGTGACACGCTGGCGCGAAGATGTGACGCGCGATAACTGGGGCACCTTTATCTATCTGCGCGACGTCAGAAGCGGCGCCGTGTGGTCCGCCGGTCATCAGCCAGTCGGTAAACGGCCCCAATCGTATGAGGTCGCGTTTTCTGAGGACAAGGCCGACTTCTGGCGCAGCGATGCAGGCATCGTGACTCACCTCGAGGTAGTCGTTTCCGCGGAAGACAACGCCGAGGTGCGGCGCGTTTCCCTAACCAACAACTCGCCGCGCGTGCGAGAAATTGAGTTAACCAGTTACGCCGAGGTCGTACTCAACACGTCACAAGCCGACGTTGCGCACCCGGCATTCAGCAATCTATTTATCGAAACGGAATTCTTTGCCGCAGAAAATGCCATCCTTGCCCACCGCCGGCAACGTTCGAGTGAAGACCAACCCATCTGGGGCGCGCACGTGGTTGTCGTTGAAGGTGATTTTGTCGGCTCGGTCCAATATGAAACCGATCGTGGAAGGTTTGTCGGTCGTGGTCATTCGGCTGCTGATCCCATCGCGGTGATGGAAGACCGGCCGCTGTCAAATACCACTGGCGCCGTGCTCGACCCGGTATTCAGCCTGCGCCGGCGCGTGCGCATTCAGCCCAATCAAACTGTGCGTTGCTCATTCAGCACCATCGTCGCGCACTCTCGCGAAGAGGCGATGATGCTCGCCGATAAGTATCACGACCCGAATACGTTCGAACGTGAACTGCGGCTTGCCTGGACCAACGCACAAGTGGAGATGACCCACCTGAATATCGACGCCGAGGAAGCGCATCTGTTTCAACGCCTCGCTTCACGAATCCTGTATTCGGAACCGTCGCTCCGACCGCGCCCGCACGTGCTGATGCTCAACAAGCTGGCACAGTCGAGCCTTTGGGCCCACGGCATCAGCGGCGATCTTCCGATCCTGGTGACACGCATTGATAAGGACGCCGACGTGGCGACCGTGCGCAAGCTGGTGCGCGCGCACGAGTATCTGCATTACAAGGGATTAAAAATTGACCTCGTGATCCTGAACGACAATCCTTCCACCTACTTGCAAAATCTGCATAAAGAATTGGAGACGATGATTCGCACCAGCGGGTTGGGAATGCTTCAGGACAAACCCGGAGGCGTGTTCCTGCGGCGCGCTGATCAGATGCCGGAAGCTGACCGCATTCTGTTGCACTCCGTAGCCCGCGCGGTGATCGTCTGTGAACGCGGCTCGCTGGAAGAACAAGTGGAGCGGCCCGAGGTGACTGACCTGATGCCGGCCGCATTTATTCCGCGCCTGCCCTCG
>Ga0070682_100000688_pt1 | contig 20440 bp, 21 predicted proteins | sample KBSC63LmetaG_FD_64668 | JGI IMG/M metagenome (GOLD analysis project Ga0070682, IMG submission 64668) | Corn rhizosphere microbial communities from Kellogg Biological Station, Michigan, USA - KBS C6-3L metaG | ecosystem: Host-associated > Plants > Roots > Rhizosphere | place: USA: Michigan...
TCCTCGTGGGCCTCCTCGATCCGCGCATCCGCGTGGCCCAGGCGGGAGGCAAGTAGTGACGCTCGTCAAAGGCTTGTTCAAGCTGCCGGCGTTCCTGCTCGGTCTGGTTCTGTTCGCCGGCACGCTCGTTTTGGCGCTGGTCGGTCCGCTGATCATGCACCTCGACGTGAAGAACCGCGTCGGTCCCCCGTACATGGCGCCGACGGGCGAGCATTGGCTCGGCACGGATCACCTCGGGCTCGACATGGTCTCGATGCTCGTCATGGGTCTGCGCGCGTCCCTCTACGTCGGCTTCCTCGCGGGCGTGGTCGCCACGCTGATTGGAACCTTGATCGGCGTCTACGGTGGCTACAAAGGCGGGCTCCTCGACGACATCCTCACGGCGGGCACGAACCTGTTTCTCGTGATCCCGTCGCTCATCGTCCTGATCTTGCTTTCGAGCAGCATGGACGAGGGCCGCAGCCTCACGCTCATCGCGCTCATCCTCGGCTGCACGACCTGGACCTGGAGCGCCCGCGCCGTGCGTGCTCAGGCGTCGAGCCTGCGCGCGCGCGACCACGTGGCGCTCGCACGCATCAACGGCTTCAGCACGTTCCAGATCGTCACGGAACAGATCCTGCCGTACCTGCTCTCGTACGTCTTCATGGTGTTCATCCTGCAGACGGCGACGGGCATCCTGTCCGAGGCCACGATCAGCATGCTCGGCCTCGGACCCTACGACTCCGTCTCGCTCGGCAAGATCCTGAACGACGCCAAGCAGAACGAGGCGCTGAACGGCGGCGCGTGGTGGGCGTTCATGCCGGCCATGTTCCTCGTCACCGTGCTCGTGTTTTCCCTCTACGTCATCAACACGGCCATGGAAGGCGTGTTCAACCCCCGGCTGCGGAAGTGATGAGCGACCACGTTCTCGAGGTCGACGACCTCCGCGTTCACTACGTCACGCGCTTCGGCGCGAAGATCCAGGCCGTCGACGGCGTCACCTTCAAGCTCAAGCAAGGCGAGATCCTCGGCATCGCCGGCGAATCCGGCTGCGGCAAGACGACGCTCGTCGCGGGCTGCATGGGCCTCTACATTCCGCCGCTGTATCTGTCGTCGGGGGACGTGCGCATCGACGGCCAGACGATTCTCGGGAAGACGCCCGAGCAAAACCGCAAGGAAGTGCTCGGCCAGAAGATCGCGATGATCCCACAGGGCGCGCTCAACTCGCTGAACCCGACGCGCAAGATCAAGGACATGGCCACGGACATGATCCTGAGCCACGACGAGGGCGCGGACAAAAAGAGCATCTCCGATCGCTTGAGCGAGCGCTTCTCGCGCATCGGGCTCGACGCGAAGAGCGTGCTCAACTCCTACCCGGTCGAGCTCCCGGCCGGTATCAAGCAACGCTGCGTGATCGGCATCTCGACGCTCTTGAATCCGAAGGTCGTCGTCGCCGACGAGCCGACCTCCGCGCTCGACGTTTCGACGCAGAAATCGGTGATCCGCCTGCTGTTCGAGCTCATGGAGCAGGAGATCATCTCGAGCATGCTGTTCATCACGCACGAGCTGCCGCTGCTCCGGCACGTCTCGAGCTCGATCGCCGTCATGTACGCCGGCCAGTTCGTCGAATACGGCACGACCGAGCAGGTGATCTTCGACGGCCGGCAGCCGTACTCGCGCGCGCTCATGGGCTCGATGCTATCGGCCGAGGCGGGCCAGAAGGGCAAGAAGCCGATCGCGCTCGAGGGCGCGCCCCCCAAGCTCGACCGCGTGATCCCCGGCTGTCGTTTCGCCGAGCGCTGCCCGATCGTGCAGCCCGACTGCGCCACCACCGCGCAGGAGATCCGCATCGTCGGTGAGCGGCAGGTCAGGTGCAAGTACGCGGACACCGACCTGATTCAGAAAGTCGGGGGTCAGCTATGAGCGACGCCCTCAAGTTCGAGGCGAAGGGCCTCTCGCGGGTTTTCGGCCACGGCAAGAAAGCCACTACGGCCGTCCGCGACGTCACCTTCGAGATCAAGGACAAAGAGATCATCTCGCTCGTGGGCCAGTCCGGCTGCGGCAAGACGGTGCTCGCGAAGATGCTGCTCAGGCTCGAGACGCCGACGAGCGGCGAGCTTCTGTTCAACGGCAAGCCGATTGCCGCGGCGGGTGATCCGCGGAACCACTGGCGGCAGGTGCAGGCGGTGTTCCAGGACCCGTTCTCCTGCTTCAATCAGTTCTTCACGATCCGCTCGCAGCTCAAATCCTCCTTCCGCTTGTTCGAGACGAAGCCGAGCGACAAGGAGATGGAGGATCGCGTCGATCAGGCGCTCCTCAACGTGAACATCAAGCCGAAAGAGGTCGAGGGGAAGTACCCGTTCGAGCTCTCGGGCGGCCAGATGCAGCGCATGCTCCTCGCGCGCATCTTCATCTTGAAGCCGCAGGTGCTGATTGCGGACGAGCCGACCAGCATGGTCGACGCGTGCAGCCGCGCGAGCATCCTCGACTACCTGATGAAGCTCAAACAGGAGCTCTCGATGACGATCGTCTTCGTGACGCACGACATCGGGCTCGCGTACTACGTGTCCGACTCGCTCTACATCATGCACCAGGGCGAGATCGTCGAGCGCGGCACGCCCGACGACGTGACGCAGCGCCCGAAGAGCGACGTGACGAAGCAGCTCCTCGACGACATTCCGGACGTTCACCGCGAGTGGATCAAGCGCGACGCGCCCAAGCCGCCCGACCCGCCCACTCCCGTCTAGGCTCCCGGCTTCGGTTCGACTGACCCGCGCGTGCTGAGCCGCGCGGAGACGCTCGCGGTACGTCACTCACGCATGAAGCTCCTCGCGCTGGGCGGCTCGATTGGTCTGTTGCTCGCGTGCAGCGGCACGGCGGCGGACGACAGCGGACCAGGAACCCCGGGCGGGAGTGTGGGGCAGGCCGGGCGCGGAGCGTCGGGTTCGGGTGGGCATGCAGGGAGCGCGGGCGCTCAGGCAACGGGCGGCTCGGCGGGGACCGGTCGTGCCGGCCAGGGCGGCAGCGCGGGGTCTCTGGCGGCGAGCGCGGGGGTTTCGGGCGCGACCGGCGCCGTCGCGGGTTCGGGCAACGCGGCGGGAAGCGGCGCCGGTGCGGCGGGCGGAACGGGCGCGACGAGCGGCGGTGCGGGTCGCGGCGGCGGCGGCGTGGGGCAGGGCGGCTCAGGCGACGACGGCGGCGCCATCGGCGAAGCGGGCGGCGTCAACGGCGGCTCCACCTACGACGAAGCCGTGCTCGCGGACGGGCCCGTCGCGTACCTGCTCATGAACCATACGGACGGCGCGGAGCCCGACGTGACGGGCCACGGTCGCGACGGCACGCACGCGGGCGGCGCGGCGGCGCTCGTGAGCATGCCGAACGGCGACCAAGCCTCCGACCTCGATGGAGAGAAGCAGTTCGTGACCATCGCTTCGCACGCGTCGCTTTCCGTGCCGACGACGGGGTCGCTCACCTGGGAAGTCTGGATCCGCCCCGACGAGCTCGAGTTCCCGAACGACAGCAACGGCTACGTGAACTTCATGGGCAAGTGCCAGAGCTCGAAGCAGAACTGCGAGTGGCAAGCGCGCATGTACAAGACGACGAACAGCGAGGACCGCTGCAATCGCATCTCGGCGTACATCTTCAACAAAACCGGCGGGCTCGGGTCTGCGGCGGATTGGCAGCCCGAGTGCGGCTTGATCGAGGCGGGGAGCTGGTATCACGTGGTCGGCGAATACACGCTCGACACCACGCCGAACGATTGTCAGGACGCCGGCACGTACCCAGGCTCGATCGAGATCTGGGTGAACGGCGTGAAGTGGGATCACGGGAGCCACGGCCAGACCGGCTGCATGAGCCAGTACGAGGTGCTCCCGAGCGCCGAGAACAGCCCCGTGAACATCGGCACCAACGCGAAAGACGGCTGGTTTGCCGGCGCCATCGGCAAGGTCGCCTTCTACGACAAGCTCTTGCCCGAGAGCGCCGTCCGCCACCACTACGAGGTGATGACGGGGAAGGCTCCGACCGGCTCGTGCGCGAGCGAGTGCTCCTTCTGACGCGCGAGCGCGTCGAGCCGCTCAGCGCACGACGGTCAAGCAGCCGACGCCGATCGTGACCTTGCCCATGGTCGCGGCCTGGAAGCGCGCGCACGTGTCGGGGCAGGCGATGATCTTGTTCGGAACGCCGGCTGCGTCCATGCCGTAGTACCAGTCGTTCTCGCCCGTCTCGCAGCTCGATGCGTCCGGCACGTTGTAGAGGAGCTCGGGCGTGTCGGTCTCCGTGAAGTAGACGTTCACGCGGCCGAAGTCCGGCTTGCCGCTGGTCGGTGTCGGGATCTGGAGCTCACAGGCGATGCCGGACCCGCGAATGGTGTCGAGCGCGTCCAGGAACTGCTGCTCGACGTCACTGCCGGTAGTCACGACGAAGGCCTTTTCGGTACCGCCGGCCACGGCGATGTCGTCGAGGTTCTGGGGAGCGGTCGTGTCGTCCGCCCCGAACACGCCGATGACGAACGTCTTCACGCTCGGCGTGCCGGACACACCGGCCTTGGCGGCGGCCGTCACGCCTTGGATCCCGCTCGGGTCGCCGTTCGGGTCGGCGATGCATTCCGAGGGCAATCCGTCCGTCGCGAGCACCACCGCGACCTGGTGATCGGGATGGGCGAGTGCCCAATCGTGCGCTTGCTGAATGGCGCCGGCGAGCGCGGGAGCGCTCGGCGTGGCACCGGCGGGCTCCTTGGCCCCGATGGCCGAGATGATCGACGGGGCGATACCGGGCAGGGGAGCGATCTCGACGACGGGGGCCGCGTACGTGCCGGCGTCGCAGCTCGCCCAGTGCTCGCAGGTCGAAACCGGACCTTGCTGGACGCACGTCCCGAGGGCGTTTCCGTTCGCGTCCTGGCAAGCACGGCCCACGCCGTTGCAAAGGATGTTCTCGTTCGTGCCGCAGTGCGAAAACGGGATGCAATCCCCGACTCTGCCGCAGTCGTTGTCGTTGTGGCAGAGCTCGACGTAGCCGCCGCTCGCGATGAAGGACGACCAGCAGTGGGTGAGCGGAGCGCACGGTCCGAGGTTCTGGCCATTGAAGACGCAGTCGGAGCTCTTGCCGCAGCCGTAGAAATCGGGACCCGCGTCCTGGCAGAAGCGCTGGTTGCAGACGCCGAAGCCGGTGCAGTCGGCGTCGGAGCGGCACTCGAGTGGCGCGTCCGGATTCCGAAGCGGGAAGAACTGCAGGCCGATACCGATTCCGGCCGAGCTCGGGTCGTTGACGAAGCTCGTGATGGCCTTGCCCACGGCGTCCCACTTCGTCGTATTGCCGGTCGTTTCGGTCATCGACTCCGAGCTGTCGAGCATCACGTACAGATCGAGCGGCACGCGCGTCGCCGCAAAGTCCTGGCTCTGGCACGGTGTCTCGCCCGCGGTGGCGGCGGTGCCCGAGCCGGCGCTCGCACCCACGCCGTTGCTGCCGCCGGTGAGCGTCACGAGGGTCGTGCCTCCCGTCGCCCCCGAGCCACCGCTCCCGACGGTGGCGTTTGCGCCCATCCCGCCGGAAGCGTGCGTCGTCAGCCCCCGCGGCGGCGGCTTGGATGTGTCGCTGCTGCAGGCACCGCCGAGCGAAGCCACGCTCACGAGCGTGAGGAGCGCCAGCGCGCGGCGCATTGGCCGCGCTTTGCCTCGCCCGACTGTCGTCGTCATGCGAGCCTGCACTCCGGGACTATGTGGCGACTCCGGATCCGGCGCAACTGACCACCTTGATGTCCCGCGCACGCGCTAGAAGGGTTCTCATGCTCGTCGCCGCCGGCGGCCTGGGGCTGCTCCTCGCGTACTGGACCCTGCTCTTCGCGGTGCAGCGGAATCTCTTGTTTCCTGGTGGAATCAGCGAGCCCGGGCTCACGCGCCCGCACGACAGCGAGCAGGTTTGGCTTCCGACGAGCATGGGGCGCGTCGAAGCGTGGTACCTGCCGCCGCTCGCCGACGCGGCGCGTGCCGGCCGCAGCCCGCTGCTCATTTACACGCACGGCAATGGCGAGCTCATCGACTACTGGCCGGCGGCCTTCACGGAGCCGCGGCGCTGGGGACTCGGCGTGCTCCTCGTCGAGTTTCCCGGCTACGGTCGCTCGCAAGGTCGTGCCTCGGAGGGGTCGATTCGCGAGGCGATGCTCGCGGCGTTCGAGTGGGTGCGCGCGCGTGACGAGCTGGATCCCGAGCGCATCGTCGCGCACGGTCGCTCACTCGGCGGCGGGGCGGCGTGTTTACTCGCGGCAAGCCGGCCCGTTCGCGCGCTGATCCTCGAATCCACGTTCACGAGCGTTCGCTCGTTCGCGGGTAAGTTCGGTGCGCCCGGCTTCTTGGTGCGCGATCCGTTCGACAATCTCGCGGTCGTGCGCGGCTTCGCGGGTCCGCTGCTCGTGCTTCACGGCGAGCGCGACCAGCTGATCCCTCCCGAGCACGGTCGCGCGCTCGCCGCTGCTGGTCGGAACGCCGAGCTCGAGCTGCTCCCGTGTGGCCACAACGACTGCGACCCCGCGTGGCCGCGCGTTCGGAAGTTCCTCGCCGAGCAGCGCATCGTACCGTAGTATCGCGCCATGGTGAGCCGCGCGGAGCGTGCACACGGGGGTGACGTCGACTACGAGATCCATGGGCGACAGTATGCGTCGTTGCGTCGTACCGATCCGCGGATTGCCGCGCTCGTTCACGCCGCGCTCGGCCCCGCGCGCGCTCCGGCGCGTCACGCGGGGTCCCGTGGTCGTGATGACTTTCGACCCCGACGCGCTCGACTGCTTCTGGCTCACCGAGTACGCGCCGGAGCTCATTGCGGCGGAACGGCGGCGCTATCCCGACTTAGGGCTCGTCGGGAGGACGCTCGGCGGGCACGTCGACGTTCGCGCGGTCCCAATCCCGAACGACTGCACGGACGGCTTCACGGAGGCGTACTACGCCCGCCCGGAGCGGTTCCTCGAAGCGGCGGTGCGGCGCGGGCAGTCCGCGTGGACGTTTCTCGCCGGTGGAATCGAGGCAATCATCGTCGAGCGCCTCCGCGGCGACCTCGAGTCCGGTGCTTGGGACGCGCGCTACGGCGCTCTCAGAACCACGCCCGAATTCGTCGGCTCGCTGCGCATCGTCGTCGCGGAGCCTGCGCCTGATTCCAGCCGCACCGAACCATGAATTGAGCATAGGTTGCGCGGTTCTCGGCTAGTCCGAGCGGCCGGTGTGTGCGGCCCGCAATCTCGGGAGTAATCTCGCTCAATGGTGGACACGCTGTTTGGTTGGGTGACCGAGCACTGGGCGATCACGGCGATTCTCTTCGTCGTGCTCTTGTTCCTGTTCACGGGCTTTCGGCTGATTCCGAACAACAAGATCGGTATCGTCGAGAAGCGCTTGAGCGGGCACGGCTCCGTGAAGAGCGGGTTGATTGCGCTGCACGGGGAGGCCGGCTTTCAGCCCGCGGTGCTGCGCGGCGGCCTGCACTTCTTGATGCCCATTCAGTACAGCGTGCACAGCATGCCGCTCGTCACGATTCCGCAGGGCAAGATCGGCTACGTGTTCGCGCGCGACGGCGTGCCGCTGCCGCCCTCGCAGACGCTGGCGTCGAACGTCGAAGCCACGGACTTCCAGGACGTCGCGGCGTTCCTCGCGACGGGCGGCCAGCGTGGACCGCAGCGCAAGATCCTGCGCGAGGGTACGTATGCCATCAACCTCGCCCAATTCGTGGTGATCACGAACGAGCGCGTCTATTACCTGCCGCTCGAGAAGAGCGAGGACCAGGTCTTCCATCGCATGGCGCAGCTCATCGAGGCTCGCTACGGCTTCGTTCCCGTCGTGATCCAGGGCACGGACGACCAGATCGGCATCGTGACCGTGCACGACGGCCCCTCGATGTCGCCTGGGCAAATCATCGCACCGACGGTGGGCGACGACGTGAATCAGCCGGACATCTACCACAACAGCTTCCAGGACCCCGAGCGCTTCCTGCGTGCCGGCGGCCAGCGCGGGCGGCAGCTACAGACGCTCGTCGAAGGCACGTACTACGTGAATCGCCTGTTTGCGACGGTCGAGGCGATCGAGAAGACGGTCGTGGAGGTGGGCACGGTCGGCGTCGTCGTGAGCTACACGGGCGAGATCGGGATCGATATCTCCGGTGAGGCGTACAAGCACGGCGAGCTCGTGAAGAAGAACACGCGCGGCGTGTGGAACGAGCCGCTCCTGCCCGGTAAGTACGCGTTCAATACCTACGCGGGCAAGGTGATCATGGTTCCGACCACCAACTTCATCCTGAAGTGGAACCGCACGGAGACCGGCTCGCACAAGTTCGACGAGAATCTCGCGGAGGTGTCGCTCATCACGAAGGACGCCTTCGAGCCTTCGCTCCCGCTCTCGGTGGTCGTGCACATCGACTACCGGAAGGCGCCGCTCGTGATCCAGCGCTTCGGGGACATCAAACGCCTCGTCGAGCAGACGCTCGATCCGATGGTTTCGGCCTACTTCAAGAACGTCGGGCAGACGCGCACGCTGATTCAGCTCTTGCAGGACAGGAGCGCGATCCAGCAAGTGGCCGGCGAGCAGATGAAGGAGAAGTTCAGCAACTACAACCTCGAGCTCCAGGAGGTGCTGATCGGCACGCCCACCTCGGGCGGGCAAGGCGGCCAAATCGAGCAGATCCTCACGCAGCTCCGCTCGCGGCAGATCGCCGAGGAGCAGGTCGAAACGTACACGCGGCAGGAGAAAGCCGCGGTCAAGGAGCGCGAGCTCCGCGAGGCGGAGTCACGCGCGAAGCAGCAGGCGAGCATCACCGAGTCGGAGATCTCGATCAGCGTGCAAACGAACCAAGGCAAGGCCGACTACGCGCGCGCCCAGCAGCAGGCGGCGCAGATCCAGACGCTCGCCCAGGCCGAGGCCGAAAAGATGCGCATCCTCGGCGAGGGCGAAGCCAAGAAGATCCAGGCGCTCGCCAACGCCCAGGCCGAGCAAACGGCGCGCATCGGCGTCGCGCAGGCGCTCGCGATCGAGGAGCAGGTGCGCGCCTACGGCGGTCCGCGCTTTCAGCTCACGCAACAGGTGATGAACCGCTTCGCGCAAGCGATCGAAGAGTCCCGCGTCGACGTCGTCCCCAAGATCGTGATTGGCGGCCAGGCGGGCGCGAACGGCAACGGCCAGGGCGGCGGCTCGATGAGCGGCAACGTGATGGAAGCCCTGCTCGCCATGCTCCTCAGCGACAAGATCGGCGCCGAGCTCGGCAGCGCCGCGGCCCAGGCCCCTCGAAGCCCGCAGGCGGAGCGCCTTCGGACCGATCTCCACGGCCCGTGGCGGGGCGTAGAACCCTTCGGAACGGCGCAAAAGGAATGAACGGCTAGGCCGCCTTGATCCCGAGCGCCTTCTTGATCTTGCGATCGAGGGTGTCGGGCGTGAACGGCTTCACGACGTACTCGTCGACGCCCTGGTCGAGCGCGCTCTCGAGCTTGCCGCAGGTGCCTTCGGTCGTGATCATGATGATCTTCACGCGCTGATCGACCTTGCGCACACGGGTCACGAACTCGAGACCGTCCATCTCGGGCATGTTCCAGTCGCTCAGGATGATGCCGAAGTTGCCGTCGAGGAACTTGTCGAGCCCCTCCTTGCCGCTGGCCGCTTCGATCGTGCGGGCGCCGCGTAGCTCGGTCTTGCCGAGCGCGCTGATGATGATCTTCCGCATCGCGGCGGAATCGTCGACGACGAGTACGTTCATGGGGAGTTCCTTATTCCTTCTGTTGCTTCGTTCACCGCGCGCCGCAGCTCTTGGCGCGAGAAAGGCTTGCCGATCACGAAACACGCACCGGCTCGGCGCGCACGCGCGACGTTCGCTTCGGAATCGTCGGAGGTGATGAACCCGAAGCTCACGTCGACGCCGTCGTCGTGGAGCTGCTCGAGCAGCTCGATGCCCGACATTTCGGGCATGTTGAAGTTAGCGAGCACGAGATCGGGCGGGCTCGAGCGGATCGAGTCGAGCGCCTCGAGCCCGTTCTCCGCCTCGGAGATGTTGGCCTCGTCGTAGCGAGCCCCGCGCAGCGTGCGCCGGATCAGCGCGCGCATGGCCCGGCTGTCGTCGACCACCAGGATCTTCATCGCGCTGCGCCCTTCAGCACGTTGACGAGCACCATGCCGCCGTCGCACTCGAACCACTCGTGCTCGGGAGGGGCGGGATTGACCGCGACGAACGGCACGGTATCGAGCACGTTCGGTACGGAAAGCTTGCAGTCCCCCTTGAGCAACGTCTTGTAGTTGCCGCCCACCATGTTGGTGAGCTCGCCGAGGGCGTCCCGTATCTCCCCCGCGTCGGCCTCGGCGGGCAGCTTGCCGAACATGGCCGCGGCGGCCCGGCGCGCGAGGTTCGTCGAGCAGCCGAGCGTCACGGCGCCCTGCCAGGTCCCCGAGATCGTCACTTTGCCGAGCACGAACTCCTGCGCGCCGGCTTTTCCGGCGTCGAACTTCACCGGCTGGATGCGGAAACCGAGCACCATCGACCAGACGTTCTTGGTGATCTCGTGGAGCTTCGCCGTCGGGATCTCGGCGCTCATCTCCTCATGCCCCAGAGCGCCTCGTCCGCTTCCGCGCGCATCACGTCGCACACGAGCTGCCAGAGGCCGTCCGTCGACGTCGGCCGGACCCGAACGGAGCCCGGCACGCTCTGCGCGTGCCACCCGCTCTGCGGCGGGCGCACGGTCGGGATCTCGTCTTGTTTGCTCGCGAGAGCGGATGCTGTGTTCGGAGTTCTCTTCGCCATCGGATAAGCTCGCGGTCTCGAGTTGAGTGACGCTGGATAGGGTGCCGTTCGGCGTTCCTCGGATTGCAACAAGCGCGCCATGACGCGCGGTCTTGGTTTTCCGAGCGATCGTTCCGAGCCCCGAAAACAGGCTCCGCGATCCTGGACGACCGGGTCCGGAAAGCCGGATGCCGAACGCGGCGGAGTCGCACCTACATCGCCGATTCAGGCTCGAAAACAGCAGTCGTTCCGCTGGCCCGTGAATTGCACCGCCCAGCGTTTCCCGAGGGACTCCTGCCGATGAAGAGCGCCGATCAAGCCCCCCCGAAGAGCCCAGCCGCCGCGAAGATGCAGCGGGACGCCGAAACCATCGAGCTTCTGGGGGACTTCGTCACCGAGAGCGAGGACGGCCTCGGACGCGTCGACGAGATCCTGCTCGAGGCGCAGCGCGCGGCCGTTTCCGACGAACAGGTCAACGAGCTGTTCCGCGTCTTCCACACCATCAAGGGGGTGTCAGGGTTTCTGGAGGCTCACGATGTCACGCGTTTGGCGCACGTGACCGAGACCCTGATGGACGGTGCCCGCTCCCACCGCTACCGGCTCGACGGCAAAGTGCTCGACGCCGTTTTCGAGGCGTCCGCCGCGATGCGAACCCTCTTGAGCGAGGTACGGCAGGCGGCACAGAGCGATTGTGCGATTCCGCAAGCTTCCGGGCTCGACGTGCTGATCCACCTGATCGAGCACGCGACCGATGCCGACGCTGACGTCCCGGCGAAGCTGTCCGTGCGCCCGGCGGAAAAGCGGGCGGAGCCCGTCCCGAGCCGCGCTCCACGCGCAGCCTCGCGCGCTCCGGCGGCGCCCAGCATCCCCGTGCGGGTATCCGCGCGTCCTCCCGCGACTCCGCCTGCCGACACGGCCCCCGGCGCGCCTGCCGACTCCGGCGGCGCCGTGCGTCTCCGCGAGACGGTGAAGGTCGATCTCGAGCGCATCGACAGCGTGGTCGAGATGATCGGCGAGCTCTTGATCGTCGAGTCGATGGTGATGAGCGCCGGAGAAATCCAAGGTCTCTCCTCACCGCGGATCGCGAATTACTTGGGGCAGCTCACCAAGATCAGCCGCGACCTCCAAGGCGTGGCGATGCGGATGCGCATGATCCCGGTGCGCGGCGTGTTCCATCGCATGGCGCGCCTCACGCGTGACCTCTCGCGCAAGACCGGAAAATCGGTCGAGCTCGTCCAGGTGGGCGAGGCGACCGAGATGGATCGCAGCATGGTCGAGCGCATCGAAGAGCCGCTCGTGCACATGATCCGCAACGCCATCGACCACGCCGTCGAGCAGGCGGCGGACCGGGCCGCCCAGAACAAGCCCGAAACGGCCACGATCCGCCTGTCCGCCCAGCACGAGGCAGGAGCGGTAACGATCGAGATCTCCGACGACGGTCGCGGCCTCCGGCGCGAGGCGATCCTCGCCAAGGCTCGCGAGCGCGGGCTCGTGAAGGACACGGGCGAGCGGCTTTCGGACGAAGAGGTGTTCGCGCTGATCTTCCTGCCCGGCTTCTCGACCGCGGCCCAGGTGAGCGAGCTCTCGGGGCGCGGCGTCGGCATGGACGTCGTCAAGCGCAGCATCGAGGCCATGCGCGGCCGCGTCATGATTCGCTCCAAGCCCGGAGTCGGCACGACGTTCAAGCTGGTGCTGCCGCTCACGCTCGCGATCATCGACGGCATGCTCGTCTCGTGCGGGCCGGAGACGTACATCATTCCGAGCCTCGCCATCGTCGAGTCGCTGCAGATGGCACCGGGGATGCTGCGCACGGTGGCGAGCCGCGGGGAGCTCCTGAACGTGCGTGGCGAGGTGCTTCCGCTGCTCCGGCTCCGAAAGCTCGTGGGCCTCGCCGGCGACGCCCCGAGCGTCGAGCAAGGTCGCGTCGTCGTCGTGGAGAGCCTCGGCAAGAAGGTCGGACTCGTCGTGGATGAGGTGATGACGCAGCAGCAGATCGTGATCAAGCCGCTCGCGTCTCACCTCGGCGACACCGACTTCTTCGCCGGCGCCGCGATTCTGGCCGACGGGCGCGTCGGCTTGATTCTCAACGTCGACCGCCTCGGCAACGTCACGGCCCAAAACCTCCGCGCGCGGACGCTCGAAGCCGCGCCCCCGAGCCCATGACCACACCCGCCTCCTACATCACGTTCAAGCTCGGCAAGGAAGAGTACGGCATCGAGCTCGTGAAGCTTCGCGAGCTGATCGGCCTGCTCGAGATCACGCGGCTACCGCGCGCCCGCTCGCACATTCGCGGGCTCATCAATCTGCGCGGTAAAGTGATTCCGGTCGTCGACCTGCGAGTGAAGTTCGGGATGCCGCGGGCCGAGCCCACGCATCAATCGGTGATCATGGTCGTGCAGCTCGACGCCGGTAACGCGAGCTCCACGACCGGCATCCTCGTGGACGAGGTGCTCGAGGTGCGCGCGATTCCGAAAGACGAGGTCGAGCCGGCTCCGAACCTGAGCGAGCACGTCGATATGTCGTTCATCCACGGCGTCGGCAAGGTGGACAGCCGCGTCGTGTTCCTGCTCGATATCGATCGCATCTTGCGCCAAGACGTGAGCGAGTCCTTGCGGAGCGGCGAAGGGACGGGGCTTGCATGCTGAGCGTGCTCATCGCCGACGATTCGCTCGTCATGCGCCGGATGGTGGCGCGCTCGCTCGAGCTTTCGGGCGTGCCGCCCCACGAGCTGCGAGAAGCGTCCAACGGCGCGGAGGCGCTCGGTATCCTGCGCGACACCTACGTCGATATCGTGCTGTGCGACCTGCACATGCCGGTCATGGACGGGCTCGAGCTCGTGAAGACGCTCGGAGCCGATCCGGCGACGGCCGACGTGCCGGTCGTCATCGTCTCGTCGGAGCGCAGCGCCGGCCTGATCGCCGAGCTCGAGGAGCTCGGGGTGCGCGGCTTCCTGCGTAAACCCTTCCAGCCCGAGGCGCTCGGCAATCTCGTCCGCGACGTGCTTCGCCTCACGGAGTCACCATGATCACCCCCCTCAGCACCGACGAGCTCGCGCTGCTCGCGCAAAGCACGTTCGCCGACACGGCCTTTCTCTTGACCGAGCTCGCGCCCGAGCCGCACGGCGCCGAGGCGGACTGCCTGTGCGCGGTGATCGGCTTCGAAGCGGAGGTGAGGGGACGCCTGGTGCTTGCCGCCTCCACCGCGCTCGGGGCACAGCTTGCCGCCGATATGCTGTGCGTCGAGCCGAACGACGAGCAAGCCGTCGCGCAGGCCGGTGGCGCGCTCGCGGAGCTCGCCAACGTCTTCGCCGGCGTTCTCATCCCGCGGCTCTTCGGAGAGAACGGCGAATGGGCGCTCGGGTTACCGCGCGTGCTACTCGCCGAGCCCCCGCTCGGTTCGGGCGAAGAGACGCGGGGGTTCACCCTCGTGAGTGATGCCGGTTACCCGATTCGGGTCGAGCTCGTGCTCGAACAGCAGACGAACTAGGGCCGAAGCTGGGGCCGTTCTAGGCCCGTCCGAACGCCGTTTCCTCGAAAAGGAAGCCCGGCTAGCCGCCGCCGCGCTCGCTGCTAGCGTTGCTTCATGGCGAGGCACGGGAGACGACGCGAGCGCGAGTCGCTGTCGCTGGTCGTTGCGCTCCTCGTCCACGCGGGGGCCGTGATCGGTGTCAGGGCTTGGGCGAACCTGCACGCGGCCGCGCCGCCTCGACCTGTCGCCGCCACCGAGCCCACGAGCGTGCTTGGATTGCTGGAGGACGTCGAGCTCGAGGAATCACTGGCGCCACCGAGCGCCGATGCGCGCCCGAGCGCGCCAGAGGGCGGCGACCTCGGCGCGAGCATGCTCCCGCGCTCCCCCGGCGCGTCCCACGGGAAGCTGACGCGGCATGATCTCGTCCCGCGCGCCGAAGCGACGGAGTCGCCGCCGCCCGAAGTCGTCGCGCTCGGCGAGCTCGAGCCCGCGGCGAGCGCGCCCGCAAAGCCTGCCGAACGCGAGGGCCCGGTCGATCTCGGTCTCGGCCCCGACGGGTGGCAGCGCTGGGTCGGCGTGCTGCCGAACGAGCCCGTGGCCAGGGCCACCGAGCCGCGCGGACGTCCGCTCGTGCACGCTGCTCCCGTGAGCAGCACGGGCGGACTCCAGGAGGGCCTCGAGGCGAGCGATCGCAAGCTCGGCATGGGTCCGGCGGGGCGCGTCGCAACCGCGCTCTTTCAGGCTGCTCACACGCCCGATGCGCCCGAGACCGGCACGGCGCTCTTCAACGTGACGGTCCTGCGCACGGGAGCGGTCGAGGTGACGCTCGGCGAGACGACCGACCGTCGCTGGCAAGCGGTCGCGACGCATGCCGCCGAGGCGCTGCGACAATCGCCTCCGCGCATCCCACCGCCGCGCGAAGGCTATCGCCTCACGCTGCGCATCACGGCCGAGGAAACCATGCCGAACGGCCTCAAGCGCAAGGAGCTCCACGGCGCGCGACTCGAAGTCGAAGCACCGCGCTTCCATGACTTGCGCGCCGCGCAGCGCGAGATCGAGCTCAAGAATCCGACGCTGGGCGTGGGACCGGACGCGGCCGTTAGCGGCAGCCCGATTGGTATGGATCTGCCGGGGGTGTACGTGACCGGTGTGGGCAAGGTGTGCAGCTATCGCTTCGGGATCTCGCCGGCCGGCCTATCGCTGCAAGGTGGCTGCGATCCGTCCAACGCCGGAGCGAAGCTCCAGCGCATGGTGCGTACCGAGGTCCGCGAGCAGTCGGCGTTCTGACGCGCGCTACGCGCTCTTGCCTTCGAGAATCGCGCCGTCAGCGGTCATGCCGAGCACCCAGCCGACGTCGGCTATTAGCGTGATGAACGGCGCCTGCCACTGGGGGTTCCGCCAGTGCGGGCGCCAGGCGTCGCCCTTCCGTCCGTCGCGGCCGAGGATCTGTCCGCGCCCCGTCGCCCACTCGTAGTCCATCACGTCGACCGCGGCGGCAGCGAGATCGACCTCGCCCGGCACGTGGGAGACGGAGGCACCGCCGGCGTCGACACGCAGGGCGACCCCGTCGCTTCCGACGAGCACGGCGACGCCACGCTCGGCGGCCGAGCTGCCGGCGATGAACGCGCGGAGCGGCGGCGTCTTCAGGACCTCGAGCTCCGCGTTGTGCGGCGTGTAAATTCCTGCGAAGCCGCCGCCCTGCTCGAGCCTGCCGCCCACGAGCCAGCGCCGATCGTCGAGCCGCGAAAGCGCGTTGACCTGCGCGACGCCCGCCAGTGAGAGCGGAGCCAGCCACCCCGTCGAGGTCGCACACCAGAGCGTCGGGGCATGGCCGGCGCGCCGTTCCACCACGACGAGCGAGTCCCCGACGCGTCCCGCGGCCAGGGTGAGCTCGCTGTCCGGCGCGGGCGCGGGCAGTGCGACGTGCACACCGGCAGGGTCGATGATGCAAAGCGGGCATCCGCGGCCGCCGACGAGCCAGCCGCCGGCCTCGTAGCGCTGCACGAAGGTGGGCTCGCCCCCGAGCGGCGAGACCAGGTGGCCCGCGTCGCGCCAACCTTGCCCATCCCAGAACGACGCGCCGCCTTCGCACAACGCCAGCGCGTGACCGTCGGTATCCCACGCGGCGCTCTTGATCACCATGTCGTCGCGCGGCCGGCTCCGCACGGTCCAGCGGTAGTCAATCTCGAGCTCCGGCCGCGGTGAGCTCACGACGGCCGAAAGCAATCGCCCGGCCGAGCGCGGCGCGGCGTCCGCCCCACCGAGCCAGGGCAACGTGGCGCGCGCGAGCTCCCGCGCGCTTTGCATGCGCCGGGTCGGCGAAACGTGCGTCGCCTGTGCGAGCGCCCGATCGAGCGCATGGCAAGCGTCCGGGCGCTCGGCAAACTCCGGGCCGAGGCTCGGGTAATCGGTGATGCTCTTGCGCGCCGGAGCCATGAGCTCGCCGAGGGCCTCCTCCGGCGTGGTTGCCTCGAAATAGAACTGCCCGGTGAGCGCGTAGTAGAGCAGCGCGGCGAGCGAGAACACGTCGGCGGCCGGCCCCGCCGTCGCTTCGTGCGCCTCCGGCGCGATGTAGCCCGGTGTTCCGACGCGAAGCCCACCGAACGTTTGCTGCAAGCCGAGCGGGCGCGCGATGCCGAAGTCGGCAATCTTGAAGATCTCACTCTCGCCGAAGCCGCAGCAGAGCACGTTGCCCGGCGTGAGATCGCGATGCAGCACCGAGACATCGTGGATCGCCGCGAGCCCGGTCGACAGGCAACGCACGAGGTGCGCGGCGCGCGTCGGATCGAAGCCGAAGCCCGTGCGGTGGAGCGAATAGCTGACGCGGTCTTCGAGCGTCGTGCCCTCGACGCCGCCGTGGACGTACTCGATCGCGAGCCACGGCGTTGGGCTCGTCGTTCCGAGCCTGGCGGTGCCCGTGTCGATCAAGCGCACGACGAAGGGACAAGGGGGAAGCTGCTCGTTCAGTCGCCCGAGCGCGACCGCCTCCTTGATCGCGAGGATTTCGGCACTGGCCGCCCCCTCCTGCGCGTGCATCACCTTGACGACGACGGGAACGGCGCCCTGCGCGCTTTTCCGCAGCGCGAAATAGGCGGCGCCCGTTCCGCCCTCCCCGACGCAGCGGTCGATCTCGTAGTAGACGCCAGCCTGCCGCTCCGACCGAATCACTCGCCCCGCAAGGCTCAGGATCGGGGCAAGCTGGTTGTGGGACATCCGCGCCTTCGGGCCCCCGCGATCCACGTAGCCCGCTCGGGGCCGCACGTGTCAAGCGCTACTACTTGAGGCTTCAGAATTGCCGCGATCGCGCCCGCGGGCGTGGCCACCGTTTCGGTGACGTTTCTCACAGCCCTAGCGGAATGCCTCAGCGCTCAGCTCGACGATGCGCGGCGGCTCCGCCGTGTAGTCGCTGAGCCGAGCCCACGTGAGCCGCACTCGGCCGTGGGTGATCCCCGGCCAAGCGAGCCGCTCGCGTCCGTCCGGATACGGCCCGAAGTACACACGTTGCAACCGTTCGAGCTCCTCGCCCTCGGGAAAATCGACCGTGCCCTCGAGCTGCGCCGTTCGCTCGTCCGAAAACACGACGAGGGCAACCCGCGGATCGGCGCGCAGGTTCCGGTACTTCCGCGTCGAGCTCAGCGTGTCGAACACGAGCTCGAGCGCCTCGCTCACCGCGTAGCCGACGACTGCCGCTTGCGGCGCACCCTCCGGACCGAGCGACGACAGCACCATGAGCTTTTGCGTGCGGAGGAAGCTCCTGAGCTCGTCCCGAGTCAGCGGCACAGAGGACATCGAATTTTTTTGGAGTGCCGAAGGAGAGACTTGAACTCTCACTCCCTTGCGGGAAACGGATTTTGAGTCCGCCGCGTCTGCCGGTTCCGCCACTTCGGCTTGCTACTGCTCGTCGGGGCGGGTCGTAGCAGACCTTGGGGGGCGGGGGTAGTCGTTGCTCGCTCGGCGCTGACGGTGAAGGGTAAGGGCCTTGCTTGGGTTCCGGCCGTGCGAGGGAGGGGGCACGAAAACCGAGACGGCTAACGCCAAGGTTGAGCGCTCTTTCACTCGGCGCTCTCGCTGCGGAACGGCTCGTGCGTCGCGCTGGCCCGCTTCTGCGCCATGAATTCGCTACCGAAATCAGCTTCGGCCGCCAAAGCGTTGTGGGCTCTACAGCGCAGGGTGACGTTCGACGGACTGTGCGCGCCGTCGCGCACGAAGGGAACGAGGTGGTGGAACTCGAGGCAGTGGGTCTCGGGGCATCGCCGTCCTGATCTATCGACGTAGCTGCAGCGCTCCGCGTCGCGCATAGCGACTGCACGCCGTACGGCAGCGGGAATGTGGCGTACGCGCTGGCGCGGGTGCTCGGGGCCGTTGTTCGCGGGGAAGGTCTCCGGGGGCGCAGCGGACACTTTGGACGGCCTCGTCGTTGCGTACTTTTGCTTCTTGAGTTCGGCCACGAAGGCTCGCATCGCGCGCAGTTGAATGTCGTCCAAGGTCGCATTCGGTGCGGCGTGCGAAAGCAACGCCTTTGCCTCGTCGACGAGCCGTACGTACTCTGCGTTCGCGGTGAATTGGACCTTGTACCGCTCGGGTCCCGCAAGGCCGTGCGCCACTTTCGAGCCTTCCGCCGTTGTCCGAAAGCTCGAAGTGGAACGAGCATCGGCACTCTCTGTCGCATCGCCATCGACGCTCGTCGACTCACCAAGGGTGTCCGTGCTCGTGCCCGCGTCATTGTCCCGCTGGTCGTTGTCGTTCTCCGTCCAATCGCGCGGTCGCTCCCCCGGCGCAAGCTCGCGGACCGGACAAGTCGCGTTGATGAACGCTTCCCAAGTGGGTGCGCTCGGCGCTACCCGCGCTGGCGCGGGTCCGAGCGGTTCGATGCGAGCGGAACCGCCGGCAGCGGATCGAGAATGCGGACGAGCCGCATGATTTCACGCTTGTTGCGATGCTTGGCGCGCGCGAGCACCTCCACGAGATTCGTCTCGGTGAGGTGCGGTCCGAGCAGTAGGAGCCCTGTGAGGTGGAGCTCTCCCGCTGCCAAGGCGTCGAGCAAAGCTGGGAAACGCCTCACGAGGCGAGCGGCTGCGACGCGCCGGAAGGCCTCGTCCTCCGAAAATCGGAGCTCGTAGATGCAATACGTGTAGAGGCTCGAGCAGGCGCGGGTGCGGTGGATGCCGCGGGCTTCGACTTCCGCGAGGTGGGTGAGGAGCTCCGCGAGCAGCTGGTTCGAGCGGCCGACGACTCTGCGCGTGGCGGCAAGGAGCTCGGCGTCCGAGAGTTGCTCGATTGAGCTCGCCACGGGCGGAGCACTAGGAACGGAACTCGCGGCACCCGCATTCGTGTCCATGAGCGACGATACACCGCGCATTTTCGGGCTCCGCATGGGCCCGCTGCTGAGCGATCAGGCGCGTCAACAGGAATCAAGCCGTCGAGCACGAGAAAGAAGCAGCGTGCGGCGGTTAGGCGTCGGAACGACCATGGTCCATCACGAGGGACGAACAGAAGCGCGGTCGGTCGCCGATCTGGTCAAGGGAAATCGTCGTCGCGTGGTCGCTGAAATCGTCGTCGTCGTCGTCGTCGTCGTCCTTTCACCGCCGTGCGTCGGTGACTCGCTGCGTGTTGGTTCTAGTGAGAGCGGCGCCGCATTCCGTTCGCCTTCAGATTTCCGGCACCGGATGCAGATGACGTCATCGGCGTCGCGTATCGAAGCAGTGCTAGTCGATGGGTCCGTGTCGGTCCTCGCCCACGCTGCTCGTCGTGCCAGTCTGCGGCGGAGTCTGCTTCCGTTGCTCGGCGGCGGTCTTGCGCCGCCGCTCGCCGTGCTCGTCGCGTGCGCGTGCTCCGATTCGCAAAGCGCTGACTCCGCCGCGCGCGCGGGGGCGGGTGGCGCAGTCCACTCGGGAGCCACCGGTGGCACCACGACGACCGGCGCCGGCACGACGGGCGCATCGGGCTCACCCTTTACGGGCGGCACGGGGGCGAGCAACGGCGGCACGCTGACGACAGCCGGTGCCGGCGGATCCGGCACCGCGGGCACGTCCATGAACGGCGGTGGTGGCACGACGACAGCGGGCGCGGGCGGGATAGGGCAGGGCGGCGTGACAGGCACGGGCGGAATGACGGGCGGCGCGGGCGCCCTCGTTGGAGGCGCGGGCGCTGCGCTCGGCGGTGACGCGGGTGCTCTCGTGGGTGGCGCTGCCGGCGCGGCGGGCGCGGCGCCGATGGACGCGACCTGTGGCGAGCCGTCGGGCGCCGCGGGCGCGGGCGG
>Ga0070682_100000689_pt1 | contig 20419 bp, 26 predicted proteins | sample KBSC63LmetaG_FD_64668 | JGI IMG/M metagenome (GOLD analysis project Ga0070682, IMG submission 64668) | Corn rhizosphere microbial communities from Kellogg Biological Station, Michigan, USA - KBS C6-3L metaG | ecosystem: Host-associated > Plants > Roots > Rhizosphere | place: USA: Michigan...
GGTGCTAGCGGTAGCTGGTCTGATAGTTCTTCCAGCTCTAGCAGCTCTAGCGATTCTGGCTCAAGCTCGTCGTCATCCTCGGACTAAGTGATGTGGAACCTCGCCCGCCGCCCGAAGCGGCACTCATACTCTAGCATCTCCACCTACCTGGAGTGCCCGGCGTCCTACGCCTACACGTATCTCCAGGGCCGCAAGACCCTGGAGACCGCCCCAATGATGCGGGGGACGAGGCTCCATAAGCAGGCCGAGGACTACGTGAGGGACCTTACCCGTGTGGCCCCGGTCCCCTATGAGCTTCGCCGCGTTGGAGTGCTCCTCCATCAGCTCCGTGAGAAGGGGGCCAAGGCAGAGGAGGTGTGGCTGCTCGATCAGCATTGGAACCCCACGGACAACCAAGACTACGCCCGCGTCAAAGCCATCGTAGACGTACACTACATAAACCAGGACATCCTCTATGTCTTCGACCACAAGTCAGGTCGACAATATCCAAGCCATGTCGATCAACTTGAGCTTTACTCCGTCATTGGACTTCTCAAGTACCCAAGTGCGAAACGCGTTGAGTCGGGCGCTATCTATATTGACGCAGGAAATACAGGTTCCGAGGGGAGCATGCTCCGTGAAATGCTCCCCCACTATATTAAAAGGTGGGATGGGTACATTGGACGAATGGAAGCAGATACAGATTTTCAGCCGACTCCTGGAAATCATTGTGGAAGGTGTGATCACTCACGATTCAATGGGGGACCCTGTACCGCCGCCCCCGCCAAGTCAAAATAAATTTGACCTCTAACCAAAAAGAGGGTATACTATCCTAGAGTCTGGAATCCAAGCGAAGGTGGTCGAGTACGCGAAACACCGCGGAGTGTTAGCGCGCAAGCTGTCCTTCGGGGAAGGATGGCCAGACTACATGTTTCTGTACCGGGGCCGCATCCTCTTCATCGAGTTCAAGCAGCCGGGGGGACGACAACGTCCCCTACAGAAGTATGTGGGTAGGCTACTCAGGGAACAGGGGTTCCAGGTAGAGTTGATAGATAACCTAATTGACGGCCGAGAGGCTATTAGAAAGTGGATTGATGGACCAACCAATAGTGTTGACGGAGTGGCGTGAATTCTCACGCGTGATGATCGAGACAGCTGATATCGACCCATCCTACCCCGTCATAGCGCACCTATGCGAGACCCGCCACGAACCGTGGTTGGGTCGCTTCTTCCTCCACTACATGTGGTTCTACAACATCCGAGAGGCCATCCGCGCCGCCGACGATACGGACGACCGCACCTTCTGGCGTCGCTGCGAGGTAGACGCGGCATCCTCCCGGGTCTCCCGGGGTGGCGCCCGCCGACGCTTCCGGGGGGCACTAGCCTCAACGGCTATCCTCTTGATGCAGGGGAAGAACATGACCCCGTGGCAGATCATGACCGACCTCTACCGCGCCCGGTACGTCGACATCTACACCCACGTGGAGAGGAACTACAAGGGATGCCAGATTGGCCCCTACTATCGGTGGAAGCTGATGGATTGGTTCGACATCTGCCTCGGCTGGCCCGTGTCCCTGTCGATCCTCGAAGCGACCAAGGTCCTCCCCGACAACCCTCGGGAGCACATCGGCACCTACTTCCCCGGCCTGTCGTTCGAGCAGTGTCTCCTCAAAGTGGACGGGTTCGTGAAGGACATTCCCCACTTCGTCAAGCCGGGGGTGGGCTGCGGTATTGGGGAGGTCGAGACCATCCTCTGTATCCTCAAGGGCTACTTCGACACGCGGTCGATCAAGGTCGGGGGCGACATCCTGGAGTACCGTCACAAGCTGGCGGACCTCCCCGAGCTTCAAGCGAAGTGCCCCCCGGTCATCGTGCCGGCGAACAAGTGGGTTTGCGGGGAGTACAAGTATGTCCCGTGAGTGGAGAGATCAATGACTGAAGAAGACTACGACCGCATATCCGAGGTCAAGGAAGCCCTTTCGCGCAAGATAACCAAGCTGGTTAACGACACGCTTGCTAAAGCCAAGGTAACCCCTGAGCAAGAGGACGTGATTCGCACCCAACTAACTGAAGAGTACAGGTTCTGGAAATGAGCAAAGTTTGGAACCCCAAGCCGTACCAAGAGCAGGCTATCGAGTTCGCCCTCACCCGGGAGGGGTCGGGGCTGATGTTGGACCCCGGTCTGGGGAAGACATCGATCACCCTCGCCTGTATCTCTCTCCTCCGACAAGGGGGCGAGATTCGCAAGACCCTTGTTGTGGCTCCCCTACGGGTGTGCAAGTCCGTATGGCCCTCCGAGGGGAAGAAGTGGACCGACTTCAATCACCTTCGTATCGTCAACCTCTGCGGCCTCAAGGCTGTCGAGCGGGCGAACCTGCTGGCCCGGGACCACCATGTCTATCTCATCAACCCTGAGTCGTTGGTCAAAGTCCTGCCTCTTCTGGGGGATGATTTTGATCTACTTGTGCTCGACGAAAGTACGAAGTTCAAGGATACGCAGACGCAGCGGTTCAAGGCCCTCAAGCCGCTCCTCTACAAGTTCAAGCGACGAATGATCCTGACCGGGACCCCTGTCCCCAACGGGGTCGCCGACCTGTTCGGCCAGATGTACGTCGTTGACTTGGGGGCCGCTCTAGGCAAGTACATAACCCATTTCCGTATGGAGTTCATGCATCAGGCCCAGGGCGACCTCTACAACTACTACCTAAACCGGGGGGCAGAGGAGCTCATCTACCGCCGGGTCGAGGGGAAGCTGATGCGTATGGACGCCCGGGACCACCTGGAGATGCCCGAGCTGATCAACTCCTTCATCGAGGTCGAGTTGCCTACCCCGACGCTCAAGAAGCAGTACAAGCAGCTAGAAGACGACTTCTACACGAAGATCGAGGACGAAGATGTTGCTTCGTTTAACACAGCCGCCGTTGGGGTCAAGCTCCGTCAAATGGCCAACGGGTTCCTCTACACTGATATCGATACCGACAGGCGGGTCCTCGATCTTCATGACGAGAAGATCGACGCTCTTGAGGAGCTTGTTGAGGAGATGCAAGGCAGGCCGCTACTTGTTGCTTACGAATTCCAAGCGGACGCTGATCGGATTCTCAAGAGGCTCCCGGGGGCGGTTGACCTTGGTAAAGTCAAGAACGTCGAGGTCACTATCGACAAGTTTAACCGAGGTGAGATCCCCCTACTCATCGCTCATCCGGCGAGTGCGGGTCACGGCCTTAACCTCCAGGATGCATGTAACACCGTCTGCTGGTTCGGGATCACGTGGAACCTGGAGCTATACCTTCAGTTCATCGCCCGCGTCTGGCGCCAAGGCCAAGCCGCCGACGCCGTTATCGTTCACCATATCGTATGTAAGGAGACCAAGGACGAAGATGTAATGAAAGCCCTTGAGGGCAAAGACAAGACCCAAACTAAGTTTAACAACGCAATTAAAGCTCAACGTAAATCATGAACCCCCGTTATTCCAAGATCCGACAGACCATCATCGACGGAGCCTCTGAAGAGAAACCCCTCAACTCCGTGGAGTTGCTCTCCCTTATCTCCGAGGAGACCACGATCAACTCGTTCACGGCCACCCTTACCCAGCTGTGCCGGATCGACCGTTACATCCAACGGGTCCGCAACTCGAAGGGGAAGTGGGTGTACTGGTACGATCCCTCCAAGAAGGCCAAGATCATCCCGAAGCGGGTCCGCGTGAACGGGGCGAAGGAAGTCGACCTTGCTGTGGACCTCTCCCCGCCCGAGCCTCAAAAATCCCCCGTACCGGTGGTTTCCCCAACCGGGACCCTCTCCGTCACCGGCTACATTGTCGAGGACGAGTTCGTCATCCTCCGCGTTGGCAACAGCCGCTTCGTCATCCCCTTCGAACAACTCAAACCATTGTGACCAAAATCGTTAAGATCCACGGGGCCTCCGGCTCCGGTAAGACCACCGCCGTCCGCTCCCTGATGGACCACGCCCTGTCGACGGGAATCCTTCACGGGGTAGGGCACAAGGTGGAAGCCTACAACCTTGTGCTCCCCGGCGTCTATGACCACGTATACGTGATAGGGTCCTACGAGAACAACTGCGGCGGGGTCGACACCATCCCCGACTACCGGACGGTGTTGTCCCTAGTGGACCACTACCGCTCCCTGGGGGGCCACGTCATCTTCGAGGGGCTGCTCCAGTCCACCTACTATGGTGCGATGGGGGAGCATAGCAAGCAATACGGTGACGACTACGTGTACGCTTTCCTCGACACGCCGAAGGAAGTGTGTGTCGAGCGCGTCAACGCTCGCCGGGCGCAGCAGGGGACGAAGACAAAGTTCAACCCCGACAATACCCGCAAGAAGTGGGACACCATCGAGCGCCTCCACAACAAGCTGTTCGGGGTTCATCGCACCGAGACCCTCTACCACGACAAACCCATGTTCCCCCAACTACTGGAGATTCTGAAGTGACCCAAATGTCGTCTAGCGATTACAACAAGATCGTACAGGCCAAGCTCAACTACGAGCAGGCTGTCGAGGAGGGGCTCAAGGCGGCCGGCTGGCATAAGGGCTGGCGCAAGAAGAACAACCTCACCTTCTGGATCAAGGACATCCCCGGCCAGGGCATCTGTACGGCCCTGTCGGGGGAGGAAGCCCTCAAGTGGGAGTACGAGCTGTGACCCCTCCCGAGTCCAAGTACTGGGTCGACTTCACCTACTGGATCGAGGAGCGTGAACAGATCCGTATCAAGAAGGAGGACCTCAAGACGCCGCCCCCGTGGACCAAAGACCGGATCATGGCGACGACCCGCTTCTGTAACATTCGACGAGAGGACGACAAGGTAACGCGATGGATCAGGCAAAACTGGAGCGATCCCAACTTCGACCACCCCAACCTGGCCTTCTCGATGTGTCTGGCCCGTATTGTGAACTGGCCCGAGACCTTGATGGCTCTTGGGTTCCCCGACGTGTGGTCCCCGGCTCAGTTCATATCTCGAATGACGGAGTTATCACAGGGTGGGTCAAGGAAGATATGGGGCGGGGCCTACATGGTTACCGGCGGCTACTCGGCTGGCGGAGAAACCAAGCAACTCATCATGTCTCGTTGTCTTGAGGAGGCGTTTGTACACGCCGCCGAGATAAACACCAGCTATTCGTGCGAGCAGGCGTTCCGCGAGATCACCCAAGCCCGGGGCTTCTCCACCTTCCTGGGGGCCCAGGTCGTGGCGGACCTTAAGTACACGCCGCTCCTCTCGGGGTCCAGGGACCGCCTGATATTCTGTGCCCCCGGGCCGGGGTCGACAATGGGGCTTAACTTCCTCCACGGGAGGGAGCCCAAGGCGTCGATCACCTTCGATCGGTTCTTCCAAGAGGTAAATGAGATACGCTACTGGTTGGAAGAAAACCTGGTTACCCTAGACGCGCACGACACTCAAAACTGCCTGTGCGAATTCAGCAAGTACGTCCGCATCAAATACCTGGGCGGGCGAGCCAAGAACGGATACAAAGCATGTTGACTCTCAAAGGCCCCAACGTTAACGCCCTGTTCCCCGAGGCGTTGTGGCGAATGAAGATGGACGGGGTACTTGCCGACTCCCGTAATGGGGCGGTACGCAAGTTCCCCTACCCGGTCCTGATCAAGTACGAGCGGCCCCAAGATCGGGTGCTCTTCGACCCCCTACGGGACGCCAACCCGTTCTTCCACCTGTTCGAGTCTATCTGGATGCTCGCGGGTCGCAACGACGTCACCTTCCCCGCCAGGTTCGCTAAGCAGATGAAGGCGTACTCTGACGATGGGGCTACTCTCCATGGGGCCTACGGGTTCCGTTGGCGGGAGCACTTCGGGGAGGACCAACTGACGGGGATCATCGACGACCTCCAGCGCGACCCGACCACCCGCCGTAGCGTCCTCGCAATGTGGGACTCCTACATCGACCCACCCGTAGCCCGCGTTGGAGGCAAAGATGTCCCGTGCAATACTCATGCTTACTTTGCTGTCCGCGACGGTAAACTTGATCTTACTGTTTGCAATCGTAGCAACGATCTGGTATGGGGCTGCTTCGGCGCCAACGCCGTACACATGTCGATAATGCATGAGTACGTGGCCCGGGGAGCGGGGCTGGAGCAGGGGGTCTACTACCAGTTCACCAACGACCTCCATCTGTACGAGCAACACTTCAACATGATGGCGCTCGGGGGCCACGCGGACCATACGGACCCCTACCTGTCGGGCGAGTGTCGCTCCCTCCCCCTGTTTGGGGCCCCAGCAGCTCGTGAGGACTTCGACAAGGACTGTGAGGACTTCTGTATCGATCAGACGCGCCGTAGCCGCACGATGTTCTTCCAGGGCACGGTAAAGCCCATGTATCTCGCTTGGCGCTACCACAGCCTCGGGGAGACAGGGAATGCCGAGCGGGCGGTACAGGTGACCGAGGCCACCGACTGGCGCAAGGCTGGGCTCGAATGGTTGATGCGACGCTCGGCTCAGAAGTTGATGATCGTAAAACGGTAACAAGGGGGTCGCGTAGGAGCGATTTTCCGCCGTCCGGTAGGGTAGCCTAGACCCCCTCCCGTTCGCGTCCCCTACGCGCCCCTATCCGCCCTTCCCGGCCCCCTCCCGACCCCGACCGATCCCCCCGAAACCGACCCGAAAGAAAACCATGAAAAATTTCATGACGCTTTATGAAGCAGGAGCCGTCAAGCGGTACCATACTCACCTCACGATACGGGAGCAGGACCTAGCGGCCCACTCGTGGGGGGTGGCTATGATCGTGATGCAGATAGCCCCCAACCGACCGTGGATCCTCCGGGCCGCACTGCTACACGACCTCCACGAAATCGCCCTGGGGGACATCCCCTACACCGCCAAGCGGAAATACCAGGCAGTAGCTGACGTGGAGGGGCCCATCTGTAGGGACTTCCAGGGGGAGCATGGTTACTCCACCGAAAAGCTCGAACCGGGTGACTTCGCCATACTCAAGTGGGCCGATATGTTCGAGTGTTACCTGTGGTCCCGGCGGGAAGTTGAGATGGGTAACCGTCACCTCGTGAAGGTCATGAATACCGCTTGGGCCAAGATCACCGCCGCTGACGCTCCGACGCCTGAAGCAGCCGCCCTCGCCCGGGAGCTACACCTATGACTCTGTTTGAGGCCATGGTTAAGCTGGCCCGGGAGCACGGGTCGGATACCCAGGCCGCTGCCGCCTACGGGATGACTAAGTCACAGTGGGCTAGGCTCAAGAATAACAAGCAACACCCTACCCTGAGAACCCTCGACAACCTGGGGCTAGTCCCCACCTATGAATGGAGCAACGATGACGACACAAGGCGCACACTACAAGACCGCCCTCGGCGAAGAACATCACCAGCGGGCGATGCGGCTTAAGCTCAACTGGTACGCTGGGAACATCACCAAATACGCCGAGCGGGCTGAGCATAAGGGTCAGCTGGTGGAAGACCTCATCAAGATCGTGGACTACGCCCTGATGTGGATCGAACCCCAGGAAATGTCTAAGGAACAATGGAACCGTCTTCAAGTCGTACTCAACAGGAAGCCGGTTGTATGGATCGGTAGCGAGTCATCGGACAGTAGCGGGAAAACGACTTAGGGGTTTCCCCCTAGACCCCGACCAAAAATCGGGGTATACTAGCGGCTAGACGTAAGAATCGTTACTAAATCCCTAACATGCCAACCAAGCTCAAGCTCCCCGAGGATCACAATGATACCCTGGAACGCTTCCCGCGACAGTCGCTCGAATGCGGCTTCTCGGAATTCCCACCCGAAGATGATCTGCTCCCCTTGGCCTGGGTCATCGCCAAGGTGGCGGTTCTCCTGACCTCGATGGGGCTCATGGGATGGCTGATCTGGTCGCTGGTTCGATGGTCGTTCATCGGATGGCTCTGACCACCAAAGAAGCCGCAGACCGAATCAGGTACTGGGCTAAACTCAACTTTAAGCCGATCCATATGAGCTACGCGCTCTTCATGGATCTGGCCAACGAATTGGACCCCAAGGAGGGGGCTGATACCGTGCCGGCGGAACCGGTTGTTTCACAGGAAATCGCATCATGAAGAAGTCTCTCATCGCATTGGCGCTCGTCGCTCTGTCGTTCGGCGCAGCCGCTGCTGAACTGGGTGTCGGCGTCGCCGGCGCAACCGGTGGTTCGACCTCCAGCGGCTCGATCGCTGCCGGTGGCCAACAAGGCTCGGCCATCCTCGGCGTGTCCGGCGGTCGCCAGACCGCAACGGCCTCGGGCGCTGCCCAGAACACGACCGTGGTGAACAACACCGGTGGCCAATCGACCTCGGCGAACACGAACACCGGCAGCGCGACGCAAGTCGGCGGCTCGCTGGGCTTCGCGGGCCAGGCCGGTGCCTCGGGCGCGACCAACACCAGCGGCGCGTCGGGCCAGTTCGGTCTGTTCAAGGGCTTCGTCTTCGCAACCCCGTAATCCACGGGCTGCGAGATACCGACTAAAGGCCCCGGCTCACAAGGCTGGGGCCTTTTCCAATTACAACGTTAACGAGGAAAATCATGAAGAAAACTCTCATCGCACTGGCTCTTGTCGCCAGCTTCGGAGCAACCGCCCAGACCACGGTGGACTCCACCAGCGGCTCCAGCTCCAACTCCGGCGCTGCCAGCCAGTCCGGCGCGGCGGTCAGTTCCACCAACTCGGGGAACACCAGCGTGACCGCGACGGGCAACCAAGCCACCAGCGGCTCGCAGTCGGGCAGCATGTCCGGTGCCGTCAGCGACTCGCGCTCGGGCGCACTGGGCAACGTGATCAACCTCGACCAGTCGGTGCCGTCGAACCAGACGATCAACCAGAACGTGTCGGGCTCGACCACCAACAACTCGACCAGCCACTCCACGGTGGGCGGCGGTACCAACAACACGGACAACGTCAAGTACAGCGGCACCATCGAGAACCGTGCCTCCGGGGGCTACAACAATACGTCCACCGAGACGGTCAACCAGAACGTCCACTACTCGGGTAGCCAGACCGTCAAGAATGTGCCCAGCATCGCCATGTCGGGTCCCGCGTCGGGTCCCTGCACGGGCGCGTCGGGTGGCCTCGGCCTCGCGGGTCCCGGCTGGGGACTGGGCCTGAACGGCAGCGCCGTGATGGTGGACTGCCGCCTGCGCGAGAACACGCGGGTGCTGGGCATGGGCATGCAGTCGCTCGACGGCGCGGCCAACCCGCTGGAAAAGGGCGAGGCCACGGTGATGTTCATGGACGCGATGCGCGCTCTGGCAGCGTACAACAAGACCATCTACCAAGCCGAGGTGAAGAAGTGACCTTCCCCGAACAGACACCCTTCCAGCGCGACCACCTCGGTCACGAGGTGCCCCGCGTGGGCGCCGGCCCCGAAGTCACGCTGTCCTTCGGCGAGCGGGCCGTGGGCCTGACGTTCAACCCCTCCGGTGACCCGGAGGTCAACCAGATCAAGGTCAACTGCGCGATCCTGATCGACCAGTTGCACGACCTGCGCTCGGGCCATTACGCCGACGACAACGACGTGAAGCGCATGCTGTCGCTGGCGATCACGGATGTCCAGACGGCGCAAATGTGGGCGGTGAAGGCCGTCACTTGGAGGAAGCCATGATCGCCGAGCAGATCAAGGACGCCATCACAGTCCTGTTCGGCGATACCTCCGCGTCCAAGGAGGAAACGCTGGACCAGCTTCAGGACGTCTATCAACACACCGAACAGTACATCGAAGTGCTGACTTCGGAATTGGGGAACAAGTCATGAACCTCGCTATCAAGACTTTCCTTGCAGTCGCCGGGGGCGCGATTGCGATGGTCTGCTGCTCCCAAGTTCGCGCCCAAGGGTTCGCTCAGGAGGAGCGCACGACCTGCTACTCGTGGAACGGGGGCAACCACTCGTCGGGCTCGTTCATCGAGTGCAAGACCATCAAGCCGGTAGCCAAGCCGCAGCCTGTGGCCGTAGCGGCCCCCGTCGCCCAGCCGGTGTTGATGTCGAACCCGGTGTGTCCGCCCCAGGTGATTCTGGAGCCCGAGCCGCGCAAGAAGCGGGTCTACAAGCCCCGACCGAAGCCGGTGTGCAAATGACGCTCGATCAACTCGTAGAAGCTGTGAAGCTCTACTGGGCAGACAAGTCCCGCACCCCTGAGGAGACCGCCGAGGGTCTGCGGTCGCTTTCCGATGAGATCGAAATCCTGATCGATTCGCTGATCCCCTAATCCTCCGCCAACCCTTCAATTAGGCTCTCTTTGAGAGCCTTTTTCTTTGCGTCAGCGACGATTGGGGCATAGGCTTGGGTCAGGTACGCCTTCTGTTGGGCGGCAGCGGCCCCCAGCGGGGAGCCTTGGAGAAGCCCTCCGCCAGATACAGGGTAGGAAGTAGCCCCACCGGACAGGCCCCCGGCTCCCGTAGATCCCGGGGAGTTCCCAGAAGTTCCTCGATTATTCCCCGTAGGACCCAAAATAGCACCCGCCCCGTAGTTACCCAGCATCCCCCCGAGGCGACCAGCGATTTGACCAGATAATCCAGCTTCGGAGAGGCCCGATCCAGCCAAAGAACCCAGACCCCCAGCCAAAGCTCCCTGTCTCCAGTCGCCCCCGGAGAGGCCCGCGCCGAGGCCCCCCGTCCCCGAACTCACGAGAGCCCGGGCCGCCCAATTGGGGAGACCTGTGGCCCCCGCGAGGGCGCTACCGCCCCAACCACCGAGGCCCCCGGTCAGGGCACCTATCCCGGCCCCCTGTAGAATGTTCTTACCTTGGATACCGGACGAGATGCCCCCTTGGGCGGCCCCCGACAAGGCTCCCTGCCCCCAGGCGGGGAGGCCCGCGTACCAACTCTGTAGGGACCCCAGGGTGCCCCCTAGCCCAGATCCACCCCCAGCGGTAGCTCCAGCTGCACCGGCTCCCGGGGCGGCTCCAGCTCCAGCTCCAGCCGCGCCTGCTCCAGCGCCTCCTGCTCCATACGCTGCAAGCGCAGAGCCTCCGAGGAATCCTCCACCGAGAATGAGAGCAGCCATGACGCCATCTTGATTCTCCTGTGCCCACGAGCCGCGCTCGCGGGCGTGATAGAGGTGTGGGTCCCCCGCTGGGGTCAACACATTCCCCTGGTTTTGGTAAAGTGTGGTCGCCGCCGACCGGGGGTCCCCCGTGGTCCCGTCCCAGCCCGAGGACATGCCCGAGACGTTGACGTAACCCTTGTCGTTGATGTACTTGTCGAGACCGTTCTTGTAAAGCGTATAGGCGTCGTAGGTGTTGTTCCCCTGGCCGGGGGTCGCAGGGGTGATCGTACCGTCCGGGTTGTATTTGGGGGTCCCCCCGCTCAGGCCCCTCAACTGGGAGGCGTCGCCCGTATACCCCAGCCGGTCCCCGAGGGCCAGCATAGGGTCTAGGTTGTAGCTGACGTTACCGGGGTCCCACCCCATTCCCTGGACACTCGTGCGGTCCCCGGTAGGCTGGTAGTCGTTACCCAAGAAAGCGTTGATACCGAACCCGAGCTGACCTGAATTGCCCGCGTTGAGCGTCATGTTCAACAGTGACCGACCGGCGTCACTGTTGAGGTCGTATGTCGGGGGGGTAGGCACTTATCTTCTCCAGCAAGACCGGGGGAGGATCAAACGGGGGTGGCGCTCTACACGAGCACGCCACTCACGGCACCAGCGACGATGCTGGTGTCGATCGTACTGACGCACGATAGGGTCCACCCCCTGATCGCGCAGGTTGTAGCTACGTTGCTCTTGCTCATAGCGACGTTGCTCGTAGCGGTTGGTCCGCTCGTCCTGCGGCTGGGCTCGCACGGTGCCCGCGAGAGCCGACAGTACACAGAACGCCAGCCCCGCGGCCAGTAGATTGAACCGGGGAGCGGAGGGGACCCCCAGGGTAACGAGCACGAACAAGACCAGGGCGACAACCAAGAGGATGACGGTAATGATGTTCATTGGGACCTCGCTCTCAGGATGTCGATCAGTTGCTGAGCGCGTTGTCCCTGTACGTCGGGGGACATCACTCCTCCGGGGGGTCCTTGGCCCCCAGGAGGAGGGCCACCAGGACCCCCAGGAGGAGGCATCCCGCCGCCGCCGCCGCCAGGACCACCAGGACCAGGAGGACCTCCGCCACCTTGCATAGCCTGTAGTTGGGCTATCGCTTGGGGGTCACCCGCCTGGGCCGCTTGTACCAGCCGCATAATGTTGGGATCCATTTGGCCCTGCGGGGGCGGACCTCCCTGGGGAGGCATCATACCCGGTGGGGGACCTTGGGGTGGCATCTGAGACGACATTTTGTTGCTCCTGTACTTGTTTCTGGATGTTTACCAGTAGGGTGTTGACCTCGACCCACGGCTGTCGGGACAGTACGTTGGCGATATAGTCGAGGTCCTTGGGTTCAAAGCTGAGGGTGATGGTCATGCGATTTCCAGTTGGGCAATGCGTTGGTTGAGGGTCTTGACGGCGTTGACCAGTGCCCACAGCACGGGCGATTCGTCGAGTGTGTGCAGGTCATCGAACTTGAGTTCCCCCAGTTCGCCGGGGGCCACTGTGACGAGTTCGGGCATGGCTTGCTTGGCCTGCTGGGCAAGCACGCGGATGTACCGCTGCGTGCCGCGCCCCGTCTCGGGCTTGAAGGTGTAGCTGACGGGCTCCAGCGCGCAGATGGCGTCGAGCCCCGTGGTGTATGGCTCGATGTTCTCCTTGACGCGCTCGTCGGACGAGTCGCCCCACGCGCCACCCCCCGGTTTGTATCCCTGCCCCGGAGTGACGAACCCCGCATCACTGCGGAAGGTCCACATCCCCGATTGGTTGGCTATGCTGAAGTTGCCAGTCCCCTCGTCCCAATCGAACCGCTGCGTGGCTTGGTTGCCGAAGTATTGGCGCGTGTAGTTGCCCTCGCGCACGATCTTCCACCAGCGCCCAGACGCACCGAAAAAGAACCCGCCGTTTTCGGCAGTGCAGCCACCGTTCTGACTCGTGGCCCCGTTGCCGTCGAGGCTCCATACAGGTCCGGTCGTGTTCAGCCATCGCAGCGTGCCGTTGGAGCGATCCCACTGGAACGACCACGCGCCAGTGCTGCCGCCCTGCATGTGCAGATAGTTCGCAGTGCTACCGTCGTAGCGCAGCGCAGGGCCTTGATTGCCCGCAGAGCGGATAGACCCCCCGGCTTGGAAGTCCCCGTTAGGCGAAAAGATGCTCTGCGGCCCACTCGGCCCAGCGTTCCAGAGAAGCGTACCGTTCGTCTTGTTCCACCCGAAGAACCAGTTTGGGGAAAAATTCAGGTATTCGGTGCCCGCGTCCTCGCCCATGTAGTAACTGCCTCCGGGCAAGCCGAACCGCGTCGCGGTGACAGCCTGATCGAAGGTGTAGGCCGTGGCCCCCGCAAAGAACATCGGCTTGTTTACTGCGGCCCCGCCCGCGCCCATTGAAACCGCGTAGCCCCCTTGGTTGCAGGTAATCAGCATGGTCAGGTAGTCGGCAGAACCTTGGAACCCATTGGAGACACGCAGCCCCGCCCCGCCACCGTTGGCGCGCGGGTTCACAGCGAGCACACTGTTCGTGGTGCTGGCTGCGTCGAAGTTGAAGGTCATCCTTCCGCCAGCCGCCATGGCGGCTTGCCCCGCAGCGAGGCGATACCAGCCCAGCCCCGCCTCGCTCGCCCACGCGAGACCCGGCGCGTTGACCGTACCGTCCTGCAACTTGAACGGGCCGGTCGGGCCCAACAAGCCGTCACGGGTCAGCACGTTGTTCAACTGGGCGGCGATATCGCTCAGGGTAGTGTTAGCCCAGGTAGAGGCGATGATCGTGTTGGTAACGACCGGGTTGCCTACTGGGAGGGTGTATACACCGGAACCGTCACGGGGCATCTTGTTCTCCTGAAGAAAGTTGTCTTCCCATACTTGCGAACGCATTCGCAAACTCGGGTCGAGCCATGAATGATTCCAGCGCCTTGCGAGCCTCGGGGCCTGAGAGGCCCGAGATACCCTTCAACACTTTGTCCGGAATGTGACCCGCCAGCCCCTTGAGTATGACCTTCCGCCCAGCTTCGCTCTGAACGAGTTGGTGTGCTCCCCCGAGCGTTGCCGCCCCCGCGAGACCGGCCACTGCGACGGGGTTCGCCGACGCAATGATAGGGATCGCCTTGCTGGCCAACGGGGCGACCCCGGCCCCCGCCGCGAGCATAGCAACCGGGCTTGATTCGTGTTTCGTCGTCGTCCGGGGGACAATGGGCTCCGGGGAGACCTTGGGGGTGGGTCGGGGAGCGCGTTCTTGACCCACCCGAGGGGGCCGGGGCGGCAGATCGTCCAGGACAGGCTTCGGGGGAGCCTTGGGGACCGGGATCAGGTCGGGCTTGGTAGCCTTGGGGATCGGGGTCATTGCGGGCCGGTCGGGGGCCTTCGGCTTGGGGGTGATCTCGATGGGCGGGTGCTTCGGCAGCGGCTCCAGTTCGACCTTCCCCGCCTTGGGGACAGGGACGGGGGACAGATCGGCCCGACCCAGCGCCTCCCGGGCCGACGCCGCCTTGTTGAGCTGCTCCACGGAGTCGGTGAGGGCTCCCTTGACGGGGGACAGGCCCTCCCGCAGACGACCTTGAAGGATCGTCAAAGCCTTCTTCATGTTCGGGTCGTCGTGGGCGCGGATAGCGTCCCCGATCTCATCCGTGATAGCCTGGGCTTCTTTCCCAGACATTGGGGCGAGGCTGTTCTTACCCCGGTTCATAACACGCTCTTTGATGAACGTGTTCAGGGCCTCCCCGTTCTCCTTGGACAAACCGGGGACTGCCTCCCGGATATCCTTGACGGCCTTGTTGGTGGAGGTCCACCGAGCCAGGGCGGGGAGCTCAACCTGGGCGAGAGCCTTAGCGTGGGCTTCCTCTATCTGAGAGGTCGCCTCCTTAACCGACGAGACCGGTGTGCCCTTGACCGACTGGACCAGGCGGTTGACCTCCCCCAGCCTCTCCTCGTTCGTCCGTGTAACCCCACTCACGTTCGCTTCGTGAGCGGCCGTAGCTTCAGCTACCTTCGCCTCGTTGGCTGCAGCGACGCGGGCCAGGTTCTCTTGGTGGGCGGCCTTCACGGAGGCGATACGGGCCTCATTTTCGGCCGCGACCTTAGCAACCTCCTCGGCGTGCTTAGCCTTGACCGATTGGGAGAGACCCTTGTTCTCGTCGGTGATGTTCTTTACGGTGCCCGCGTGACCCTCCCGAGCCAGGGCCAGGCGACGGGCGTTCTCATCCCTTACCTTGGTCAAGGCTGCTTCGTGAGCTGTCTTCGCCGCGTCGAGCTTGGCTTGGTTCGCGGCCCTGATCCGGGCCACCTCAGCCGAGTGGTCCGCCGCCGCTTGGGTTCCCCCGGCCCCCGCCGCCGCGTTCCGAGCCGCAACGTCGGCCGCTGCCTTCGCATCCGAGGCCGCGTTCGCGGTGTTGATCTTCGCCGCTTTCTCAGCGGCCTCCTCGGTCATGATACGGTTGTAGCTAGACGCTGCCTTGGACTCGCTTCTCTCCACGGCCCCCTTCAGCCCGGGGATCCACTTGGCCGTCGCGTCGTAGATTTTTCCAACGGGTCCGCCCATCTCGCCGATAGTGGGGACATAGCCCTTATCCACGAGCTTCCTCACGGAGTCCTCAAGGCCGCTTTTCGCCCCGCCGACAACCCGAGAGATCAGGTGGCCTGCCGCCCCCGCTGCGGTCCCCCGAGCGGCCGCAGACCCCACGTCTCCCTGGTCGATACCGGCCTTCACGGCCTCGATACCACCCTGGGCGGCAGCGTTGACGAGGAGCTTCTTGCCCCCGATATCTTTGGTGAAGAGAGCCTCGGGGAGAGCATGGGCTATGTCGCCCCCGATGTCGTCCTTGTTATGGAGTATCTGCTGGCGATACCAGTCAATGCCTTCCTTGCGTTCCTTGTGGCCCGTACCGATGGGCTTCCCCGTCGCATAGTCAATGGCCGCGTCGATGGGGGCCAGGGGGTACGACATAGCTGTACCGGCCCCCGTGACGACGTTAGTCATGAGGTCGTTCGCGGCTAGAACGGTCTCCTTGCCGTAGTGCTTAAGCGACTCAACTAGTGGGCGCTCCGGGGCTTTACTTTGGGCGGCTACGGGCGGAGGGGGCGAACTATCGCCCGTAGCGTTGGGATTCACACCTACCCCGGAGACCTCGATACGCACCGGGTTCCCCGGGGTTGATCCGCCCCGGTATTCGGTGGGTTCTTCAACCGTTTCGCCCGTATCGGGGGTCGCGGACATCCATCGGGGTTGGGCCCCCGACTGAGCGGCGGGTTTCCCGCCCGCCTTGTTCACGAGGGGTACGTATGCGGCAGTCTCGGCGGGGAGGCCCCGCCGACCCGCTAGATATTTCTCATAGGCCCCGGGGCCCATGTTGTAGGCTCGGAGACCGCCCTCACGACCGTACTTCTGTTGGAGGGTCGACAGGTAGTCCTCGCCCACGCGGGCGCGCTCGCCCTCACTATCGTCCCGGGCCGGTATCACCCCGTAGCCCGGCTGGGTATTCGTCCCCGGCATGACCTGCATCGTCCCCCGGGCACCCTTGGGGGACACAGCATTGGGGTTGCCGCGTGACTCTACGTGGACGACAGCGGAAATGTCGTCCGAGAGTGGGGTAGCTTGTTCCCAGCGGGCCATGATTACTTGATGTATGTTTTACCGTTCGGGCCGATGAACCTCGTCCCCTTGGGGAGCTTGTCGTATTCCTCGTCACCGCTGATCTGGACCGGGGCCGCTCCCCGAGCCGCACCGCCGGCTGCCGGCTGGGGGGCCACATCCCCGCCCGCCCGCGCCGCTTGGGCGTTCTTGACGCTGTTCCGCATCAAGTCCTCGATCTGGTCCAGGTTCTTGAGTCGAACCGTGGGGTGGAGCAGGCGGTTATTGACGTTACCCATGTACTCGACGAACAGCTTGCGCTCTTGGTCGGTGATGGTGCCCGGTCCACGCGGGTACTTCGACGCCAGCTGACCCGCGATGGTATCGAGCTGCTGGGCGTTCATGTCGCTCGTCGTCGGCTTCCTGCCGAAAACCTGACGACCGCCCTCCATGATGGCCCCGGGGATACCGTGTGTGGTCCCCTCCGGGTCTGAGAGGTACTTCCGTACATCCTTGGTCATATTGAGGACGTCATTGGCGTCCTCAATCTTAGCCTTCAGCTCTTTCTCAATGAGCTGTTGCTGGGGCGAGGAAGCCTTGGTGGGGCCACCTATCGCCCCGCCGGTTGTACCTCCGCCCGCTCCCGCTCCCCCGCCGCCCGCTGGGCCGGCTCCCGCCGCACCACCGGCGAGGACCAGTTGGCCGCTCTCCGGGTCCACGGCGAATACCCGACCCGACTTGGAGTCCACCCCGCCCGTAAGCTGGCCGTGCTCGTTGTAGGCCGGCTGGAGGTTCATACCCGCTGCGGACCCCTTCGCCCGAATCTCAGCCACTCGGAGGTCGTTCTCACGCTTGAGCTGGGCTTCCCGCGACGTGGCGGCTTCCTTCGCCATAGCCAACTTGAGGGCTTGAGCGCGCTCGGGGGCCTTGAGTAGTTGGTCCTCGATGACCGCCTTGGAGTAGGGGGCCACGAGGGGGTTCCCACCCCGCATCCCCGCCGCCGCGTGGGATAAGAAGTCCTGAGTAGATGGCTCCCTAGCGGCCACCTCAGCCGCCGCCCCCGTAGGTGGACCAGCTAGCGCCTCGCCCGTTTCAGAGTTCATAGGCATCTGGCCAGGGACCATAGGTGAGCCAGGGGTCCCCTGGGGCCGCTTGTTGATCCAGTCCAGCAGGTTCTGTTGCTCGGCCGCGCTGAGGTCCTTCCGCTTCTGGTTCATCTCCCCTTCTTGACGGTCGGCCGTCCACCCTGAGAGGAGGGGGAGAGCCGCTGCGAGAGGAGACTGCTTGATCCGTTGACCCATGAACTTCGCCCCGGTGACGGCCGAGGTGAAGCCATCCTCTACGCCGGGGTCGGCTGGGGCACCCATAGCGCGGAGCGCCTTGATCCGAGCCGCTTGCTGGAGAAGCTGCTGTTCTTGTGTATCGAAGTCGAGGTCGGCCATAATTACAGCCCGTAGTTCATTTGGTCAGCGGGGGTCAACACATTGTTGTTGATGTTCCACGTATCGTAGGCGTTGCTGCCCCAGTTCCACAGGTTCTGGGCCCCGCCCCAAAGGTTCCCCAGGCCTGAGGTGATCCCGTTGATCCCCCCGAGGGCCTGTATCGCTCCGACGCCGGTGTTCACGTTCTGTTGCCGCTGCGCGATGTCGGCGTTCTCATTCTGACGCTGAGCGTTGAAGGTGTCCTGGGCCGCCCCGTAGATCGTCTGGGGGATATAGGCCGCACCGGTGGGGACCTTGGTCGCCCATTTGTTCGGATCCAGCGAATCCCGCATACCTCCGAGGTTGGTGTTCCCCGACAGGGCTGCGCTGTACTTGTTCTGGATCTCCCCTGCCCCCTGCTGACGTGCGCGCAGGGCCTGGTCGTACTCGGTGTTCCCCTGTTGATAGCCCGCGAGGATCGCCTTGTTACCGGCGTCAATGCGAGTATTCCCCAAGCTGCGCTCTTGGTCGTTCCACGCGTTGGAGCCCATGGTAAGCCCCATGGCGGCGGCGCGGGCACGAGCCGCGTCCTCCGACTTCTGAAGCCCCGGGTTCTGGAGCGCGTTCCACGAGTTGATGACCTCTTGGTTGTACTGCCCCACCTGCGGCATCGCACCAAGACTGGAGTAGTCGAGGCCCTGGCCGATCTGCCCCGCCAGGTTCCCCTGTCCGCCCATGGATTGGTCCCACAGTCCCTGCGCCGCGCCGCTCAAGGACGTGTTGTTGATCCAGCGACCGTCCGGGGTCTGGTTCCACGTGATGCTCCCCATCGCATTGGTCTGGTCGGGGCGCTGGGACCACGTAGTGCGACGGGTGGCGTCGTCGTTCGCCGCCTGTTGCTGGGCGGCGAGTCCACCAAAGTCTGGTATTGCGGCCATTACAAGATTCCTCCGCTTAACACGGTAAAGTCGGTGTTAACCCAGATAACTTCCCCATCCGAGCGAGTAGCCATACACAAGGACCCGGCGAAACCCAGGCCCTGAGCATGGGCCCATTCCTTCTGGGCCCGTAGACCGCCTGACCAGTAGGCCGCGTCCCAGATAGCTTGGTCCCACAGGGGAATCCCGCCCGAGATGGGGTTCGACTGAATCGCCGGGGTGGTAAAACTGAAGTCGTAGACCACGGTGGACTTCCAGTTCACACTCCGCCCGGTCAGGAAGTTAGGCCGGTACAGGCCGACCTGTTTGTTGTTCGCCGGGGTGCCGAAGTAGTTGTACGCCTGCTGGACGAGGGCCGTGATAGCCACCCCCTCGGGCTTCGTCAAGGACACCGCGTCGGCGTTGCCCGTCCATGCTTGGATCACCTTACCGTCCGGGGTGCCGTAGAACGGGACGACCTGATAATCAGGAACCCAGCACGTCGCGTCCATCCCAGCGAACGTAGTCCACTTGGTATTGACCACGTTCTCCGCGAGCTGTATCGAGCCCCCTTGGACGACGCTCGGAATGTTGACTATGAGCATGTTAATGCTCGGGACGAACTTCAAGTCCCAGCCGGGGAGCGAACCCAGGAAGTTAGCTTGTTCCGAGAGGAACTGTTGAACCGGCTGCGCTTCGACGCTCGACTGGGGGCCGACGACCCGCGAGGACGTGAACATATCGTTCATCGAAATCAAGCCTTGATTGGTCAAGAACTTGAGGTCCCCCGACACCTTGGTGTAGAATCGGTGTCCTTCGAGCAGCGCACCGGCGTAGTAGACCCCCTGAAGGGCCCAGGTATCAATGGTGTCCGGGTCGATGCCCTTGTAGACAGCGATGTCCCCCTCGGAGCCGAAAGCCACCAAGAGGTCATCCGAGCCGTCACCGTCGTCTACCGTCCACGTAGCGAGGGCCTGGAGGAAGCCCCCACGCTTGAACAGAGGGCCGAAGTCGAATTTCTTGGCCACCCCGTAGACCTGGTCGGGGGGCAGATACCAGCCGTAGCAGGTGTCTTTCTGGACAGCCCAGAGCCGCTTCTGGTGGATCGTCGCGTCGATCAAGGTCGTGGGATCCACCCCTGACCACGTACCTGGGGCTGTGCCGTCGCCCGCCGTGAGCCGGTCGTAGATGATGGCCGGGGGAGCGGTCTGGTGTATCCAGATACCGGGGTCCTGCCCCGAGAACAGAACCTTGTGGGTCCCGGCCGAGTTGGCCATCATGGTACCCTGCCAGATCGAGGTCGTCAGCCCAGTAAGCACGGGGGCGTCGGCGGCTCGGGTAACAACCGTGTCCTTGGACGTTACGTCGTACATCCCGTCGCCCGACCAAGCGTACAGGAGGGACTGCCCCGAGTTGGTGTGGTAGGTATACAGAGAACCGACTGTACCGGGGAGGCCCGTGACCCACTCGCGGAAGCCCCTACGGTGTACGCACCCGTAGACTTCCGGCCACCAATTCACCATCTTGATGGCGTTCTCGGGGGGCATCCCAAACAGG
>Ga0070682_100000690_pt1 | contig 20409 bp, 17 predicted proteins | sample KBSC63LmetaG_FD_64668 | JGI IMG/M metagenome (GOLD analysis project Ga0070682, IMG submission 64668) | Corn rhizosphere microbial communities from Kellogg Biological Station, Michigan, USA - KBS C6-3L metaG | ecosystem: Host-associated > Plants > Roots > Rhizosphere | place: USA: Michigan...
ATAATTTTGATCAGATCTCCTTCCTGAACGGAATTGATCTTACCAGCACTTTTGAAAACTATTACAATCAGGATATTTACGGAATCAATTTGAATTATACAGATACATTCTTCAAAATCTGGGAAAGTAATATTTCAACTTCGCTCAGCTATAATCAGACTCAGATTACAAGGTTTAATCTGGTTCCTAAAAACGGGCAGTCATTTTATTATTCTTTCAACAATACATTCCAGCTGAATAAGGCTAAAACATTCATGCTATTTGTCAACTACTGGAATAATCTGCCTTCCCGTGACGGATATCTTTCTGTGAAGAACAGAGCTAGTCTGGATGCCGGGGTGAAGATGAGCTTTGCGGAAAAAGCGCTTCAGATCAACCTTTCGGTGAGTGATATTTTCAAGCAGTCCGGATTTAAGGCTGATATGTATTTTACTGATAATACACAGTCATTCAACAACTATTGGGATGCCAGAAGAATGACACTCAGCATCACATACAATTTTGGAAATCAGAAAGTAAAATCAAACAACAGAACGGTAAATTTTGAAGAGAAAAACCGTGCTCAATAATTTAATACAAACAAAAAATAATAATACTATGAAAACCATTATTTATATTTTCCTATTATGCCTGTCTACATCTGTTTTTGCCCAAACAAAGCCTTCAGATTATTTTAAAAATCCAAAGACTAAAGTCTTGGTTGTTGGATCATTTCATTTTGATTACCCTAATCTGGATGCCAATAAAACCAATAAAGAAGACCAGGTGGATGTACTGGATCCTAAAACTTCAAAAGAAGTCACGGAGCTGGTGGATTATATCAAAAAATTTAAGCCTACAAAAATTGCTATTGAAGCCTGGCCAAATTGGAATGCCAATCAAAAGCTTAAAGAATACAGTGAGGGCAGGCACCGGGACAAAAGAGACGAGCGGTATCAGCTTGCTATGAGAATCGCCAATGAACTTAAAATCAATGAACTTTTCAGCATTGATGCAGAATCTGTTTGGGATGATCTTCAGAAGCATTTTGGAAAAACTGATTCTACATTTTTTAACAACCTCAGCAAAGATTATGATTTCAGTAGTGATGATGCGATTTCCCAACAGTTTAACCGTTTCTTCAAGAGTTCTGAACCTAAGAATTTCAAATCGCTCTTAGACACTTTTATTTATATGAATTCAAAAGAAAGTCATCAAGACGGATATGGTGCTTATTTAAGCGGAGATTTTAAACTAAGAGAACATGATGGTGCCGATATGCTTGCCCTTTACTGGTACAGCAGAAATCTGAGAATGTTCCGCAATATTCAAAACATACCACACAACAGTGAAGACAGAATTCTTGTGATTGCAGGAAATGGCCATGCGGCAGTATTAAGACAACTTTTCACATCTTCAGCAGAATATGAATTTATTGAATTTTCGTCATTGAAATAAATAAAATTACCACAATGAAGATAACAAAAAATTCATTTTTTATTGAGTAGCAGGATATAAAAAAACAGAGATATATTCTCTGTTTTTTTATTAAATTTTCTAGACTTTATTGATTAGAACCTGAATTCAACTCTTGCAAATAAAAACCTTCCTCCTATACCATACTGGGAAACCTGTCTGGAATAGACAAACTGATTATCAGCTGTTAAAGAGCTTATACCTGGGCTTTTGGAAGGCAGTATATTTAAGATATTATTACTTCCGATGGTTGCAGAAATATTTTTATTAAAATCATATCCTACAGATAAATCTGTGACCAGACGGCTATTCAGAATGAAATGCTCTGTGCTTCCTGTTACCCCATCAAAATTAGCATCCACAACATCTGCATCTGTCACTTTACCGAAGAAAGAGTTACGCAGTACAAAAGTGAAGGCGGAAAATCTTAAAGTATTGGATAAGGTAGCTTTTACACGTGGAACAGCTTCTTCAAAATACACTCTGTTCGGTTCTGAGAAATAATTATCGATCTGGCTTACCAATTTAGGAGATGCATGGATATCCCCGATTCTTTTGGTCTGATTAAAATTGACTCCTAAATTATTCTCCAAAGAAACTCCCGATGAGATTTTTGAGTTCTGAGAAATGGTAATATCCAAACCTTTCGTCTGAGAATCTACAGCATTGGCAAAAAAGTTAGCAGCACTTGCTCTCGCCAAATCAAAAGCACTCTGCAGAACAGCCTGATCAGAACCTGGAGTAAAACTACCATCAGGACGATAGAAAAGATCTGTAAGCACTACTCTATCTTTAATCTTTATTAAATAAGCATCTGCTGTGAAAGTAAGGCTTAATGCCGGAATCTTCCAGGTAATTCCTGTACTGTAAGATTGTGAAGTCTCCTGTTTTAATTTGGGAATACCTAATGCCTGTGCAGCCTCAGAATTATTTCTGAAAGTACCTACCTGTGTTGTTTTCCCCTGCTGAATCAACGTGGAAGTGGAACTGTAATAGATCTGAGCCAATGAAGGCGCTCTGAATCCTGTAGAAACGGCTCCTCTCCAGTTCAGATTGGGAGCCAGTTTTACATTTGTTGCCACCTTATAATTAAATGTAGACCCGAAGTCTGAATAGTTCTCATATCGTAAGGCTCCTTCCAACAGCCATCCGTCAGTAACCTCCAACTCTGCATCAGCATAAGCAGCAACACTGTTTCTGTTTCCTGAAACGGCATTTTCCGGACTGAAGCCTGGAAAAACCTGAGCCCCAGCTGGTCTTACTTTTTCAAAGAAATCAGTTACTTTTTCATTTTCAGGAGTGTTAGCGGTTACCACACGTCCATAAATGTCGTAAGAAGCATAAGAATTTTCTTTTCCTGCATTTACTTTATAATTCTCGTGTCGGTATTCTCCTCCGAATGCTATATTCAAACCTTTCAGCACATCATATTTTTTGGAGAAATCCAGATTGACGGTATTTTGTGAAAATTCAGATCCTCCGGCATCAAATGTTCTTGGAGAACTGTCTGTAAGAGATGCATTAAAGGTATTTACCACTCCGAAACCAAAGGTATTTTTCCCGAACGTATTACTGAAATCTACATTCCAGCCCTTCCATTTTCCTTTAATTCCGGCAGCAAGAGAATAATCATTTACCGCTGCTTCAATCTGAGGAAGATATCCATTGGGAGTAACGGCATTGATGTTCCTTTCATTATTTGGAAGTCGGTAAAATCCTCCTGCATTTCCAAGACGATAGCTGTAACCTCCAAATGAATAAATCTTCCATTCATCATTAACAGGAATTTCAGAGTTGAAAAAGAGCTGTCCGGACTGTAGTTTAGATTGTCCGGCTCTCAGACTGAAATCTTTTCTCTCCAATCCTCTGTAATTAAGCTCCTGAGATGTAAAATCTTTACCTAATAAATTTTGAAGTTCAGAAATGCTGTTTGCTCCTGAAATCTGATTTTGAAAATCAGGTGCAAAATAATCTACTTGGGCTGCATACTGTTTAATCGTGTTGATAATCTGCTGAGTATTGGGAGTATTGGTAATATTTTTATACAAACCGTCAATATTCACTCCATCCTGTAATGCTCTGTAATTAATTGCATTATAGGCATTGAAGATGTCTCCTTCCCTCACTCCCGCTCTGGAATATGGATCACGATATTGGGCAGAACCGGTAACGTTAAAAAATCCGGACTTTCCTATTTTAGCTCCATAATTAAGATCCACAGAAATAGTCTGTCCATCCACTCCTCCGGAGAAATTATTAGCAACAGGCGAAGCGTATCCACCGAGAAATACCTGTCCGGAAAGTCCTAATCTTTTTTTCAATCCCAGGTTAACTACTCCTGCAATGGCATCAGAACCATATTGAGCAGAAGCACCGTCTCTTAAAACCTCAATTTTTTCTAAAGCAAATGCTGGAATGGCGTTGAGGTCAGTTCCTACAGAACCTCTTCCCGGTGTAAGCGTAACATTAATTAATGAAGATTGGTATCTTCTTTTCCCGTTTAACAAAACTAAAACCTGATCTGGACCTAACCCTCTTAAAAGAGCTGGATCTACGAAATCAGTTCCATCGTTAACGGTGTGAGAAGTGGATGAAAATGAAGGTACAATATAATTTAAAGCCTGGCTGATATTATTAGTCGGGCTCTGTTTTAAAATTTTTGATATATTGATGATGTCCACCGGAACCGGTGTATCTGTCAATGATCTTCCGGAACCTCTTGATCCAAGGATGACTACATCTTCTATTTTCTTGGATTGTAAAGTGTCCGTCTGTGCGTAATAAAATGTAGAAATAAGCGCGATAGAAGGAATAAAGATTCTTTTTTTGAAATTGTGCATAGTATTGTTGTGTTCTTTTGTTGTTAAAAATTGTTTTTGAGCAATACAAATCCTGTAGCCTTAATTTTAAGGTTACCATCGATTTTCGAAATGTTTATATTATTTTTTAAAAATAGAAATAGAAATAGCTAGAAGCAACAACACATGCGCATGTAGAAATGGCATGAAAACATATTGGAATAATGAAGATTCACTTCATGATCCGAAGAATAAAAAATTACTGATGGAATGTGATTTCCCTTGTCTTTAAACATTTGGTTTTAACTTTAAAACAAAAATTCAAGATGGGAGTGTGATAGAATGATAAACATTTTTTCCGGAAGATCCGGCTTATCGATTGCAGCACCTTGCTTGTTTTTGCAGGTTGCTATCCCATCTAGAGATTCTTGATAATTACCTGGCAAAGATATAATTATTTCGGAAATAAAAAAATATTTATCCTAAATTTTCGATTTTCAACATTTTAGCGTAACAAATTATGTTTTTCAGCGTCTAACCGGATATCAGTAAAACATTATGAAAAAAACGATTTTCGCTTTATCCTTATTAAGCTCTGTTTTTGTTTTTTCACAGGAAAAAAATAATAAACCTCAGGAAAAGCAAATTGAAGGTGTAGTTATCACCAAAACTAAAAAAGCAGTTGAACAAAAGGCAGACCGTACTATTTTTGACTTTTCTGAGCAACCTCAGCTCAATAACGGAAACGTTCTGGAAGGAATAAAAAAACTTCCGGGACTTGTATCTACCGACATCGCAGGAATGATGTATCAGGGAAAAATGCTGGAAGTATATCTTAACGGAAGACCTTTAAACATTACTTCTAATGAATTGAACTCCTTCCTGGAAGGAATGCCTGCCAATTCTGTGGAAAGAATTGAAGTGATTACCCAACCCGGCGCTGAATTTCCGGCCACTTCCGGAGGTGCGATCATGAATATCATCACGAACAAAAATGCCAATAAATATTTAACTGCTACTTATTCAGGGAATTATTCTTTTACAAATTACGACAAGTATAGAAGCAGAACGACCAACTCCGTTAATTTAAATGCCAGAAATAAATATTTCGGATGGCAGCTGAATGTAGGACAAAACTATCGTGAAAGTATGCTGAATGGTCAGCAGGATGAGCTTTTAACGAGTCATACGGACAGATACGGACGTGGATATTTTGCAAAATCCGGGTTAACTTTTGACTTAGGGCAGGACAGATTGTTATTAAACTACGATATTTATCACAACAATAATGACAACTACACTTTAAGTAACGGCCATGGGGATTTACCTTTTGAAAATAATCCAAAGGATTTAAGAGAGGCTTTTTATACTTCTTCGGATGTTGCCCATACCAATAGTTTGAGACAGGAAGCTGTGGTAACATATCAGAAACGCTTTGCTGACAAATCTCAAAAGCTGGATTTCCAATTTGGTTATACAAGATCTAACAGTAAGTTTGCTCAGGACAATTATTTCCAGAACGGTACATTTGTAATACCTGCAAACACTCCTATCAATAGCGCCATGAGTGGCTTAAAAGATATTCTAAACAATGAATCTGTGATGAATATTGCCAACTTTAAAGTAGATTATGCCCAGCCTATCAAGCTTCTTGATGGCGGAAAGGTAAGCTTTGGAGGATTGTATGAAAAACAGGATTACGATACAGAAAGTTTTGGCTTAACCAATCTTGAATATCAGAGACAGACTGCTTCAACTTATTTAGAATTCCAGGCTAAATTGAAAAAGTTTGATTTTACATTGGGTTCCCGTGCTGAAAACTATGATATTTCAGGAGTAACAAGATATTTTGATAAGGATGCAAAATTGGTAGAGGCTAATTTGATTCCTTTTAATAAGTTTAAATTTTTCCCGAACGCAAGTGTGCAGTATAACATGATGAATCAGGTTTATATTGCTGCGAACTACAACAGAAAAATCAGTTTACCAAGTATTTCTGCCCTGAACCCGAATAACGTAACATTCTCCGGACCAAGTACAGAGGTAAACGGTAACCCGAATCTACAGCCCACTATTTTTGATAATTATGAAATAAAAGTATCAGCTTTTGATTATGCATTTATTGGATATAGCGTAAGCTCGGCAAGTAATCAGGTGGCACAGATCATCAGAAAAGACGGAAGAAAACTCTTTAATGAGCAGGTGAATATTTCAAATATGAAAATTCACAATTTCAATGTTGGGCTACCGGTTCCTTTTATGATTTTCAGCAAGCCTTTGAGTGAGATTATGAAATTTGATTTCAATCCTGACAAAATCAACTTCATGTACTTATACGCTGGTTATCAGAAACATGAAATCGACAATCTGAACAATAAAGGGTTCTGGATTTTCAATATCATGACTCAGATTCTTTTGCCTAAGGATATCAAAATGACAGCCAATTACAGCTATCTGACACCCAAAGCAGGATATTTCTACTTCACGGCAGAGAAACCATTCAACAACTCTCTTGATATCACATTGACGAAGAAGTTTATGAATAACCGTCTGACACTATCTGTTTTCGCGAATGATATTTTCAACGGACAGATGATGCAGGTACGTTCTAATCCGCCATCGGGAACTCCGGTAATGATCAGCAGCAAGTATGACACAAGAAATTTCGGATTTTCTATCAATTATAAAATTCCGACAAGAAATAAGCTGGCAAAAGAGGATCCGAATATCCTTAACCAGACTAAAAAAGAGGATAATGGAGGCGTAATGCAGCAGGCACAATAATTCTTTTTTTGTAATAGAATAAAAATAGGCGTAAAATGATTTGCGCCTATTTTTTTATTTGTTGGGCAAGTTTTGGCTAAAGCTGAAGGATGGTTTTATAAAATTAAAACGGGCTAAAGCCCGTTCCTATTGATCGTAAAATGGTGTTACTCGTGAAAATATTAGTGACATTAGTGTTTACATTTACATCAAAAATCTATCTTCTGGAATCTCCAGTCCAGCGTATCTACCAATGTCAGCTGATTAACACTCACCGGAAGATCTGTGATAATTTTTAATGCCTGAAGAGCCATCATGCTGCCTATGATTCCGGGAAGGGCTCCCAATACGCCAAGACTGTCACAATCCGGCACATCTTCATCGAAAGGCGGTTCAGGAAAAATATCCCTCAAATTTTTACTTCCATTATGATTAAACACCGCAGCTTGTCCTGAAAATCCCAAGATGCTTCCGTAAACCAGAGTCTTTTTTAATTGTACGCAGGTGTCATTCACCAGATATCTTGTGGAAAAGTTATCTGATCCGTCCACGATAACATCGTACTGAGAAAGAATTTCTTCAGCGTTTCTTTCATTTATTTTTTCCTCAATCCCATTCAATGTAACCTGATGATTAAGGTTCTCCACAAATATCTTAGCACTCTTTACTTTTGAGAGTCCTACCTTTTCTTCAGTATGAATGATCTGCCGATTCAGATTGTGAAGTTCTACCTCATCAAAGTCTGCAATTCCCAGAGTTCCTACTCCGGCAGCGGCCAGATATTGAATTACAGGACTTCCCAAGCCTCCTGCACCAATGACAAGGACTTTTGAGGCTAATATTTTCTTTTGTCCTTCCAATCCTATTTCTTCAATAAATATCTGCCGGCTGTACCGTGAAAATTGATCTTCTTTTTTCATACTTTATGATAATTGAACCATTAAGATTCTTTAAGTTGGTAAGAAAAGTTAAGTCGAGCTTCGCTTATCTTAATTAAGCTTCATCTCTTCAAATTTCTTAATGGTTTAAAAATTTTAAATTCCACTATAAACAGAATCCCAGTCTTTCATGACAGGATCGTAGCCTGCTTTTTTGATCATGAGTCTGATCTCATCCATGCTTCGTTCGTCACTGGTTTCAAACTGTTCCAGAGATTCTTTATCTACGGCATACCCTCCCGGATTGGTTTTTGAGCCTGCACTCATCGCTGTAGCTCCCAGAGATACTATATTATTTCTGAATACTTCATTTTCTCTGGTAGAAATGGAAATTTCAAGGTCTTCATTCCAGATCCTATAAGCACAAATGAGTTGAAGAAGGTCTTTATCTTCCATGATAAAATTAGGTTCAATGATTCCTTCTGCCGGTCTGAGCCTTGGAAAGGAAACAGAAAACTTACTTTTCCAGTAGTGTTTCTGAAGATAATCAATGTGTAATGCGTTGAAAAAACTGTCTACTCTCCAATCTTCAAGGCCAAGGAGAACTCCCAGCCCGATTTTATGAATACCTGCTCTTCCTATCCTGTCGGGAGTTTCGAGACGGAAATGGAAGTTAGATTTTTTACCTTTCGGATGGTATTCTCTATAGACGTCCTGATGATAAGTTTCCTGATACACCAAAACGGAATGTACTCCTTCTTCATGAAGTAACTTGTATTCTTCTTCCATCAATGGCTGAACTTCAATGGAAATATTGGAAAAATGAGGTTTTAGCTTACGCACTGCATTCTGAAAATAAGGTACGCCTACAATTTTATTGGCCTCTCCACTTACCAGCAATACATGATTCACTCCCATTGATTTCAGTACTGAGGCTTCAATCATCAGCTCCATATCAGAAAGAGTTTTCCTTTTCAGTTGATTATCAAGACTGAATCCACAATAGGTGCAGATATTCTGACACTCATTACTGAGATACAGCGGAGCATAGAGCTGAATGGTTTTTCCAAATCGTTTTTGGGTGAGCATCTGCGTCATTCCTGCCATCAGTTCCAGTTCCTGAGAAGCTGCTGGTGACAGAAGATTCAGGAAATCATCAAGGGTTTTATTCTTTTTCTGAAGACTGGATCTTACATCAGCCAAAGTTACTTTTTCAAGCTTATTCTTTACCTCTTCCCATTGGTAGCGTTCAAAAACGTCTTTAAAGGTTTTCATAATTTTGATTTATTCAAACAAAAACGAAGTAAGCGGACTTGAAGCTTCGGCATGGTTAGCAATTGCCCCTAATCCTGATTCAAAAGCTCTTCTTCCGGCAATAACTCCTTCTTTAAAAGCCACAGCCATATTCAATGGATTTCTTGCAACAGCAATGGCAGTATTCACCAAAACTGCATCTGCTCCCATTTCCATTGCTTTTGCTGCATCTGATGGCGCCCCGATTCCCGCATCTACTACTACAGGAACCTTACTCTGACTGATGATTATTTCCAGAAAATCCTGTGTTCTTAATCCTTTATTGGTTCCGATAGGTGCTCCCAAAGGCATTACTACAGCTGTTCCTGCATCTTCAAGACGTTTGCATAAAACAGGATCGGCATGAATGTAGGGCATCACCACAAATCCCAGTTTGGCAAGTTCTTCGGTTGCATATAACGTTTCAATAGGATCAGGTAACAAATATTTCGGATCAGGATGAATTTCCAGTTTTACCCAGTTTGTTTCCAATGCTTCTCTGGCTAATTGTGCTGCCAATACAGCTTCTTTTGCTGTTCTGGCTCCGGAAGTATTGGGTAGAAGATGAACATGGGCCTCTCTTAATGAGTCTAGAAGATTCTCTTCACTGGATTGGGCATCAATTCTTTTCAATGCCATGGTTACCATATCGGTTTCTGATGCGATGACAGACTGTACCATATCTCTGAGACTTCCAAATTTTCCTGTTCCTAAAAACAGTCTTGATTCAAAAGTTCTCCCTGCTATTTCTAATTTCTGATGGTTCATATCATTACTTTTTTTAGTTCATTAATAATAGTTGGCTGCTTGGTAATAATCCCGGAAACGGCGACACCATAAATCCCGATTTTTTGTAATGGCAAAATATCTTCAAGGGTAACGCTTCCAATGGCAAATATTTTGGGAATGTCTATTGATTTTTCTCTTAATCCATTAATGATATCCTGATATCCTTCAAATCCAAGAACAGGGCTTAATTTTTCTTTGGTTGTGGTAAATCTCAATGGTCCTAAACCGATATAATCACAAGATTCATTGATTCTCTGTATGACATCTGAAAGAGTATTCGCTGTTCCACCAATGATTTTATTTTTGCCTAAAATTCGTCTGGCTTCTTCTACAGCGCTGTCATTTAAGCCTAAGTGCACACCATCGGCATCAATTTCTTTCGCTATTTGTATATGATCATTGATGATACACACCGCCTGATATTCTGAACAAAGTTGTTTTGATATTTCACAAAGATGAATCAATTCATTTTCAGGAGCATTTTTCCATCTTACCTGTACCCATTTGATTCCGTTATCAAGGGCTTTTCGGATATGAAATTCCTGTTCCTGTATTGTGTTTCCTTGTGATATGTATTGTAATTTTTCCATGTTTTCTATGAATGCGTTCCCAACAAAGAGGAATTGCTTTTTAAAAATTTTTCGATATATAATTTTCCATTCCGACAGGCAGTTTCCATATTTTCACCTTTGGCCAGTTCTGCTGTAATGGCCGATGATAAAACACAACCCGAACCATGTTTGGGAAAGTATTCTTCATTATGGCTGTTGGGTTGTAAAACAATTTCCTTTTCGTTTTCAACTAAAACATCCGTTCCTAAATGATCATCTCTATGTCCTCCTTTGATCAGCAATGAGCATTTATTGGAATCCGGTAAAAGATTATTTTCCTTTAAAACTTTGTATTCATTATAATTGGGAGTTATTAAACTGAGTTGATTAACTGTATTTTTTAATTGAGGAAGTGTTTCAAGATCAAAAAAATTGAATTCGGAAGTGCTTTTCAGAACGGGGTCCCAAACTATTTTTACTTCAGGATCGTTACTCTTTACGGTTTTTATAATTTCATCCAGAAATTCTGCATCTTTCACAATTCCTATTTTCACTGCTGAAACAGGATAGCTTTCCAACAATACCTGAATTGCTTTTGTCACTTCCTCCAATGGCCGCCATTCAAGACTAAGACATTGGGAAGCTATTTGCAATGTCAATGCTGTACATACTCCCAGCCCCATCACTTTCGATTGTTCAAAGGTTTTACAATCTGATAACAAGCCTGCTCCACCACTTGGATCAAAACCTGCTATACTTATGACATAAGGACATTCCTGCATTTTTTGAATACTTTTAAAGGTTCTTCACTTTCCCAGATGGCACCTAATAAAGCTGCTCCATCTACTTCTGATTCGAAAACTTCATGAATATTATCCTGATTAATTCCTCCTAGGGCAATCAATTTTACATCCGGATTATTCCTGTAATTTATTTCTTCTTTAATGGTGGAATCCATTCCATATCCTTTTTTGGATATACTTGGAAAGAATGGGCTTATGAAAGCATATTCCCATTCTTTTTCCAAAGTATTGTAGGTTCTGATATCATGTACTGAAGTTGAAATGGTATTTTCTTCCACAAAAGATTTATATGTTCCTTCCTTCCGATCAATTTCCCTGAAGTGAAATCTTGAAATATTATATTCTTTTCCGAGATCGTAATGCGTATGCAGTACCAGTTGTGAATGAAAACATTCATCAATCTGAGTAATAAATTCAGTCATTTCATTTCTGCTGATCCATGGTTTTCGGATATGAAGCAGATCAAGACCTTCCTGAAACATCTGATTGATACTATCAGTTTCCTTTGGAACCATCAGCTCAGGAGTGATAACGAGGATCATATATAAATTTCTTTCCCTTTCTCAATGAATTCCTGTGATTTATCCAGCATTCCCTGTTCTGCAGATTCACGAATTTCCTGGGTAATTTTCATAGAACAGAATTTTGGTCCGCACATAGAACAGAAATGCGCAATTTTTGCTCCTTCTGCCGGTAAGGTTTCATCATGGTAAGCTCTTGCAGTTTCAGGATCTAATGAAAGGTTGAACTGATCTTCCCATCTGAATTCAAATCTGGCTTTACTTAATGCATTGTCTCTGTACTGTGCTCCCGGATGACCTTTTGCTAAATCTGCAGCATGAGCTGCCAGTTTATATGTTATTACTCCAACTTTTACATCATCTTTATTCGGAAGGCCTAAATGTTCCTTTGGTGTTACATAACAAAGCATTGCACACCCGAACCATCCGATCATTGCTGCTCCGATTCCGGAAGTGATGTGATCATAACCAGGTGCGATGTCTGTTGTTAATGGTCCTAAAGTATAAAACGGAGCTTCATGGCATTCTTCCAGTTGCTTTTCCATATTTTCTTTAATCATGTGCATCGGAACGTGTCCCGGGCCTTCAATCATTACCTGTACATTATGTTTCCATGCTATCTTTGTCAGTTCACCTAAAGTTTCCAGTTCGGCAAACTGAGCGGCATCATTAGCATCTGCAATAGATCCGGGACGAAGACCGTCTCCCAGAGAGAAAGCCACGTCATACTTCTTCATGATCTCACAAATCTCCTCAAAATGAGTATACAAAAAGCTTTCTTTATGATGGAATAAACACCATTTCGCCATAATAGATCCTCCTCTGGAAACAATTCCGGTCACTCTTTTTGCTGTTAAATGAATGTATCTCAATAAAACTCCTGCGTGGATTGTAAAGTAGGAAACTCCCTGTTCTGCCTGCTCAATAAGGGTGTCTCTGAAAATTTCCCATGTCAGATCTTCCGGAACTCCTTTTACTTTTTCCAATGCCTGATAGATCGGAACAGTACCGATAGGAACCGGACTGTTTCTGATGATCCACTCTCTTGTTTCGTGAATATTTTTCCCGGTTGAAAGATCCATAATGGTATCAGCTCCCCATCGGCAAGCCCATACTGCTTTTTCCACTTCTTCATCAATACTGGATGAAACAGCGCTATTCCCGATATTAGCATTGATTTTCACAAGAAAATTTCTTCCGATGATCATCGGTTCACTTTCCGGATGGTTGATGTTATTAGGAATAATAGCTCTTCCGGCAGCAATTTCATCCCTTACAAACTCCGGTGTGATCTTGTTTTTAGGAGTATTCGCTCCAAAACTGTGTCCGGGATGCTGAAAAGCCATTTCTTTAGACACTGATTCCAGCTGTTCTATTCTTTGATTTTCCCTGATCGCCACATATTCCATTTCGGGAGTTATGATTCCCTGTTTTGCGTAGTAAAGCTGGGTCAATTCTTTTCCTTCCTGTGCTACTTTAGGTTTATGATCGTAAGAAAATCTTAATTCATCAAGACGCGGATCTGCCAAACGGGCTTTTCCGTATTCTGAAGTAATTCCTTCCAGGATATTCACATCATTTCTGTCCAGAATCCATTGTTCTCTGATTCTTGGAAGCCCTTTCTGAATGTCAATAACTGCATTTTCATCCGTATAAGGTCCCGAAGTGTCGTAGATTGTTACCGGAGCATTATGTTCAAAGCCGCCATTGGTCAATTTCGTGGGGCTAAGCTGTATTTCACGCATTGCTACATTGATAGGATGTATTGTTCCTTCAACATAGATTTTCTTTGAGTTCGGAAATGGCGAACATGTAATGGAGTGAGCCATAAGTATTGGTATTAAATATGAGAATTAACCGCCCTGAGTGGCAGTGATGATTAAAACTGAATCGTTGTTGTTGAGAATGGTTTCCGCCCAGATTGAAAGCGGAATAATGCGATTGTTGAGGGCTACAGCAATGCCTTTTTTCTTTCCGGGCAGTTCAATAGCCAGTAATGCTTCCAGGTTAGCAGGAAGTACATCAAATGTTTTTCGGGTGTGGTTGATTATAAGTTCCATTCCTAATATTTTAAATATACTTTAGGAATGGCTATTATTGTACAATAGAATGTACAGCAAAAGTCATCTACTTTTCCCTACGCTGGTATGATCCAGATCAGGTTCAAAGGGTAAAGTCTCAGTCTGTTGGTAACAGACACCCCTAAAGTTTGAGACGAAGTTAGACATTTTTTTAGAATGGGCAAAATCTGAAATGATTTTAAAGAAAAAAGACCATCTCAATTTTGAGACAGTCTTCACTTTTATTTTAAATAGTTCTTTTAGTAAAAAAGCTTCAAGCTTCCATCAGAATTATATTGATTAGTCCAGTTTGATTGGCTCAGAAAAAATTCGGAGCTATAAGGTTTAAACTCTTTTGAAAATCTTCTTTGAGGATTATTTTTTGATAATGAAAGGTAAAAATAATCTTCAAAAATACCCAAATTCTTAAATGGATTTTGTGCAGAATCAAAGTTATCAAATGTAATTTCATTTGTAATGTAAGCATCAACATTATTATGCTTTTCAGTTTTAGTTGCCTTTTCTAAATTTCCTGAGTTATTATAAGTAAACTTTTCTACGTAGGTCAAAATATAATCTTGCGAGTCAGTTGGATCGTATGGAACATTAGGATATTGAGTTAAAATCTCAGTTAACTTTCCTGAAGCGTCATAAGTATAGGACAAATACTTATCCATATATGAATTATTAACCTGTGGAATAACTACTTTACTAACTCTACCTTGGTTATCAAATTCAAATCTTCTTTCCTTCAACTGAACATTGAAACCAGGGTCAGAGCTGTAATCTTTCATAATTGCTGTATTTCCTGTATAGGTTACCGCTGTATAAACAGATTTTGAATAAGCATAAGGAAACCCTGTACTACTAGAAAGTTCCAACTTTCCTCCTACTTTTTTACTAATTCTTCCCTGAGCATCATATTCGAATATATAATTTTGTTCCAATCCATTAAAGACAGGTGACAAAACAGGATAATTCCACGATATTTTACTAGTATTTTCAGTAATCGCCTGTTGTGAATTATCAACCGGCAATTCATCATTGTCTGAACAAGATGCCATAACCAGCAATGTGGCTAATAAAAGTGATTTGAATTTCATGGTATAGTTTTATAATATGCTTATTCTTCACAAGCTCTCCAGATCGCATCATTCTGCGGAACGGGAGCTATGATTTCAATATTTTCTTTGGTTACGGGATGAATAAACTCCAGTTTTCTTGCATGAAGATTGATTCCTCCATCCGGATTGGAACGTGGTGCTCCATATTTCAGATCACCCTTAATCGGAATTCCTGTTTTGGATAATTGTGCTCTGATCTGGTGATGTCTTCCCGTTTCAAGGTCAATTTCCAGCAACAAATAATTGTCTAATGTCTTGATAACATTATAGGTAAGAATTGCTTCTTTTGCGCCTTCGGTAGCTTTAGGAAAAACAATAGCTTTATTATTCTTTTCGTTTTTCTTTAAATAATGTACCAGCCGCTGACTTTGGGGAATCATTTCTTTACCCACAACCGCCCAATATGTTTTTTTTACCTCCCGGTTTTTTACCATCTGCGTAAGACGGGAAAGTGCTTTGGAAGTCTTGGCATAGATCACCAGCCCGGAAGTTGGACGGTCTATACGATGAACTAAGCCGAGAAAAACATTTCCCGGCTTAGCATCTCTTATTTTTATAAAATTCTTGATGGATTCTAATAGTGATTCATCACCGGTTTTATCACCCTGAACGAGCTGGCCAACCTTTTTATTAATCACCAGAAGATGGTTGTCTTCATATATAATCTGCTCCTTCATACTTCTTCCGTCTATCTTCTTCTATTGGATAATGAAAGGATGATTCCCGCCAGAAGCCCTACTGTTTTTACTGCAGAAAGTTTTGAACCTTCCGGAATGAATGCTCCCAATACACAAATGACAGCGGCAGCATACATAGCATAGACAAAATTCTTATTGGTAAGCAGTGGAGCCTGAATAAAGAAGCTCGCACCTATCAGAACATAAAAAACTTTTCTTGAAAGTAAATGATTGATTTCCGGGGAAAATAAATTAAACCATCCTACAGCAAGACAAATCAGTGCTGCAATAGATAATATTCCCTGGATAGATTGTTGATTCTGCATAGATTAATAGCTTTCGTTTTCGTTTGGAAACTCTACATTCTTCACATCTTTTACATATTGAGAAACGGCTCCTGTAATTTCTGTGTAAAGGTCAAGATATCTTCTTAAGAATTTCGGACTGAAACCCTTGTTCATTCCTACCATATCATGATATACCAAAACCTGTCCGTCACAATCTGCTCCGGCACCGATTCCGATAGTAGGAATGGAAATGCTTTCAGTCACTTTTTTCGCCAATTCTGCAGGTATTTTCTCCAATACAACAGAAAAACAGCCTAGTTCTTCCAAAAGCTGTGCATCAGCAATCAGTTTTTCAGCTTCTGCCTCTTCTTTAGCTCTTACTTTATACGTTCCGAATTTATAAATAGACTGTGGGGTTAATCCCAGGTGTCCCATTACCGGAATTCCTGCATTGATGATTTTTTTAATAGACTTGGAGATTTCTTTTCCGCCTTCAATTTTTACAGCGTGTGCTCCACCTTCCTTCATCATTCTTACCGCAGACTCCAATGCTTTTTCAGGATTACTCTGATAAGTTCCGAAAGGTAAATCTGCTACTACCAAAGCCCTGTCGGTTCCTCTTACCACACTTTGAGCATGATAGATCATTTGATCCAGCGTAATAGGCAATGTGGTTTCAAAACCGGCCATTACATTTGCTGCAGAGTCTCCAATCAAAATAGCATCTACTCCACCTGCATCTACCATCTTTGCTGTGGTAAAATCATAAGCTGTAAGCATTGTTATTTTTTCCTTGTCGAATTTCATTTTACGCAAGGTTTCAGTCGTAACTTTTTTAATTTCAGAGTGAACAGACATAATTTATCTATTTTTAAAAGTTAAAAAGTCGGCCTTCAGCCGACTTAAGTTTTTGTATGATTTATAAAACTACGTGACCGAGTTTCATGAGTTTGTCGTGATTTAAGATCTTGATATTTCTTCCGTCTACTTCAATGAGACTATCCTGTTTGAATTCTGAAATCAGACGGATGGCACTTTCTGTAGCGGTACCGATGATATTGGCAATTTCTTCTCTCGTTAATGAGATCTTGATGAAGCCTTCAGGATCTACTCCCAGCTTCTGTTCCAAAAGCAGCAGTATTTCAGCCAGTCTTTCTCTTACCGTTTTCTGGGCAAGGAAAGTAATGGTATTTGAAGATTCTCCTAATTCGTATGAGATTTTCTGAAGCATTACGAAAGACAGTTGCGGATCTACTTCCAGAAGATACATGAAAATATCTGCGGGTAAGAAAACACATTCAATATCTGTCATAGCTTCTGCTTTGGCCTGGAAATTTTCCCCGCAAAGCAAAGAACGATAGCCGATGATATCCCCTTCTTTGATAAATCTTAAAATTTGATCTTTTCCGAACGCTCCTGATTTCGAAAGTTTGGCAGCCCCTTTTTCCAGAACAAAAACTCCTTTTGGAGTTTCACCATCCTCGAAAATGGTATCATGTTTCTGAAAACTCAGTTTCTTTTTGCCATTAATGTATTTTTCAAAATCTGCGCTAGAAAGTCTTTCTTTAAATGATTTATCATTAAAAACTCTGGCGAACCTCTCTTCAATTGCTATCTGTTGTTCCTGCGGCATTTTATATGATATTTATCACAAAAATAGAACTTTTTAACGCGATAAACAAAAAAATTTGTTATAATTTTGTAGTTCAATATTTTATGGGGTGAGCGAGAACTGTTTTCATTGTGGTCAAGGAATAGAAAAAGAGAGAATTTTATTTGATGAAAAGACTTTCTGTTGTAATGGATGTAAGTCTGTTTACGAAATTCTAAATTTAAATAATTTAAGCAATTTCTATGAGCTTAATAAAGGGGCAGGAATTCGTCCGAATGATGAAAATTCTACTCAATTTGACTACTTAGATACACCGGAAATTTTTGAAAAAGTGACTGATTTTTCTGAAGGAAATACCAGTCTCGTTACATTCAAAATCCCTGTAATCCATTGTTCTTCATGTATCTGGCTATTAGAAAGCCTTCATACATTAAATAAGCATATTAAATATTCGCAGGTTAATTTCACAAGAAAGACCTTACAGATTTCATTCAATCATAACGATCTGAAATTAAGCGAACTCGCTAAATTTTTAACTAACCTAGGATACAAACCGGTTATCAGCCTTGAAACCGCTGACAAAAATGAAGATCATCTTGACAAATCTTTATTAGTAAAATTTGCCATTGCTGCTTTTGCTTTTGGTAACGGAATGTTCCTTGCCTTTCCTGAATATATCGGAGGTGAAGATTATTGGATGGACCATTATAAAGGCTTATTCAGAACTCTGATATTCCTTCTGGCAACGCCTGTTGTATTTTACTCAGCATCAGATTATTATAAATCCGCATGGTATGGTTTAAAAAATAAAATCGTCAACATTGATGTTCCGATTGTCTTAGGAATTTTCGTTCTATACGGGAGAAGTATTTATGAAGTCGTGACAGATTATGGCCCAGGATATTTCGATACTCTTTGTGGACTTTTATTCTTCATGCTTCTCGGAAAAATTTTCCAGAAAAGAACATACAATGCACTTTCCTATGACAGAGATTACAAATCCTTCTACCCGATTGCTGTAACGAAAGTTGATTTCGAAGGAAAACAGGATAATATTTTACTTTCCGAAATAAAAGTGGGTGACAGAATTCTCGTTAGAAACCAGGAAATCATTCCGGTAGATGCTATTCTGATCAACGGAGAAGGAAATATCGATAACAGCTTCATCACTGGAGAAAGTGAAAGCATCAGTAAGCAACCTGGTGATAAGATCTTTGCCGGAGGTAAGCAGATAGGATCTTCTCTGGAACTGGAAGTGATCAAGGATGTTGACCAAAGTTACCTTACCCAGCTATGGAACAAAGAAGCCTTTAAGAAACACGAAACAGGGCTTGACACACTGACAAACAACATCAGCAAATATTTCACATTCATTATATTAGGTATTGCTCTTGTTGCAGGAACCTACTGGGCATTTATTGATCTGGAGAAAATGTTCCAGGTGATTTCAGCTATTCTGATCATTGCGTGTCCTTGCGCTCTTGCACTGTCTGCACCGTTCACTTTCGGTCACATTATGAGAATCTTAGGCCGAAATAAGTTTTATGTAAAAGATACTTTAACGATTGAAAAGATTGCGAAGCTTGACACGATTGTTTTTGACAAAACCGGAACGATTACCCACAGAAAAAAATCAAATATAAAATACGAAGGACCAGAAATCAACGAATTTGATTTACTGAATATTAAAACATTATTAAAGAACTCCAACCACCCGCTTTCAAAATCATTGTATGAATTCATCGAAGTGAATGATGATTACTTCCCAGTAGAAAATTTTGTTGAAATTTCAGGAAAAGGATATGAAGCCAATGTAAGAGGAAACCTTTATAAAATCGGGTCTGCCCGTTATAATGATCAGGAACCTAAAAATCTGGAAACAGCGGTTTATATCAGCAAAAACGGAGCGTATTTGGGTAAATTCATCTTTAAGAATGAATACCGTCCGAAACTGAAAGAGCTTTTCATAAAATTAACCAGCTACAAAATATTTATCCTGAGTGGAGATAATTCCTCAGAAGAAAACCAGCTTAAAGAGCTTATTCCAAATTACAAAGGAATGGCCTTTAACCAAAACCCGGAAGACAAGCTGAATTACATTAAAAACCTTCAGGATCAACACATGAAAGTTGCAATGCTTGGAGATGGTCTTAATGATGCCGGAGCTTTAAAACAAAGTAATGTAGGAATTGCAATTGCTGACGATACAAATAGTTTTACACCATCCTCTGATGTGATTATGAACGGTGATAAAGTGGTCACCTTGGACAATTACCTGAACGTTTGTAAGGGCTCTATCACCATTGTGAAAATGACATTTATAATCAGTTTTCTATACAATATTGTTGGTTTAAGTTACGCTGTCACAGGGCATATGCATCCGCTCTTCGCTGCAATCATCATGCCAATCAGTTCGATCACCGTGGTTACCTTTACTACACTTTCAACCTGGATTTTAGGTCGGAAGTATTTCAAAAAACAGGCTTAAAAGCCCTTATTTAGACTGATTTTAAATTAGCTGAAATCGTCTTTTCGTGATGAAAGTCATTATTTTTCACTAAATTTGAACCCCGAAAATAGGTTAATTTTGTTGTCCAATGGATATTCTATATTTAATGATCCTCTGCAGTGTTTCTTTGGCTGCGATTTTCTTGGTCGTATTTATAGTGTATGCCCGAAAAGGACAGTTTGAAGATGATGAATCTCCGGCTGTCAGAATCCTTTTTGATGATGAAAAAGTCAAAGAAAATGATGAATCTGGCAACAAAGATAAAGACGAGAAAGAAATAGGAGAAAAT
>Ga0070682_100000691_pt1 | contig 20383 bp, 18 predicted proteins | sample KBSC63LmetaG_FD_64668 | JGI IMG/M metagenome (GOLD analysis project Ga0070682, IMG submission 64668) | Corn rhizosphere microbial communities from Kellogg Biological Station, Michigan, USA - KBS C6-3L metaG | ecosystem: Host-associated > Plants > Roots > Rhizosphere | place: USA: Michigan...
CCGCCGTTGCCCGTGTAGGGGCCCTCGGTGCCCTCGCGGACGACCACGAAGTCGACCTCGCCGGGGTCGGTCAACGGCGACCGGACACCCGGATAGGTCCGGGACGGCCGCAGGTTGACGTAGTGGTCGAGCTCGAACCGGAGCCTGAGCAACAGCCCACGCTCGAGGATGCCCGCGGGAAGCCTCGGATCTCCCGGCCGGCCACCGACCGCGCCCAGGAGGATCGCGTCGTGCCCGCGGATCTCCGCGAGCACGGAGTCCGGCAGCACCTCTCCCGTGGCGAGGTAGCGCTCGGCCCCGAGGTCATAGCGGGTCTGCTCGATCTTCACCGGGGCGGCCGCCTCGAGGACCTTGAGCGCCTCGGCCGTCACCTCCGGCCCGATGCCGTCGCCACCGATCACGGCCACCCGGATCGAGGTGGTCGCCGAGGCAGGCATCGAGTCGGACGTCATGCCGGTGAGGCTAGTTGTCGTCCGGGCGCTGGCCGCCGTTGTCCCGTAGGTCGAGCGAGGCCTGCAGGGCCTCGTGGCTGTACGGGTTCTCGGTCTGGTGGTTGGCGGGACCCCACGTGTCGGGGTACATGTCGTACACGGAACTGCTCCTCGTCTTCAACGGTGGTTCGGCTCGTCGGTGGTACTGCTGGTGGTGCGGGTGGTGCGGGTGGACGACGAGCCGCCGCGTGGCGGAGCCGGCGCATCCGGTCGTGGGTCTCACGAACGAGATCCAGAGCTCGGGTCGCGGATCGCGCGAGAAGAGAGGTCTGGTGCGGATCCGCCGCGGAGCGGCTCGTCGGGTGGATCTGACAGGACCAGGGGCACGACGCCGAACACCGCGGCGAGTCGGTCCCGTCTGTCAGGACCCGCCGCGGCGCTCGATGAGTACGAACACGCTCCGCATGATGGGACCACGGTACGGCGCGCGCTCGCCCGCCGCAGCCGGATAACCGTCGCCGCTCACCATGCGAGACGGCGATACCGGGATGAGAGACTCGATGCCGTGAGGATCGACCGATGAGCGCACCGCCGGAGCTGCCCGAGATCGTCACTCGCGCCTTCGACGTGTCCCGCCGTGCCGGCTACGTCTCGTTCTGCCGCAACGAGACCGGCCGCCTGCTGGCCGCGCTCGCCGCGACGCGGGCGGGCACGATGGCGGAGTTCGGCACCGGCTGCGGCGTCGGGACCGCCTGGCTGCGGTCCGGCGTACGCGGCCGGGACGCGCGCATCCTCACCGCCGAGCTCGACGCCGACCTGGCAGAGGCGGCCGCGGAGATCTTCAAGGACGACGACCAGGTCGAGGTACTCGCCGCCGACTGGTCGACGATGCTCGACCGTGGCCCGTTCTCACTGCTCTTCCTCGACTCCGGCAAGCCGTCGGCCTCCAGCCCGGACAAGGTCGTCGAGCTGATGGACGCCGGCGGCATCGTGGTGCTCGACGACTTCACGCCGTGCCAGTCGTGGCCGCCGATCTTCGAGGGCCGGGTCGACACGCTGCGAGAGGAGTGGCTCAGCGACGAGCGGTTCGCCGCGGTCGAGGTGCTCGTGGCACCCGACACCTCCGCGGTGATCGCCACGCGGCGCTGATCTCCCGACGCCGTACGACGAGAGGCCCCGGACCGTGGTCCGGGGCCTCTCGTGCGGCGGACACCTGCGATCAGTGCGCGGGTACTTCGAGACCCTCTTCCTCGGGCAGCACGACCTCCTGCATCATCTCCTCGACCTCCTCACGCGGCAGGCAGACCTGCATCGCCCAGTAGAAGATCGCGAAGCTGAACAGAACCGTCACCAGCATGTCCCAGAGGAACGGCAGGACCGGGTCGTCGAGCGGCCCGAACGAGCTGATGCAGACGATGACCCCCATCCCCACGAGCCACACCGGCAGCCACGACGCGGCCCGCCAGTTGATCATCGGCCGGTGCTCGTTGAGGTGCAGCAGCCGGTTCCCGATCAGGATCACATAGCCGATCAGGATGGAGATCCCGAGCTTCCAGTCGGTGTTCCACGTGGTCCACAGGATGATCAGGTTGGACACCCCGAACGCGAGTGGCGACAGAATCTCCGCGGCCGGCAGCCGGAATGGTCGCTCCTGGTCGGGCAGCTGCTTGCGGAAGGCGCTCAGGGACAGCGGTGCGCCGGCGTACATCAGCACCGATGCACTGGTGATCAGGCCCACCAGCGACTGCCACGACGGGAAGGGCAGGAAGCAGATGCAGCCCGTGACGAACGCCGCGATCAGCCCCACCCAGGGGACGGCGCGCTCGTTCGTCCACTCGAAGATGGACGGCACGTATCCGTTGCGGGACAACCCGTACGCCACGCGGGACGAACCGGTGGTGTAGATGATGCCGGTCCCGGCTGGGCTGATGATCGCGTCGGCGTAGATGATGGCCGCCAGCCAGCCGAGGCTGAGCAGGGTGGCGATCTCGGCGAACGGGCTCGTGAACAGCGTGTAGTAGGCCTTCTCGCTGGTGGACGTCCAGGTGCTGCCGATCGCGCTCTCGGGCAGCGCGAACAGGAAGGCGATCTGCAGGGCCACGTAGATGATCGTGCCGATCACCATCGACCCGATGATCGCGAGCGGGATGTCGCGCTTGGGGTTGCGCGCCTCACCGGCCAGCTGGTCCGCCTGCTCGAAGCCCAGATAGCTGAAGATGATGCCGCCGGTCGAGACGGCCTCGAGCACCCCCTTGAGACCGGCCGGCGCGAATCCGTCCGCGGCGTGGAGGTTCCCCGTGTCGAAGTTGTTGAACGACAGCACGATGATCACCAGCAGGGGCACGGCGACCTTCCACCACGTCAAGGCGCTGTTCGTCGTGGCCAGCAGCCGGACACCCAGGAAGTTGATGGCCGTGAAGATCGCCATCAGGATCACCGCCACGATGATGCCGGTGGTGGTGAGCACGCCGTTCTCGGGCTTCACCCAGCTGTGCGCCCAGCTGTAGTGCTGGGCGTAGGTGATCATCGCGGACACCTCGATCGGCGCCACCGTTGCCGCCTGGAGCCAGGAGAACCAACCGAAGGACGCGCCGACGGCGCCGCCGAAGGCGTAGTGCGGGAAGCGGGCCGTGCCGCCGGAGACCGGGAACATCGCACCGAGCTCGGCGTGGACCAGCGCCAGGAGCAGCATGCAGACGGCACCGATGATCCACGCGAAGATCACCGCTGGTCCTGCGGCGATCAGGCCCTCCTGGGCACCGAACAGCCATCCGGAGCCGATGATGGAGCCCATCGAGGCCCACAGGAGGCCGATCACGCCGATCTCCCGCTTGAGGGCGAAGTCGCGTCGCCTCCCTCCCGGTTGCGTCGCAGCTGTGTCCACGGACATTGACGAACCCCTCTCGTCGAGGCTCCCCCGAGCCGGCAGGCACCGGCAGCCGAGGGTTTACGTCCCCCGATCGGGTCAGCTCGAAACGTCCGGCGGAGAGGGCGCCACGATCATGGGCGGCAGCAGCGCCTGGCTGAGCGGGCCGATCGAGACGGCGTACAGGATCGTGCCGACGCCGGCGACGCCGCCCAGCAGGAGCCCGATCGCCACGACCGTCAGCTCCATCAGGGTCCGCACCAGGCGGATCGACCGACCGGTACGCCGCGCCAGCCCGGTCATCAGCCCGTCGCGCGGGCCACGCCCGAGCTGCGCGCCGATGTACGCCGCGGTGGCCAGGCCCTGGAGGGCGATGCCGGCCACGAGGAGGCCGACGCGCACCCCGATCGTGTGGGGGGTCGGCAGCATCACCAGGAAGAGATCGGTCGAGACGCCGATCACGATCGCGTTCGAGATGGTGCCCAGCCCGGGCATCTCGCGCAACGGGATCCAGGCGACCATCACCACGAAGCTGACGATCACCAGCGCCTGGCCGATGTCGATCGGCACGTGCTCGGTCAGACCGGAATGCAGCACGTCCCACGGCGCGAGGCCCAGGTGACCGCGCACCATGAGCGCGATCGAGAACCCGTAGAGCAACAGCCCCGCGTACAGCTGGACCAGGCGCCGGGCCAGGCGTCCGGTGCGCAGCTGCGCGAACGGGCCGAGGTCGCTCAGCACGATGGGGGTGGGTGCCACGGTGGTCACAGACCCAGCGTGCCCACGATTGGACTACTCCTCAATAGCCAATTGTGAGACAGTGGACTGCATGACGGGATCCATTGCCGCCGCCCGGCTCGCGACCCTCGCGCGCGACTTCGACCGCCACCCGGCGTACGCCGGGCTCGCCGACGAGCTCCGCCTGCTGATCGGGGACGGGCGCGTCGACATCGACCTCCGGCTCCCGAGCGAGCGCGACCTGTGCGTCGCGCTCGGCGTCTCGCGCACCACCGTCACCCGGGCCTACGCCTCGCTGGTCGAGAGCGGGTTCGCGGTGGCCCGGCAGGGATCGGGCACCTACACGCGGGTCCCCGGCGGGCGACGCCAGGCGCTCGACCGAACCCTGACCCCCCATGTCGGCGACGACGACGTGGTCGACCTGAGCTGTGCCGCGCCGTCCGCGCCGCCCGGCATCGCCGCGGCGTACGCCGACGCCGTGCAGGACCTGCCGCTCTACCTCGGCGGGCACGGCTACTTCCCGACCGGCCTGCCCGCGCTGCAGGAGGCGGTCGCAGAGACGTACGTCGCGCGCGGTCTGCCGACGGCGCCGGACCAGATCCTGGTCGTGCCGGGCGCGCTGTCGGCTCTGATGATCGTGGCCCAGGCACTGGTCGGCCCGCGCGAGCGCGTGCTCGTGGAGTCGCCGGGCTACCCCAACGCCCACGCCGCGCTCCGCCGCGCCGGGGCCCGGCACGTGGCGGTGCCGATGGACGTCGGCGGCTGGGACCTCGACGCCGTCGGTCGGGTGGTGCGAGAGGCGCGACCGGGACTCGCGTACCTGATCCCCGACTTCCAGAACCCCACGGGCAACCTGATGAGCAACGCCGAGCGTGAGCAGTACGCCGCGATCCTGCGGCGCGCGGGGACGGTCGCGGTCGTCGACGAGTCGCACGCCCAGCTGAGGCTCGACGGCCGCCCGATGCCACGGCCGTTCGCGTCGTACGCGCAGGAGACGACCATCACCTTGGGCAGTGCCAGCAAGAGTCTGTGGGGCGGCCTCCGGGTCGGCTGGATCCGCTGCCCCGCCCACGTCACCGAGCGCCTCGTGGGGGCGCGGGTCGCGCTCGACCTCGGCTCGCCGGTCTACGAGCAGCTGGTCACGGCACGCCTGCTCGAGCGCGCGGAGGAGCACTGGACGAACCATCGTGCCCGGCTACGGGTCCAGCGAGACGCGCTCTGCGCTGCGATCGCCGAGCGGCTGCCGGACTGGACCTTCCGACTCCCCGACGGCGGGCTGTCGCTCTGGTGCGAGCTGCCCACCTCCGCTCGGCGCGGAGGCGCGGTCGCCCTGGCGGCCGAGGCCGAGCGTCGCGGCGTCCTGGTGTCGCCGGGGCCGGTGTTCGGCATCGACGGGGGTTTCGACTCGTTCGTCCGGATCCCCTTCACCCGGCCGGAGGACGAGCTCCGCGACGCCGTGGACCGGCTCGCCGCGGCCTGGGTCGCCGTCTCCAGCGGCCCCACCCGCACCGACGAGACACGGGCCCGGGTGATGGTCGCCTGAGACGTCGGCGGGCTCAGGCGAGGTCGACGGCGCGCAGCGTGGTGGCGTCGATCGCCTGCTCGATCTCCGCGAGCGCCTCCGCCGGGATCGCCGAGTCGACCGACAGCGCGACCAGGGCGTGGCCGCCCAAGCTGTCGCGCGAGACCTGCATGCCCGCGATGTTCACCGAGCTGTCGCCGAGGATCCGCCCGACCGTGCCGACCATGCCCGGACGGTCGGCATAGGTGAAGAACGCCAGGTGGTTGGTGGGCTCGAGATCGACCGGGAAGTCGTTGATCGAGACCAGCCGCTCACGCTGGGCGATGCCGACCAGGGTGCCGCCCACCGACACCTGCGAGCCGTCGGCGAGGGTGCCACGGATCGTGATCAGGTTGCGGTGGTCGGGACTCTCACTCTCGGCCACGAGACGTACGGCGGTCCCGCGCTCGGCCGCGAGCAGCGGCGCGTTGACGTAGGTCACGGGGTCCTCGACGACATCGGTGAAGACACCCTTGAGCGCGGCCAGCTCGAGCACCTTCACGTCGAACTCCGTGATCTCGCCGCGCACCTCCACGTCGATCTGCTGGGCGACCTCGCCGGCGAGCGCGGTGAAGATCCGGCCGAGCTTCTCGGTGAGCGGGATGCCGGGACGGACGTCCTCGGCGATGACGCCACCCTGGACGTTGACGGCGTCGGGCACCAGCTCACCGGAGAGCGCGAGCCGGACCGAGCGCGCGACCGCGATGCCGGCCTTCTCCTGGGCCTCGTCCGTCGACGCGCCGAGATGGGGCGTCGCGACGACGTTCTCGAGCTCGAAGAGCGGGCTGTCCGTGCACGGCTCCTTGGCGTAGACGTCGACGCCGGCAGCCGCGATCCGGCCCTCCTTGAGCGCGGCGTACAGCGCGGCCTCGTCCACGATGCCCCCGCGAGCGGCGTTCACCAGGACCATCGACGGCTTGGTCCGCGCCAGCTCGTCGGTGCCGATCAGGCCCACGGTCTCCGGCGTCTTCGGCAGGTGGACGCTGATGAAGTCCGACTCCGTGAGCAGCGTGTCGAGGTCGACCAGCCGCACGCCCATCTGGGCGGCCCGGCCGGCCTGCACGTAGGGGTCGTAGGCGATCACGCTCATCCCGAACGCCGCGAGTCGCTGGGCGACCAGGACGCCGATGCGACCGAGGCCGACGATGCCGACGGTCTTCTCGAAGAGCTCGATCCCGGTGAACTTCGACCGCTTCCACTCGCCGTTGCGCAACGAGGCGTGGGCGGGGCTGATGTGCCGGGCGGCGGCGAGCAGCAGGGCGATGGCGAGCTCGGCGGCGCTGACGATGTTGGAGGTCGGCGCGTTGACCACCATCACCCCGGACTGGGTGGCGGCCCGGACGTCGACGTTGTCGAGCCCGACGCCGGCGCGGGCCACGACCCGGAGGCGCTTCGCGGCGGCCAGGGCCTCGGCATCGACCTTGGTGGCCGAGCGGACCAGGATCGCGTCCACGTCCGTGATCGCCGAGAGCAGGTCGCCGCGGTCGGCGCCGTTGCAGTACCGGATCTCGAAGTCGGGACCGAGAGCCGCCACCGTGGCGGGGCTGAGCTCCTCGGCGATGAGTACGACGGGCTTGCTCACAGCAGCGATGTCCTCAGGGGTGAGAGGTCCGGGGTGGGCGGAGTCCGAGCGGCTCCCGCACGACGCTGTGCCCGTTCGACTCTACCCGACCGGGCGCGCCCTCCCGAGACCGTCCGGATGGAGAGGCGGCGTGTCCCGATCAGGTGAACAGCGCCTGGCCGACGTACTGCCCCGGCTGCGTCCCGGCGGGTACGGCGAAGATCGCCGAGCCGGTGAACTGGAGGTACTCCATCATCGCGTCGTTGCTCGCCATCTTGGTCTGCAGCGGGATGAAGTGGGTGCGCGGGTCGCGCACGTAGGCGATGAAGAACAGGCCGGCGTCGAGGCCGCCGAGCGGGTTGGAGCCGTCCACGAAGTTGTAGCCGCGGCGCAGCATCCGAACGCCGTCGTTGCGCTCGGGGCTGACGACCGATACGTGCGAGTCGATCGGGATCAGCGGCCCGCTCGAGCCCTTCGAGGTCAGGTCGAGAGGAGTGAGCTCGGTGCCGCCCGACAACGGTGCGCCGGAGCCCTTGGTCCGGCCGATCACCTCCTCCTGCGGCTGCAGGCCCTGACGGTCCCAGGTCTCGATGTGCATGTTGATCCGCCGCGCGACCAGGTAGGAGCCGCCCGCCAGCCAGGCCTGGTCGTCGTCCGGTCCGACCCAGACGTACCTCTCGAGGTCGTCGGTCTGCTCGGCCTTGACGTTGAGGGTCCCGTCCTTGAACCCGAACAGGTTGCGCGGTGTCGTCTGCGAGGTCGACGTCGTCGACGTACGACCGAAGCCGAGCTGGGACCACCGGACCGCCACCGTGCCGAAGCCGATCCGCGCGAGGTTGCGGATCGCGTGCACGGCCACCTGTGGGTCCTCGGAGCAGGCCTGGACGCAGATGTCGCCGCGCGACCTCGCCGGGTCGAGCTGGTCGGCCGGGAAATGGGGCAGGTCGCGCAGGGCCTCGGGCTGCCGATCGGCGAGGCCGAACCGATCACGACCGTGCTCGTCGCGGAAGACCCCCGGCCCGAACCCGAACGTCAGCGTCAGCCCGCCCGGGGACAGGCCGATCGCCTCGCCGGTGTCGTCCGGCGGCGCCAGCGGAGCGCCCTCGGTCGGGCCGACCGGCCCGGCCGGAAGGCCCTGGGTCATCCGGTCGGCCGCGGCCGTCCAGGCCTGGAGCAGCGAGACCAGCCGGCCGCGCGAGCGCGTCGTGACGTCGAACGCCGCGAAGTGCAGGCGGTCCTGCGCCGGGGTCACGATGCCGGCCTGGTGCTCACCACGGAACGGGTACGTCGCGGGGGTGCGGCCCGCGAGGGCGGCGTCGGAACGCGCACCCTCGTCGCCGTACCAGGCACCGCCGGCGAAGCCGGCCGCGACACCGGCGACCCCGGCGGTGCCGCCGATCAGGCCGCGTCGGGAGACGTTGCGCTCGGGAATGGGTGACTCCTTGTCGTCAGGTGCCGATGGGTCAGGGCAGCACGGCCGCGGTGAGGTGGGACAGCGGCTCCGAGAGCGCGTTCACGGCGTTCGCAAGGTGCTTGATCTCGGCGTTGCCGAGCTCGGTGTAGAGGCGGTAGCCGTGGCCGGACTCCTGCTGGGCGAGCAGCCGGTCGATCTCCGCGAACCGCTTGGTGATCGTCGTCGCGAGAGCAGGGTCGCGCTCCTCGAGGATCGGCCGGACGTCCTCGAAGGCCACCCGGGCACCCCTCACGTTCGCGGCGAGGTCCCAGAGGTCGGTGTGAGACCAGTACTCCTCCTCACCGGTGACCTTGCTGGTCGCGACCTCCTCCATCAGGCCCGAGGAGCCGTTGGCGATCTGGTCGGTGGTGAACGTCAGGGTGCCGATCCGGCTGTGGAGCGTGCGGGTGGTGTCGAGCAGGTTCTGGCCGTACTTCTTGCGCTCGGTCGTCGAGAGCGCGTGGTACGACGGGTCGCGCTGCGGCCAGAGGTCCTTCTCGATCCGGTGCCAGCCGGTCCACTTCTGGCCCTGCGCCAGGTCGGCCTCCCGCGCATCCAGCTCCGGGTCGAGGTTCCCGAACGACTCGGCAACGGGCTCGATGGCCTCGTAGTGGCTCCGCACGTCCGGGTACAGCGCGCGGGCCCGGTCGTCCTGGCCCGACCGGTACGCCGAGACGAACCTCTCGGTGCCCGCGAGCAGGATGTCGACCTGCTTCTGCACATAGGCCCGGTACCGGTTCTGGGCCCGGCTGATCAGGCCGACGTCCGCCGAGGGCGGCGGTGAGCCGCCTGCCGGCCTGGTCACCGTGAATTCGGCCCGGATGCCCTGTCCGGCCATGCCGGGGCGGCACGAGGTCTGGTAGCTGCCCTCGTCGGCGGTGACGATCAGCTTCCCCTGCAGACCCGGGCCGATGTTCTCGACCTCGCCGACGATCCGCCCGCCGTCGGCGGAGTACAGGTAGAACTCGGTCACCTTCGACCCGCTGTTGCTCACGTCGAAGGTCAGGTTGCCGGCGGGCGCGGACGTGGCGGAGACGTCGCAGCTGCTGTCGGACGAGGTGACCGAGATCGGGCCACCGGCGCCGCCGGCACCGCCGGAGTCGGTCGTGTTCGACGTGCACGCGGCGAGGAACGGGACGGTGGCCAGGGCGGCCACCGGCAGGACGAAGCGCATCGGGTCTCTCCTTCGTGCGGTGCGGCTGGGTGCGGGCCGGTGCGGGTCGGGTCAGGCGGGCTGCTTGTCACGGGACGCCACCGCGGCAGGAGCCTGCGGCCGGCCACGGCGACGTACGCCGCGGAGGAAGAACGACATGGTCACGGCGAGGTACGCCGTCCAGACGGAGGCCTGCAGCCACGTGGTCTGGGGGGAGAAGTTGAAGACGCCCTTGAGCACCGTGCCGTACCAGCTGCCCTCGTCGACGGTGCCCGAGACGTCGAACGCCAGGTGGTTCAGGCCGGGCAGGATGCCGGCCTCCTGGAGGTCGTGGAAGCCGTAGCCCAGCACCCCGGCGGCCACCACGATCAGGAAGGCGCCGGTCCAGGTGAAGAACGCCGTGAGGTTGACCCTCACGACGCCTCGGTAGAGCAGGTAGCCCAGCACGACGGCGGTCGTCAGGCCCAGGACAGCCCCCGTGACCGGCTGCCAGGCGGGCACCGTGGAGACCGTGTGGGCGCCGGTCGCTGTCTGCGTCGCGGCCCACAGGAAGAGCGCGGTCTCGAGCCCCTCCCGGCCGACCGCGAGGGCCGCCACGAGTGCGAGCGACCAGCGAGTGCCGTCGGCCGCGCGGTCGATCCGTCCGCGCAGCTCGCCGCTGAGACTCCGCGCGGCGCTCGCCATCCAGAAGATCATCCAGGTCACGAAGACCACGGCGATGATCGACAGCGACCCGCCGATCGCCTCCTGGGCCTGGAAGGTCAGGCCGCGGGGCCCCCAGGTCAGCAGGGCGCCGAACCCCAGGCTGACCAGGACGGCGATCGCGACGCCGCCCCAGATGCGCGGGAGCAGGTGGCGCCGTTCGGTCTTCACCAGGTACGCCACCAGGATCGTCACCACGAGCGACGCCTCGAGGCCCTCACGCAGGCCGATCAGGTAGTTGCCGAGCATGGCCGCCACTGTACGACACGTAGTTAGGTTTGCCTAACCTACCCTGAAACTTGGGGTTATCTTGGGGTTATAGTGGCAGGATGTCACCGAAGATCAACGTCTACCTGCCCGACGACCTCGCCGCCGAGGTCAAGTCCTCGGGGATCCCGGTGTCCGCGGTCTGCCAGCAGGCGCTCGCCGACGCGGTCGCACGGGCGGAGACCGGCTGGTCGGCGCCGAGCGGGGTCTCGACGGACGACGACCTGGCGAGGAGCTTCACCAAGCGGGCGTCCGGCGTGCTGGAGGCGGCTCGCGGAGCGGCCGAGGAACCGACCACGGTCGAGCTGACGGCCGCGATCGTCGACTCCGGCGGCCTGGCCGTCACCGTGCTGACCGCCGCAGACCTCGACCCCCACGACGTGGTCGACGAGCTGCGGGGTCGCGCCCAGCAGGGCGGGACGGCCGGGGCGCTCGACGCCGTCGCGGCGCTCGCGGTCGAGCAGGCGCGCGGTCTCGGGCACTCCTACGTCGGCACCGAGCACCTGCTGCTCGCCATCACCGGCGGACCTCAACGCGAGCTGGCCCGCCAGACGCTGCGCGACATGGGTCTGCGCCACGAGGATGCGCTCCGGGGAGTGGCGACGGCCCTGTCGGCCTACACCTACGCCCGCGAGACGCTCACGTTCAGCGGCATCTCGGCGCCGATCCGCGCCGCCCTCGAGGACATCCGGTCGCGACTGGCACGGCTCGAGGAGCGCGGCCTCACGAGATCCTGATCACCAGCTCCCCGTGAGGGATCGAGATCCACCCGTCGGGGTCGGCAGCCCAGGCGAGCCAGGCGTCGGCCAGCCCGCGCAGCTCAGCGTGGCTCGCCCGCCGCTCGCGCACGAGCTGGTCGGCGAGCGCCGTACCGGTGATCCGGTCGGCCCACATCCCGCCCCACCAGGCGCGCGCCTCGGGAGTGGCGAAGCACCAGGTGCTGGACGTCGCCATGACGTCGTGGAGGCCGGCGGCGTGGGCCCAGGCGAGCAGATGACGCCCGGCGTCCGGCTCGCCCCCGTTCGACCTCGCGGCGTCGCGGTAGAGCTCCAGCCAGCGATCGAGTCCTGGCAGGCGCGGATACCAGGCGAACGCCGCGTAGTCGCTGTCCCGCACGCCCACGACTCCCCCGGGTCGCGTCACTCGCGCCATCTCGCGCAGCGCCGTCACCGGGTCGGCGAGGTGCTGCAGCACCTGATGGGCGTGTACGACGTCGACCTCGCCGTCGGCCAGATCGAGGACGTGCGCGTCTCCCACGCGCACGTCGACCGCGACGAGGCCCTGCTGGTCGAGCTCGGTCCTCGTCAACGCGGCCGCCTCGTCGGTGATCTCGATGGCGACGACCTCGCGGACGAGGCGCGCGAGGTCCGCCGTGATCGTCCCCGGACCCGACCCGACATCGAGCAGTCGGTGGTCCGGGCGCAGGTAGGGCAGGAGGTAGGCGGCGCTGTTCTCGACCGTGCGCGTGCGGTGCGACCGCAGCACGCTCTCGGCGTGCCCGTGGGTGTACGTCACGCTCTCAGCGCTCCGGCATCGGCCCGGGCGGCGGGTCCGGCACGAGATCCTCGAGCCTGACGTCGAGCACCCGGCACAGCGCGAGCAACGTCGACAGCCGCGGGTTGAGCGGCGCTCCCGGGCGCGACTCGCCCTTCTCGAACTTCTGGTAGGTGTACGACGCGATGCCCGCCAGGTGCGCCGTACGCTCCTGGCTCAGCCCAGCGCGTTCCCGTGCTCGCTGCAGGCGGATCCCGATCTCCCGCCCGAACTCCTCCCAGGTGGGCTCCCGCCGTCGATGTGCCACCCGTCGATTGTCGTTCCGTCCGGGCCCCACATGGTCATACCTGTATGGCAATTTTCAGATGCCTCGCCTATCCTGTGGACAACCGTCGTTCTGCTCGCCGGGATGTCGGACATCGCCTCTACCGTGCCGAACGGGGTCTGGAGCGACGGGGGAAGGCATGCCGGAGGGCCGACACGACGAGTCATCCGCAGTGCGCGCGTGCCCTGCGTGGTGCGTGCGGGACCACCGGTCGGCCGACCACCCCGAGGACCGGCTCCACCAGAGCCCGCCGCGCCACGCCGTCCTGGTGACGTCGGCCCCGTCGGTCGATCCCGATGCGGCCGCGGTGGCCGCCCCCGTCGTCGGACGACTCCTCCAGCTGTTCGGCTCCACGGAGGTCTGGGTGGAGGTGGCCGCCGAGGAGGGTGACGAGTTCCGGGTCGTCCTCACCGCCGGGTCGGCCCGTCGGCTCGCCACCGTGCTCGAGGCCCTGCTCACGTTGCTGCCGACCTGACGCGGCACGCTTCTCCACAGCCTTTCTGTGACCATCTATACATGACCATCTTCGTATGCCACGATCGTCGCCGGCGGAGACAGGCTCCGCCCTCTTTCGGGAAGGAGCCGTCCGATGACGACGACGAGGCGCCGGCGGTGGGCGTGCGTGCTGATCGCCCTGATAGCCGGCTTGGTCCAGCTGGTCGCCGATCCGGCCCCGGTGTTCGCGATGAAGGCCGATCGGGTCGACCGCGCCCAGCACCGGATCCTCGGCTCGCACCTGACCAACCACCACACGCACGTGGAGACCTGGATCGTGGGGTACTACCCCTATCGTCGCCGGGTCCGCGTGCACGGCGAGCTACGGCCGCAGCGGTTCTACGGCCTGCGCGTCTCGGCGCAGCACTGCGACCGCCGCCACTGCTGGGGACCCACCGTCGAGGGGCGGTTGTGGTCCCCGCACCAGCCCGGGCGTCCCATGCCCGACGATCCCTCGGCACAGTCCCTCGCGGCCGGCGACGACCTGTGCATCCAGGGCACGTCGGCGTGCGCGGCGCCGTGGAACTGGTTCGCCAGGTTCGTCGACACCCGCCAGCGCGAGCTCGTGCGACGCTTCGTGAACCCCTGCGCCAAGGGAGGCCTGGAAGGAGGCGGCGTCGTCGCGGTGACGGACCTCTCCGCGCGGATCCTGCTGGACGGCGGTGTGCTCACCGCCGCCCGCGCCGGCTCGGCCTTCGCCGGCCCGCCCGGGATCGCGCTCGGGGCCCTCGCTGGCTGCATGGTGGGCGAGGCCTCCGGCGGTGTGCGCTCGGTCCGGGCGCTGGTCAGCAAGCTGAACCCGTTCGACCGCATGCGCCAGCACCGTGGATAGGCTCCGGCGGATCCGGGGCAGCCGCGTCACCCTCGAGGTCGTGTCCTGGACGATCGGCATCCTGGTGGTCGCCGGCGTCACCGTCGTGGTGACCGCGCTGGCCCGACACCTCGGATGGTCCTGGCCCTGAGACCGGGCATTGGGTCGCGCAGCGGGTCGGGCAGTGGGTCGGGCAGGTGGTGCCGGGCGTCCGTCGGAGGGTCCGGCGTCCGGCCTCAGCGGTTGGCGGTGCCCTCGGTGTAGTCGTCGTCGTGGGCCTTCACCCAGGCCATCAGCTTGCGCAGCTCGCGGCCCGTCTGCTCGATCGGATGCGCCTCGCCCCGGGCGCGCAGCGCCTTGAACTCCGGGCCGCCGGCATCCTGGTCGTCGATGAACCGCTGGGCGAACGAGCCGTCCTGGATCTTGCCGAGAATCGACTTCATGTTCGCCTTCACGTGCTCGTCGATCACGAGCGGGCCCGAGACGTAGTCGCCGTACTCGGCGGTGTCCGACACCGACCAGCGCTGCTTGGCGATGCCGCCCTCGTACATGAGGTCCACGATCAGCTTGAGCTCGTGCAGGCACTCGAAGTAGGCGACCTCCGGCTGGTAGCCCGCCTCGGTCAACACCTCGAAGCCGTACATCACCAGCTGCGAGGCGCCGCCGCACAGGACGGCCTGCTCGCCGAACAGGTCGGTCTCGGTCTCCTCGGTGAACGTCGTGCGGATACCCCCGGCCCGGAGGCCGCCGATGGCCTTGGCGTACGAGAGGGCGACGTCCCAGGCCTTGCCCGACGCATCCTTCTCGACCGCGACCAGCACCGGTACACCGCGGCCGTCGACGTACTCGCGACGCACCAGGTGGCCCGGGCCCTTGGGGGCGATCATGATCACGTCGACACCCTCGGGCGGCGTGATGTAGCCGAAGCGGATGTTGAAGCCGTGCCCGAAGACCAGCGTGTCCCCGGGAGTGATGTTGGGCTCGACGGCCTCGGCGTAGAGCGTCCGCTGCACGTGGTCGGGTGCGAGGATCACGATCACGTCGGACTCCTCGACCGCCTCGGCCGGGGTCAGGACCCGGAGCCCCTCGGCTTCGGCCTTCGCTCGCGACGTCGAGCCCTCGAGCAGGCCGACCCGGACGTCGATGCCGGAGTCGCGCAGCGACAGCGCGTGGGCGTGGCCCTGGCTGCCGTAGCCGAGGACCGCGACGTTCTTGCCCTGGATCACGGACAGGTCGGCGTCGTCGTCGTAGAACATCTGGGCCACGATGGGCTCTCCTTCGATCGGTGGAGTCGGGTACGGATGTCGGGCGGTTCAGTGGTCAGGATCGGACAGCGGTCGGGACGGCGATCGGCCGGGGTGTGCGTTCGCTGATCGAGCGTGAGCCGCGACCGATCGCGACCATGCCCGACTGCACCAGCTCACGGATCCCGAACGGCTCGAGCACCTCCCGGAAGTCGGCGAGCTTGTCGCCGTTGCCGGTCACCTCGATCGTGACCGCGTCCGGGGCGACGTCGACGACCTTCGCCCGGAACAGCTGGACGGCGTCGAGCACCTGGCCGCGCGTCGCGGCGTCGGCGCGGACCTTGACCAGCATCAGCTCGCGGTTGACCGAGAGCGGGCCGTCCAGCTCGACGATCTTGATCACCTCGACCAGCTTGTTGAGCTGCTTGGTGACCTGCTCCAGGGGAGAGTCCTCGACGTTGACCACGATGGTCATCCGCGAGATCTCCGCATGCTCGGTCGGACCCACCGCGAGCGACTCGATGTTGAAGCCGCGCCGGCTGAACAGGCCGGCGATCCGGGCCAGGACACCGGGCTTGTTCTCGACCAGCACCGACAGCGTGTGAGTGGTCATCAGACGTCATCCTGGTCGAACTGGGGCGCGAGGTCGCGCGCGTACTTGATGTCGTCGTTGCTGGTACCGGCGGCGACCATCGGCCAGACCATCGCGTCGCGGTGGACGCGGAAGTCGACCACGACCGGCCGGTCGTCGATCGCCATCGCCTTCTCGATCGTGGCGTCGACGTGGTCGGGTGAGTCGCACGCCAGACCTTCGCAGCCGTAGGCGTCGGCGAGCTTGACGAAGTCAGGGATCCGCTTGGAGTCGAGGTCGGTGTTGGAGTAGCGCTCGTTGTAGAACAGGGTCTGCCACTGACGGACCATGCCGAGCGACTCGTTGTTGATGATCGCGACCTTGATCGGGATGTCGTTGATCGCGCAGGTGGCGAGCTCCTGGTTCGTCATCTGGAAGCAGCCGTCCCCGTCGACCGCCCAGACCGTGGCCTCGGGGCGGCCCACCTGCGCACCCATCGCGGCCGGTACGGCGAACCCCATGGTCCCGAGCCCACCGGAGTTGATCCAGGTGCCGGGCTTCTCGAAGTCGATGTAGTGCGCGGCCCACATCTGGTGCTGGCCCACCCCGCCGCAGTAGATCGTGTCCGGTCCGGCGATCGCGCTGAGCCGTTCCAGGACGTACTGCGGGGCGAGGCTGCCGTCCTCCGGCTGGTCGTAGGCGACCGGGTAGCGCTGCTTGATGCCGACGATGTAGTCGACCCACTGCTCGTAGTCGCCGGTGTGTCCGGCCGCGGCCTCGGTGCGGAGCAGCGTGGTGAGGTCGGTGATCACCTCGCGACAGTCGCCCACGATCGGGACGTCCGCGACCCGGTTCTTCCCGATCTCGGCGGGGTCGATGTCGGCATGGATCACCAGCGCCCCCGGCGCGAACGAGTCGAGGTTGCCGGTCACCCGGTCGTCGAAGCGGGCACCCAGCGAGATGATCAGGTCGCTGCGCTGCAGGCCGGCCACGGCCGCGACCGTCCCGTGCATCCCCGGCATCCCGAGATGCTGCGGATGGCTGTCGGGCAGGGCTCCGCGAGCCATCAGTGTGGTCACGACCGGGATGCCGGTCAGGTTCGCCAGCTCCACCAGCTCGCGCGAGGCACGCGCCCGGATCGTGCCACCACCGACGTAGAGCACGGGCCGCTTGGCGTCGAGGATCAGCCGGACGGCCTCCTTGATCTGCTTGGCGTGGGGTCGCGTCACCGGACGGTAGCCGGGCAGGTGCAGCTCCGACGGCCAGGCGAACGTCGTCATGGCCTGCAGCGCGGACTTCGCCACGTCGACCAGGACCGGCCCCGGTCGACCGGTCGCCGCGATGTGGAACGCCTCGGCCACGGTGCGCGGGATGTCAGCGGGATCGGTGATCAGGTAGTTGTGCTTGGTGACCGGCATCGTGATGCCGCGGATGTCGGCTTCCTGGAAGGCGTCGGTGCCGATCGCGGCCGCTCCGACCTGGCCGGTGACCGCGACCATCGGGACCGAGTCCATGTAGGCGTCGGCCAGAGGCGTGACCAGGTTGGTCGCGCCGGGACCGGAGGTCGCCATGCACACCCCCACGGAGCCGGTGGCCGCGGCGTACCCCTGGGCGGCGTGGCCGGCGCCCTGCTCGTGGCGGACCAGGATGTGCCGGATCGAGGAGTCCATCAGTGGGTCGTACGCCGGGAGGATCGCCCCGCCGGGGATGCCGAAGATGTGTCGGGTGCCCGCCGCCTCCAGCGAGCGGATCAAGCTCTGCGCGCCGGTCATCGCCGCGCCCGGCTGCCCTGTCGTCACCGTGTCGTCACCGGTGTCATCACCGTGTCCTCACCGTGTCCTCACCGTGTTTTCACCGTGTCCTGTCTCTGACGTCTCTGCCGTCATGTGGGGAACAAAAAACCCCTCGGCCGGGACGGCGAGGGGCGACGCGTGGACGAGCCTGGGCTCAACCCGCGCGTCGGGTGCGTACCAGAAGCTCGACCAACTCACTGCGCATGGGACCACGGTCGCGGTCCCGGTTGGAACCCGTCAAGCGCGGGTGTCGGCTGTCCCAGATGTTGGGACGCCCGTCCCGTCACGTGGGCGCTCAGCCGCGGCCCCGCCCGGTGGTCACGCACGCCTTGTTGCCCTGGGCGTCGGCGAGCACGACGTACGCCGGCGCCTCCTCGTCGCTGACCAGGGTGCCGCCCGCGTCGAGCGCGGCGGCGATCCGCTGCCCGGCGACCTCTGGAGGCACCCGGACATCGAGATGGAAGCGTTGCCCGGGGTCGTCGTGCTGCTCGGTGTGCTGGAACCACAACGTCGGCTGGGAGCCCGACAGGTCGCGCAGCTCCTGGTCGTGGTGCGGGTGGTCGGACATTCCCAGCACCGCTGCCCAGAACGGCTTGATCTCGTCGTGGTCCCAGGTGTCGAGGGCGATCTCGACGACGGCCGTCGCGCTCGGGTCCGCGCGCACGCCGAGCTCGGCGGCCGCGTCACTGATCCGGCGGGCCAGCTCGAGGTCCCGCGAGGTCACCCCGAACACGTCATGGCTGCACAGGCTGACGTTGACGTGCGGGTAGCGCAGGTCGACGTCGGGATGATGGTTCGCCTCCTCCGCAAGCTCTCCGATCCGGGTGACGAGCCGCAGACCGGTGGCGAAGTCGCCGGTGAGGAACCGGGTGCGCAGCGCCTCGAACAGCTGGCGCCAGTCGTCCAGCCCCGACGCCTCGACGTCGGCGAAGGACACGATGTCGCGTGTGGTCATGTCGTCCACCCTGCACCGACCACGGTGAAATGTGGAGGTCGAACCGCCCATCCGGCCGCCTCTGTTCAGATGGCCGAGTCGTCATCTAGGGTCACGTCCACATGTGAGTGATGGGCGTTCGAGGTCACATGCCGCTGGGCCCTATCCGGCCCACCGGAAACCCTTTGTGAAAGGTGAAACGTGTGACCGCGAGAACGCGCAGAGCTGGAGCGACGGCAATTGCCGCCGCGACGGCCATCTCGACGGCCTGGGGCACCGCAGCCCAGGCCCAGACCGGGTCGCATCGAGCGACCGAGGCCCCCACTCACGGCTCGATCATGTCGAAGGCGTGGCAGAACAGGACCGGGGGGCTGGACACGGCCCCGACCGGTCGCACGGCGTACTTCGTGCAGCTGCGCGGCCGGGGTGCCGTCGATGCCGGCACGGTCGCCGGGCGAGCTATGCCCGGCAAGGTCGTCAGCGAGCGCTCGACGATCAACCGCAACGCCGACCGGGCGTTCGCCTCGGCGCGTCGCGCCGACCCCCGTGCCGTCCAGCTGTACACCACCACCAACCTGATCCCCGGTCTCGCGGTGAACACCAACCCAGCGGGCGTCTCGGCACTGGCCTCCCGGTCGGACGTCGTGAAGGTCTCGCGGATCATCCCCAAGACCGCCACCAACGCGAACACCGCCCAGCTGGTGCACGCGCTGAACACCTGGAGGTTCGCCGGTGACACCGGCAAGAACGTGCGCATCGCGGTCATCGACACCGGCCTCGACTACACGCACGCCGATTTCGGGGGCAGGGGCACGGCCGCGGCGTACGACCAGGCGTTCGAGGCCGACACCTCGCCGAGCTGGCGCGCCTCGCTGCCGAAGCTGGGCAAGGAGAAGATCCTCGGTGGGTACGACCTGGCCGGCGACTCCTACGACGCCAACCCGGCATCCGACACCTACCAGCCGATCCCGCACCCCGACCCGAACCCGCTCGACTGCAACGAGCACGGCACGCACGTCGCCGGCACGGCGGCCGGCTACGGCGTGAACCGGGACGGCAGCACCTTCGCGGGCAGGTACTCCAAACTCAGCGCCGACAGACTGATGAAGATGCGGATCGGCCCCGGCATGGCGCCGGAGGCGAGGCTGTACTCGCTGCGGGTCTTCGGCTGCCAGGGCTCGACGGACCTGGTCCTCGAGGCGCTCGACCGGGCCATGGACCCCAACCAGGACGGCAACACCAAGGACCACTTCGACATGATCAACCTGTCGGTGGGATCCGACGACGGCGTGGTGGACGACCCCGAGAACGCGGTCGTCGCCCAGCTCGCCGCGCACGGCGTACTGCCGGTCATCTCCATGGGCAACGGTGACGACAACACCGACATCGGTGGCGCCCCGGGCAACGCTCCCGCGTCACTCGCGGTCGCCAGCTCGGTCGACTCGTTCCAGATGCGCGACGGTCTCGAGGTCAACGCGCCGGCCGACGTCTCCGGCATCGCGGCCGGTCAGTTCTCGGTCGCCTACGACTGGGCCGACAACGGCCCGACCGGCCAGCCTGTCACCGGCGACGTGGTGAAGATCCCGGGCGCAGGTCCGTTCGACCAGCCCGGCGCGGGCAACAACACCGATGGCTGCGCGGTCCTCTCGGCGGCCGAGGCCGCCGCGGTGACCGGAAAGGTCGCTTGGCTGTACTGGGACGACAACGACGCGACGCGCCGCTGTGGCTCGGCCGGGCGTTCGGCCCACGTGGCCGCCGCCGGTGCGGTCGGCACCGTTCTCACCTCCGACCTGGACGTGTTCGCCGCAGGCATCACCGGCAGCGCGGTCATCCCGGTCATGCAGCTGCCCAAGGCCCAGGTCGACCGGCTCACGCCGGCCGTGGACGCGGGCACACTGAACGTCACCTTCGACGGCGTCGACCAGGCGACGGTCAAGGACATCACCCCGGCGATCAACGACACCCTGTCGTCGTTCTCCTCGCG
>Ga0070682_100000692_pt1 | contig 20370 bp, 15 predicted proteins | sample KBSC63LmetaG_FD_64668 | JGI IMG/M metagenome (GOLD analysis project Ga0070682, IMG submission 64668) | Corn rhizosphere microbial communities from Kellogg Biological Station, Michigan, USA - KBS C6-3L metaG | ecosystem: Host-associated > Plants > Roots > Rhizosphere | place: USA: Michigan...
AACGCGCGCTGCCCTGGCTACTGAAACAGTTTGCCTCACTGGCCCGTTCGGAAAAGGAAATTGTTGAGCTCTACGATTCGCAGAATCTCTTTGTGAAGTGGGTGCCTGCCTATCCCCGGACGCGCACCGGCATGCGACTGCCGTTCAAACGACGCACCTTCTATCATCGTGATCCACTCATTCAACGAAGAGAAGTTTCGCTGTCAGACGAGTTGCGGAAACGCGATGCGCCAGTAATGAAATCGCTTTCGCTTACGCAAGGTGAAGCGATCATCGATCTGGCGCGCGCAGCATCGACCTTGCGTTACCGCGAACTCTACGGATTTACGCACGGCGATCCAGCGAAGGTCATGCACACCGACATCGGTCGTGGTGTCGACATTTTTGTATTTGGTTTGCCGCCTACGCGTCGTCTGCCGCTGCGTGCTTATCATGCCGCAATGATCTTCAAGAACCGCGTGCCGGTTGGCTACTTCGAAGGCCTCTCGCTTTTCGAACGAATGGAAAGCGGGTTCAATCTCTATTACACCTTTCGCGATGGCGAAACCGCCTGGCTCTACGCACACACCCTCAACATTTTTCACCGCTTGCTGGGCGTCAGTGTCTTCACACTCGATCCCTATCAAATCGGCTACGAAAATGAAGAGGGCATCGAGTCGGGCGCATTCTGGTTTTATCGCAAGCTGGGCTTTCGTTCAGTGAACCCGGAATTGATGAAGCTGACGACGGCTGAGGAAAAGAAGATCGCCGGCCGCAAAGGCTATCGCACCTCGGCGCGAACGCTGCGCCGGCTCGCTGAAAGCCCGATGGTTTTTGAACTGCAACGCGAGCACACGGGCGATTGGGATCGATTTCAGCTACGAAATATCGGCCTAGCTGCGCAGCGGCGAATGGCGGCCGGGTACGACGGCGACCGCGCGCGCTTCAGCAACGATGCAGTAAAACGACTGCGCCAGGCGTTAGAAATAGACGATGGTTCGTGGCCGCAGTCGGCACGAGCGGCGCTAAATGATTTCGCGATAACAACGTCGCTAATTGAAGACTTACCAAGGTGGAGCGCTGCAGAAAAGCGCAGCCTCTTGAAGATTATTCGAGCTAAAGCGACTGATGAAAGCCGTTATTTGAAACTCATGCAAAACCACGCCCGCCTGCGGCTGGCGCTGCTGAAATTGGGCAACGATCCGCGACACTGATTGGCTGGGAGCGCAGGCATCCTGCCTGCAATGAGCGCGTGGCGCGAAAATCCGACCACGCAACATTGGAGGCTAACGAACCAGCAGACAGGATGTCTGCGCTCCCAGCCCAGCACTCCCGGCCCAGCACTCCCAGCCCAGCGCTCCGGGTCCCGTCGTAGCTAACCGACAGCGCGACCTCAGCCCTCAGCCACACAGCCGCAACCGGTTTTCAAGTATCTTGTCTTCGCTCAAGTTTTCCAGCTTCTTGAAGTATTCAGCGTTGCAGTCTAAAGCGTTCTCCGGTACAAGACCGACAATTTCAGTGCTGAAAATCTCAACGCCAATCCGTTCAGCTTCAGCTCGAACCGCCTCGTAGGCGGCTACCATTCCGGTCGCTTCGTAGTTCACCAGGTTCATCGACACCTGCACCAGTCCGCGTGTCGACAACTCAAACCCGAGCGCTTTTACAAAAGGCAGGCCGCCATGACGCGCTCGGACTACGCGTGCGATCGCGCGCGCGACGGACACATCACGCGTGTTGAGATTTACATTAAACGCTATCAGGAAAGGTCTGGCGCCGACCGCAATCGCTCCCGCAGTCTCGTGCACAACTAACGGTCCAACGTCGGGCGCGCGCGCGGGTTCCACCGCAATCTGTTCTCGCAACAACTCCAAGGCACCGCGCCGCACGTCTTCGAGAAACACTCGGTCAGGACGCAACGAAGCCCGTTCGTAATAAAAAACCGGAATGGAAAGCTCATCTGCGATTCGTTCACCAGCGCCGTGGGCGAGGGAAACACAATCGTCCAGAGACACACCGCGAATGGGAACGAATGGCAAGACATCCGTGGCCCCCAAACGTGGATGCATACCGGCATGCCGGCGCATGTCGATGAGCTCTGATGCGAGGCGCACGGCGCGCACCGCTGCCTCAACGATCATCTCGGGCGCGGCCACAAAGGTGATCACGGAACGATTGTGGTCAGGGTCAATGTGTCGATCGAGCACGCACGCGGTGGGCACGGAAGCAATCGTGGCTTCGAGGCGCGCTACCGTCTCCGTCTTGCGGCCTTCGCTGAAGTTTGGTACACACTCCACGAGTCGATTGCGGATTGCGGATTGCGAATTGGGGATTGGAAGCGTTTCCATTCGCATTAGCTTAACACCTCCTGGTAATCGCGATCGAAAATCCGCATTCCGCAATCAGCAATCCGAAATCGTTATGGCTCACGACCGTTTCATCGAACAGCACAAGACCGACTGGGAACGTCTCGAGGATCTACTGAAGTTACTCGACAGCAGTTCCTTGCGGAAGCTGCATCGCGAAGAGGTGCGTGAGCTCGGCCGAATCTACCGGCGCACCTCGTCCGATCTCGCAATCGCGCGCGCGGAGTCGCGCGATCCTCGTCTGATAAATTATTTGAACAGCCTCGTGATTCGCGCGCACGGCCGCATCTACCAGGCTGACGCGCAGGGCGGATCCCGCGTCAGTTCATTTTTCACGACCGACTTTCCCAACACTTTCAGACGCACCTGGCGTTACACCGCCGTGTCGTTTGCGGTGTTCGCGCTATTTTCAGTTATCGGATTCGTCGGCACGAAATACGACGCGGAGTTTTCAGAATTGCTGGGCGTGCCGCCTGCGTTTCGCGAAGCTTACATCGAAACAAAAACGCACTGGTGGGAAGGCCTCAATGAAGCAAACCAGATCGGCGCGAGTTCGATCTTCACGCACAACATTCAAGTGACGATCTATACCTTCGCCTTCGGAGCGTTGTTCGGGGTAGGTACGTTGTTTTATCTGGCCTACAACGGCGCAACCATCGCTTCGGTATTGGCGCTGACTTATCGAGCCGGATTTGGAAACGACCTGCTCACCTTTATGGTTGGGCACGGCGTGATTGAGTTGTCCTGTATTTTTATCGCGGGTGGAGCAGGACTACTGATTGGCAGCGCACTCGTGATGCCGGGCGATCTGAGCCGCGCCGACGCATTGAAAAGCCGTGGCAAGGATGCGGTGCGCTTGATGATGGGCGTTGCCGTATTACTGGTAGTGGCGGGATTAATCGAAGGCTTCATATCCCCCGCACCGATCAGTCCGAAGATTAAATTTACGATCGCCGGCCTGACTGGCATCGCACTCTACTCTTATCTCTTGCTGGCGGGACGCACCGCGTTTGGGGAATTGGGGAACAGGGGAAAAGGGTAATTAGATCTTGCGGACAGGTGCCGCCTTGATGGATCTAATGTGATTGAACATATACGCGCTTAGCTTCATCAAATCAATTCTTAGTGACTCATAAACCTCGGTCTCGAGATAACCAACTTCCACGCCAACCCGCAACAAACTTCGCACCTCGCCAGCCGAACCCTTAGCGATGTTCAAAAAATTCAAGTACTCTTTTCGCGACGATCGTTCAAAGCCTTCCGCAATGTTCGAGGGTATAGAAACCGCAGCTTTGCGAATTTGATCTCTATAACCGAAATCTCTACTGACAGACCCCGAGGCTGTCAAGACATACAATCGTTTTACCAACTCGATTCCCATCTGCCAAATCATTAGATCTTCAAAGCTTCGTACAGGTTTTTTATGAGTCGTAGCGACTGAGGGTTGCGGAGAATCCATTAAGTACATGTAAGGTTTGACAAGTCCTTTGTCTAGCATTCATCCCGATTGACCGAAATATTCACGCTGCAAAATCTCTTTCGTCTTTTTCTTCCCTATTCCGCTATTCCCCCATTCCCCATTTCCCCGTTTTACAGCAACCCGCGCTCTTTTACTTGAATATATTTTTCCAGGATTGCCGGCGCGAGCGCGGCCGCAGTCACATCCAGCGCGAGCCCGCCTTGCGATTCAACCAGCCGTAGAGCAGTTTCACGCAGGTACATGATTTCTTCTGCAACCGACTGGGTGAACAAGTCGCGCGCATTTTCGGGAGCGTTACTCACCACCGCCCGCAGATCGCGATCGGCGATCGTCACCACGAGCGGCAGGTGTCGCGGTCGTAACAAACGCAAAGAAGTCAGCAACTCTTTCGAGCCCTGCTCATCCACCAGGTCAGTAATCAAAATAACTAACGAGCGCCGTTTGCTGTTCGCCGCAATGAACTCAAACGCCCGCGAATACGACGGTTCGATCATTTCCGGCTCGACTGAATACAACGCTTCCAACGCCGCGTCGATGTGTTCGTGACCGCGACCGGGCGGCAGGAATGCCTTGATTTTCCGACCGAAGACCAGCAGGCCGGCGTTGTCGCCGGCGCGGGCTGCTGCAGACATCAATGCCAACGCGGCGTGAACTGCCGAATCCAGCTTCGTTTCCTGATCGATGCGCGCCGTCATCAAGCGGCCGCCATCGATTGCGATCAGAATCGTCTGGTCTCGCTCAATCTGATATTGCCGCGTCGTAAGTTTTCCGCGTCGTGCAGTTGCCGACCATGAGATGTGTCGCAACTCATCGCCACGCACGTAATCCCGCAGCGACTCGAATTCTCGTCCTTCGCCGCGCCAGGAAGTTTTGCGATGCGACGAAACCAGCGAGCGCGCCCCCAGCGCCTTTAACTCCGCTTCGCGAGCGCGCCGCATGTTTGGGTAAACCTTAACCGCGGTGGGCTCGCCCATGCGCGTCTCACACCAAACCAGGTTGAAGCGCGAGATAAACCGCACCGCGATCTGGCCAAACTGAAATCGACCGCGCTTTGGCGGAGTGAGTCCGTAAATGAGTGCGGCCGAGGTTTGCCCATCAATACGAAGGTGCGCACTGCGCAAACCAGACAGTTTCATCTGCGGCGGATATTCATCCTTGACGATCAGGGAGAGTGGATGAGGCTGAGCGTTTTGAACGTTGATGTGAACTTCGGTTTCAGCTCCGACGGCAAATCGTCCGCTGAATTCACGGCTGACGCGAACGCCCGCCGGCATGCGACTTCGGCGCGCGTCGATTATCGCCAGGCCGAGGAGAGCGAGATCGTAGAACAACGCAAGCCAGCGCAACCACGGCCTGCCCCACGAAAGCGAGAGTAAGACGAGACCGAGGGCCATCAACAGGTAAAACAGTTTGGTGAAGACAAAGCGCATTGCTTAGTTTGGAGTTTGGAGTACCGCCTTTAGGCGGGCTTTTATTAAACTCCCCGCAAAGGAAACTACCCGCCTAAAGGCGCTACTCCACCATTCGCGGTTAACGAGGAACTTCTGCGGTCTTAAGTATGTCGGTGATAACCACGTCAGCGGTTGCGCCGTCGAGTTCCGCTTCGGCTCGCAAACTTAAGCGATGCCGCAATACGGGACGCGCCACATCGCGCACGTCGTCAGGCGTCGAAAACTCGCGGCCGCGCATTGCCGAGAGCGCTTTCGCACAAAGCAGCAACGCAACAGAGGCACGCGGGCTGGCGCCGTAGTGAATGAACGGATGAGTGCGCGTGCGTCGGACCAAATCAACGGCGTACCGTTGGACGCCCGGCTCCATGCGCGTCGCACCCACTTCGCGACGGCAACGTGTAATCGCATCTGCATCCGCGAGCGGCTCAATCGACACGTCGTCAAGCCGGCGCGAATTGAAACCGGCGTCCCAGTTTGCCACCACCTGCCGTTCGTGATCTTCGCCCGGATAGTCGAGCAGAATTTTCAACATGAAGCGATCCAGCTGCGCCTCCGGCAGTGGATACGTTCCCTCATACTCGATCGGATTTTCGGTCGCCAGGACTGTAAAGATCGGAGACAGCGTGTGCCGATCGCCGTCGATCGTGACCTGACGTTCTTCCATCGCTTCAAGCAAGGCCGCCTGGGTCTTCGGCGGCGTGCGATTGATTTCGTCGGCCAGCAGAATGTCGGTAAAGATCGGGCCCTGTCGCAAATTGAAGGTGGCAGTGGCTACGTTGAAGACATTCGTGCCGGTAATATCTGACGGCATCAGGTCGGGCGTGAACTGAATGCGACCGAAATTCGCGCCGATGATGCGCGCCAGCGTTTTAACGGTCAGCGTTTTTGCAGTGCCGGGCACGCCTTCGATTAGCGCATGACCTTCAGCGAGTAGCGCGATAAGTATTTGCTCGATCGGTTCATCCTGACCAACGACAATTTTACCGAGTTCGCGTCTGATGTGATCGACAGTAGCGGAGACGTATTCAATCATTGTTTTAGAATTGGTCCTGGGTCTTTCGACTTATGTCTTTGTGCTTTGTGCTTTGAGCTTTGAGCTTTGTGCTTTGAGCTTTGTGCTTTGTGCTTTGAGCTTTGTGCTTTGAGCTTTGTGCTTTGTGCTTTGAGCTTTGAGCTTTGGCTTTGGTTTTGGACGCACCAGCGACAACACACGGAGTTCAACCAATCAAAGTTCAAAGTTCAAAGGACTAAGTTCAAAGTACTAAGTTCAAAGTTCAAAGTTCAAAGTTCAAAGGACTAAGTTCAAAGTACTAAGTTCGGCTTTGCCAAAGTACTAATTTCGGTTTTGCTGTTGCTTAACTTCCCTTGAGCGCATTCGTAAACCGAGGGTGGATTCAATTTCGCGCAATCGCTTCACCAATTGAATCGACTGGCGCTCGCTGATGCCGCCGCCATTGATTGCGTCTTCTGACTGGCGCATGAGTGTCTCGACCTGATGAGCAGTAACACTTGAGCGCCCGGCAATGCGATCTGCGATGACTTTGCGCGGACTGTTGTAATCGACCCCTGCATAACGCGCAAGCACTCGCCTCGTCCGCGCATAAATGTTTTCAATCGCGAGATCATATGCGCGTGCGCGCTGCTGCAACTCGGCCATGGAAGCGACGAATTCCAGACTCGAGCGACGATCGACCTCCGGCAGCGGCAAGGGGCGCGCAAATCTTCGCCCGCGGGTCCATACCATCAAAAGTATGACGAGCACTATCTGGCCGCAAATTGCCAGCACCGGAGTGCCGGAGAAGTAACTGACGAAGGCATTGTGGGTCGCGCCGTGGCCCTGATGAAATTCGTCAAACGCAACCAACCCGGCGGGCGCTGCCAGAATGTTCAGCGCCAGCTGGAGATTGTCCTTGAGCGTGATGCCGCCGTTAGAGACGAGAAACGGATCGCTGAGCAAGACGATGTGGCCATTGCCATGCGGATAGTCGACGAGCAGCGGTGCTTGCGGCGTTGCCAGGTGAACTACAGGCGCGGGTGAAACTGTCGCCGCCTGATTGGTCGGTGACGAAGATGCGTCATTGAAACCTTCGTTAAATTCAGCCGCGTCCTTCTCCGCTTTCTTTTTCTCTTCCGCAGTCAACGGGAAAACTCTTATTGCCGAATAATAACGCGATGGTTGGACCGCCTCGATTTGTTGCGTTAAGAGGGTTGGCTGCGACGGCACGACAGGCTTAATGCCTTCAGTCATCTGTTCCGGACTGGCCGCGTCAACAGTCATCGGGAACTGCAGCATCTCGGCTGTTACCCGCCAGTCTCCTGAACGCGGCAACAGAAAATCTTCGGGACGTCGATCGATAATAACCAATCGTCCGCCGCCTGATACCCACAGCAGGAGCGCGCTTGCCTCTTCGCGATCAATCGGTATCTGCATGCGACCGACAACCACGAACGTCTGCACCTTTCGACCGCTCGAGCCGAGCAACTTGTCCGCCGGTTCTCGCCAACGCATTACCTGGTACCCGCCTTCGTTAAGGAAGTCGTGTAACGCGCGTGTGCCGGTCGCACCCGAGTTGTAGGTTGATCGGTTTGGGGCATACTCGGAATCCGGTTTTTCTTCCTCACCAACATAAGCGGCGGAGTTGATCAACGCGAGCACGCCGACGGCGAGCAGGATCGTGACTATGATTCCAAGCTTTTGCTTCATAGCACCATTTGTCTTTGGTCTTAGGTCTTAGGTCTGTGAACTCTCGCGAATCTGGAATCCGAAATCCGAAATCTGACCTTGGACTAAGTTCTTAACGCCTGATCATACGCCGCGCGAAACGCGCGCCAGTCAGTTTCATCCGCCTGCTCCAAACCGTACCAGTGCAATTCAAAACTGTCGGTCATCTGTTTGACGTTCGCGTAGAGCGGTTCAAGGTCGCGCATTGCACGCAGGTAATCGCGATTCGTGTTGTGCTGAGCGAGGCTGACAATTTTGCGATCTCCCAACTCGACCAGGAGCGCGATATACGCCCGGCGAATCGCGGCGCGCAGTTCGCCCTTACGCGCCAACGCCTCAGCTTCGGTTAACAAATCGCGCGCAGACTGGTCCGGCTCAAGTCGTTCGCCCATCACAATACGCGCTTCCGCCTTCCCCTTTTTCCTCGGCTCGCGGTTGCCGAGAAATCGCGGCAGAAACGTTTTCAGAACGAACCCGATCACTGCCAGGGCTAAGCCAATCACCAGCCACTTCGCGATTACGGTGATGAGGCTGGCGCCACCCGGCGACATTGGTTTCGGCTTCGGTAACCAGTCTCTCAACCAGCGAAGAAACCGGTTCCGAACGCGCGTCAGCGCATTTTCCTGCTGCGCTTTGCGCGCGTATTCCGACCGTTTCAAAATCTCCGCCAGGCGGTCGCGATTGGCTGCTTTGCCGTCAGCCTGCTGAGTCGCGGCCTTTTCGAGCCGCTCCACACGTTCCTCAATCGCCGCGAGACGTTCCGTAATTTGCTGCCGCAGTTCGTAGTGACCGTCAAACGGTGGCTTTGCGAACTTATCAAACTCGTAGTGCAGCCACGCGTTATCAACGCCGATTAACGATCCGTCGATTTCGACGTTCTCAGTCAGCGGCAACAAAATGCGTACGGCTTGAATAGTTTCAGTTTCGCGAACGGTGAAGCTCTTGAGCGGATCCGGTTGTGAAAGTGTATTGAGCGCGGCAATCGCCTGTTTGATGCGCTGGTGATAGTTGCTGATGGGAACAGCAAGCAGCGTAGACGACGCGCACAAGATTATTCCAAATACCGGGAGCACGCGGATCGAAAGACTGCGGTTGCGATTGAGGGTTCGTGTTGCTGGTTTCATCGCAGTCCCAAAATGTTTGCTGGTACTGGTTTCTGTAGCGGCAGCCGCTTTGGACCAACGGCCAGCGCCGGCGACAAGGGAGACGTAACATCGATCTGCGGCATTTCGGGCAGCTTTTGCGAGGCCATCAGCTCGATGTCGTAACCTTCGTGGCGCACGCGTTCGTCGACGTAAAGCAAAGACATCCCCAGCATCCATACCGGCGCCAGCAGGATCGAGCTTAGCGGCTCCATGATGCCGTAGCCGATCGCGTACCAAACCGGCCATTGCGCCGCGCTCCATGGCGACGGATCGATGCCGTTCAGATAGCCGTACCAACCCAGGGGAATCACCAGAACCATCAGCGCCGAGTAAGTGGCAAAAGTGATGAAGAACGTCATCGCCATCACCCGTCGCGCGTTTCCTTTGGCGAGCGCGAAACTCCGGCTCAACGATTCAAAAACGCCTTTACCTTCAACGAGCAAAACCTGCGGAATGTATGCGACCTTGCCGACCATGAAAAAGAAGAGCCAACAGAAAACTACGATCACAACCATCGCGCCAATTACGCCGATGATGAACAGCAACCAACCCGGCGCAACCGAGCTAACAGCGAAAATCATCACCGCCATAAGACCGACGATAAGCTCAGCACCGATGAATCCCAGAAACGAGGCGGCAATCAGCCAAAACATTACCAAGACGCTCGCTCCCAGTAATCCCCAAAAACGTGATTTGACGGCGGCGTACGTGGTACGCGCGAGTACGGGTTCGTTCCACAGGAGATGCATCACGAGGTTACGCGAAGCGCCGCCCATCACAATCAAGCTCAATAATTTGCCGATAAGTATCACCGCAATAGCGCCGATCAAAAGCAGCACATAAGAAACGAGCGCGCCGGTGCTGGGGGTATTGGCGACCTCGCGGATACCGATGGTCCACATCACCCAACCAATTGCCGAAACAACGACCGGCGGAGCTGCGATGCGCATCAAGGTAAGTAAATGACGGCGATAGAGTCTCACCGCGCGGTCGATGAGATCGCCGGCCCCAAGCGGCACCAGGTGAAGATCGTTAGCGCTGGCTGAAGCCATAAGGAAGAACTAAGGCGAATCTCAAACCGTGAAATTGAAATCGGAATCTGAGAACAGTGGGAAGGAATCTTACCACGCGGGACAGCGAAGCGCTTTGCGTTTTATCCGGTCGTGCGCCGCCGCAGCGGCGGAGAGAAGTTAGCCAGACGTGAAACGTCTGGATCACAGCCGCACCTCACGTCGCGCGCTGGAGGCGCGCTGAGAATCTTGGGGTTATTACCGTCGGGCAGGAAACATTTGTCGTTTTGCAATCGCATTGCGCATAACGTCCACACCACTTTGCAGTGATCTCAAACGTTCGACGGGAATCGCAAAGCTGAGGTTTTCAGTGCTCTCCACGTGCATGACCGCGATGCCGATCACACGACCTGCGAGATTCAATACCGGCGCGCCACTGCTGCCTGCGGCTACCGGCGCCGTGATCTGCATTCGTTCACCAAAGTTCACAAACGTCCATGATGGACCGACGACACCAAAGCTCACCTTGCCGGGCGCTCCGGCCGGGTTGCTGACCAGCAAGAGAGATTGGCCGTCTATTGGCGTTAGGTCTTCCAGTTCAAGCGACGTCACTTCGCTGATGGGTTCGCTGAGTTGCAACAACGCGAGGTCCGATATTTTGTCCATCGCAAGCACGGAACTGGCGAATACCGTCTTGCCATTGAAAGTTTTGATCTCAATTCGGCTGGCAGTTTCGACGACGTGAAAGTTTGTGGCAACGCGATCTCTGGCGAGGAAGAAGCCGCTACCCTGTTTTTCGGGCTGACCGTCGCGATCGTAGGTAGTGATCAAAACGACAGAGCGTTTGGCGCGCGCGACGAGTTCGGAGTGTGGGGTTTGAGCAAAAACCGAGATAAACGACAAGAGTATTAGCGATACGATCGACAACACAGTCTTGCTAATAGTTTGTAGTAAACACACGTCCGCTATGTTTCCTTTACGCTGGCGACAGCTTTTGGAGTGCGGCGGCTTGACGCCGCTTTGTAACCGCCCGAATCTCAGTTGATTCATCGAAAAAACCAAGCGGCGTCAAGCCCGCTTACACCAAACTCCGCAAAAGCTCACCAACTAATTCTCGTTTTGTGGTCTAAGGAAATGACGATTGATGAGCAATCTCCGCAACGCCGCGACGGTTTATGCGATGGCCAATCCTCTGCACGATTGGCGACTGTGATTTGCTCGGACACGGTGCTTTCGCTGGACCTTGTGTTGGCTGGGACGTTGCCGTTTGGGCGGACGTGACGTTGTGTTGGCTGGGACGTGATTTACTGGGACCGCGGGCGTCCCGCCCGCATTCGGTTCCCTTCGGACATCTAGCAAGGAAAGAGTTGCCATCAACCGCCCCGCATTCGGTACCCTGCGGATTTCTGGTAACGAAAGCCGTTGCGATGAACTGCCTCTACAGCGTGATGCCTGAAGCGCGTCGCGTTGTCGCGACCGCTTTGCAGTTTCCAAAACGCTGCATGCTACACTCACCTGCACGCGGTCTCGGACAGTTCCACACAAGCTGGCGCAGACGCTTCACTACCATTTTGTTGTGCCCCTGTAGCTCAACGGTTAGAGCAGCAGACTCATAATCTGTTGGTTCGGGGTTCGAATCCCTGCGGGGGCACCAAATTAATACACTCCGTGCGTAGACCGTCGCTTACCGTTGTTACGCGCAACCTGCCTCCATGACTAAGACGGCGGCGTCGGGCTGCGATGGCGCAGCCTCTCGGCGGCTTCGAGGAAGTCCTTGGCATCGCCCGCTGTGTTAATCAGCAAGCTACTCAATCCCGGGTCGTGCAAATAAAACTTACTGATGGCCTCGATGATCGATTTTTGTAAGTCGTTTAGCGGAACGTCTCTCGGATCGACTGCTGACATCATTGGTTCGTCGAGTGTTGACGCTGGTCCGGGATAAGCCTTCCAGTCGGGCCAGGTGTCGAGCGCTCGCGAGGTCGGTGTGAAGACTTCCGTAAACGCCGGAGCAGTGTCCTGGCGTGGCCCAAGCGAGGTCAGGCCCCACTTCTGCTGCATCGTCTGCAGGAAAGAGCAGTGATGCATCGGGGTATTCACAATCGTGTTGGCGGCGATGTTCGCCGACACCATCACCATGGGCACGCGAACTCCCAGCCGATCGAAAGTGAAGCCCTCTTCTCCTGTTCCGGTGTTAAATCCGGACGGATCCGGCGGTGTCGCCGTCGGTGGTGGAACGTGGTCGAAGCAGCCGCCGTGTTCGTCGAAGGTGATGATGAGCAGAGTATTTTGCCAGTTGTTACCGCTCGCTGATTGGGAATTGCGAATCGCCTGATAGACTTTCCAAACAATTCGATCGCCGAGCAGGACACTGCCCGGCCCGCCATCCGAATAGAGCGTCGAGTCGAACGAAGATGGGTGCATGTCGTCATGCCACATGACGTCTTCGAAGAAATTAATGAAGTGCGGCTCAATGAATGAATACTTCGGCAGTCTGCCGGCCGCACAGTCTTTGAAGAAATTTTTGAAGAAGGGCTCGCCACCTTCAAGGTAGCGAAAGTAGTTTTCTCCGACCTTGTCTTTCAAATCTCCCCAATGGACCAGCTTAGTGAGACCCACCGCCAGGTCTTCGTAAATATGCCAACTCCCGGCTCCGAACTTCGCCTCGATCAAATCAAACAAGGTTGCTCCCTTGCTCGATTCCGCCCAATTGTCGAGGTTCCAGGGAGCGTCGCCATAGGCTGGCGGATTGTTTACCCAACCCCAGGAAGTGGCCGCATGCCAGAACGCACGGTTGCACCAGGTCTGGCTGGGCACGGCGCAGAACCAATGATCAAAAACAGCGAACTGCTGCGCCAAAGCACTCAACACCGGAATTGAGCTTGGCGCGAAGCACTTCATGATCACCTGGCTTTGATCGGCGGCCGAACCGTTCCACTTGGGCGTCGTCGTCAGAACATTGAAATAGTCCTTAACAAAGCCTTGCATCGTTTCGGTGTTTGCAGGAGGAACACCGTACAGTTGCGCGGTGATGTGATCGAATTCCTCGCCGGGATCGGGGTAGGGTTGATGGAAGTCAGTTCCGACCGAGACCGGGACCGGATTGCCGTCCTCATCGGGGTTCGTCAAGTTCTGGCCACAGACGCCGTCGAATTGTTTACCCGGTGGAACGCCGTCCTGGTAAAGGTAGCCGAGAATGTTGTCGAAGGAACGATTCTCAAGCATGAGGACGACAACATGTTCGAAAGTATCCAGAAGGGATTGCTGGTTTTCCATCGTCTCTCCTTTGCGATGATAGGGCTTGTGAGCATTGCTTTCTCAAGCGGCTGAGGCGGCCAATATACCTCTACTCGTAGCGGTTGACGAATATTTATTAGACTGAAACCCGATCGTTGGTCGGTTGAAGCAAAGGCCCTGCGAGAAATCGCAAGGCCTTCGGTAAGCAAACCGGCGCGCGCGACATTGCGCGAGGTTCACTCCAGTTAATAGCGATTTTCAAACGCGCTGAACTCCTGCTCAAGTTGCCATTGCAAACGCGCTTTCTCGCTGCTCGACAGAAATTGTTGGCAACCTTGGGATGGCCACATCGAGGGGCGAATCTCACCCGCGCATTGCGGCACGGGGACAAATTTTTTCCCATCGAGCCACAAACTCCGACTGGGAATAAAAGCGTACTCCAGGCTGTTACGGGCCATCGCTTTAAGCTGCATGTAACTCAAGTCCTGCTCTTCGGCGGCTTTCATGAATTCGTTAGACATTTCTGAACGCGAGACTCCCTCGTCATCGGTGGCGAGAGCGACCGGCACACCGTACTGCAGGTATGTACGGACTGGGTGGTCCTTCCCACGCACGCCCAGAATCACATCGTTGCTGGTGAGGCAGATTTCAACCATGACGTTGCGGCTGGCCAACTCGCGCAGCAAATCTTCCGCGTCGTCTTCGTGCATGACGTCGACGCCGTGACCGATGCGTTCGGCATGCCCGAGCTGCACTGACTGCCGGATGTGGAACGACAACCCCTCGGGCGGCACGAGGCCGGCAGCGAGTTCGCCGGCGTGCAGCGCGATGTGAGCGTGGGGATACGCACTATGGAGGAAATCAAGCATCCGCATTTGCGTGGTGAAATTTTGCATCGACGGGAGGCTGTCCTCGCCCTGCACGAGATTGAGCCCCACCACCTTCGAGTCCGCCTCACTCGCCATCATCAGGCCCGCCACCATTTGCGCGAACACGGGCCCAAGCGCGGCGGCTCGCGATACCGAGTAGATATAACGAATTGTCACGCCGCATCCAGGGTCGGCCTCGGAGGTACTACAACGAAGCAACCTCTCTTTTTCCTGCTCGGCGGCGGCCAGGTTTTTCTTCGATTGCGCCAGCGCATCACCGATACCTGCTTCTTTCAGTTTGGCGAGAGTTTGTTCGGCGTTACCGAGCCAACCAACCTCATTGCCGATGCGACTCGCCAACCCGCCATCGGTTGTGAACATCAACTCCAGATATCGCACGTGACCTCGTGCGGCACGCGCCGCGGATTCCGCGATCATCGCTCCGGTCTTACTGGCCGACACCGCGCCGAATTTTGCGAAGGCGTCGAAGAAGTGGTCATGCCCGCTCTGACCCGACAGCTGCCAGTTGCGCATGGACAAGGCGTCAATTAGCTGGCGGTACAAAACCGGGTTTACCAAAGCCGTGCTTGCGGCCAACTGGTTAGCACTTTGATCACACGTCGCGAATGCGAGCGTCGTCTGATTTACGCAAAGGCCTGCGTCCGCCGCCCATTGAATGTAATTCTCGGCATAGATTCCGCCGGACAGGTGGTTGTGAAGATCAGCGCCTTTGGGCATCCGGCGTAGGAAGGCAAACAGCTGCGGCGGACTACGACGAAGAGTTTCGTAATAGCGAGCCGTGCGTTGCTCGGCGGTTCCTACGTTGCGTTGCACCAGCGCGCCGTCTACGCGTGAGAGCGGCACCGACAACACGATCAGCAACAGAGTAACGATTACTTGCGGAGCGATCTTAAATGGGTTTGTTGTTAGCATCATGAATCTCGACTGATTTAGGAAAGCTGAATTAGATAAGTTTCTGATTTTCAATCAGACCGCGTTTGTCCGCTGCATAACCTCACAGCGCGACGGCATCCGAGAAAGTGGCGCAGGATTATAAACTGTCATCACGCCATAACCGCTGGATTATGTTGGTAGACGCATCCGAAGCCGGCGTTCGTCCAGCCAGCCTCGTATTTCTCTATCGCGTCGCCTAAAGGCGAAGGCCCCGCAAACGCGAGGCCTTCGTTACCAAACCGACAAACTCAAGGTTACTTGAACCTGAAGTTTGCGCGGTGGATGCTGCCGTCGTTTAACTGCACGACGAGCTGGCGACACGTACCAGCCCAACTTGCCTGCGTTTTCCAGACATAGATGTACTGGTCGGTTGATGGATCGTAATTAAGACTGCTGCCGCCTGCAGTGACCGTTTCTTCCAGGAGTGTCGCCGGGTCGCTGGAGTTACACGCAATCTGTCCCGAAGAAGGCGACCCGGAGGCGAAGATTCCAAGTCCCTTGTCGCCACTCAAGCTGAACTTGACGGGTATGGCCCTTCCTGCCTGAACTACGTTGAAGACTGGAAGATTAGCAACCGGTGGGAAGAACCCGGCAAAGTTGTACTGCACGGTTACGGTGAAGCTGCAGTTCGATGTATGTCCAGCGCCATCATCCGCAGTGGCGTTGACGGTAGTTGTGCCGACCGGGAACACCGAGCCTGATGCGGGACTACTGTTCACAGTGACACTCGATGAACAGCTATCCGTCGCAGTTACTGCCGGATAGTTGACCGCCATCGACGTAGCCGTGGAATTCATCGGTAGACTGACGATGATATCAGATGGACATGAGATGTTCGGCGCCAACGTGTCCTGCACCGTAATGACAACATCGTCCGTATCAGAGCCACCACCGGTGTCCGTTACAGTGAGCGTGATGTTGTGTACGCCCGTCGGCAAATGAACTGTCAGCATTGCGCCGGTGCCAAGTGCTGTTGCTCCTTCTGCCCAGGAGTAGGAATTAATGGTACCGCTGCCCGCGGTTGACGCTGAGCCATCGAGATTCACGGCTGTAGTTGCGCCGCCACACTCGACGGTTTGATCGACGCCCGCATTCGCTGTTGGCGCCGTCGCTGTAGTGCTGAATTTCTGTATGCGGGTGTTATTGGTGTCGGCGACGTAGAAGAAGGTGCCAGCTGCGTTCGAGGCGACATCCTCGGGACCTTCAAATTGACCATCGCCGCTGCCTTCGCTTCCGATCGCTTCGATGAATGTTCCGGTGTTGGAAAAGAGCTGCACCCTATTATTTCCGGTATCAGCCACATAAACCGTACCAACATTGTCCACGGCAACACCGCGAGGTCCGTTAAACTGAGCGTTCCCGGTCCCATTTGTGCCCCACTGCGTAACATACGTGCCGGCGGTTGTTAATTTCTGAATTCGATTATTTCCGCTGTCGGCTACGTAAAGGTTGTTACCTGAATCGATCGCTATGCCTACGGGATTGGCGAACTGGCCGTTGCCGCTGCCACCGGATCCAATCGTGCCGCTGGGTGTACCGGTGGACGTAAATCTCCTGACGAGATTAGCGCCTGAGTCAGCAACGTAGATGTTGCCTGTCGAGTCAACAGCTATTCCGGCTGCTGCCAGGAACTGTCCGCCCTCGCTTATGTTGTCACCAAATGCAAACTGAAATACGCCACTGGAGTTAAACTTTTTCACAACACTGGTGCTTCCTTCTCCGGCGCCGTCTGTTGCATAAACATTACCACTTGAATCGGTGGCGATTTTATGGATGCTAATAAATCCTTGAGCCGTTCCGTTGTTTGCTCCAACCCTGGTGAGGAAGGCGCCGTTCGCGTCGAATTTTTGAATTTGACCGGGCGAGGCGCCTGCGGCGTCGGCGACATAGACGTCACCTGTGGGTGCGACCGCAATTCCTCGGGGAGCCAGGAATTGCCCATCGTTCGACCCCAGGGTTCCCCATTTCAGAACGAACGAGGAAGCTGATACGGCAACCACAGCAAGAAGCAGCGCCGTGGCAAAGGTCAGGAAAAACCGCAACCAATGAGATTTGCCGCGCCCATGAGATGAGCGCGAAGTTACGCGGCGGGGTGACGTGACTGGTTTCATTTGGATCTCCTTTAGTATTTGCGAAAACAGAGATAGGTGCGCAATCTGGGGGAACTGCGAAAAAAGATTTCTACGATTGATTTAGTCCGAACTTCTTTCGAGGCGGCTAACGTTGGGCATGAACCGATGAAAGTTCGGCAATGTGTGGGAAAGATAATGCCGCGCAGCGAAATATGTCAATAAAAAGGCGAGAACGGGAGTGGGGAAGTTTATGATTAGCTTATGAAGATTTTTTCTGCCGTAATGACGTTGTTGCTGGTAATGGATCCGCTCGGCAACATGCCGGTGTTCCTCTCCGTGCTCAAAGACGTAAGTCCGGAACGCCGGCGTAGAATCCTGCTACGCGAAACGTCTTTCGCGCTCATCATCCTGCTCGTCTTTTTCTTCCTCGGTACTTACCTGCTGCAATTGCTCAGCCTCAAGGAAGAAACGATCAGCATCGCGGGCGGAATAGTTTTGTTTCTCATTGCGTTGCGCATGATCTTTCCTCCGGAAAAACACGTGCTCACCGAAGCACCTGAAGGTGAACCTTTCCTCGTACCACTCGCAATACCACTCATCGCCGGACCGTCCACGCTTGCAGCCTTGTTGCTCTTGCGCTCCGGGCCGGAACGTACCGCGGAATTACTGCTCGCGCTGGTTATCGCGTGGGCCGTGACTTCGGTTATTTTGCTTTCCTCGACCCTGGTTTATCGACTGTTAAGGGAGCGCGGGCTGATCGCGATGGAGCGTCTGATGGGTATGCTGCTGGTGATGATCGCAGTGCAAATGTTTATGAACGGCGTCGCCAGGTTTCTGAAGTCATAGGCCAACTTTTCAGTGATCCCGCTTAACAATCCAATTTGGCTCGCACTTAATACGGTGCAGCGGCACTTTGCGGAAGGTGACATGCGCGCGAAAAGATTTCCGCCCGCCGTCACCACCCTCGCCGGGTTGCATGAGCAAACTTCTGACTGTTTCGCGTCGCTCGCGCGTCTCTTAGCTCCGGACGAAACCGCCGCGTTATTTCTCGATGTGATTCCAGACGAGCCAAAGGATTTGGAAGTGGTTGAAGTCGGTCCGCTGCTGCAAATGATTCATGACGGTTCGCACCAGGCGATGGAGCCGGTGGACTACTGTCCGCTTGACGACGATGACATCCCCGCAATGATGGCGCTCGCAGAGTTAACCAGGCCCGGTCCTTTCGGAAAGCGCACACGCGAGCTCGGCTCGTTTTTCGGTATTCACGAGGGTGATCAGTTGATTGCCATGGCAGGCGAACGCCTGCACCTCAACGGCTACACGGAAGTCAGCGCAGTTTGCACGCATCCGGATTTCGCAGGCAAAGGTTATGCGCGCTCGCTCGTGAAGATCGTGATGAATGCAATTCGCGAACGCGGCGATGTTCCATTTCTGCATGTTCGGCCCAACAATATCCGTGCAGTTGCTTTGTATGAACGGTTAGGTTTCACTGCGACGAAAACCAACCATCTCGTCGTGGTTCGCAAACAACAATAGACAGGTATTTCCGTTAGCCCGCGGAGCGCTCTAATCAAAGGCAGTAACCTATTTTGTGTGATTTCGGCTGGGTTCGTTTAGTTTCGTGGTTCGGTTCTTAATTAGCAAAGCGTTCGAACCACGAAGTGACGCGAAACGAGAAACGAACCACATGAATCGGATCACGTCTTAATCAAATCGTGTCTGTGCCAACCGGCTGAAACTCGTCTATACTCGCGCTCGAATTTTCCAATACATATTTCGGAGCGTCCTCATGAAACGGTTGAGCGATGAACGAATCATTCGCATAGGTATCGTCGGCGCCGGCTTTGCCCGCACCACTCAAATTCCTGGCTTTCTTAATTGTCCGGGTGCGCGCATCGCCGCGATCGCCAGCCGGCATCGTGAGCATGCGGCCGAGGTCGCACAGGAGTTTGGTATCGAAAATGTTGCTGCTGATTGGCAGGAGTTGGTTGAACGAGATGACGTGGATCTGGTCAGTGTCGTGACTCCTCCGGTAACTCATAAGGAAATCACACTCGCGGCGCTTGCACGCGGCAAAGCTGTGCTCTGCGAGAAGCCAATGGCGATGGACGCCGCTGAAGCCAGGGAGATGACGGATAAAGCGCGTGAAGCCGGCGTGCTCGCGCTAATCGATCACGAATTACGTTTCCTCAGCGGCCGGCGAAAGATGCGATCGATGCTGCACAGTGGCGTGATTGGCACGGTCCGTCATTGCAACTACACGTTTCGCTCGGACTATCGCGGCGCGATAGGAACCTGGGACTGGTGGTCTGACAAAGCCATGGGTGGCGGCACTCTGGGCGCGATTGGTTCACACGCGATCGATTCGTTTCGTTGGTTGCTCGACGCGGAAATCAGCGAAGTTTGCAGTGTGCTTTCGACGCATGTTGCCGAGCGACCAGACAAAGCAGCTGGGACGATGCGCGCGGTTACATCAGACGACACCGTCCGCTTGTTGCTTCGTTTTCACGAGACGCCGCTTACGAAAAATTCAACCGGAACAGCATCGTTATCTGTCGTTGAGTCAGGCCGGCTCCAGAATCAAATGGAAGTTTACGGCAGCAGCGGCGCTCTGATGGTTGAAGAGACGGGAGAACTCTGGCATTCACCGGTCGGCTCTGGCGGCTGGCGTCCGGTCGAAGTGGAACAGGACGCTATCGCGAGCGGTATGCGGGATAGCAGTTGGTCGCGCGGCTTCACGCTGTTGTCGGGCGCGATAATCAAAGCCATGCGCGAGGAGCGGACGACGGTGGCCGGCGCGGCCAGTTTCGAAGATGGCTATCGCGTGCAACAAGTCCTGGACGCGGCGCGCACCTCAAACGATAGCGGCGCCTGGGTGCGACTCGACTAGCCCTGTCTCGAATTTCTGGTTGTGACTTTACAATCCGCTTCCCCTCTGTCCCGTTGGGAGGGTATTCATATATCTGACTCACCTCGTGCGATATTACCGAGCAAGAGTGTCAAGGTTCGCCAGACAAAATCAGAACTGGGAGCGGTCCGGGGTCCCCACGCGGGCACCCCGCGTGGGGTGGTGGTAGCGACCAGCCCAGGA
>Ga0070682_100000696_pt1 | contig 20199 bp, 16 predicted proteins | sample KBSC63LmetaG_FD_64668 | JGI IMG/M metagenome (GOLD analysis project Ga0070682, IMG submission 64668) | Corn rhizosphere microbial communities from Kellogg Biological Station, Michigan, USA - KBS C6-3L metaG | ecosystem: Host-associated > Plants > Roots > Rhizosphere | place: USA: Michigan...
TACCTGCCGCAGCGCGCGCCGCTCTACACGGACATGAACGTGATGGAGTACCTGAAGTTCGCGGCGGAGATCCGCGGGCTCGACGAGTCGCTCTTCAAGAAGCGCCTGAAGAAGGTGGTCGAGGTCTGCGGCCTCGCCCAATCGCTCGGCAAGGAGATCGGCACGCTCTCCCACGGCTATCGCCAGCGCGTCGGCCTCGGGCAAGCGCTGATCCACGACCCGCCGATCCTGATCCTCGACGAGCCGACGAGCGACCTCGACCCGAACGAGAAGGCCGAGGTGCTCAGGTACATCAAGGAAATCGGCAAAGATCGCACGATCTTGCTCTCCACGCACAACCTCGCCGAGGTCGAAGAGGCGTGCGCGCGCGCCATCATCGTGAGCAAGGGGCGTGTCGTCGCCGACGGACCGCTCGACAGCATCACGTCGAAGACCGGCCGCGTCCGCTACGTCGTCACGATCGACGAGAAGAACGCCGAGATGGGCAAGAAGGCGCCCGGCCTCGCCGAGGTGCAGAGCGCACTCGGCGCGCTCATGGGCGTGCGCAGCACGAAGGAGCTGCCGACCGACGAGACCGCGCACAAGCTCGAGCTCATCGGCCCGCAGGACACCGATCTGCGCGCCGAGATCTTCCGGCTGATGGTGCAGAAGGGCTGGACGCTGCTCGAGCTGCGGCGCGACGCGCAGTCGCTCGACGCCGTGTTCCGCGATCTCACGAAGGGCGACGAGCGCGCCGACCGCGGTGACGCCTGGGCGGCCGCGCACGCGCCGGTCGCCGGCGACGACGGTGACGAAGAGGAAGAAGAGGAGGAGGCGCCCGCCAAGGCTTCCAAGGCTTCGAAGAGCGCGCCCCCCGACGACGACGAAGAGGATGAGGACGACGAGGACGATGAGGACTCGGACGATGACGACGATGACGAAGAAGAACAGCCGGAGCGAAAGGGCTGAGCCATGTCGCCGATGATGACGATTGCCAAGCGCGAGTTCCGCTCGTACTTCGATTCCCCCCTCGCCTACGTGGTGATGTGCCTGAGCTTTTTGGCGCTCGGGTTCATGTTCTTCATGCTGCGCGGCGGGTTCTGGCAGATGGACCGCGCCACCGTGCAGAAGGTGTTCGAGTTCACGCCGTGGGGCCTGAGCCTGCTCGTGATCCCGGTCGTGACGATGCGCCTCGTCGCCGAAGAGCGGCGCAGCGGCACGCTCGAGATGCTGATCACGCTGCCGGTGCGCGACAGCGACGTGATCGGCGGGAAATACCTGGGCGCGCTCGGGCTCGTGCTCGTGCTCGTCGCGGGCACGCTGCTCTACCCGATCGCGATGTTCAAGCTGCCGTGGCACTTGGGTCCGCTCGACACGGGACCGGTCGCGAGCGGCTACCTCGGGCTCGTGCTGTTCTCGGCGGCGGGCGTGGCGATCGGCCTGCTCGTGAGCTCCTTCGTCGAGAGCCAGGCGATCAGCTTCTTCGTGACGTTCGCGGTGCTCGGCACGCTGTGGTTCCTCGACGACATGGCCGAAATCTCGGGCCAGGGCGCCGTGGGCAACGTGCTCCGCTACGTGAGCTTCCAGACCCGGCTCGCCGGGTTCTGGCGCGGCCTGATCGACAGCCGCGACGTGATTTACTTCTTGTCCGTAACGGCGGTCGCACTCGTGCTGTCGTTCCGGGCGCTCGAGCGCAGGAAGTGGGCTTGAGCCCCCTGCCCAAGGATTCATAGCGATGGCAACCGAAGACCAGAAGAAAAAGGCCGCCGCCCAGACCGGGCTCTACGTGGTCGTGATCATCGCGATCCTCGTGGTCGCGAATCTGCTCGCCGCCAAGGTCTACGCCCGCAAGGACGTGACCCGAACGGAGCGCTTCACGCTGAGCCAGGGCAGCGGGCGCCTGCTCGGCACCTTGAAGCAGCCGATCCAGGTCGACGCCTACATCAAGACGGGTCTGCCTCAGCTCGACGCCTTCGTGGGCGACCTCACCGATCTCCTCAAGGAGTACGAGGCGGCCGGCAAGGGCAAGTTCAAGTTCACGCTGATCGAAGCCAACACCGACGACCTGCGTAGCCAGGCGAAGGAAGCGGGCCTGCAGGAGCAGCCGTTCGTCGATCCGAGCCAGACGAGCGAGGACCAGGCGGCCGTCGCGCAGGGCTACATGGGCCTCGTCTTCAAGTACGGCAGCGAAAAGACGGTCATTCCGGTGATCGGCCCGCAGAGCCAGGACGGCCTCGAGTTCTGGATCACGAACAAGGTGCGCGAGATCCGCGACAAGGCGGACGACATCAAGCACCGCATCGGCGTCATCACCGACAAGGACGAGCTCAAGCTCTCCGATCAGAACCTCACGGCGAAGCAGGGCCGCCAGCAGGGCGCGCCGAGCATGCAGACGATCGTCGAGCAGAACTTCCCCTTCTACAAGATCGAGGAAGTGAAGCTCAGCGAGAGCGCTCCGATCGACAAGGAGCTCGCCGGCCTCATCATCACGCAGCCGCGCAAGGACTACACGGACAACGAGCTACGGCGCGTCGACGAGTTCTTGATGCAGGGCAACAAGGCGCTCGTCGTGTACGCGTCGGCCGTCACGATGAAGCCGCAGGACGCGACGATGAGCGCGTCGCTCGACCTCCACAACCTCGACAAGCTGCTCACGGGCTACGGCATCCAGATGAACAAGGACGCCGTGCTCGACTTCGGCGCCTGCTTCCGGCTACCGGCGCAGACGCAGTCGGGGCTCGCCTGGGCGCGCGTGCCCGGCATCATCCACGTCTCGAACGACCCGCGCTTCAGCGACGAGGAAAAGACGCTCGATCAGTCGTTCCCGCCCTTCTTCCGGCTCGATGAAATCGCGTTCCCGTTCGCCTCGAGCCTGAAGCTCTTGCGTGAGAAGCAGCCGGCCGACGTGAAGCTCGCGATCGTCGCGCGGACGTCGCCGCAGACCTCGGTCGACAAGTCCGATACGGTGAACATGAGCATCCGCACGGACTGGAGCCCGAAGCCGCCGCAAGAGACGCGCGCCATCTCGGCGTACGCCTCCGGCAAGCTGAAGAGCGCTTTCGCGGGCAGCCCCGGCGGCGGCATCACGGTTCCCGAGCGCGCGGCGGCCGATTCGCGCGTGCTCGTCGTCTCGTCGAGCCTCTTCACGTCGAACCCGTTCGCGTACGCGGGCAACGGCCCGGACCTCGGCGGTCAGTTCGCGATGTTCGGCAACGTGGGCGGCGACGAGAAGCTGCTCCGGCTCGCGCAGCCGTACGTCGGCTACCTCACCAACACGATCATCTCGTTCAAGAACACGCTCGACTGGCTGTCGGGTGATTCGGATCTGGTCGCGGCGAGCGCCAAGCTGATCGGCGACGCGCACGTCGTGTACTCCGACGTCGCGAAGCCGAAGTACAAGGCGGACGACGACCCGGCCGAGGTCAAGCGCAAGGACGAGGAATCGCGGTCGCTGCGCAAGAACCTGCAGCGGAACGTGCAGTGGACGCTGACGCTCGGCATTCCGCTGCTCTTCGGCCTCTTCGGCGTGTACCGCTGGCGCCGGCGCGACGCGCTGCGCGCCGAGCTCAAGGTCTAACGGGCACCGAACTTTTTGACGGACGGACGCATGGCAAGCAACGCAGAAACGAAGCTGTACGCAGCGGTCGGGGTGCTCGTGGTTTTGGGCGGCGCCCTCTTCCTCACGAACAAGAAGCAGAAGGAGCAGGAGGCGACCTACACGCTCTCCGGCCAGGCTGCGACGCTCCCGAAGCTCGCCTTCACGGACGACGACGTGAAGGCGATCGACAAGGTCGTCCTCACGAAGGCCCCGGGCGAGGACGCCGGTGCCGGGACCGAGGTCGAGCTCGTGAAGAAGGGCGAGGACTGGACGCTGTCGAAGCCGGTCGCGGCCACCGCGAACACGGCCAACGTGAAAAGCCTGCTCGACAACCTGAAGTCGCTCAAGGTGAGCGAGCTCATCGACTCGGGCAAGACGAGCTACGACAAGTTCAAGGTCGGCGACACTCAGGGCCTCCACGCCGTGTTCTCGAAGGGGGGCAACGTCGTTTTCGACGCGCGCTTCGGCGAGAACGGCGGGCGCGGCCAGATGACGCGCCTCGCCGGTAAAGACGGCGTGTACGCGATCAAGGGCTACTCGAGCTACCTCTACGACCGCGAGGTCAAGGGCTGGCGCGACACGACCGTCTTCAAGTTCGAGGACTCGAACGCGACGAGCGTGTCGATCGAGAACGAGCACGGCAGCTTCGCCTTCGCGAAGGACAAGGACACCTGGAGCGCCAAGTACAAGGAGCCGAAGGGCGGCGCGTTCAAGCCGCTCGAGAAGTTCGACGAGTCGAAGGTGAAGGACATGCTCCGCGCCTACAAAGGGCTGAACGCCGACTCGTTCGCCGATCCGGCCAAGACCCCGGCCGATCTCGGGCTCGAGAAGCCGAGCGCGACCGTGCTCATCACGCTGAACGACGGCGCGAAGCGCGAGGTGAAGGTGGGCGCGACGGCCGAAGGCTCGAGCCGCTGGGTGCAGGCGACGGGCGTGAAAGAGCTCGTCAGCATCTCGTCGTGGGCCGCCGATTGGGCGACCGCCGAGCCGAAGAAGTTCCAGAAGGCCGACGAGAAGAAGGCCGACAAGGACGACAAGGGCGGCATGAAGATGGCTGGCCCCGGTGCCGGCATGGGCATGCCCGGCGGGATGCCGCCCGGCCACCCGTAGCTCGGTCACGCAGGCTGGGGCGCGCGTGCGTCGCGCCCCACGCCTCTGCCGCTCAGGCGCTCGGCAGCCGCTCGGCGACGATCAGCGCGTTCGAGAACGGCGTGCCCCGCGACGCATCGAGGATCTGGCAGCTTAGCCCGGACGCTTCGAGACGCGCGACGATCGCGGCGAGCGGTCGAAAGCAGAGCTCTTGGTCGCCGCGATGAAAGCCCGTGAGCTTCGCGAGGCGCTCCGCGAGGCGCGTGAAGAGGCCGCTCCGGCGCCGCGCGCCGTCCGTATCCCGAACCAGGAGTCTGCCGCCCGGCTCGAGCGCCCCGGCCGCGCGCGCGAGGAGCGCGTCTTGGTCGTCGCTCCCCAAGTAGTGGAGCACGTCGACCAAGAGCAGCGTATCGAAACCGCTGAGCTCGGCGTCCGTCAGGTGCGCTAGGTCGAACCGCGCAGCGCCCGCCGCCGCTCGCCGCGCCACGTCTATTTTGCGAGCGTCGAGGTCGAACCCGGTGAGCGTTCGCGCCTGACCGAGCTCGAGCAGACAGAGTCCGAGCTGTCCGCGCCCGGCGCCCGCGTCGAGCACGCGGCCGAGCTCGAACCCGAGCTCCGCCAAGAGCGGCAGCACGGGATCGAACCAGAGCTTTCCTTCCACGTACTTGCGGTCGAAGAGCTTGGCGTCGCGGTAGCGGTGGGCCGTGCGCTCGCGCGCCGCGTCGAGCGGCGAGCTTTCCGTCACGCGGCGCGACGCGAAGGCCCAGCCGAGCCCGCCGCCGAGCGCGGCGAGTGTTCCACCCACGAGCACGCTGCCCGCCAGCGCTTGCAGAAAGAAGCCGCTCGCACCGAGCGAACGCGCGTGCACCGGGTCGAAGGCAGCTGGCCCGCCGTGCAAAAGGTACGAGCCGACCTCCACCTCCAGCGTGACGAGAAACGGAGCAACGAACGGGTTCGAGACGTTGGCCGCGAGATACGCGAGCACGAGATCGAGCCGCAGCAAGAGGCAGCCCGCGAGACACAGCGGGAAATGAAAGCCGTAGACGGGCAAACAGCCCACGAAGAGGCCGAGCGCCAACGATGCCGCGACCTTCCGCGGCGAGCTCTCGCCACCGCGGATTAGGCGCCACAGACGCCCGAGCGACGCGCGCAGGCCCCCACCACCCGAGGGCGGAACGGACCTGTTGCGGGTGAGCGCAGGCATACGAGCCGGCCCTTCATCGTCCGACCGCGTCGCCGCGGCAAGCGCGCGGGCTAAGCTTGGACCGTGACGCCGCTCCGACTGCTCGTCTACGACGCCACCCAAGCCCGGCGGCCGCCGCGACTCCTCGGGTGGAGCTGGCGCGTCGGCGCAAGCCTTTACGAAGCGCGCGGCCTGCTCGATGCGAGCCACGCGGCGACGAGCTTCGAGGGCGCGCTCGATTTTCTCGCCCGCGCCGAGCGCCCCATCGCAGAGGTCCAGTTCTGGGGCCACGGCAAGTGGGGCCGCGCGCTGATCGAGCACGAGAGCTTCGACCGCTCGGCGCTCGCTCCCCATCATCGCCTTCGCCCGAAGCTCGACGCGGTGCGCGAGCGGCTCGCGCCGAACGCCCTGATCTGGTTCCGAACCTGCGAGACCTTCGGTGCGAGCGCCGGCCACGACTTCGCGCAAGCGCTGGCCGACTTCACGGGCGCGCGCGTCGCCGGCCATACGTTCGTGATCGGCTACTTCCAGAGCGGCCTGCACGCCCTTGCGCCGGGTCAGGCGCCGTCCTGGGATCCAGCGGAGGGCCTCGCTGCCGGAACCGCCGAGCGTCCCGAACGAGCGCACACTTCGAGCCCCAAGCAGCCGAACACGATCACGTGCTTCACGGGGCGGCTGCCGGACGGCGTGTGAACGTCGTCAATCCGGGTCGGAGAGCGTGAGCTCGGACGCCTCGAGCGTCGAGCGCCCGTGCTCCTTCCGCGTTTCGCAGACCACCCCGAGGTGACCGCGGCAAGCGTCGGCGTAAACGACGCGACACTCGGGCCGCGGTGCGCCGTCGTCATTCGAGTCGCACTCCGTGACGCACTTCGTGTGCATGCGGTCCCATTCGCGGGCAATCGCCGGGATATCGCCCGCGTGCGAGAGAATCGCCTCCGCGCACTCGCGGAACTCGGTGCATCGCTTGCCCTCTCGCACGCACGGGTCCGGGGGACCCCGATACGGCCCCTTCCTCTTCTCCAGGCACGCCTCGACTTGCTTCTGGACGGCAGACCCGCCGGTGGTCTCCCACGCGTGCATGTCACACCAGGAGCCGCACGAATTCGAATGCTCCTCGAAGAGCGCGAGCCCGGCAGCGATGGAGCTCGCGTCGGGATCGAGCTCCCGCATACCGTCGGACCCCTCCTGCGCCTCCGCCTGCGTCCGCCCGAAGAACGCGACCGTGCCCGATTGATAGAAGACGATGCCGGAGCCGCTCCACGATTTCGTGCACGCGAAGAGCGACTTCTTGCATTGCGCCTCTTCGCTCGACGGGACCTCGTCACAGCCCCCGTCCGGAAGCGTGACCCTGTCGCCGGCAAGCCCGAGGTTATAATAGGCGGCCTTCCGAACGGCTTCGTTGCCGAAGTGCGCGGCGAGGCGCGACGCGTGGATCGACGACGCCGCGCCACCGAGCTTCACGTAGCAGAGCCCGAGATCCCCCCAGACGGCGCCGTTCTTGGGTTGAGCCTCGGCAGCGCTCGCGAACAGGGGGCACGCCGCCTCGTAGTTCTTCTTTTTGAACTCGGAGAGGGCCCGCTTCCAGAGCGCTCGCCAATCGGGTTGATCGGCGCGGACGCTCGTCGCTACGAGGAGCGCGCTGCCCACGAGCGCCGCCGTGAACCGCGCGGTCGAGGCGTGACGAGGGCGAATGGGCATCGATTCCATCGAGCTCAGCACAGACAACAGCGCGTCAAATCCGGCCCGCACGCGTCGAGTTCGAGCGTGAGACTCAACATCGTGCCTGCGGAATTCTGGAAGTCGGCCACGAGCTCGCCCCCGACGACGTGCTCACCGCGCCTCACCGCCTGCGTGCTCACGTCCTCTACCGGCTCACCCGTGAGCGCCGTGAGACTCCACACGACGCCGTCACGATCCTCGTACTCGCCGCAGAGCCCGCCGTCCTTGCCGCGATTGCTGATCCAAACGCAGGGGGGCTCGTCAGCGGCAGCGCAGGCGCTCAACGTCCAGTGGTCGTCCTCGCACGTGCCGTCGAAGACATGAAGGTACGTCTCACCCGAGCCGCCATTCGGAGCGCTCAGCGCCGCGTCCGCGCCGTCGCCGCGCACGACGATGCTCGACAGGACGCCGCTGCACAAAGACGCCGAAGTCGTCCGCTGCGCGAGCTCGCAGCGACCCGCCGCGGCGACGGGTTCCATCGCAGGAGCGACGCCCGCGTCCGTTCCCCTCTGAGGCGACTTCGAGCTTCCCGAACAGGCCACGGGGAGGAGTGCCAGCGCGCCGGCACGCAAGAGTCGTCGAACTTTCATGGGCACCGCCTCCGAGGCAGAAAGATTCTAACTCAGGAGTGGACCCGTCGCGTAACGCTCGCGCGGCAACCCGAGCCCTCGGGCATCACTGAGTGACGCATTCGCCGTTCGAGCAGGCCTCACCGGACTGACATGCGTGCCCGCAGGCGCCGCAGTTGCCCGTGTCGACGACGAGCGTCGAGCAGCACTCGGGAACGCCGCTGCCGTCCGGGTCGAGCATCGTCGTGCCCTGATAGCCGACTCCGCAAGTGCAGCCGCAACAGCCACAGTTCGTCGGTTGCGTGACCGTGAAGTCGACCGTCTTGTCTTCGTAGCCCGGCGCCGAGAGAACGATCGTGTAGTCCCCGTTGGGGATCTGCGTTTGAAAATACTGACAGGACCAGGAGCAGGAGCCCGCTAGCCCGCTCGGAGAGCACTGCAGATCGCCGAGTTTCGTGCCCGTCGTGTCGTTCTCGACGTGCCCTTTCAGCGCGGCGATGTTGCCGGACGCCGTCACCGTGATCGTGATGGGGGGGAGACAAGCGACGGCAGCACACACGCCGCAGCCGCCGGTCCCGCCGAGCGAGCCGCCCGCACCTGACACGCTGCCCCCTGCACCAGCCACGCTGCCGCCCGCACCGGCCACACTGCCGCCCGCACCAGCCACGCTGCCGCCGGTGCCCGCCGTGCTCCCGCCCGCGCCCGCCGTGCCACCGATGCCACCCGTTCCGCCACGCGAGCCTCCCGTGCCGCTCGCCCCGCCGACGTCGGTCCCGCCCGCCCCGGTTCCGCCGTTGGAGGTGCCACCGCGGCCCGTACCGCCGACACCCTTGCCGGCGTCGCCGCTCGACCCGCTCATCGTGCCGCCCGTGCCGCCCTTTGAATCGCTCCCGCCGCTAGCTCCGTCGCCGCCGCCTCCGCCTTTTCCGGCTGCGCCGCCCGACTCGACGCTGTCGAACGTCTTCGAGCCACACGCGGCCACGAGCCCCAATCCGAGAGTAACGAGCACGAAAGTCGGGAGTCGAACGAGCATGGTGGACCCAACAAGAGCATACGGCATGCCAGCGGCCTTCAGCATGCATCTCGCGTGTTTTTCGATACTTACCGGGCTCGCGTCGCGTGCGCGGTGGCACAGCTTGGCGCAAGCCGTGCCTGCAGCGAATGCCTATCTCCCCGGTAGAGGAAGCACCGCGCTATCGGGCGCCGCCGCCCGTGGTGGTGACCAAACACGACCACTGCGCGTCACAGGTGCACGTGTAGTATGAAATGACTACAATCGCCTGCGGGCAATCGGGGCCCGTGCACTCACCGCCGGCTCCCGCGCCTCCGGCGGGCGGCAGGAGCCGGGTGCTGAAGCAGCTCGTGTCCGGGGTGAGCGGCTCGCAGCTGTATTGCCCCGTGGGCTGACACAGGCAGCCCGTCGAGCCCGAATAGTCGCAGGGATGATTGGGGCCGGTGCACGCGGCTCCCGTCTCGGGCTGCGCTCGGGGGCAGTCGCTCTCGTCGCCGGGCCCGCAAGCCGTAACGCAGTCCTCGAAGCTAGTGAAGTTGTTCGCGTTGCCCCCGCAGCCGCCGTAGGTGAACGACTCGCAGCGTTTGGTCTTCGTGTTGAAGGCGTAGCGCGTGATGGCCGCGTCGCATTCGCCCACTTCGGCAGGCAGCGAGCACACCGCGCTCGGCGCTCCGGCGCGGCCCGCGCTCGCGGCCCCCGACCCGCCAGCGCCGGCCATGCCGACCGCGCCGCCCGCGGGCACCGAACCGCCGCTACCACTCGCGCCCGCGGTGCTGCCACCGGTCCCGCCACGCGCCGCCTGACCGCTGCCGCCCGACCCACCGCTGCCGGACGCACCCCCGGTGAGCGGGGAACCGCCCGCCCCGCTCGTCGTGCCGGCGCTGCCCCCCGCATCGCTGCCGTGATCGAGCGACTGGCCACCGCAGCCCGCTGCAACCAAGACGCCCAAGAGAGCAAACGTCGCACGCAGAGCCATCCCTGTATTCTAACCGCGCTCCCAGCCGGGGGCCATGCCGTCTATCGCCGCGGTGGTGGAACGTGAAGCCGACCTTCGATCACATCTTCAAGCTCACCGGGACACACCTTGCCGCCGGAGCGCTCGGGTTCGTGCTCTCCGTGCTGCTCTTCGCACCGAAACCGCGCGCGACGCACGTGAACCCCCTGGCCAACGAGGTGAACGAGCTCGCGCGCAACGCACGCGCAGCGACGAGCGCGTCGACGGGGCCCGCGCTCGAGCAGGCGATGGCGCAGTGCGAAAAGCTCAGGTGGCCTGCCTGTGACGCGTCCTCCGTGCGACAGATGGGACGCGCGCCGTGAACGCGCCGTTCGCACCGAAGCGCCGACCGTGGCTCACGCACGGCGCCGTCGGGTTGCTCGTGTTCGGCGTCACGACCCTCGTGATTCAGAGCGGTGTCCGCCGGCAAACCGTCATCCTCGACTCGATGGAGATGCAGCCGGTTTCAGCCGCGGCGACGCTCGCCTACGCGTGGGGCAGCGCGGAGGATGCGAAACGGCTGCTCGCCGAGCTTTTGGCGCTCGCCGAGCGCGAATCGGCGGTGCCGCCGGGCCGCTCGGGGCGCGACCCGGACTTCGTGACGCTGCGCCGCATGGACGCGGACATGGCGAAGCTCCGTCTCGCGATGCTCGAAGGCGCTCCGCGCTCGAAGCTCGCGGAGATCTGCGCGCGAACGACGATCCGCTGCACGCCGTACACGCTCGAAGGCATCATCACCATGCTGAAGAAGCAACGCCATGTGCCGTGAGCCGCCGCGACGCGGCCGGCTCCTTCCGTCCCGCCCCGCCCCGACTCACCAGTAATACTGGCCACCGAGCTGCATCAGCACGGACTGGGTGAGGACGGCGCCCGCGAGCAGCGCGCGCTGCGAGGGCAGAAGCTCACGCGCTTCGTCGACTGCGGCGACGGGGAGAACGAGGAACGGCGCGACGAACAGACACGAGCGCGCCGTCTCCCCGGTCTTGAACGCGCCGGCGAGCAACATCGCGAGGAAAGCGCCGAACGCCGTGCCCACCAAGGCGCGGAGTTCGCGCTGGCCGAGGGAGCGCGAGCCGAGCAGCCACGCCGCGGCGACGAGCACGAGCGGCGACGCGAACAGGCACACCTCGGTCAGGCCTTCGAGCCGCGTGAAGAGGTAGCTCCCGGGGTTCACGAGCAACCAGAAACCTTCGGGGTTTTCGAGCCGGCTCGCGGTGCCGAGCGACGCGAGCCAGTCGAAGCCCGTGACGACTCGAACGAAAACGAGGACGGCCGCGACGCTCGCGACGATGCCGAGCGGCGCGCGCAGGCTACGCCGCGCGAGGAGGGCGTGCCCGCACAAGACGAGGGGCACGAAGAGCGCCCCGAACGTGAGCAGCGCGGCGCCGAGCAAGCATCCCGCACTACCGACGAAGCGCACGAGCCGCTGCGCTTGGAAAGAGCAGCACACTGCCGCCAGCATGAGGGCTGCCGCGACGGCTTCGAGGGACGTGATGAAGTAGATCTGGACCGCAGGGAGAAGTGCGAAAACGAGCGTCGCAGTCGCTGCCGGACGCGGGGCCACGAAGCGGCGGGCCAGATGAAAGAAGCACACGACGGCGAGCGCGAAGGCGGCGGCGCCGAGCAAAAGCGCCAAGGCTCCGGGGTTTGGGACGAGCCGACGCGCGAAGTAATAGAGGAGGACGGCGCCGGGCGGATGCGTGCGCGCGTGCGTGCCGAGCCACGCTTGCCACTCGTTGTAATGGGACAGGTAGCTCAGAACGCCGCCGACCGCGAAGGATTCGGCGAAGTAGCTCTGCTCGCCCGCGATGGGGCGCACGAACCCCGCTTGGAAACCCTGGAACCAATTCGTGAGCACGAGCGACGGAAGCCCGAACGTGAGCGCGACCAGCGGGCCTCGCGGCGGCGCCGCACGCCGTGCGTAGAGAACGAAGCAGGCTGTCGCGAGCACGAGCGCGGCGCCCAGCGTGACCCCCGGCCGAAACGGCTCCGGATCGAACATGCTGATCGGCCAGTACGGCGGATCGTCGATCCGGCAGAGCAGCACGTGATACACGTCGGCGGCGGTCGCCATCACGAGCACCGCGAGCGAAAACAGCGCGAGCGCCAGCAAGAAGCCGTGCGGCGTCGCGAAACGCTCCTCGATGAGCGCGGCGCGCAGCGCGAGCAAGCGGCGACGCACGCGTGGCACGCCGAACGCGCCGAACGCGCCGAGCACGAGCAGCGCGCTCGCGGCGTAAGCAAGCGGCGGGACGCGGAGAAGCGGCAGCACGAAGACCGCGGGATCAGCGGCGCTGCGCGCGAGGAGCGTGGGCCCGGCCGCGCCGCGCTCGCGTGCACGCTCGACCTGCGCAGACCCAGAAAACCCGGGAAATACCAGGCGAACCCGCGACGAGGTCAGCGGCAAGGCGAGCGGTACGGAAGTCGCGCCCGGCGGCAATACTTCCATCTTCGAGTCGAGATAGAGGAAGCCGCGGCCGATGTCCGGCGTCCACTCGAGTCGGCAAGCCGCCGAGCAGCGCGCTTCGACGACGACCGTGCGTGTGCTCGGAAGCCAGAGCGCGAGCACGGCGAGCCAAAGCAGCCCGGCTAAGAGCACGGCGCCCGCGGCGAGCAAACCGCTGACGAGCAGCTGACGGTGACCGAGGCGCTCCACGCGTGGGTCCTACTCGAGGAGGCGGAAGTCGAAGCAGTCCACCGCCGAGCCATCGAGCTCGAGCTCGACCCGGGCCTTGTGCCCGCGCCTCTCGCGCGTGTCGAACTGCACGAACTGCTGCTGGAGGTAGGGCGGCACGGTGGGAAAGCTCGCGAGCTCCTGGCCGTCGACGGCGACGCGAATGCTGCCTCCGCTGCTCTGCCGAGCAATGGAATCGTACGAGCCGGCGAGGAACGAGCCGAGCGTCCGCTCCGTCCGGAGCTCGAGCTTTCCGTTTCTTGGTGCGTGCATGCAGAGGTGAACACCCCAGATTTCCGGCGAAATCGCGTCCGCCTCGACGCGTGCGGAGCCGCACTGAAACACCAAGGGCTCGAGCTTTTCGCATGCCGCGCCCGCGAAGCGCAGGTCTTTCGCCGCGAGCGACTGGAACAGCGAATCCGCGGGCAAGAGGGCGCGGCGCGTTCGCGTCCGCCACACGACGAGCGCGACGGCCGACAACACCAGCACGATGGCCCCGAGCCGCGCGTGGGTCCGAAAGCGCCCGAGCTCGGTCGCCACGCGCACCACGAGCGGGCGCTGCTCGCGAGCGAGCCAGAGCGCTCCGAGCAAGCCGGGCAGGGCGAGTAGCGAGAGCAAAAGTCCCGCGATGTCGGCGGGACGCTCGACGTACTCGAAGACGAGCTCCCCGTTGGACGCCGCCACCTCCATGAGGAGCGGGTAGCGGTAGCTGTAGACGGGTACGGTCGCGATGGGCAGCTCGGCGCCACGCTGGGTTGCGCGCCAGCGCCCGTAGCTCGCGACGTGGAGCTTTAGCCGCGTCGAGGGTCCGGTGTCGCTCAACCTGAGCACGATGCGCTCCGGCGAGAACTCGACGAGCTCGGCGTGCCCCGGGCCGAGAAGCGTGAACGGCTCGGGGCGGTAGCCCAGAAATTCGTACACGGACAAGCCGCCGAAACGGCGGACGGGACGCAACCAGGCCTCGTCGCGCGGCTCCGGCGTCACGACGTATTTCACCGACAGCGCCGCGTAGAGATCCGGATCGTGCTCGGCCCGCGGCAGGTTCTTGAAGATCTGGGTGGGCGTCGTGCCCGCCTTGTAGAGCAGCGTGTGGTCGAACACGGGCATGAGCGTCGGCAGGTGATTGCCGCGCCAGAGCTCGTAGGCGATTCGGTAGTGCTCGCTGCTCCGTGCTCGCGCCGCGCGCGACCAGGCCGCGAGCTCTTCGAGAGCCGCCCAGTCCGGAAGATCGGCCGCGCCCGTCACGGGCCGCTGCAGGTTCCGCGCGAGCGGGCGCCACACGCTCGGAAACGCGAAGGGTGCGGCACAGCACAACACGAGCACCGCGCGCGCGACGCGCGGCGCGAGACCCGCGGTCTCGAGCAGCCGCCTCGCGAAACGCACGCATTCGGTGAGCGCGTACCCGACGAGCGGAAACCAGAAGAGCTTTGCCACGAGCAGGAGGCGATTCACCTCCAGCTTCACGAGGCTCGGCAGCACCCGCTCGAGGTGGAGCGTGCGCACCAGCACGTCGGACGCGAGCAGCGTGCAGGCGAGCGCGGCGAGCGCGAAGAAGCGGCTCCCCTGGGTGCGCCCCCGCAAGCCGAGCGCGATGCCGAGCAAGCCGAGAAAATGCAGTGCAATCGCGAAGTTCTGGAAGGTCTCCCCCGTGAAGAGTCGCTCGAGGGCCGTTGCGAGCGGCACGTGCAGCCACCCGAGGTCGAGGGTGTCGGCACTGTGCGTGAAGAACGGAACCAGGAAGAAGCCCGCAAGCGATGCGCCGAACGCGAGCGCCCCGAGCGCGCGCAACACCGCCGGCGCGCGTGCTCGCTCCGGGCCCCAGCGGTGCGCCACGCACAGGAGCGGAACCGACACCGCTAGAGCGACGAGCATGACCTGGTGCGTGATGAGCGCGAGAGCAACCAGCGCGCCGGCGAACGCGACCTCCCGCGCGGAGGCACGCGAGAGCACGCGATCGAGCCGCACGAGCGAAAGCTCGAGGAAGCACGCCGCGAGCGTCACGGGCCAGACGCCCCACTCCGTGTGCCATTCCCACCCGCCTTCGAGCATCTGTCCGGGATCGAGGAGCGTGAGCCAGGCGGCAATCACGCCCACGGCTCCACCGAAGAAGTGACGGCCGAAGCGATAGGAGGCGTAAGCGTTGAAGAACATCAGGCCGGCGACCGCCACGGCGTAGGTGCGGAGCCAGCTCAGCTGTCCGAGCGTCAACAGACGGAAGAGACCCACCCAGAGCTCGCCGCCGCACGGCACGAGCTCGTCCGCGGGCGAGCCGAAGCCCCAGAAATGGCTCCAGCCGCGCAGCCGTCCGCTCGGGACGAGCTCCGTCCAGAAGTGCCACGCCTTGAAGACATGCGTCGCGTGATCGTGGCTGAGCGGGATTTGCCCGATGATCCGTGGGGCGAGCAGCGCCGCGGGCACGAGCGCGAGCGCGAGCAGCAGGCGTTCGCGGAGCTTTCCCGAATCGAGCGCGCCCCGCACGGCTTACCCGGGTTGGCTCGCGCCGCTCGCCGGCTCGGGCTCGCCGGCACCGTCGCGCGACGAGACCCGACCGAGCCAGTGGCACGCCACGAGCCACCAGAGCGGAACGAGCGGGAAGAGATAGCGAGCCACGGCCGAGCTCAGGCTGTACGCGAGCAAGCTCAACCCGAAAAGAACGAACAGCGGAGTGTAGGCCGCTGCCGGACGGACGCGCGCGCGCCGCGCTCGCACGGCGACGTAGGCGGAGAACGAAAGGAGCGCGAGGTGCGACTGACTGTACGGATTCCACCACGGCGTGCCGCGCACGGTCACCGGCACGTCGAGGAAGAGTCGGACGACGTTGTAGAGCCAGTTCTTCGCGAACTTCAGCGGGTGCTCGCGGACGTTGCGGCGCGCAGCCTCCGCGAACACGTCGCCCGTCTCGGGCGTCGAAAGATTCCGGAGCTGCTCCACGACGGAGAGATTCGGATCGCGGTCGAGACCGCTCGTCTTGTCGAAGAGGGCGAGGTGATGCGCGCGGAGCAGCGGATTTCGCTGCACCCAGCCCTGGTGGTACCAGTCGCCGAGCTCGTCCGGGAAGGGCGAGGTGAGCCAGTAGAAGCTGTTCGAGCCGAGGCTATTCCAATAGAAGACGCGGCCCGTGAGCGAGTACGTGTAGCCGAGGTAAGGCACGCACAGGCCGAGGGCGAGCAGCGTAGCCATGGCATGGGCGCGCCAGCGCGGCGCCCATCCGCGCCAAACACCGAAGAGCGCGACGAGCAAGAACACGACGAGCACGTACCCGAAGACCACCTTCGTGAGCGCGAGCACGCCCAGGCACGAGCCCGCGACCACCGTATGCAACGTGCCCCGGCCAATCCGGAGCGCGTGATACGTGAATGCCGTCACGAGCAAGAAGCACAGCACCTCCGTATAGAGGAGCGGCAGGAATTCCTTGGTCGGCAAGTACAGGCCGAGCAGCGCCACGGCGAGGAACGACCACGGCGCGGGCACGCGCGGCTTCAGGATCAGCCACGCGTAGACGAGCGCGAGCGCGTGCAGCACGGCGTTCGCGTAGCGCGCCGCGTCGAGCGACCCGAGCTTCACGAACGGGACGAGGAAGAGCGGGTAGCCCGGGCCGTTGCAGAGGAAGATGCGATCGTGCGGCGAATAGAAGCCGGCCAAGAGGTTCTTCGCGTAGTAGATGTAACGCCACTCGTCGCCGAACTGAGCGCGCGGCAGCGTGCTTCCGATGCGATACGCATCGACGACGAGCGCAGAGAGGAAGATGCCGAGAGCGATGGCCCATGTCGGCAGGGACGCGCGAGCCGCAATCGGACGCTTCGCGAGCGAGTCCCGGGCCATCAGTGGCTCACAGGAGCGGCGCGAAAAACTCCCACTCGCGGTCGTTGTGGCCGGGCAGGTGCTCGTGCGCGAAGTCGGGATAGATGACGCGCGACTTCTTCGAGGGGATCTTGTTGTACGCGGCAAATTGCGTCGACGGCGGGCAGACCTCGTCCATGAGACCGATCGTCATCATGACTTCACCCCGAATGCGCGGGGCGAGGTGCTGCACGTCGATGTAACCGAGCCGCTCGAACCAATGCTCGATCCGCTCGTGCGTCGGATCATGACGCCGAAAGAAGAGCTGGAGCTCGTGGTACGCGTCCTTCGCGAGGTCCATCTCCCAGACACGGCGATAGTCGGAGAGGAACGGATAGACGGGCGCGAGGCGCTTGATTCGCGGCTCGAGCGCGGCACACGCGAGCGTGAGCGCACCGCCCTGCGACGCGCCCGCGGCGCCGAGCCGCTCCGAGTCGACCTCCGGCATGGCGGCGACGATGCGGGCGAGCAGCGCCGTGTCGAGGTAAACCTGGCGGAAGAAGAGCGCGTCGGGCTCGTCTTGCAAGCCGCGAATGATGTGACCTTGCAGGGTATTTCCGCGTACGGCGCCGGCATCGTCGCTCATGCCACCCTGCCCGCGCACGTCGAGCGCAGCGACGACGAAGCCGGCCGCCGACCACGCGAGCTTGTCCGCGAAGTCACCGCTGTGCATCGAGTAACCGTGAAAGCGGAGCAGTGCCGGGCAACGTCCCTTCGGTGCACGGGGGCGCACGAGCTTCGCGTGCAAGCGCGCGCCACGCACGCCCGTGAAGTAGAGATGAAAGCATTCGGCGAAGCTCGTCTGAATCTTCGCGGGCACGAGCTCGACCGCCGGTTCGACGGCGCGCATCTCGGCGAGCGCGCGCTCCCAATACGCGTCGAAATCCGCCGGCCGCGGGTTTCTTCCCATGTACCGCTCGAGCTCAGCGAGCGGCATGTCGATGGTCGGCATGGACTCCCCGGTTAGCAGCTCTCCCGGGGTCTTGGAAGTGCTAGGGTCGCGCCCTCGTTCATGCGCATTTCGCACTCTTGGCTGAAGCAGCTTTTGCCCGACCTCACCGCCACGCCGACCGAGCTTTCGGAGCGGCTGAGCTCGATCGGACTGCCGGTCGATCGGATGGAGCCGTACGGGCAGGCGCTCGGCGAGGTGCGGATTGCCCGCGTAACGGCCGTCGCCCCACACCCCAAGCGTTCGGGGTTGCGCCTCGTCACGGTCGACCACGGCCGCGGCACGCAAGAGGTCGTGTGCGGGGCGGCGAACGTTCCCGCCCCGGGCGGCCTGGTCGTGCTCGCGCCCCTCGGCGCCCGACTGCCCACGTTGCCGGGACCGCTCGCGGCACGCGACATCGGCGGCGTGAAGAGCGAGGGAATGCTCGTGAGCGAGAGCGAGCTCGGGCTCGCCGCGACCGCGGAGGGCATCATCGTGCTCGAGGCGGGAAGCGTCGAGCCGGGACGTACGCTCGCGGAGGTCGTCCCGAGCGCCGTCGACACCATCTTCGAGATCGACGTGACGAGCAACCGACCCGACGCGCTCGGTCACGTCGGCGTCGCGCGTGACCTCGCGGCGCTCTTCCGGATCCCGTTCCCGAAGCCGGTCGTGGGCACGCCGCCGAAGACGTCCGACGTGAAGCTCGAGTCGCTCGTCAGCATCGAGAATCGCGACACCGAGCGCTGCCCGCACTACGGCGCGGGCGCGGTGCTCGACGTGACGATCGCGCCCTCGCCGCTCTGGCTGCGTTATCGGCTGGAAAGCCTGGGGGTCCGGCCGATCTCGAACGTCGTCGACGTCACCAATCTGCTGCTCTTCGAGTACGGGCAGCCGCTGCATGCGTTCGATCTCGATCGGGTGCGGGGCGCGCGCATCGTGGTGCGCCGTGCCGCGCCAGGCGAGCCGTTCAAGACGCTCGACGGCGTGGAGCGCAAGCTCGACGCGGACGACCTCGTGATCGCCGACGGCGAGCGACCAAGCGCGCTCGCCGGCATCATGGGCGGCGAGGACAGCGAGATCCGCGCGAGCACGCGCCGCGTGCTGCTCGAGTGCGCCTACTTCCAGCCGCGCGGCGTGCGCCGCACGTCGCGGCGCCACGGCTTGCACACGGAATCGAGCCACCGCTTCGAACGCGGCGTCGACTCGGGCGCCGTGCCGACCGTGCTCGAGCGCGCCAAGGTGCTCCTCTCGGAGCTCGCGGGCGGCAGCGTCGTTCATGGGGCGATTCACGCGAAGGGTCCGGCCGCTCATCCGCCGAAGATCCGCCTGCGCTCGAGCCGGCTCGACACCATCGTGGGCACGCCGGTTCCGTTCGCCGAGGCGATCGAAATCCTCGAGCGGCTGGGCTTCTCCATCACCGAGCACTCGGGTGCCGGCGCAGCGGCCGTGATCGAGGTCGAGGGCGCCTCGCACCGCCCCGACGTGACGATCGAAGCGGATCTGATCGACGAGGTGACGCGCATGCGGGGGCTCGACGCCATCCCCGCCCGGCTCCCGGACACACCGCCGCTGCCGCCGCGCACCACGGGCGAGCTCGAGCGGCGCGTGCTCGACATCGCGCAGGCACTCGGCCTCTCCGAAACGTTGACGTACGCCTTCGTGGACCCCGCCGATCTGCGACGCCTGCACGCACCGGAGCCGACCGTCACCGTCAAGAACCCGCTCGGCGAAGAGCGCAGCGTGATGCGCACGACGCTCTTGCCCGGCCTCCTGCAAGCGCTCGGGCGCGCGCGGCGGCGCGGCGAGACGCGCGTGCGCCTGTTCGCGCTCGGCGCGACCTTCCACGCGCCCGTCGCCGCGGCGAGCGCTGGAGCGCGCCCGCGTTTGGGCGAGGACGTCGGCAAGCTGCCCACGGAGCGCCTGCGTTTCGCCGCGTTGCTCGCGGGGCCACGCCTCGAGCGGCTCACGCTGGATCCGCCCGACGTGGACGTGTACGACGCGAAAGCGCTCGCGGTCGAGCTCGTCGAACGCGTGACCGGCGAGCCGGTGACGGTGCGGAACGCGCCGGAGCCGGGCAGCCACCCGCACCTGCACCCGCGCGGCGCCGGCGAAGTCCTGCTCGGCGACGAGGTCGTCGGGCGGTTCGGACCGCTGCATCCCGACGTCGTCCTTGCCTTCGAGCTCGGCGGCGGCGCGCAGGCGATCGAGCTCGAGCTCGACGCGCTCGAGCGGCGCGGCGCCACACGGGCGCGCTACCGAACGATTCCGCGTCTGCCCGCCATCACGCGCGACGTCTCCCTCGTCGTCGGCGAGGACGTGCGCGCGGGCACCGTCGCCGACGTGCTCCAGCGCGCGGCCGGCGACCTTTGCGAATCGATCGAGGTGGCGGCGGAATTTCGCGGCGGCTCCGTGCCTTCCGGACGGCGCTCGCTCACGTTCCGCGTGGTTTACCGCGATCCCAAGGCCCGCGCCGACGCGGCCGACGCTCGCACGCTCACCGATCAGGAAGTCGACGCGGTCGAAACGCGCATGCTCGCCGCCGCAGGCAACGAGCTCGGCGCGAGCCTCAGGGCCTGACGTGAAGCGCGCGGCGCTGCTGCTGGCGCTCCTCGTC